>Ga0209350_1000735_pt1 | contig 16532 bp, 14 predicted proteins | sample GraSoi013_2_20cm_2_FD_185822 | JGI IMG/M metagenome (GOLD analysis project Ga0209350, IMG submission 185822) | Grasslands soil microbial communities from the Angelo Coastal Reserve, California, USA - Sample 09_27_2013_2_20cm (SPAdes) (version 2) | ecosystem: Environmental > Terrestrial > Soil >...
GACTTACCACGGAACTCAAAGGTATATCTTACGACGCTGTTCTGTTTCGATCAACGCCAAGGTTACGCCGTATCTCTAACGAGCGAAGAATACCCTCTCGCGTCAGAACGCCGACAAGCCGTCCATCTTGGACAACAGCTAACTGGTTCACATCTTGCCCTGTCATTAACGGCAGCACATCTTTCACATTCTGCTGTGGGGTGATGGTGTGCAAACGCTCCAGAGGTATCATGGCATAGCCAACAGGCGTCTGCGGCCACTGGTCTCGTGGCACATGACGAATATCGGAAAGCGTGATTAAACCAGCTAATTGATCACCTTGCATGACGAACGCCGAGCGAAGCCCCCGAGGGAGGAAGTATTCATCGACTAACTTCTGAAGCGAAATATTTGCAGGAACCGTCAACACGTTGGTATCCATGATCTGGTTGACCGTCACACCACGAAATGCCGTATCAAGCATAGATTGGCTCCGAGCAGACTGTGCAGAAGTCAACAGAAACCAGCCCGTAAAGATGATGATGAGGCCATTAAATGCGTTCCCCGCAAAGAATAGAAGGATACCCCATAGAATTATCAGGTAGGCAAAGGCCTGGCCGACAAACGTCGTGATATTGGTGGCTGTCTGAAAGTTACCGGTGGCTTTCCAGATGATTGAGCGCAGGACTCGCCCACCATCAAGAGGGAACCCGGGAATAAGGTTGAAGATGCCAAGAATGATGTTCATCAATGCCAGGTACGAGAGGATAGGGACAATCAGCGAATGCGTGCCTCTTACCAGAAGCCAAAGTCCGTAACACACTACACCGATGAGCAGGCTTACCAGAGGCCCTACAAATGCCATGGAAAACTCTATCCCTGGCGTTTGCGGTTCCTGTTCTATATTCGATACACCGCCAAAGATGAAGAGGACGATGCTCTTGACTTGCAAGCCACGAGAGCGAGCGACAAAAGAATGAGCCAGTTCATGTAAGAGGACAGAGACGAACAGCAGGATTGATGCAATGAACCCCAGGAGATAATAGGTCGCAGTCGAAGACCCTGGATACGTGATTGGAAACCATCCAGTGGCAAGTGAAAAGGTAAGAAACACCAGAATAATCAACCAGCTGATATGAATGTTGATGTCGATACCAGCAATTCTAAAGATACGAAACGACCCTGGCATTTGTACACATCCTCTCGTTTAGCGTAAACAATATAACAATAGGCATAGTAAGACGAAAAGCATGAGAGGCGCAAACTGAACAATTCAATGGCTAGCCAGCGCTGGAGATCGCTAAACAATATTGAGAGAGATGTGCAATTGTCTCTTGCACATCTCTTTTTTTATGGGGTTATGTGTGCTGTATTTCATCTGCTGGCGGCACGGGTGTCATCAGGCCTTCGTAGATGAAATCGCGGCAATGCTGGGCTACGAGTTGGGGATCGACACGCAGGCGAGCTACTCCGGTTTCCATTGCGGCTTGCGCTACGGCGGCAGCTATGGCAGGGGCAATATCGTAATCCATTGCCTGCGGGATGATCTGACCTTCCTGAAGTTCGCGGTCAGTAACCATGGATGCTAAGCGCTCGGCTGCCGCTAACTTCATTTCGTCATTGACGGTGTGAGCACGCACATCGAGTGCGCCCCGGAAGAGACCGGGAAACGCTAAGGAGTTGTTCACCTGGTTGGGGAAGTCGGACCGTCCTGTCGCTACTACGCGCGCTCCTGCAGCCAGAGCTTCATCGGGCATAATCTCTGGAACGGGATTCGCCAGGGCGAAGATGATAGGCTGGGGCGCCATTGTCTTCACCATATCGGGTGTCAGGACGCCAGGGGCAGATAATCCAATAAAGATATCTGCGCCCTCGACCGCCTCCGAGAGTCCGCCGCTTTTCTGGTCGAGATTAGTACGATTCGCTATTTCTTCCTGCACAGGATTCATACCCGCAAGACCTGGCCGCAAGATGCCGCTCCGATTGAGCAATATTAGCTTTTTCATACCCCAATACATCAGGAGGTTGGCGACAGCGATGCCCGCAGCTCCGGCTCCCAGTATCACGGCAGTCACATCCTCTTTCCGCTTGTTTACCAGGCGCAGAGCATTGATGATACCTGCCAGAACCACGATAGCTGTACCGTGCTGATCATCGTGGACGACAGGTATATCGAGCGAATTGCGCAGCCGATTTTCAACCTCAAAGCACTTCGGGGCGGCGATATCCTCCAGGTTTATCCCGCCAAAAGAGGGGGCTAAATACTCAACGGCAGCGATAATCCCATCTGTATCTTGCGTAGATAAGCAGATGGGATAGGCTTCGATGCCGGCAAAGGTCTGGAACAGAATGGCCTTCCCTTCCATTACCGGTAATGCCGCTCGTGGGCCAATATTGCCTAAGCCAAGCACAGCGCTGCCATCAGAGATCACTGCCACACGATTACCCTTGCCTGTATAGTCAAAGGCACTATCTGGCTCTTCGAGAATCTTATAGGCAGTTTGGGAAAGACCGGGGTACAAATATAAGGAATTGAGGACGATGTAATCGCGAATGGGCACCTTTGGCTGAATTTCCAGCACCCCCTGGTAGCGCTTGTGCAGTTCGAGGGCCTGCTCCTGGGTATTGGCATAATGATGTGACGGTGGAGGTACAGGCCGGTGACCTTCATAGATGGTCCTGCGCGCCTGCATCTCAATCTCGTCCGGATCTTTCTCGATACGGGCGACACCAGTTTGCCTTGCAGCTTCGGCGGCGGCCCGCGCGACGCGAGGAGCTACACCGTACTCCATGACCGAAGGAACAATCTGCTGGGGGGAGAGCTGCTCTGGTGGTACAAGATCAGCGATAGCATGTGCAGCAGCAATCAGCATCTCGCGGTTAAATCGTGTGGCACGCATATCTAATACTCCACGAAAGATGCCTGGCAACACGAGCGCGTTGGTGATCATATTGGGAATATCAGGATGCCCTGTTGCGAAGACAGCCGCTCCAGCGGACTGAGCATCTTCAGGTGTGACGCCTGGATCAGGCAGAGCAAGTGCAAAGACGATGGAGCGTTCTGCCATTGAGCTTATCACCTCTGGTGTAATCGTATTCCACGAGGAGAGAGCTATAAGCACATCGGCACCGCGCACGGCATCGCTGAAAGTTCCGGATATGTCATTGGGATTTGTCTGGCGAGCAATGTCTAATTTCGCCCAGTTCATATTGTGGGTGCGGTAGCGATGAAGGACGCCGAGACGATCACAGATCAGAACGTGTTGGAAACCATCTTGCAGCAGCAATTGGGCGGTACCGATGCCACCCGGGCCAGCACCGTTGATGACGATACGGACATGCTCTTTCGTCTTATCCACAAGCTTGAGCGCGTTATAAAGAGCACCCAGAACAGCAACAGCGGTCCCCTGCTGGTGGGCATGTAAAACGGGGATATTGACGGCGCGTGCAAGATGGTCTGTGACTGTAAGAGCGCGCGGTGAATCGATACTGCTGAGGCAGAATCCACCAAAGGTCGGCCAAATTGCTATGCCAGCAGCGATAATTTCCTCCACATCTTGTGTGCCAAGAGAAATTGGAAAGGCGTCTACCCCACCAAACGTTTTGAAGAGGATACAAGCGTCTTCAAGCATCGGCAGCGTCGCCAGGGGACCGATATTGCCAAAGCTGTAGGCCGATGAACCATCGGAGACCAGGGCGATGGTATTGCCCCGCAGAGTGTAGTCAAACGAGGTAAGAGGCGCTTTCGCGATCTCCAAACAGGGGGCAGCAACACCCGGAGTATAGACAAGGCTCAGGACAGAACGGTCTTTGAGCGGTACCTTACTGGCAACGGTTATCATGCCACGAAGCTGCTTACGATATTCTAAGTCTTCCTGCGATCTCAAACCTAATGCAGGGAAAGGGGCAGCTGAAGATTGATTGCTCTTACTCGAATCAATACGTCCTTGTTTTCCATTTTCTGACTTTTGCATTGGTAATCCTCATCCTTGCTTGTCTTGAAATAACAACTTACTCATTTTCGATCCAATAATTTTTTATTATATGAAAGTGGCCTCTGTACTGCAATCTGTGCCACAATCTATGTCAGGGTTATTCCTGACTGCAATACTTGACACAGCAATAAAAGTTCAGGTACATTTCTTTAGGGCAAGCTGGACTGTAAATGTAAGATGAGGCCGTCAAGGTGAGAACTTCAGGGTATAACCATTGTGATACTGAGAGAAAAGAGGCGAGGGACGCTAATGAATCAAGAAGGACGAGTCACGACTGAGCGGCACGGGCACGTGCTGTTGATTGGACTGGATCGAGCCGCCAAGCGCAATGCATTTGACAGGGCCATGCTCAGCGCGCTTGCGCTGGCTTATGGTGAGTTGGAGCATGATGACGACCTGCGTTGTGGTGTGTTATTTGCACATGGAGATCACTTCACAGCAGGACTGGAGCTTACACAATTCGCATCATCTCTGGGCCAGGACATACAAGAGCTACCGGAGGGTGCTATTGATCCACTTGGCATCAAAGGGCCAAGGCTCAGCAAACCCATGCTTTGTGCGGTGCAGGGTATATGCCTGACGATCGGCATCGAACTGATGCTGGCAGCAGATATTCGGGTTGCCGCCAGCAACGCTCGCTTCGCTCAGATAGAGATCAAGCGAGGACTCTATCCCTTTGGTGGCGCGACGATCCGTTTTGCGCGTGAGACAGGCTGGGGAAATGCGATGCGTTATTTGCTTACGGGCGACGAGTTCAATGCGGCAGAGGCGCACCGCATTGGTCTGGTGCAGGAGGTTGTTGAGCCGGGACAGCAACTCGCTCGCACCGAGGAACTGGCCCAGGTTGTCGCAATGCAGGCCCCACTAGGTGTACGTGCAACGCTGGCATCGTCCCGATTAGCTATAACCGAGGGTGAAGAGGCTGCAATTCGGCGGCTTTGGCCCGATTTACAGCCTCTGATACAGAGCGAGGATATCCGAGAGGGCATCCAGTCATTCATTGAACGCCGTCAGGCCAACTTCAAGGGGCGATAACCATGCTTTGAAGGAAGGGATTTACCGGCTAAGTGGAGGTGAAGAAGAGGATTTTAACGGGGTTTCCGGGGCATGCTCTGGCTGGGGCTCATGGAACGATTTCATTCCGAATAGCCAGCGCGATACTTTGATGCGCCTGATGAAGAGATCAAACAAAACGAGCGTGGCAATCAGAGCGACCGTGCTGACGAACAGAAATTTGACGCCCATATTGATATTCCATGCCAGGGTGAGAAACGCGATGACCACGATGACGGGATAGTGGAGCAAGTAGAACGGTAAGACGGCTTCATTGGCATACTCGATGAATTTGTCGCTGAAATTCAAGAAGCGCATGCCAAAATACAACACAAAGAGCATCCAGGACCAGGTCACGATGCTACGCAACAACTGGTAGAGGACATATCCTACCGAGTAGGTGGAGATACTATCCCAACTACTTAATACGCCGGTGTAAGATGCTACCAGCATGATGAGCAAGCTGGCGATTCCTACAAATAGAGCAAGCTTCCACTGCTTCTGAATAGCAGACTCGAAGCGGGGTTCTGCCAAGAACATGAACCCGTATATAAAGATAAGAAGCCAGGTAAAAAAATCTGACCAGCTTTGATAACCAGGGAATGGCGCTCGTAAGGCAAGCTGGATGAGCGCAATGGGTAGGACAAACACGAAGAGCCCTCCAGGTCTATCGCAAAATGCTGCTAGCTTCGAAATAAAGCGTAAACTTCGCTCGCGTTTCAAATAAAGCAGTACTGGCAGTGCCAACGTGGAGATAAAAAAGAGAAAGACCAGAAACCAGAGATGGTAAGCGTATATCCCGAGCCATTGCGGGTTCCAGCTAATATGAATGTTCTCGAAATAATAGGGATAAAATTGTAAAAAGTTACCGTGGTAGAGCGAATGACTGATCGCTATAAGATAGGCTATAGGTGGAGAAAGCAAGATGAAGCCGACGAGACAAGGAATGATCAGCCGTGTGAAGCGTTCGCTGACGAATTGACCGGCCGTTCGAGATTCGAGGGCAAACCAGGCGCTTGCTCCTGCAAGAAAAAAGAAAAGTGACATGCCCCACTCCGTGCCGAAGACGACCAGTACAAGCAGGCCGGTGTTCTGCTCTCCACCCTTGATATGCCAGTAGAACTTATCGAATATATCGGCGGTATGCGCGTAGAACACTCCCAATACAGCCAACACGCGTAGCCAGTCGAGATAGTGGAGCCTTTCTCTCTGTATGGGCCCTTCATATCTGAGTGGTCTCATAGCGTTCTCTCACTTTTTCACAAACAGCATACGGTCACCAGGATGCACACCAGCACGAGAACAGCCGTGACCGCATAATAGATGCCTGCATTGGAGCGGATCACACTTGTACTGATGGAATGCTGAACTGACCACTCACACCCATGGTTAATAGATCAGGATATGCGTGTAAAGTTGCACGAACCCGTACAACCACGCGGCATCACCCTCCGACATATTCACACAGCCATGCGAGCCATGAATGGAGTATTGCGTGCCGCCCGGATCGAGGTGGGGAAAGTTCGTACCGGGGCCGTACTCAGTGCGCCACCAACTGTCGTGAAAGAAGTAGCCGTTGCTATGGTATTGCATCGCATAGTTAATCGGCGTCGGCGGATACCAATCCGGTGAAGACGGCGGGGCATCAGATTTAAACTCGGTGGGCGATTTTTTCCCCTCAATCCACCAGGTGCCCGGAGGCGAAGGCAGCTCTGGCTGCCCGGTGGTCACATGGAATGCCTTAACCAGCTTTCCGTTCTCGTAGACACGCTCCGCTTGTTCGGCAAGAGCAACAACGACGACCTTCGTGTTCATATAGTGGTAGTGTTGCAACAACTGGATATCTGTTTTATGCACCTGATCGTAGGGCGTTTTGTCCCCAAAGTCTGCCACCATCGCCTGGAAGTTGGTTATATCCATGTTCAGGTCTTCGACGGCTTGCTGGTAGTCCATCAAGCTTTGCGCAGCCGAAAGTTCCCCTTGCAACCATGTTGAGCTGGTGGCTCCATTGGACCCATACTCGAAGCCCAGTGGGTACGTGGTATTGTTGTACGAGTCATGGAACGTATGCTGTTTCCCAAAAGCAGTGGCATCCTGTTGCAATTTCTGGAACAAGTAGGTGCTCTCTGTTTTCATAGCCGGAATCTGAATGGCCACGATATGCGTATGCAAAGTATGCAGCGTTGTTTTGTAGGCTGCATCGGTGGTGGCAGTACGAAGAGCCTGCTGGTCGCTTTGATACTGCTGCTGATAGGTGGTGATATTGCCTTGATACTGCTGCATCAAAGCAATCCATTGCTGGAATGTTTGCAGTTGTGCGTTTCCCTCGTTTTGCAACGTGCGATCAACAGTTGGCGTCGGATTAGTGCCTGCAGTTGTGGTCGTGGAGCTTTGGGTCGTTGCCCCGCTACAGGCGCTGAGTAAAAAGAGGCAGAGCAAAACTCCGCTTAGCATTACAGTGCGTAAGCGACTCCAGAATGAGGTATGTATTCGTACATGCGTTTTGTTCAATACGCTGATCCTTTTGATGATAATCGTGAAGTGTTTCTATTGCCCCAGTTTATATCGTTAACACGATTTCGTCAAACCCAAGCAGAGGGACGGGAGCTGTACTGAGCAAGCACCGAGCGAATGGAGACCTCCATCCACGGAGCAAGTGATCTCCTCACGATGGAGAGACGGGTGCTTGCCAGACGCGCACCAACCCATCATCATCTCCAGATGCGATGCGCTTTCCATCAGGGGACCAGGCGACAGTTAGCACCTCGCTGCGATGATTGCGGTAGGTCAACACTGCATGACCCGACAGACTATCCCATATTTGTACTGTCCTGTTGGTGTTGGCTGAGGCAATATACTTCCCGTCGGGTGACCACGCCACCCCATTCACCCAATCACGGCAGCAATAGATCCACAAGAATTTGCCCGTGACCGAATTCCAAACCTGCACGGTCTTATCAAAGCTCACCGAGGCGATCTTCTTTCCATCAGGGGACCAGGCGAGGGCAGTCACAGTGTACGAATGGCCCAGGTAGGTCAACAGTGTCCTTCCTGTGGTGGCGTCCCAGACTTGCACGGTTGAATCGATACCACCAGAAACGAGGTATTTTCCGTTGGGGGACCAGGCGACCGTCATCACCCAATTGAAGTGACCATGGTACGTCATCACCGCGTCTGCTGTGGCAATATTCCCTATCCTCCAGACCTGCACCGTCTTATCATAACTGGCAGAAGCGAGATGGCTTCCATCAGGGGACCAGGCGAGGGCAGTAACTGTGTCCGTGTGACCACGAAAGGTCCAGAGGCGTCTGCCTGTATAAGCATCCCAGACTTGCACGGTCTTGTCAAAACTGGCGGAAGCAATGTCCTTCCCATCAGGAGACCACGCCACGGCAGACACCATGTTCGAGTGCCCTCGATAGTTCAAGTAGAGATGCCCGGTTGCTACATCCCAGACCTGCACCGTCTTATCATAACTGGCAGAAGCGATGCGCTTCCCATCAGGAGACCATACGACGGTGTTTACCGCATTGTGATGACCACGATAGGTGTAGAGGGTGGTTCCCATAGGTTTGAGAGGAGTCGAGGCAGAAACAGAAGGCGCCTGAGGGGCAGAGCAAGATGGTAGGAATACGACGAGGCTACAGAACAACATGAGAAATAGACATGAGTACCTCTGAAGTCGAGGCATGGGTCTCTTCCTTTCTTCTCAAGGAGAACATGCCGACATAGCGTATCTGCATGCTCGCTACTTTCCCTCAGTGTGACGTGCAAGAAGAGGAGACGATATAAACAAGAACTTAATACAGAACAACATACCTAGACGACCACCATTCGCTAGTTATAGAGCGGGGAGGACTGATAGGTGAGCACAGCCGGCCAGTCCTCCTCCTCAAACTCGCGAAGCACGAGACGTTTCGTCATCAGGATCGTATTCTAGCCTTGTTCCAACTGGTGTGGAGAATACCCATGATGTCATTGTACGACAGTCTACTTTTCTTTGCACGCAGCCGCTCATACTACAGTGACACCTGGTCAAAGGTATCTCGGATGAAACGGCTTCTCAAGCCAAGCCTCCTGAACGAACATCGCTTCTACTCGAGGCGCGAGTAATCTTCGAACGCAATGAGCCGGGAACTTCGTTGAAACAGTAAGTAGGAGAGACCCCATTGAAACATGACCATGAAACGGTTCCGAAAGCCAATCAGGTAATAGATATGAACGACCAGCCAGATAACCCAGGCCAGGAAACCAGCAAGTCGAACTTTCCCGATATCTATAATGCCAAAGAAGCGGCCTACAGTCGCCAGATTCCCTTTATCCACATAATGAAACGGTTGCTGATGTTCTTGCCCTGCAACCGCGTCGGCAATCACCGAAGCCACGTAACGACCCTCCTGCATGGCAACAGGAGCAACACCGGGGAGCGGTTTTCCATTCTGGCTCGCACTGGCCGTATCGCCAATCACAAAAATATTTGGATGGCCTGGGACGCTGAGGTCACCGTTCACCCTTGCTCGGCCTGCACGATCTGTCTCAGCGCCAATCCACTTGCCCGCTGGCGATGCCTCAACACCAGCCGTCCAGATGATGTTCCTGGCATCGAGACGCTTTCCTGCGATCACGGCGCCGTTTTCGTTAATCTCTTCAACAGGAGAACTCGTTCTCACCTCGACCCCTAGATGATTGAGTGCGAGCTTGGCTTTTTTCGCCAACTTCTCAGGAAAGGCCGGCAAGATTCTTGGCAGCGCCTCAACGAGGATAACACGAGCCGCTTTTGGATTGATATGGCGAAACTCACCGGCCAGGGATTGGCGAGCCAATTCTGCAATTGCCCCGGCCATTTCAACCCCCGTTGGTCCAGCACCCACCAATACAAATGTTAAGAGCGCCTGGCGCTTTTCGGGGTCCGTTTCCAACTCAGCTGCCTCAAATGCCTCCAGCAGCTTGTCTCGAAGAGCGAGCGCTTGCGCGATCGACTTGAGCCCGGAACTGAATCGCCTCCATTCGTTATGACCAAAGTAGCTCTCATGTGCGCCCGTCGCCAGGATCAAGTAGTCATAGGGCACGGATCGACTGTGCATGAGCACCCGCTGTTCTTGCACATCCACGCCGGTCACTTCGGCCATCAACACTTCCGTGTTCTGTTGTTTCCTGAGCACCTCCCTGATGGGCGCAGTGATGTCGTTTGGGGGTAATACGGTGGTAGCTACCTGGTACAAAAGTGGTTGGAACAGGTGATGATTGGTCCTATCGATCACCGTCACATGGACGGGTACATTTCGCAAGGCTCTCGCGGCCTGTAATCCACCAAATCCGGCCCCGACAATCACGACACGGGGCATGACTGCAGGAAGAGTATCATGACCACGCTCAATACTCATTTGTGGGGTCAGATTGTCACTGGCAGTGTTTGTCTGCGTTACGTCACTCAAGTCAGCCTCCTTTCGACATTGCCGATGTTGCTTCTGTTCTAATAAGGATCTGGCTGCAGGTCGCACTGATACTAGTCTTGACTAACTTGCTTGCTCTGTTGAGGGATGTCAGACTGTCCTTGCTGCTGCTGCGATTGGCCCCGCTGGCCTGGTTTACCCTCTGAGGAGTTGGCTTGCTTCCCTTGTTTCCCAGAGGCTGGTTGATTTTGTTTATTAGCTTCCCGCAGATCCTGCTCATATCGTTGCTGCGGATCTGTTTGCTGATCCTGCTGGGAGCCCCGAGACTTTTGGCGGTCAGTATGCTGCTGACCGCCTTGCGAGTTGGAACTCTTTTGATGATCATTACTCATGATCTATCCTCCTCATGAAATGTTTATGTCCCACCCACTTCTCGTTAGATTGATGATTAGTGGGTGGCCATACTATACACCTAGTCGCAGTTCTGGAAAATTGCCGCGATGCCCTGACCACCACCGATGCACATGGTAACGAGCGCCCAATTGCCATGATTGCGCTTGAGCCAATACAACGCCTTGACAGTCAGTATGGCACCAGTTGCGCCAATAGGATGACCCAGGGCAATCGCCCCGCCATCCGGATTCACACGCTCGGGATCCAGTTCTGCCTCGCGCATGACCGGTAGGGCCTGTGCTGCAAAGGCTTCATTCAGCTCGATCACATCCAGGTCTTTGGGACTCATGCGCATGGCGGTCAGCACGCTGCGAATAGCATAGATGGGTGCTACGCCCATGATCTCCGGTTCAATGCCCGCTACGGCCACCGCCGCCAGACGCATGAGTGGACGTCGTCCCTCGGCACGAGCCTGCTCCTCGGTCATCAACACGACGGCTGCTGCCGCATCATTGATGCCCGACGAATTGCCTGCCGTGACGGTGGGCAGCGGACGCATGCCTTCCACTAAGGACTCTGGAGCATTGACGTTGCGGGGATTAGCGGGATTGGCACCCGCTCCCTGGCGGAAAACCGGTGGCAGGGACGCCAGTTTCTCAAGCGTGGTCTCGCGCGGATGCTCGTCGGCCTTGAACTCAACCTCGCGTTTGCCTTCACGTACGGTCACAGGCACAATCTGCTCCTCGAAGTAGCCCGAGCGAATGGCGGCGATGGCCCGTTGCTGGCTGGTAAGGGCAAAGCGGTCCTGATCCTCGCGCGAGACGTTGTAGCGGCCAGCCACCCGTTCAGCGGTTTCACCCATCGGGTAGCGACCGAAGGGATCGGTCACCAATGTGAGCGTGCCATCCAGGACGATGCGATTACCTAGCTTCAGGCCATCGAGGCGGGCCCCATAGTCCAGGAAGGGCTGCATCGTCATAGCCGCCCGCCACCACCACACGCGCCGCACCACTCAGGATTTCCAGCGCACCTGTCCAAATCGCTTGCATCCCACTGCCGCATAGTCTGTTGACATTCATCGCCGTACTGAAAACAGGTAGCCCTGCCACCAGGGCACAGCGGCGGGCATTATAGGCATCATAGCCTACTTCGCCCACCTGGCCCATGACGACCTCATCCACCATATCTGGGGTCACCCCTGCACGCTCCATAGCTCCACGAATAGCGGCAGCACCGAGTTCATGGGCAGGAGTATTCTTGAATGCGCCCCCATACTTACCAATAGCTGTGCGGGCTGCACCAACAATTACAATCGTTTGAGACGGATCATTCAGATTAGCACGCCATGCTGGTCGATCGCGTCGTGTTGTGTCATTTGCCATATTACATCTCACTTTCATCGTAGTTTCGCAATAGTAAAGAACGATCTAAACAAGATATGAGAGTTGCGCTCGCCATTGGCCGACCGAGCAAGAGGTCCTTCTAAAAGACTTTACTATTTACACTGACGGTGGTGGTGGAGGCAGCATTATCTAACCCCTCTATCAAGATACGTATGAAACTGGAACTCGTATACTGCGCAATGGCAAGTTCCTGTGCATATCTCTCCACGATCTTTTTACCTATATGTGTCTCTTTGGAAAAAGTATACAAATGACTGGAAAAAGTCGAATCCGACATCCCTGGTGAGAAGGGTCTGAGGAGACACAGGAGGCCGTCGAAATTTTATTTCGTGAGCATTGGTGCGAAACTTTTCCTTCCACAAAAACGTGCCACTTCAAGTATTGGAAAAATTCCACAAGTAGGAGACTCTGTTTCGATAGTGAGCACTGAAAGATCGTGGATGCAGCGGACTGCTCAGCTCCCATCGGAATGCGCGAGGGACAAGAGCAATGCATACAGGACATAAATCATATGTTTACAGGAAGCTTACTCACTAGACTTGGAGCGAGATGGTATGCAGACCCAGCAGGCCAGAAGTGTAGAGTATACAGAATTTTCAGATGGAGTCCTGGTAAAACAAGCATTGATTGGTCACCAGGAAGCATTTGAAACGCTGGTTCATCGCTATAGCACTTCCCTCTTTAACTTTATTTATCATTTCCTGGGTGATTATGACCATGCGTGTGATATTCTCCAGCAGGTATTTCTTCAACTCTTTCTTTCGCTGTCCATCATCCAAACTGACGAACCGATCAAGCCCTGGCTTTTCCAGGTAGCACGCAACCGCTGTTTGGATGTCATTCGTCAACAGAATCGAAGGCCTACCCTTCACTTTTCTCAAATTGAGTCAATTTCGGATGAAGGTGAACTTCCAGTATTGATGGATATACCTGATAACAATCCTTTGCCAGAAGACATAGCGGAACATCACGACATCCAAAAGCAGCTCTGGCAAGCTATTCAAGCACTCCCGCCCAAATTTCGTGCCGTCGTTACTCTCCGCTATGCTGGACAGATGCGTTTCTCCGAGATTGCTAGCGTACTGGATATGCCAGCGGCAACGGCTAAAACCTATTTCCAGCGGGCCAAGCCATTACTTCGTACGGCATTACATGAAACTGCCCGTTCATCCATGCACTATTGATGGGGGATGATCACGCTTTCACCCTCTCTACCTTGATCTTGATCCAACTTAATAAAGCGCTAAAATACCGGATGTGCGTTAGCCTCAACCAAAAGAAAGAACAAGTTGAGAGGGAGAAGCATTGACAAACTTATTTGCGAAGGATGGGTTCAATGCCAAATAATGGAAGAGCAGAGCCGATCGGAGAGCTCATCCGGCAACTCCGCCGCCGGCGAAACATCACACAAACGGAGCTAGGCGCGCCGCGCTACTCGAAATCCTATGTCAGTGCGGTCGAAAAGAATACCATTCGACCCTCTCCCGAAGCTCTCCAGTTTTTCGCCGAGCAACTCGACCAACCTAGTGACTACTTCACCTCACTGCGCGAACACCCCCAGGACATGAAGCAGGAAGCTGCCTTGCAAGGACTGCATGCGATCAGCGGCCAATCTACCCGTGACGAGGGGTTCCATTTGCTGAGCCTACTGCTAGAACGCGCGGATTACTCGTTTATTCGAGCTATGGAAGCGCTTCCGCCCCTTGCTCCAGAGCTTATTGCTGCCCTTCCACCATCCGAACAAGCCAACTACTTCTTTCTTGAGGGAATGATGGCCCATATGAGACAGGAGCACGAGGCCGCTTTGCATGCCCTTGAACGTGCTCTGCCCCTTGCATCAGCACAACTACAACCAGCTGTGCTCGACGCGCTAGGACAACACTATTACCTGACGCGGTCCTATGCAACTGCTCTGCACTACCATCACCGGGCATTCGTCTTGCTGCAGCATGCCGCCCTCAGGGAGTCGGAGCACGCGCTGCTCTTTCCTGTGACACTACACTGTGGCGAGGACTACCGTGCCCTGGGTGCCTACATGCAGGCCTGTGACATGTATGAGCGGGCGTTGCCCCACCTGCATGCCGAGCATGAGATGAAGAGCGCTGCTCTCCTGTATCTAGGTCTGGGCTACTGCAACTATGCGCTCTCCTATCAGGCGGCACAGGCGCTAAATGCTGGAGAGGATGTGAAGCTAGAAGAGATGGAGCGTGGGTTCCAACGAGCGATAGGGTTCGTTGTACAGAGCAGGGAGATCTGCCAGCTCAGCAGCGACCTCCCAGGAGAGGTGGCGGCCCGCCTACTTCTGGTTGTAGCCGAGCTTGACTTCATTACAAGGCGCAGGCAGCTGGTCAGCGCTCGTGGAGCGGAGTTCCTTACCTCTTGCTTCTCCCTCCTTGACGACGTGGAAGAGCAATGTCGCCAGGTCCTCGTGTCCTGCCAGGACATGCTCAAGCAAGGAAACACTTCAACTGCTCCCCACGGGGAAACCACTTATGTCGCCCTTGCCTATCTCGTACGGACCTTCATTCAGCGTGCGGCTCTAACACGATTGAGTGGACACGAAGACTTAGCCCGGCGGGAACGGGCGCTTGCCACACATCTTTACCAGCACACCTTGGATGCATTAGGAGAACCCGATTTTCCCATGGCTCTCTTGCAAGCGGTCCTGTCCTTGCAGGCAGAGCGTTCAATAGATGGTTCACCAACGCTGCTGTGCCTGCCCGATTTTAACGAGGAGGCTCCTCCTTTCCAGTGTGGCCTGTCTGGCCAGGTTGAAGTCTACTACGCCGCCGCAGAGGTGGCCGAGGAGCTTAATCGTACTGCAACCTCGTCTGAAGACGCGCACAGCTGCTATACATGTGCCGAGCGCTGTTTTCACGTAGCTCTGAGGCTCGCGAATGCTATTGTGTCATCCCAGGAAAGGGAACCAGGGTATCTGGTGCGCTGTTACCAACGCTATGCTTGCATTTTGGAGGAACGCTCCATTGCGGCTCCTGAGTTGTGGGAGGAAACGAGCAGAACACTGATGGGTCTGCTCAAAAACGGACTTCCCCAGGTCCAAAACGCCATCATATCGGCTCAAATCCCTTTGTGACAGGGGCTTTCGGGCAGGGTAATGGGTAAAGCAGCTTCTGCTGTGAGAACGATGGCTGGGAATAAAGTCAAGATGTCCAGCGTTATCTTAAATGTGAAACTTGGAAATCTCTTACTATGAGATTGACAGCGTGGGAATAAACTTATAGCGTCTCGCGTTATCATATCTGGAATTTGAAAATTTCTTCGTATGAGGGTGATAACCTGGGAATAAACCCAATACGTCCCGCGTTATCATATGTGGAACTCCTCTGAGGATTCCTTCTCCGACACATCTTTTCCATCATGACACACATCGATGTGCTATGTTGTCCTCTGTTGAGGGCGGCGGTGATGGACATCTATTTCTTTATTGAAATCGCAGTACGCATGTCGTACTGCGCTGGAACCTTGACAACTGAAGAGTGGAAAGCAGAACAGCAACTGTTTGCTGAAGCAGTTTCTGTCAATTCACGCGACATCAGCCAGATACACCATCTGGGTGAAATCGCAATCAGCAATGAACGACGAGTTTGATCCTGGCTCAGGACAAACGCTAGCGGCGTGCTTAACACATGCAAGTCGAACGCTCTCTGGCATTAGTCAGAGGGAGTGGCGGACGGGTGAGTAACACGTGGGTAACCTACCTCAAGGTGAGGAATACCAACGAGAAATCGTTGACAATACCGCATGAGCTTCTTCGGGAGCAAAGCTTCTCGTATTGAGAGGCGCCTTGAGATGGGCCTGCGCCTGATTATGCTAGTTGGTGGGGTAAAAGCCTACCAAGGCGACGATCAGTAGCTGGTCTGAGAGGACGACCAGCCACACTGGGATTGAGAACGGCCCAGACTCCTACGGGAGGCAGCAGTGAGGAATTTTCCGCAATGGACGCAAGTCTGACGGAGCAACGCCGCGTGCAGGACGAAGGTCTTCGGATCGTAAACTGCTTTTACCAGGGAAGAGAATGGACGGTACCTGGTGAATAAGCCCCGGCTAACTACGTGCCAGCAGCCGCGGTAATACGTAGGGGGCGAGCGTTGTCCGGAATTATTGGGCGTAAAGCGCACGCAGGCGGTTCGCTAAGTTCGAGGTGACAATCACCGGCTTAACCGGTGAACGATTTCGAAAACTGGCGGACTTGAGAACGAGAGAGGGACCTGGAACTCCGGGTGGAGCGGTGAAATGCGTAGAGATCCGGAAGAACACCAATAGCGAAGGCAGTGTCCTGGCTCGTATCTGAAGCT
>Ga0209350_1000745_pt1 | contig 16425 bp, 19 predicted proteins | sample GraSoi013_2_20cm_2_FD_185822 | JGI IMG/M metagenome (GOLD analysis project Ga0209350, IMG submission 185822) | Grasslands soil microbial communities from the Angelo Coastal Reserve, California, USA - Sample 09_27_2013_2_20cm (SPAdes) (version 2) | ecosystem: Environmental > Terrestrial > Soil >...
GGCAACAACAAGCTGCTTCATGATGGGCTCTTTGTTGTCGCAACATTATGCTTCATTCAAGGTGTAGCATGGGTGAAGAAAACGTGGGGCACGACTAACCCGTAGTGGAGGGCCGCGGAATTTCCGGGCGCGTACACATGTAGGGCAGTCAGCGTTTTAGTTCCGAAAAGCCGACACTCGTGACCGTCGCCTTTGGGTCATCAAGCGCCTCGCATGCGTAAAGGTGAGCACGCGGCGCCCGCCGTCCCCTGAACACGCCACGGGGCGTGAGTCTCGCTCACGGCCCACTGTCGCACGGTGTCTTATTGCTTGTCGAAGACCAGCGTATCGTGGTACGCCTTGCCGTCGGCGTGCGTGCCCTTGTTGCTGACGGTGAGCGTCTTGCCGTCCGCCGACAAGACGCGGTGCACACTGCCGACTACTTTGCCGCCCTTCTTGATCGTGAAGTCGGTGGTGTGCGCGTCGATCACCTTGCCCGCGACGCTGTCGCCGTCGGGATTGCCGGTGACTGGATGGTCCTTTCCGTCGTACTTGATGGTCACATGCATGGATATTTCTTTGCCGTCGCCGCTGACGATCTTTTGATCGAGGGTCGTGCCGTCGGCGCTCTCTGCGTACACGCGCGTCGCGCTCGTCGGCGCCGTGCCGCTGAACTTCGACTTCGCGACGTTGAGCTTCCAGGTCCCAACCACGGCATCGGCCGCGAACGCGGTCGCGCCGAGGAACAGGGTGCTGAGTAGAGCGATCGCCACAATTCTTCGCATGGCCCATCTCCCGTTGATGTTTTGGTGTTGCTTGGTGGCCAACCCGCCCCGGCTGGTCCGGACGCGGAGCGGAGAATATGCGCGTGCGGTCCCGCGCCTACAAGCGCTAGATCGCGTGCGCTGCAGCACGCCGCGCGTCGTTGCGCGCCGGCCCCACCGTGTTCGGCGCACGGTGCATGCTCAGGCGAGCTCACCGGATGCCAAGCGGTCCCATCGCAGCGCTCAGTCGGCGTGGGTAAGTTTCTGGGTAACTCAAAAACCCCCACCGTCTTAAGGCTTTGATTGCGGAGAGATTTACTGTCGAGGTTCGAGTCCTCTCCCGGGCATTCTTTTCAAATACTTATAGAACATTACTGATGTTGTTTAATAGCTAAGGATTTCTTAGCTCGCGCGCGCTTCCTGCGCCTGAGCCGCAGTGAAGCACACTAAACGATTTCTCGAGTTCTCGCTTGAACGCCGTGACTGCGCAGGCGGAGTGGGTCGAGGGAACGCTGGCGTAGCGTGGAGGTTTCGACGGATGCCTGACGGCGGAAGCGCGCCGTCTTGCCTAACCGCCTGCAGCCAACAGCGAGGCGACCGCTAGGACAAGAGCGACTATCAGGTTTTTCATCGTGTGATTTCCAAAGTGCCGCGTTCACCAGTCCAGGCTCGCCGCTCCCGGTGTTATTCAGTGCGCGGCGGGCAACTCATGACCGCACCCGAGCTCGATTTCAGCATGCGCCTTGTCGCTTGCGCGCTCTCCCGCGTCCGCCGGTCTCACTGGATCGACGTGCGGCAAACCCGCCCATCTTCGGGAGTACCGAGCGGCCGTACTCGAGAACGTGATCGTGAGCGGTCATTCGTGAGCGGTCATTCGTGTGCGCCGGCCGCTGGTGCGGGCAGTGCGGGGCCTGTGAATTCGGCTTCGATCGAAAACTCGACCAAGTCGCCAACCCCCATTGTCGTACCCGGAGCGGGTACGCCGAACGTCATACCGAAGTCCGACCGTTTGAGTGAGCCATGTGCCGAGAATCCGACGCGGGCATTAGGGTCCATTTGAGGCATACCGGCATAACCTCCGTTGTACGTCGCGCTCAGCACCATCGGGCGAGTCACACCGTGGAGAGTCAGTGTGCCGGTGATCTCCATGGTCTTACTCCCGGTCATCCGGACGCGCTCCGACTTAAAGGTAATCTGCGGATACTTCGCTGTATCGAGCATCTGAGGTCCCTTCATGATGTCGAGACACATTTGCGGTGCGGCGTCCATTTCGAACGACGAAGCGTCGATGGTCGTCACGAGCTTAGAGGCGGGCAGATTCTTTGGGTCGAACGTCAATTCTGAATCGAAGCGGCTGAAGCGCGTCGTGTAGGTGGAAAAACCCATGTGGCTTGCGCGCAGAATCAAGCTTGCATGGGATTTATCCAGTTTGTACCCGCCGCCTGGGGGTGCGGCGACGGGCGCTATAGCGGGCGCCCCGGCCGACTCAGCGGCGAACGAAAACCCACTGTGCAGGCCAAGCGCCGCCACCACGATCCCTGCAGCAAGGATGCCCGGCTCGACCAGACTTGTGAGCTTCCCGCACTGGCCGCAGTGAATGGCCGGTGAGTTGGAATGGACCGTCATCAGAGTTCTCCGCGTAGTGGTAGTGAATGTGCGCATCTGTGGCGCCCGTCAGCGCCAGTGACTTGTTCAGGTAACCGACGAGTGAGGGGGTCCAAAATCGACACGCCCGATCACCAATTTTCGTAGGTCCTCGCTCCCTGCAGATGTTTACGGCTTGTTGCCTAATGTCTCCATCAGAACTCTCTCGTCATTTCGCCGGGCGGTGGAGGTCCTCGAGGGGCTGCTGACGACCGCGTCAAACGCGGGGATCCATGAGGCTCCGGTTACAGATAGCGGCAATTTGTGTAAGCGTAGCCCACCACCCTCTTGACGAAGGCGCGTGCGGCTCAGACGTCGACAACGATCCGTCCCAGCGCGCATACGAGGCTCTCAGATTCGAGATCGTGGACCGATGCGGGGCGTTACCGAGCGTCTCGGGTCGTCATCGACGTAGGCTCGCGAACGCCTCCGCAATCCGCGGTGGGGCGTTCGGGCGCTTGTACATCCGCTCCATAAACTCGCGCAGGCGAGGCAGGTTGTCGAGCAGCATGTACTTCTCCAGGACCGCCGCCATGTCGAGCGTGTATGCCGCTACAAAGTCGGCCACCGTCACGTTGTCACCGACGAGGAACTGCCGGCCGTCCATGTGTTTCTCCAGGACCGCCGCCATGTCGAGGAAGTCCTGACGGGCGATCGGTATCTCCGCCGCGAGCCGCTTCTCGGGTGGGTAGAGCGAAGTGTGTCGCGCGATTCGCCAGAGCGGCTGTTCCAGCTCGGTCGCGGAGAAGAGGAGCCATCGGTTGACCTCGGCCCGTGCTCGAAGCCCGCTGGGGAGCAAGCCTTTCTCAGGGTACTTCTCCGCCAGGTAGAGGACGATCGCGACCGACTCCGTGAGAATGAAGTCGCCATCGACGAGGACCGGCAGCTTTCCGGCCGGGTTCACGGCGAGAAACTCGGGCCGTCGAAGCTCCCCCTTGGTGGGGTCTACGTTGACGAACTCGAACTCGACATCCAACTCGCGCAACGTCCAGAGGACGCGGATCGAACGGGTAGGAGGGAACCCATAGAGCTTCATGGCGTGGCTGTCTCCTTCTGCCCGGAGCATAGCTTAGAAGCGGCGCATGGCCAGCCGTGAGTTCGAGAGGAGGTAGCACCCTCGTGTGGTTCCGCCGCCGGAATCTCAAAGCCGGTGCCATCATCGAACACCGCGATGTCTGGGAATGCAGAGGCCGAGCCCAGCCTGCAGAGTTCGCGCCCTTCATTGGCCCGCTTCGCGTGGGCGGGAGCATTCGGGTGGAAAGGGCGCTCGGCCGCGGCTAGGCCGGTCTCTGGTCGAATGGCTTTGCACTGCAGCATTCCTCGCCTCTGATTGAGCTCGCGCACCGATGAGTTTCGCTCGGCTGGCCGGTTTTACTCATGAGACCGGGATTTGCAACCACCTGGTGCCAGACGAGGAATGCCGTGAAGCCTCTCGGAAACACACTGCTCGCAGCGGGTCGCACGTTCGGCCCGTATCTTGCGATCGAGCTGGTGATGCCCGGTGGGTCGCTCCTTGCCCTGCTGCTGTGGCTGTACCGGATGTCCTCCGCCCGGGCCTCGAAGTCACAGGCGTGAGCCGCGGACCGATGAGTTTCAACCGCCATCCCGGTTCTACACATGTGGGCGGCATCTGTAACCACCCCGACACCACAGGAGAAGGTATGAACATCGCGAACAAGACAGTCTTGATCACCGGCGCCAACCGCGGCATCGGCCGGGCGCTGGTTAGTGAGGCGCTGCGACGCGGAGCCGAGCGCGTATATGCCGGAGTGCGCGGTGGCCTCGAGATCGCCGACCCACGGGTGATACCGCTGACACTCGATGTCACCAACGCAACGCAGATCGCACGGGCGACCGAGGAGGTCGGTTCGTTGGACGTTCTCGTCAACAACGCCGGCATCGCGCTCTATGACGATCTGAGCAACCCCGCGCTCATCGAGCAGCACCTGGCGGTTAACCTCTACGGACCGCTGAATGTGACGCGGGCTTTCCTGCCGCTTCTGAGACGCTCGCAAGGAGCCGTCGTCAACAACCTGTCGGTGGTGGCGCTCGCGCCCGTCCCGGTCATCCCCGGCTACTCCATTTCCAAAGCGGCCGCGCTCAACATGACGCAGGCGCTGCGCGCGCTGCTGGCGGCCAAAAGCGTGTCGGTGCACGCGGTTTTCTTGGGTCCCATTGACACCGATATGAACCGTGGCTTCGACATCCCGAAGGCACCGACCGAGGTCGCCGCGCGGGGCATCTTCGATGGGCTTGAGCGGGGCGAGGAGGATATCTTCCCCGATCCGATGTCGCAGTCCATTGCGGAAGGTTGGCGCGCGGGCGCCGCGAAGGCGCTGGAGCGTCAGTTCGCGGCCTTCGTGCCACAAAGCGCTGCGGCGGCCTGACGGGTTCGATGAGTTTCCGCCATCGTACCGGTTTTGCGGGTGACGCTGGCATCCAAGCTAAAGGAGAGCAGTCGATGAAGACCGAAAGCTACACGATCTCTTACACGGTGGATCAGTCCCCGCAAGAGGTCTTCGACGCCATCAACAACGTTCGTGGGTGGTGGTCAGGAGAAATTGACGGTCGCACCGACAAACTCGGTGCCGAGTTTACGTACCGATACCAGGACCTGCACCGCACCACCCAGAAGATCACCGAGCTGGCGCCGGGCAAGAAAGTCGTCTGGCACATCGTGGACAGCCACATCAATTTCGTGAAGGACAAGGCCGAATGGAACGGCACTGACGTCGTCTTCGAAATCGCGAAGAAGGGTGCGAAGACTGAACTGCGGTTCACCCACGTCGGCCTGGTGCCGGCCATCGAATGCTATGGAAAATGCGCCGGCGCCTGGGGCTTTTATATCAACGAGAGTCTGCGTGGTCTCATCACGACCGGCAAAGGCGAGCCTAACGAGAAGGAATGAAGGGACCGATGAGTTTCAGATGCCCCGGCGGTTCTATCCATGAGGGCGGCGCAATTAAGTCGCCTCGAGGAGGACACAATGCTTCCATTCATCGGTAAGAACCTAGTGGTGATCGGCGGGAGCCGTGGCGTCGGGCGGCGCGTCGTGGAAGCCGCGATCGGCGACGGCGCCCGCGTGCTCGCGGTCGCACGGCAGGAGGAGCGCCTCCGGCAGCTCGCCCGGGAGGTCCAGGGTGTCGAGGTTCTAGCGCTCGATGCCACCGAGGAAAGCGCTCCATCCCGCGTGTTCGACGTGCTCCGCCCTGACGTCCTCGTGGTAACGGCGGGTGCTTTTCCGCCCGCCGCGCCGCTGCACGAGCAGAGCTGGCGTGAGTTCTCGGTGAACTGGGAAGTTGACGTCAAGGTCGCTTTTCATTTCTCGAAGGCTGCGCTCACCCTGCCCCTGCCCGCAGGCTCTACCGTCATTCTGATCTCGAGCGGTGCAGCGCTCGCAGGTTCACCCATCTCCGGAGGGTACGCCGGCGCCAAGCGCACGCAGATATTCATCGCGAACTATGCCCAGAAGGAATCGGATCGCCTGAAGGTGGGCATCAGGTTCATGGCGCTCGCACCGCGAATGATGCCGGACAGTGAGCTCGGCAAGCACGCAGTGGCTGGGTACGCGCGTTATCTCGGCATCTCAGAGGCGGATTTCATTCAAAGCATGGATTCGCCTCCCACCTCAGCCGATGTTGCGGCCGGGGCCCTGGAGGTCGTCACGCACCCTGATCGATCAAAGGGTAATGTGTTCGTGGTCTCCGCGAAGGGCCTCGAAGCGGTGCCCTGACAGGAACTTGGCCATGGCAGCGCCGAAACGCTCGCGTCGGAAGGCAGCCTCAGAGCATTCAAACCAGGCGTTTGAACGGCTGGCTGAGCCGTTGCGGCGGGAAATCAAGGTGCATTGTTATCGCATGCTGGGCTCCGTGCATGAAGCCGAGGACCTCGTGCAGGAAACCTACTTGCGCGCCTGGCGCAGCTTCGACAGCTTCGAGGGTGGCTCGTTTCGCGCCTGGCTCTATCGGATTGCGACTAATGCGTGTCTCAACGCGCTCGCGAGCCGCAAGAGCTCGCAGCGCTGGCTGCCGCACGAACGCGCACCCGCCGCTGTTCAGATGCCGGACGGCACCCCGGCAACCGACGTGGCGTGGCTTGAGCCTTACCCGGACTCGGGCTTGGAAGGGATCGCTGACGACGCGCCAAATCCGGAAGCGCGCTATACCGCGCGCGAGGCCGTGCAGCTGGCGTTCGTCGCGACGATCCAACATCTGCCGCCGCGCCAGCGCGCGGTGCTCCTGCTGTGCGATGTGCTCGGTTGGGCGGCCGCTGAAGCGGCCACGCTGCTCGGTGGCTCAACGGCCTCGGTCAATAGCGCCCTGCAGCGGGCGCGCGAGACGCTCGGCAAGCGTAATACCGGGGACCAACCATTGAAAGCATCTCCGGTGAACGCGACGCAGAAGGAGCTGCTCGGGCGCTATCTACAAGCCTGGGAAGCGCTGAATGTGACCGACTTTGCCGCACTCCTCAAGGAGGATGCGACCTATGTCATGCCACCCACGCCAGAGTGGTATGCGGGGCGCGAGGCGATCCGTGCGTTCTTCGATTGGGCGTTCAAGCGTTATGAGGGCTTCCGCCTCGTGCCCACGGGAGCCAACCGGCAGCCTGCATTTGCCGCCTATTCCCGCGCCAGCGTGGACGAACCGTGGACCGCCCACTCGATCCACGTGTTGACACTCGAGCGCGATGCGATTTCCACGCTGACCTTGTTCGTGAAACCCGACGGCCCGCGGTTGTTCCACGCCTTTGGGCTTCCGCTGGCTCTCCCCGACGCCGAATTAACGCCAACCCCACCCACCTAACCGTTTTTCGCACAAGTTATATCCGCCTACACGGGGACGAACATCAGCGAACTCCTTCGGAGGCCGGGTGCGCGTTACCCACTACGCGCTAGGCCGAAAACGCTGTTTAAGCAAGAGCGGTCCAGGGGGTAATTCAGCGGGTAATTTTCGGCCTCGCTCCGCCAAGGCATTGAATCCTTTGCGGAATTCGACCGAGTTAGATTCCTCTCCCGGGCACCAGGTCTATTTTCTTCATATTTTTCAATTGCTTCCGAGTCCGAGACAGGACTCGAACTTTCGCGCGCATCATAGATGATTCTTCTACGTCTTCGCAGGACGTTCGCAGAGCGTCGATCGCGATCGGGGTGCCGGCGACCAGCGCTCCCGAGGGAGCCTAGCGAACACACTGTAGCGGGTAATTTCGGGGGTAATAAAAAGTTCGGTTCCTGAAGGTTCGGTTCCTGGAATCAGCACAGCACCGAACCGAACTGTCATCGCGATCAACACGGCACGTTACGTGGTTGAGCCGAAAAGTAGATCGGGCCCCGGAGAGAGTGAGTCGCATTTTCTGTGAAGAAGCAATCCGCGAGAGATCTGGCGGGTAATCGAGCGCGGGTTGGGTTCCTGCGGCCGCTAAGTCGGGACCACTCTCAGTTCAACCGCGGACTCAGGCTCCGCGCCGTACTAAATCGGGCACACCTCAGTCGGTCACGAATGTCTCAGGAGGATCGGGTAGCGACCTTGCGTGGATTGGCCATGACCGGAGGTCGCTGACCGGCCACTACGGGACACTCGAGCTCGGCCGATAGATTTCCCAAGAGCGGACACTGAGCGCTGCGAAAATACGGCCCAGATTAATGCAGAGTGCCTGCCGAATGAGGCGGGCGGCTCGCTTCTTGGGGGGCGTCAACGGCCCTTTGTACAGCACGCGCGTCGTGTCCCGCCCGCAGTATCGAGAGTGCCACAGAAGGCAGCCTTCGCTCATTCCAGCTTACCAATCAAGCGATAGACAGCTATCAGAATTCCGAATCCGAGATGCATTCCCACTGACATAACAAGCATCAGGATTCCAATCTGGACGCTCACAATCTTTGTTACCAGGAGAAAAATGATCACGCCGGCAAGACCCATGAACGAAGCAACGATGCCAACGACAAGCTTTGGCGTCCTATTCTTAGACATAGGTATGCGAGCCCTCTCGCTGCGTTCGGTTAGGCCGTCTTGGAGGCGCCGCGTCGGAACGGTGGGCGATTAATTTAGATGGACTGGGCATACGTTTTACCCGATCGGCCGGATGATTGTGGGATCGCGATGAATTCGAAATTTTTCCCTCCTCCCACCCCAAGATGCGAAGAGTGGGCAGTTGAGCCGATCCCTCAGCCGAGGCAGACGCTTAATATCGGCGCCGCTCTGGCGCAGGGATCAGCTGCGAGAGCCGCGTTCGGCCAAAAGCTGACCGTCAGCAGGAGCAGACGCGTTTCCGCAAAGCCGCCATTGCCGCGACGCTGATTACCGGGGACGTGTCGCGAATCTAGCTGGCGACCGGAGACGCCAGGTTGCCCCTTGCTCGCGGCCGGCATCGGCTGGCCGGTTGCGGACTGAATCGTCGCGTGAACGTGTTGTCAGTTACTTGCCAACACCGATCTGCTTCATAAGCGTGGCGTTATCCCAGAACAGATACTCCTCACCCATGACGCCCTGCTTGTTCCAATGTCCCAGGGTCGCCATCGGCAAATGGTAACCCTTCCCCGTCGGCTGAATGACGGTGCCATCCGCTAGAACCATGGGCTTAGTAAAAGTGCCGTCCAGAAAACCCATGACAGCGGTCCATTCGGCATCTGCGGTGCCAAAGCGCACCGGATGCTCGGTGATGCGGTTATCCGGAGCAAACGTCCACATGAACTTCAGCTCCTTGATGTGATCGGGAATTCCTTTGGTGGTGTGACCATCCGGGTAGTGCACGACGATGTCTTGCGCATGACTCTTGTGAAGGTTCTCCCACTGCTGCCCGGTGTAGACATGGAAGTCGAGGTCGTCGAAGTTGGCCAGGTTTCTTGCCAACGCTGCCGGCATACTCGCGACCTTCGGCGTGGGAGCGCTGACCTTACTGGCTGGCCAGCTGCCTTGATCGGAAGCCGCCATAGGTCCCGCGGCGAGCAGACATGCAGCCGTGAGACCGGCCCCTATCACGAGTGCCAGGACGTGCCTTTGTTTCCTCATGATTTTCCCCGTTTGTTAAGAGTGAACCGCCCCATGCAAAGACATGTCGCCAGACACGGCGGCCAATGGATGTCCTGCGAATCAGCATCACAACCGAACCCAGCGCTAGTACTCGAGTAGACCGGTCTGGAATAGAAACAGCCAACGCCCGTCAACCTTCGTGTACACCTTACAAGCGCGACCTTTCCAGTGGAGCGGCTCCTGCGTCCTTCGGCTGCGCCACAGGGTGTCAACGTCAACGACAGCGAATCCGCCATCGCCCTGTTCAGACACCACCACGCGCAGTGTCCGTCGCCAGTTATGAACCAGGTCGTGCGAGTCAAAGAGCTCCTGCCATGAGCGAATCCAGCGCTGCCGATTGTATCTTCCCAATGGCATGACCCATTGCATCGGGTCGTGAGCTGTGGAGTTCGGTGGCCAGGGCCAAACAGTGTCGGGATGAAAGAGTGCCGCCAGAGCACCGGCGTCGCGAGCGTCCCAGGCAGCCGTCTCTGCATCGACCAGCGCTCTGATCTGCTCTTCGGCCGCGTCCATCACCGCCCCGCGGTGTTACTGAAAGTACTGGAAGGGTAATCGGCTATGGCCGCTCAGGGAAGCGTCGCTGTCGGCCAGGAGTGGGCATTCATACTTCCGCGGTCATTTCCCCAAAAGCAGCCGCTCGTCGCGGCCTTCGATGCGTAGATCTACGGTTCCCAAGACTGGGACGATAAGCTCGACTCCTGCGTCGCAGTGTTCCCAGTTCTCGAAGCACAGAAGGGGTTGCCCAGGTGAGAATGGAGTGATAACCACTCAGGCCGAGAGCCGTGAGTGACAGGGGAACTCCGTATGACACTCGAAAATATGTTTTACATCAGCCAGACGGTTGCCGCGTTCGCCATTGTCGTCTCGCTATTGTTTGTCGGATTGGAAGTACGCCATTCGAATCTGGAGAGTCGCCATCGGACAATCGAGGATGCGCTGCAGAATTACCGGGCCGCGCGTCTTTCGCTAATAGATAATGCCGATGTCGCTCGGGTATGGATCAGTGGACTTCACAACTTCACAGCGCTCGATGCCGCCGATAAGGTGAGGTTCCTGCTCACCGCCGACAATTTATTTAACAACGTCCAGAGCTTTTTTCTGCACTATCGTGACGGCCGCCTGCCCCGCGAGCTATACGAACCTCAGAGGGCGGTTCTGGACGACTTCCTAGGCTACCCGGGGTGCCAGGCAGCCTGGGATTTCCGTAAGAATTACTTCCATGTGGCGTTTAGAACGTGGGTGGAGGAGAGGATCGCAGCCGCCCGCAGCAGCAGACTCGTCCCTTCACTTTACGGTGAGGGCCGATAATTTAGGGTGTGCGACTGTCCGTTTTTTCTCGCCGCAACGGCCGCTGTCGGGAAGGTTGACCGACCGCTCGGGGTCAGGCAGCGACCTTGCGTGGATTGGCCATGGTCGGGGGTCGCTGACCGGCCAGGAGCGCTGATCTACCTTGTCTGCGACTGCGGCGCTCATCACCTTTGCGGGCCGCAGGATGCGGAAGGCAATGTACGCAGCCACGGTCGGATCCCAGGTCATACACGCCAGCGCATATGGAGCGGGAGCGAACGCGTGCCCGGGTCCGAAGTAGTGCAGGGCCATGTCCCACGCTGGATGGAACGCCCACCCCGCTACCAACCACCACTGCGATCGGCGGAGCCCGAGGAACGCCATCGAGCCGTAGGTGACTAGCCCGAGCAACTCGAGCGCGACCCAGCGACCGTCTTGGCTCCGCTTCGAACGTGAGCGGGGCCGGTAAAGTGCGGCTTTTCGACACTTGCTGGAATTACTAACGCGAGCACCGAACCTTCCTCATGTCTTGCCGCCAAGCCGCCGCGGCAACGGGCACGAACTCAACCCCAACAACCTAGCGTCTGCCGAGCGCGGCACCCGCTGGCGGTGCCGCCAATGCGGGAGCAGAGCGCGGCGCTGCCTGGCGGCGCCGACGGAAGACAGTGGGTGCGTCGTTTGACTCCCGGCCAGACCGACCCAGTGCACGGCGGAAGCGGGTTTTCCCCCATACGCTCGGAAATGACCAGGTGTAGGATCCGCGGTTCGATCCTTAGCGACCTCCGCATAACAAACTCATCAACGAGGGCAAGCAACTATGTTCAGGTTATCAGGACTTGTCGCGCTCTCGGGCCTGCTCGCACTCGGTTACGCGGGTGTCGGATCAGGCGCCGCGCCGGATTTGGGGCGCTCCCACGACTGCGACTCGGGCGGAGCTTTGTGCACCGAGGTTCTCGACTCGATCGGCTACAACGGCAGCTACACCGGACACGATGAGCCGTCGCTGCTGTTCTATTCGAACGTGCCGGGGTCGGGGAATCACATGACGTATTTGTTGAGACTCCCCAAGGACCCGCCGACGCTCCCAGCCCAGGATGGCAGCGGTGGGACCTTCAATTTTCAGCTGCACCCCGCCTTCTGGGTCGGCCTCGCAGTGTGCGATGACCAGTCAAGCCCGAATCCGGGTGGGTCAGGTGTCGGCGCCAATATCCCCTGTCAACCCGACAGTGATGCGAACATCTACGATAGCAGCAATCCTAACGACGCCCACTTCATCGGCAAACACCCGGGCACCGCCTTCATGGAGATGCAATTCTATCCGGCGGGGATGGGGTTTTATTTCACCGGTTCCGGGAGCCCGACTCAATGGTCCTCGGCCCTCAACATTGACAGTCTTTCCACGAACGCGAATACAGGCCAACTCAACAACGCTGCATGCAACGCGGCAGCCGGGGAGGAGTACGTGAATTTTGCGTGGATCACCAAGAGTGGTGTACCCGTGGCCCCACCGAGCCCGCTGCTGGCCACTGGCGCCACATTCACGTTGACACCCGACGTGCTCTTGTATAACCCCGGGGACTTGCTGCGCGTTACACTGCAGGACACCGCGCACGGACTGAAGATTACGATCACGGATCTGACCAGCGGGGAATCAGGCTTCATGACGGCGAGCGCGACGAACGGCTTTGCCCAGGTGCTCTTCGACCCGGCCGGGACCAACTGCGATCCGCAAACCCATAACTTAACCCGTGATTTTCATCCGATGTACGCGACCTCCAGCGAGCACACGCGGGTTCCGTGGGCCGCTCATTCGTACAACGTCGCCTTTTCCGACGAGATCGGACACTTCGAGTACTGCAACCGTGTCCACTTTGAAGGCGGCAGCTGCACAAGAGATGGCGTGGGCGATTTGGACAATGGGTTACCCGCGGGCGCCGAAGACGATATTTTTTGCTTCGATGCGGCCTTCAACCAAAGTCAGGGGTTTGTGGCCATCGGGGGATGCGCTGGTACGGATTTCGATTTTGACGGCGTACCGTACAAGCTCGTGTGGCCGGGCACGTTCACAAACGTAGCGCTCGATGGCGCGTACCACGCGCGACCGGTGCAGTTCACGAGCCCTCTCTTCCAGGATTCGCAAGGCGAAAGCAGAAACTACAGCCGGGTCGCGTTTGAGGCCGACCTGCCGCGCATCGAGTCGAACACCAATCCACCCTGTCAGCGGCATATCGCCAATCCGGCCGATCCCAATCCCGGCCAGGGCTGCGTGAATCCGCCGAAGGGTGCGGATTTCTACCCGATTTACACGACGGGAGGCGATCGGCAGAGCTGCGTTTGGCAGTTGGGAGGCGCGCACCTGCCGGGAACGACCAATACTTTTGGTGGAACGTCGACCGCGGAGTATGGGCAGTTGCTGGTGCTCGCGTATCCGATTCCCGGTCCCGCGGTTACCCTGCGGTACAACAACTTCCGCAATGTGCTCTCGCTCAATCCGTGCCTTAACGAAAACGAGTAATAGTCAATAACGACAATCATCATCGCCACGGAACCCGATCGGCACTGCTTTCACGGCAGCCCGGTCGGGTTCCGCTCGGGGCGGAACCTTTTGACGGCGAGGAAGCTGGTGACTAGGTAGAAGACCAGCACGATTCCTTGCGTCAGGGTAAAGGCTGGCTCCGATCCGTTCGGTGCCAGCATGTGCAGTACCGGGATTTTCAGGAACGACTGCACGACCAGTACGAACCAGTTGAAATAGAGCGCCGCAACAGCGCCTTAAGCAGGCGGGGGCAAAGCCCGTTAGAGCGTGCATCGGGAACGATGCAGCCGCAGCTCGCGCAAGTGTAAGCGCTCAACAGACCGCGTTCTTGCGCTAGTCTTTCGGCAGGCGATCGAGCGCCCCGAACGCCCTTCCGTCGAGTCGTCGTCTAACCTCGGTAGCGACCATCAGTAGAGCGATGCTAATCAGGCAGGGTCCAGCAAATCGCCAGTCCACTCTCACAAACGACTGTGCGTTGTAGAGAGGAGGAACAAGAAACCCGCCGAACGCGACGATGACAACCACGAGACGCGATGGCCAAAGGACCCATAAGGCAATCTTTGCGCCCTGGAGCTGCCCCGCTTCCGTGGACGGCTTGTTGTCTTAGTTCCGCCGCAGCCACGATGTCGTTGATCTACCTAATCGGCTTTAATCGTCACTCCGTTTGCGGGACCGGAAACCAAGGGGAGACCTCTACCCACATGACGTGAGGCCGGCCCGACCCGCGGGCGAACTGGCGGCCCTTCGGTGCAGCGCCATCCTCCAGCGGTTTATCAACCCTGGGTCCGATCGTCTGAAAAGCTAACCAACTGATCAAGCCGTGCTCACCGTGGTGCGACGCGGTCATCTCATCTGCCTTGATCGCTTTGATTTCCGCTAAACGGACCTTCCCCTTAGGAGTAGGAGTGAGGTGGAACTGGCTCGGCGTTCAGTCGGGCAAACTTCAATTCTCGCTTGATCGCCTGGAAGCGCGGCTCCTTGCGCAGCGGGTCTAGAAGCGGACTCCCAATGCCGGTCCAAGTTGCAGGAATTCTTGTGAAGATGATATCATGATATCAGTATTAAGATTGGAGTAGTTTGTGGCGCAGGTCGTAGTACGCCAGCTCGAGGAAGACTTGAAGGAGCGCTTGAAGAGGCGCGCTAAGCGCCATGGGCGGAGCGTGGAAGCCGAAATTCGAGAGATCCTCCGAAATGCCGTGTCCGAAAGCCTCGCGCCCGTCACCAAGTTGGGCTCGCGCATAGCCAACCGGTTCCGCGGCAAGGGATTACGGCAAGACTTGCCCGAGCTTCGAGGGCAGTCGCCCAGGGGCGCAGAACTGGAGCGATGATCATCCTCGACACGAATGTGCTGTCGGCGCTAATGCAGGTCGCACCAGATACCGCCGTGGTCAACTGGCTGGATCGTCAGTCGGCAGAATCGATCTGGATTACGAGCGTTACGCTGTTCGAGGCGCATCTGGGTATTGCCTTGCTCGCGAGGGGAAAGCGCCAGCGCGCGCTGGCGGCTGCGTTCGATCAATTGCTGTCACAGGATTTGGGGAACAGAGTGCTTGATTTTGATACCAGTGCGGCGCTTGAGGCAGCGGCTTTGGCCGCCACGAGGCAGAAAGCTGGGCATCCGGTCGACATGCGCGACACGCAGATTGCTGGAATCGCCCTGGCGCGGCGCGCATCGATCGCTACGCGAAACGTGCGCCACTTCGAGGACCTTAGGGTACCGGTGGTCAATCCGTGGAAGGGTGATTAGTTGCAGAGCGTGCCTTATGCGCCGGCGCCTCTCTAACTTTAAAGGGGCGGCTGATCCATCCGGCCGCGAACGCACGCGAGCGAACTGCGGCGGAAGCGCTTGTTGTTGTTACCCGCTACGATTGCGGCCGGAGATCGTTTTAAGCAGGTATCTGGTAGAGGGTAATTTAGGGGGTAACGGGCGCCCCTGACTTCTAACAGCCTGATTCTATTCGCCGAATCGCCCGAGTTAGGTTCCTCTAACAGGGCGTGACGCTCGAGCGAATCGCGAAGTCCCGCATCCTCATCGATCAGTCGCGGTTGCTCACTCTGAATGCGGCCTGGATGATGGATACCGTTGGCAACAAGGTCGCGCGCTCCGAAATTGCGATGATCAAGGTGGCGGCGCCGGAGATGGCATGCCAGGTTATTGACTGGGCGATGCAGGTCTTCGGTGGTGGAGGCACGAATAATGACTATTTTCTGGGCTCCGCCTATGCGACTGCGCGGTTGCTTCGGCTGGCCGACGGCCCTGACGAGGTGCACCGCAATCAGATTGCTCGCCTCGAGTTGCGTCGGCATCGAGGGACCGATCCGGCTCAGACTGGGGGCGGAGCTGCGGTCCTCACGCTACGCGAGGTAGAGGAGATCGGCGCCGCCGGACCGGGCCGCCGCTCCTGAGACCGTGGGATACTCGGTTATAACGGCAACGGGCCCAGCGATCGCCGATGGGGCACGCCGGATCGCTCGCATCCGCCATTCGGCCGCGCCGACCACACGCACGGCGGAAAGCCCCCTCGCCCCTTTCCATGCGCAACGAACCGGAGCACTCAAGGTTTGACAGTGCTCGATGACCGCCGACTGGACGGAAAGGTCGCCGTGATCACCGGCGCCGCCGGTCAGATTGGAGCCGCCACCGTGCGCCTCATGGCCGCCCGCGGCGCGCGCATCGTCGCCGTGGATTACAACGCGCGCGCGCTCGAGCAGCTCAGCGCGGATCTGTCTCCCGGGCCAGGGTACCTGCCGGTCGTTGCGGACGTCACCGATGAGCGGGCCGTAGCCGCGTACGTGGAGCAGGTTCGCAGAGTCATGGGCAGAATTGATATTTTCATCAACAACGCAGGCGTTGAGGGACCAGTGCGCCCGATCGCCGCCTATCCACTCACCGATTTCCTCCGTGTCATGGCGGTCAACGTAACCGGCACGTTCCTGGGTCTGAAGCACGTCATCCCGACGATGGCCGCCACGGGCGGCGGCGCCGTCATCAACACCTCAAGCGTCGCCGGGCTGACGGGCACGCCGGGCATCTGCGCCTACAACGCCAGCAAGCATGCGGTGATCGGGCTGACCCGCAGCGCGGCTGCGGAATGGGCCGGCAGGGGAATCCGAATCAATTCCGTCAACCCCGGCCGGATTGAATCTCGCATGATGCGTTCCCTCGAGGAGGGCCTCGCGCCTGGGAGCGCCG
>Ga0209350_1000758_pt1 | contig 16226 bp, 18 predicted proteins | sample GraSoi013_2_20cm_2_FD_185822 | JGI IMG/M metagenome (GOLD analysis project Ga0209350, IMG submission 185822) | Grasslands soil microbial communities from the Angelo Coastal Reserve, California, USA - Sample 09_27_2013_2_20cm (SPAdes) (version 2) | ecosystem: Environmental > Terrestrial > Soil >...
AGACGAGTGCGAGGAGCTCCTTCGCGAGCAGGCCCGACCGGTCGACGGCCGCGGAGAGCTGCTTGGCGGCCTTCATGATCCCGGGCGTGTGCGCCTGGACCTTCGTCGTGTTGAGGACGAAGCCGAACGTCTCGAGCTCTTTGGCGAAGGTCTCCTTGAGGATCGGATCGTCGCCGGGCTCGTCGATCTCGCGCACGCGCGGCATGGCGGAATTATACCTCGCTCACTTTCGCAGGAGCCGCTCCTCGATCGCGGGCAGCGCCTCGAGCAGCACGCCGCCGACGATCGCGAGGCTCCGCGACGAGACCTTGTCGAGCGTGTCCCCGGCGGTGTGCCAGGGCGGGTAGTCGAAGTCGATCAGGAGCGCCGCCGGCACTCCCGCGCGCAGGAAGGGCGCGTGGTCGTCTTCGACTGCCAGGGCGCCGGGGAGGAAGTGCGCCCCGAAGCCCCGCCGCGCGGCGGCCGTCCAGAGAATGTCCGTGAGCCAGTCGGTCGAGAACGACTCGCGGCGGATCCCGAGGTCGCGGTCGCCGATCATGTCGGCGACGAGCACGGCGCGGGGGAGTCTTCCCGTGCGCGCGAGCTCCCGGGCCATCCAGCGCGAGCCGTAGAGGCTGTCGGTCGCGCTCCACGACTCGCGCGCCTCCTCGCCGTCGAACCAGACGATCCAGTACGCGAACTCATGGGGCTGCGCCGCCAGCGCCCGGGCGAGCTCGATCAGGAGCGCCGTGCTCGAGCCGCCATCGTTGGCGCCGACGAAGGGGATGTCCGGGAACCACTTCGTGTCGTAGTGGCCACCGATCAGGATCACGTCGGGCCGACGCCCCGGCAGGACGGCGACGACGTTGGCCATCTTGAGGCGGCCGTGGGGCGTGGCGGCCTCGAAGGGCTCGACTCGGGTTGCGATGGAGGCGGCGCGCAGCTCGCCCAGGATGTACGCGCGCGTCCGCGCGGACGCCGGCGAGCCGGCCGGCCGCGGCCCGAGCGCCACGACACGCTCGACGTGACGCAGAGCTGCGGCGCCGTCGAACGGCGGCGCGGGCCGCACCGGGCCCGCACCGAGTGCCAGGGCGGCGAGTGCGACGACGCGGACGAAGGCGAGCGGGCCCCTCACCGCGTGACGCCCACGGCGCCGTAGTAATTCATCGTCAGCACGAACGCGCCCCGAGCGACGAGCTCCGTGAAGCCGTCGAGCCAGCGCCGCGCCGTCGACGCGTCCACGATGCCGAACCTCACCGCGTGCTCGGCGCGACGCTCCAGGAAGGTCTTCGTCCAGGGCTCGAGGGTCGTGTCCTGGTAGACGTCGGTGAGGAGCCGCACGTCCTGGACCCCGGCCTGACGGAGCAAACCGGGGAGCCGGCGGCCACTGTCAGGCTCGGCGTAGATGTGTGCCGCGACCCCGCGCATGATGCGGTCGGTCAGCGCGCGATCCGCGTGGGTCACGGCGACGGTCCCGAAGTCCTGGTCCTGGACCCCGACGCGGCCGCCGCGCCGGGTGACGCGCGCCATCTCCGCGACGACGCGCAGCGGGTCGGCGACGTGCAGGATCACGGTGATCGCGAGCACGGCGTCGAAGCGGCCGCCCTTGAACGGCAGCGCGGCGCCGTCCGCCTCGCGCAGCGTGACCCGGCTGCGCGCACCCCGGCATCGCTTCCGCGCCTCGCGCAGGATCAGGCGGCTCGGGTCAACGCCGACGACGCTCCCGCGCGGGCCCGCGATCGCGGCGAGGTCACGGATGACGACCCCTGTGCCGCAGCCCACCTCGAGGATCGCGTCGCCGGGGCGGATGGGAACGAAGCGCAGGAATCGCCCTCGCAGGCGCGCCTGGGTCGGGGTGCGCCCGCGCAGCTCCAGCGAGGCGGCCAGCTTCGCCGCGTCGGGCTGCGCGTCGACGTCGCGCCACGGGTCGGGGTGGAGCGAGGGCGCCGTCACGAAGCGGGCGTCAGCGGTTGGCGGCGCGGCGAGCGCATTCGGCGCTGCAGAAGTGACGGACCTCTCCGTCCTCCAGCCGGCTCAGCGCCCGTGTCTTCACGACGTAGGTGTTGCACACGAGGCACTTCACGAGCTCATCGGGGAGCGCGACACGCGCGCCGAACGGTCGCTGCGAGAGCCGGCGCAGCAGCGGAGCCAGCAGCGCCAGCGCGACCGCCAGCGAGAAGAGAATCAGCACGACCCGCATCGGGTTTCAGCGATCTGGCTTGATGGAGACCGCGCGGAGGAACTCCCGGTCCTGGGCGGTGAGCTCAGACGAGACGGCGCCGCGAGGCCCCTTGCCAGCGAAGAAGATGCCCGTGTCCGCGCCGCGACGGAGGATCTCCTGAACGGCGTCACGCGCGGCCTCGGCCGCGGCGAGCGAGGCCTCGACGGCGTCGAGGAGCTTTCGGAGGAGTGGATCGGTCCGGCGTTCTCGCCCCATCGCGCCCCTTACGATACCATACCGACTCGATGGCCTCCGGCTGGACGCGCCTCGGATCCACCGCGCGGTACGCGCGTGGCAAGCTCACGCTCCGTGAGGACGCCTGGCGCCTGCCCGACGGTCAGCACGTCGTCTACCCCGTCCTCCACGTGGGCGTGACCGTCGGCGTGCTGCCGTTCGTGGACGACGCGCGCGTCCTCCTCGTCGGCCAATACCGCCACCTGCCGCGCGCGATGTCGTGGGAGCTGCCGGGCGGGGGCGCGCTCCCCGGCGAGGATCCCGTCGCCGCCGCGCAGCGGGAGCTGCGTGAAGAGGGCGGCTACCGCGCGGAGCGCTTCGAGCTCCTCACGCGCTTCTGGCCCTCCAACGCGTACCTCGACGAGGTGGCGTACTGCTACGTGGCGTACGGGCTCACGGAGGACCCGTTGCCCGCGGACGGCGACGAGTTCCTCGAGCGCCGCATCGTGCCGGCCCAGGAGGCGATGCGCATGGCGCGCGACGGCGAGATCACCGAGGCGGTATCGAAGGTCGCGCTCCTTCAGTACGTCGCGCGACCGCCCGAGAGGTCGTAGACGGCGCCCGTCGAGAAGGAGCACTCGTCGGACGCGAGCCAGGTCACGAGGGCGGCGACCTCCTCGGGGCGCCCGATGCGCCCCATCGGGATCTTCGCGATCAGCATGTCCACGGTCTCCTGAGACATCTGGCGGACCATGTCGGTCCCGATCACCGCGGGCGCGACGGCGTTCACGAGGATCCCGCGGGTCGCTACTTCCTTGGCCAGGGCCTTGGTGAACCCGATGACGCCCGCCTTCGCGGTGGAGTAGGGCACGAGCGTCGGGTTGCCCTCCTTGCCCGCGATCGACGCGATGTTGATGATCCGGCCGCCGCCCTGCTCGAGCATGATCCTCACGGCGGCGCGCGAGACGAGGAAGACGCTCGTGAGATCCACGGCGATGACGCGCTGCCACTCCTCGTCGGTGACCTCCCACGTGAGCTTCGAGCCGCCCGTGATCCCGGCGTTGTTCACGACGACGTCGAGCCTCCCCCACCGGGTGCGCACGGTCGTCGCCGCGCGCTCGACGTCGTCGGTGGCCGTCACGTCGGCGACGAGGCCGAGCGCATGCTCGCCGAGTCGCTTCGCGGCGCCCTCGACGCCGCGGTCGACGTCGACGAGCGCGACGCGAGCGCCGTCCGCGACGAAACGGCTCGCGATCGCCAGCCCGATGCCGCGGGCGGCCCCCGTGACCAGGGCCGTGCGTCCCTGGAGCCTCATGGGCGTCGCCTCCCTCACGCGAGCGCCTGATCGAGGTCCTCGATCAGGTCGTCGGTGTTCTCGAGTCCGATGCTCAAGCGCAGGAGGTTCTCGGGTGTGCGCGTCCCGGGCCCCTCGATCGAGGCGCGGTGCTCGAGGAGACTTTCCGTCCCGCCAAAGCTCGTGGCCCGCGTGAAGACGCGCACCTTGGCGGCCACGGCCAGGGCGCGGTCGCGGTCACCCTTCACCTGCACCGAGGCCATGCCGCCGAATTGCGCCATCTGGCGGCGAGCGATGTCGTGCCCCGGGTGAGACGGCAGCCCCGGGTAGTGGACGGCCTCCACGCCCGGGTGGCGCGCCAGGAAGGCCGCGACCCGAAGCGCGTTCTCGGAGTGGGCGCGCATCCGGTAGGGCAGGGTGCGAACGCCCCGGAGCACGAGCCAGCAGTCGAAGGGCGACGGCACCGCGCCGCCCGCGGCCTGGATCGCGCGGACCTTCTCGAAGAAGGGATCGCGCGTTCGGGTGACCACGGCCCCGCCGATGACGTCGCCATGGCCGCCGAGGAACTTCGTCGTGGCGTGTACGATCAGGTCGGCGCCGAGGCGGAACGGAGACTGGAGTGCGGGCGTCGCCGTCGTGTTGTCGCAGACGAAGCGCGCGCCTCCCGCGCGGGCGATCTCGCAGATCACCGCGATGTCGGTGACCTTCCACAGCGGGTTCGACGGCGTCTCCACCCAGACGAGCTTCGTGCTCGGCTTGACCGCCCGGCGCACGGCGGGAACGTCGGTCATGTCGACGAAGGTCGCCTCGAGCCCCCATCGGCTGAAGGTGTCGCGCAGCAGGCGGCAGGTGCCGTGATAGGCGTCGACCGGCGCGACCACGTGATCGCCGGGCTCGAGCGCGAGGAACACCGCCGACGTCGCGGCCGAGGCCGACGCGAACGCGGCCGCCGCCTCGCCTCCCTCGAGCGCGGCGAGACACTCCTCGAGCGCGTTCCGGTTCGGGTTCGCGTTGCGTGCGTAGAGAAAGCCCCGCGGGTAGGAGCCGTCGGGCTCGCGCTCGAACGTGGTGGACGGATGGATCGCGGGCGTCACGGCGCCGGTGGACGGATCCACGCGGTGCCCGGCGTGAACGGCGAGCGTCTCGAATCTCATCGGGCCTTCACCTCGCGGATGTCATAAGTACGTCGGCCGTCGAGGATTCCCCCGCCGACCTTGGGCGCCCACGCCCCTAATCGGCTTCGCTGCCCGTCGCCGCGATCACGACGCACGCGTCGGGCGCGAACGCCAGCGTGACCGGCTTCTTGCGCTCGAGGATCGCTCCGGTGGCGTGGGGCACGTCGGCCCACAGCGGCCGGCCGTGGACGGTCAGCTCGACCCGCACGAAGGGCCCGAGGAACGTCACGACCTCGAGCACGCCGTGCAGGCGGTTGCGCCCGTCGTCCGGCGCGCGCTCGGCGACGACGGCGAGCTTCTCGGGGCGGAGCGACAGGAGGACCCGCTCGCCGTCCTGGCCGCCGTTCAAGGCGATCCGCAAGCGCTCGCCCTCCCACTCCACGACGCCGTCGCGGGCCGAGACGACCCGGCAGGCGAGCAGGTTCGAGACGCCGATGAAGTCTGCGACGAAGTCGGTGCGGGGCCGCGCGTAGATCTCCTCCGGGCGCCCGACCTGCTCGATCCGCCCCTTCCGCATCACCGCGATGCGGTCGGCGATCGAGAGCGCCTCCTCCTGGTCGTGGGTGACGTAGACCGTCGTGATCCCGAGGTCCTGCTGGATCTTGCGGATCTCGCCGCGAAGCCGGAGCCGGATCTTCGCGTCGAGCGCCGACAGTGGCTCGTCGAGCAGGAGGATCTCCGGGCTCTTCGCGAGCGCTCGCGCGAGCGCGACTCGCTGCTGCTGCCCTCCCGACAGCTGGTTCGCGTACCGTTCCTCCAGTCCGTGAAGGTGGGTCAGCGCGACCATCTCGGCCACGCGCGCGCGGACCTTCGGCGCCGGCCAGCGGGCGACGCGAGGTCCGAAGGCGATGTTCTCGGCGACGGTCATGGTCGGGAAGAGCGCGTACGACTGGAAGACGACGCCGACGGAGCGCCGGCGAGGCGGCACGTCGTTGACCACGCGGCCGTCGAAGCGGACCTCGCCCGCGTCGGGCCGCTCGAATCCGGCGATCACACGGAGCGTCGTCGTCTTGCCGCAGCCCGAGCCGCCCACGAGCGAGACGAGCTCTCCCGCGCCGATCTCGAGAGAGAGCCCGTCCACGGCGACGGACGCGCCAAAGCGCTTCGTCAGGCGGTCGAGACTGATGCGCACGTCAGCGGGAGAACTTCTCGAGCCAGCGCTTCACCAGCCGCTCCTTGTAGGCCGGATCGCCCGCCTTGACGAAGTCGATGTTGATCAGGGGCATCTCGGAAATCTTCTGCCCCCCCACCGAGACGTCCGGCCGGGTGATCCCCGCACCGCGCCACGTGGCGTACGCGGTCATCGCCGACTTGGACACCGCCCAGTCGAGGAAGCGCCGTGCGTTCCGCGGATTCTTGGCCCCCTTCACCAGCGCGTTGCCCTCGAACGTCCACGCCACACCGTCGGTCGGATAGATCACGTCGATCGGCGCCCCCTGGCTCTTGGCCACCTCGACCTCGTAGGCGAGCGCGACACCGATCGATGTCTCGCCCGACGCCGCCATGCGGCCCGGCGCGCCACCGGACTTCGTCACCTGGGACAGGTTTCGGTCGAGCGCCTCGTAGTACTGCCACATCTTGTCCTCGCCGAGCCGGGCCGCGTGGCTCGCCAGCAAGAGGTACGCCGTCCCAGACGTGGACGGGTTGGACATGACGACGTGACCCTTGTACTTCGCGTCGAGAAGATCCGCCCACGCGCGCGGCGGCGGGAGCTTGAGCTCGGCGAGCCTCTTCTGATTCGCGGCGAACGCGACCGTCAGCAGCGTCACGCCCTGCCACATGTTCTCCCCGTGCTTGAAGCGCGCCGGGATCGCCTGCGACTCCTTCGCCTCGTACGCCTCGAGCAGTCCCTTCGTGGCCGCGCCCGTCAGGTAGTCGTTGAAGACCCCCCAGATCACGTCCGCCTGCGGGTTCGCCTTCTCCGCCTCGACGCGGGCTATGGTGGGTCCCGTCGAGCCCCGGATGTACGCGGCCTTCGTGGCGAGGTCGGGCAAGTCCTTCTTGAACTGCTCCCAGAAGGTCTTCAGCTCGTTCTCCTCGTAGGCCGTGTAGATGACGAGCCGCTCCTCGGCCGCCGGCGCCAGGCGTGGCGTCGCGGGCACGAGCAGGGCGAGCACCAGCACGAAGCAGAGAGCGCATGGACGGTTCTCCTTTTGCTTAGAGCTTCAGGACGGCGACGCGGTCCCCACCGACCAGCGCGCGGAGGAGCAGCACCGAGCCGACGACGATCACGATGATGATCGTGCCCAGCGCGCACGCCGCCCCCAGGTATCCATTCTCGACCTGGTTGAGGATCGCCACGGAGCCGAGGTTGAACCCCGGGTAGATGAGGAAGATCACCGCGCTGACGGTGACCATCCCGTTGATGAAGAAGTAGACGAAGATCGAGAACGCGGCTCCGGTGAGGAGCGGTATCACCACGCGCGCGAACGTCCGGACGCTGCCGGCGCCCAGGCTCACCGCCGCCTCCTCGATGGCGGGGTCGATCTGCTTGAGCGCGTTGATGCCGGCGAGGACGGCGACGGGGAACTTCCAGAACACGACGCTCGCGGCGAGGATCCAGATCGTCCCGGTCAGAAGGAGCGGTGGCACGTTGAACGCGAGGATGTAGCCCACGCCGATCACCGTCCCCGGCAGCGCCGCCGGCAGCAGGCTCAACGCTTCGATGACCCGACGGCCCGGCGGACGCTTGCGCTCCACGACGTACGCGGTGACGAGCGCCACCACCGTGCCGATGACGCCGGAGAGGAGTGCCAACTTCACGCTGTTGCCGATCGGCCATGCGCCCTCGGCGCTCGACGCGAAGGCGTAGTGGCGGAGCGAGAGGGACCAGTCGCTGCCCCAGAGTTGCACGACGGAGCCGAGCGGGATCAGTGCGTAGATGAGCGCGACCCCGAGTGCGACCCCGCCGGACAGGACGAACAGGGTCCAGCGCAGAGCCGGGGGCATCGGCCGGGTCGCCATCCGCGCCCCCGCGGAGACCGTGACGTAGGACTGGCTCCCCACCCAGCACGCGTTGACCAGGTAGGCCACGAGGCACGGGACGATCAACACGGCCGACATCGCGCTCCCCGCGGCGAAGTTCGACATCCCGATCACCTGCGCGTAGATCTCCGTCGCGAGGACATTGTAGCGGCCGCCGATCAGGATCGGGTTGCCGAAGTCCGTCATGCACAGGATGAAAACGATCAGGGCCGCCGAGGCGAGCCCCGGCCGCGCGAGTGACAGCGTCACGCGCCGGAGTGTCGTGAGCGGTCCGGCCCCCAGGTTCTCCGCCGCCTCTTCGAGTGACACGTCGATGGCGCCGAGCACGTTCACCAGGAGGATGTACCCCTGCGGCAGGAACGTGAAGACCTGCGAGACGACGATGCCCGTGAAGCCGTAGATGGACCAGTCGAGGTGGAGCGCCTGCGTGATCACACCGTTCCGGCCCAGAAGAAGGATGAACGCGAGCGACACGAGGAACGGCGGTGAGATCAGCGGCAGGGATGTCGGAGCGCGTCACCGAGTACGCCAGCACCAGCGCGACCGCCACCGTGATGGCCGTCGAGACCGCGGACACCACGAGGCTGTTGACGAGGATGCGAAGGAGCCGCGACGAGCTGAAGAAGTCGGCGTAGTTGCCGAGGGTGAGCCCCGCCGGCCCCGCGAGGCTCGTCGCGAGCACCCGGAGGACGGGCCAGACGACGAAGGCGAGGAGCAGGAGCAGGATCGCGGCGGCGCTCGCCGCGTCTGTTGTCAACCAGGTCTGCTGTATCGGAATCCGCGAGGCCGGGAGAGCCGAAGGTGGCCCGAGAGAGGAGCGTGCAGCTCCGGACGGCGTGTCCATGCCGTTCCTTGGATCCATTATCCGGCCGTGAAGCCGCCATCGACGATCAGCTCGGCGCCCGTCATGAACGAGGAGTCCTCGCTCGCGAGGAAGAGCGCCACCGACGCGATCTCACGCGGCTGCGCGATGCGACCGAGGGGGATCCCCGTCGCGAACTCCGCGCGGAGCGCCTCGGTGAGGTAGGGAGCCTGGAGCGGCGTGTCCACGATCCCCGGATGAATGATGTTGCACCGGATCCGGTCCTTTGCGAACTGGATCGCCAGCGACTTGGTCAGCGCGATGAGCGCGCCCTTGGCGGCGGTGTACGCGTCCTGGGCGCGTGTGAAGCCGACGAGCGCCGAGACCGAGCCCATCAGGATCACCGAGCCACCGCCGGCGCGCCGGAGCTCCGGGATCCCGTACTTCGTCACCCAGAAGGCGGACTTGAGGTTGATGGCGATCACGCGGTCCCACGACGTCTCGTCCGTCTCCAGCACCGAGCGATCGCGGTCTTTCCAGAGCACGCCGGCGTTGTTATAGAGGACGTCGAGCCGGCCGAAGTGGCGCGCGCCGTCCTCGACCATGCGACGGACGTCCCTCTCGATCGCGACGTCTCCACGCGTGGCGAGGGCTCGCCCGCCGCGCCGCTCGACGAGGGCGACGGTCTCCTTCGCGGCCTGCTCGTCGATGTCGGCGACGACGACGCTCGCACCCTCCTCGGCGAAGAGCACCGCGGCCTCCCGCCCGATGCCCATGCCGCTTCCGGTGATGAACGCGACCCTGCCCGCGAGCCGTCCGGCCATCTATTGAACAGGGCACGGGCACCCGGGCTGTCGCCACGCCCGTGCCCCGCCGCAATCCCGCCTCACGACTGTTCCCACCCGCGATCTCAGCCGGCGCATCACGACGGCGATAAGACCGGTCCAGATGCGAGGCGGCGACGGGAGGGGCGACCGAGGCGTATGCCGCATACGTCGCAGGGAGCCCCGACCGAGCCAACGACGCAGATGGGCCGGTCTCATCGCCGTCGTCAGATCCGCTCGAAGTTGCGCATAAGCTCCCAGTCGGTGACCGCCGCGTCGAACGCCTGCTGCTCGAGCCGCGCGGTGTGCAGGTAGTGCTCGACGACTCGCTCGCCGAGGGCCGCGCGCGCGATCTTCGAGCGCTCGAGCTCGACGACCGCCTCGCGGAGCGTCTTGGGCACCTGGGGGAGCGTCGCGTCCTCGTACGCGTTGCCCTCGTAGAGCTTGGGCGCTTTGAGCCGGCTCGTAATGCCGTGGAGCCCCGCGGCGATCGTGGCAGCGAACGCGAGGTAGGGGTTCGCGTCCGCACCGGGGATCCGGTTCTCGACGCGAAAGCCTTGGCCCTCGCCGCAAAGCCGGAAGCCGCACGTGCGGTTATCCCATCCCGCGACGATGCGCGTGGGCGCGAAGGAGCCCGACTGATAGCGCTTGTAGGAGTTCACGCTCGGCGCGTAGAAGTACGCGAGCTCGCGGGCCATGGCGAGCTGGCCCGCGAGCCAGTGGCCGAAGAGCGGCGAGCCCCCGCGCGCCGACCCACCGGCGGCGGCGAAGAGGGCCTTCCGGCCGGTCTTGTCCCAGAGCGACGAGTGGAGATGGAACGACGAGCCCGCGGCGCCCGCGTCGTATTTCGCCATGAAGGTGACCGCCGCGCCCGAGAGGTGCGCGATCTCCTTCGTTCCGTGCTTGTAGAGCGCGGCGCGATCGGCCATCTCGAGCGCCTCGGCATACCGGAGGTTGATCTCCTCCTGACCACGGCCCCATTCGCCCTTCGACGTCTCGATCGGAACGTCGGCGCCCTCCATCCCGTTTCGGATCGCGCGAATCAGCGGCTCCTCTTTCGTCGTCTGGAAAATATGATAGTCTTCCAGATAGCTCGCGACGGGCGTCATGCGTTGATAGCGTTTCGCGCGCGCCTCCTCGAAGGACTCCCGGAAGCAGTAGAGCTCGAGCTCGGCCGCGGTCTTGACGACGAATCCCTGGGCCGCGGCGCGCTCGACCTGCCGCTTGAGCACCCAGCGTGGCGCCTCCTCGATCGGCTCGCCCGCTTCCGTGTAGACGTCGCAGAAGACGAGCGCGGTCTTGGGCAGCCACGGGATGCGGCGGAGCGTCCCGAGATCCGGGACGACCTTCATGTCGCCGTAGCCGCGCTCCCAGGACGTGAGCTTGAAGCCCGGCAGGGGCTCCATCTCCATGTCGACAGTGAAGAGATAGATGCAGGCGTGCGCGCCCTCGTCGGCGACGTGGTCGAGGAAGTAGCTCCCGACGACGCGCTTGCCCATCAGGCGGCCGAACGTATCGGGAAAGACGGCGAGCACCGTGTCGATCTCGTCGCGGCGGACGAGCTGCTCGAGCTGCTTCCGCGCGAGACGACCCGGCATGACGCGGATAGTAGCGCAGCCGAGCCGCCTGTGTCATCCTCCCGGGCGCGCGCCGCGCGCAACCCGTGAACAGCCGGCGAGAGCGGATCGGCTGGTACTTCTACGATTGGGCGAACTCCGCGTTCCCCGCGACGGTGGTGACGGTGTTCCTCGGCCCCTGGCTGACCACCGTGACCAAGGCCGCCGCCGGCGCCGACGGGTTCGTCTACCCCCTCGGCATCAAAGTCCACGCCGGATCGTTCTTCCCCTACGTGGTGTCGCTGTCGGTGCTGGTCCAGGTCGCGCTGCTCCCCATCCTGGGCGCCGTCGCCGACTCCTCGCACCGGAAAAAGGAAATGCTCGCGCTGTTCGCCTACGCGGGCGCCGGCGCCACGCTCGGCCTCTGGAGCGTCGACGGGACCCGCTATCTCCCGGGCGGCGTCCTCTTCCTGATCGCCAACGTGAGCTTTGGGGCATCGGTGGTCTTCTACAACGCGTTTCTACCCGAGATCGCACCGCCCGACCGGCGCAATGCCGTGTCGTCTACCGGCTGGGCGCTGGGCTATCTGGGCGGCGGCCTTCTGCTCGCCCTGAACCTCGCGCTGTTCTCGCACGCGGCGGCGCTCGGGTTGTCCACCGGCGGCGTCGTGCGGCTGAATCTCGCGTCGGCGGGGGCGTGGTGGGCTGTCTTCACGCTGATCCCGTTACTCACCCTCAGGAACCGCGCGCCCGCGCGCCTGCCGCTCCCCGGCCAGAGCTATCTGACGGTCGGCTTCCGCCAGCTCCGCCGCACCCTGGGCGACGCGCGACGCTATCCGCAGACGGTCCTCTTTCTCGGCGCCTACCTGTTCTACAACGACGGAATCCAGACGGTCATCGCGCTGGCCTCGCAGTTCGGCCAGGAGGAGCTCGGGCTGCCGATCTCCACGCTCACCGCCGTCATCCTGATGGTGCAGTTCGTCGCGTTCCTCGGCTCGCTCCTCTTCGAGAGGGTGGCGGCGGCGATCGGCACCAAGCGGGCCGTCGTGGTGAGCCTGGTGATCTGGACCGCCACCGTCACCTACGCGTACGGCTGGCTCCGGACGGGCGCTCAGTTTTTCGTCCTCGGCGCGGTGATCGCGCTCGTGCTCGGCGGAAGCCAGGCGCTGAGCCGCGCGCTCTACTCGCACATGATCCCGAAGGGGCAGGAGGCGGAGTACTTCAGCCTGTACGAGGTGAGCGAGCGGGGGACGAGCTGGCTCGGGCCGCTTCTCTTCGGTCTGGCGCTGCAACTCACGGGGAGCTACCGGATCGCGATCCTTTCCCTGTCGGCGTTCTTTCTGCTCGGCCTCGCCATCCTCCTCCGGGTGGACGTGAGGCGGGCGGTCGTCGAGGCGGGCAACGAGCCTCCCGCGGGTCTTTGAGAGCGTGTGGGACGAACCGTTGTTCGAGCGCCGGCTTTGCCGGCGCAATCGATCCTGGGGGGAGGCTTCGGAAGGGGGGCGAAGCCCCCCTCCGAGTGAACTAGCCGGTCTGGATCGGCACGGGCGGCACGAGCAGAACCATCAGCACAAAGCACGCGAAGCCGACGACGCGCCGGCCCAGCGAGAGCGGGGTCACGTCGTCCAGGGGCGGGCTGTGATGGAACCCGATCAGGAAGAAGACCAGCGCGGCCCAGACGAACCAGTTCGGCGACCACGTGAGCACGCCCATCAGCACGAGACCCGCGACGGTGAGGATCCCCACCGTGCGGTGACGACGACCGAAGAGCGCGTACGCGATCCGCCCGCCGTCGAGCTGTCCCACCGGGAACAGGTTGAGCGCGGTCACGAGGAACCCCGCCCACGCGGCGTCGGCCATCGGATGCGTGAAGATCATGGAGCCGCCGGGAATCGGCCCGAACCGGAGATACGCGAGCCAGCGGATGAGGAGCGAGTCGCCGAACGCGAGGTAGCCCTCCGGCGGGGTCGGCGTCACGGTGGACCAGCTGAGGCCGATGACTACCGCGGGCAGCGCGACCGCGAGGCCGGCAAGCGGGCCTGCGGCGGCGATGTCGAAGAGTGAGTTCCGGTCGCGCGCGGGCGACCGCATCCGGATGATCGCGCCCATCGTCCCGAACAGGAACAGCGGCGGCGGCGCCGGGATGAAGAACGGCAGGCTCACCTGCGCGCGGTAGTGGCGCGCCGTGAAGTAGTGGCCGAACTCGTGCACGCCGAGGATCGCGAGGAGGGTGCACGCGAACGGGACGCCGGACAAGAACCACGCGGGCCCCGACGCCGCGCGGAATGCGTCGAAGGTCGGCGAGCCCGTGAAATTCGCGCCCGCGACGAGAGTGGAAGCGCACGTCAACAGGAACAGGACCACGTTGACGGTCACGCGCGGGCGCTCGACGACCTCGGCGAGCGGCCACGCCTGGACGACGACGCCGTCACCGTCGGCGCGGATGAAGGGCGTGTAGCCGAAGGCGCGGAAGCGCTCGAGCAACGCGTCCACCGCCCGCGACGGCGACACGCGCAGGTCGCCTCGGAAGGCGACGACGCCGCCCCGGATCTGGCGCTCGCGCACGATGAGGACGTCCTCGACGTTCTCTCGCAGGAGCGCCTCCGTCACGAGCACGTCTTCGGCTGGTGGCGGCCCGGCGGGCCGACGATCGCGGAACGGCCAGAACCGCATGCGTTCAGCCTACCACAGCGCCAGACGGCCGATCACGCGCCGCACCGCCTCGAGGCCTCCCTCGAGGTAGATCGCGCCGAGGAGCGCCTCGAGCGCCGTGGCGAGGATCGACACGCGTGTCCGCCCGCCTGTCTGCGCCTCGCCCCGACCGAGGCGCACGATCGCGCCGAGGTCGAGCTCGGCCGCCCAGCGCGCGAGGCGCTCGCCCGACACGAGCTCGGCGCGGCGGGGCGTCAGCACGCCGACGGGCGCGTCGGGGTCGGCGGCGAGCAGGTGCTCCGCGATGACGAGTCCGAGCGCGGCGTCGCCGAGCAGCGCGAGCGGCTCGTGGTCGCGCGTCGACGGGTGCTCGTTCGCGTACGAGGCATGAGTGAGCGCCCGTTCGAGGAGCGCCGGGTCGCGGAAGCGGTGGCCGAGCCGGCGCTCGAGCTCCGCCACGCGGACGGGATCCACTACTTGAGGTACTTGCGGAAGACGAGCGTGGCGTTCGTGCCGCCGAAGCCAAACGCGTTCGAGAGTGCGATCTCGACATCCACCTTGCGCGCCTGATTCGGCACGTAGTCGAGGTCGCAGTCCGGATCCGGTGTCTCGTAGTTGATCGTCGGCGGCAGGACGCCGTGGTGCAGGGCGAGCACAGTCGCGATCGCCTCGACGCCGCCGGCGGCGCCCAGGAGATGGCCCGTCATGGACTTCGTGGACGAGACGGCGACGCGCCGGGCGTGCTCGCCGAAGACGCGCTTGATCGCGAGCGTCTCGAACCGGTCGTTGTACACCGTAGACGTCCCGTGCGCGTTGATGTACCCGACGTCGGAGGCGCCGAGCCGCGCGTCGGCCAGGGCGGCCGCCATCGCGCGTGCCGCCCCGTCTCCCTCGGGGTCGGGCGCGGTCATGTGGTGCGCGTCGCCGGTCAGTCCATACCCGATGATCTCCGCGTAGATCCGCCCGTCGCGGCGGACGGCGTGGTCGAGCGACTCGAGCACGAGCACGCCCCCGCCCTCGCCGCAGACGAAGCCGTCGCGGCCGGCATCGAAGGGCCGCGACGCCTTCCCCGGCTCGCCGTTGCGGGTGGACATCGCCTTCATCGCGCAGAACCCGGCGATCGTCAGCGGGATGATGATCGCCTCGGCGCCGCCCGCGATCATGACGTCCGCGTCGCCCCGCTGGATGTGCCTGAGCGCGTCGCCGATCGCGTGGTTGCCGGTCGCGCAGGCGGTCACGACCGCCGAGTTCGGCCCCTTCGCGCCGAAACGCATGGACACAAGCCCCGACGCCATATTGACGATCATCATCGGGATGAAGAAGGGCGACACGCGGTCCGGTCCCTTTTCCCGCAGCGTGTCGTGGTTGGAGAGCAGGGTCTGGATACCGCCGATCCCCGAGCCGATCAGCACGCCGAAGCGATCGCCGTTCACCTTCGCGATGTCGAGCCCGGCGTCCTCGACAGCCATCACGCTGCAGGCCATCGCGTATTGGAGGAACTGGTCGAGGCGCCGCGCCTCCTTCTTGTCCACGTACTTCAGCGGGTCGAAGTTCCGTACCTCGGCCGCGATCCGGGTCGGGTAGAGGAACTCGCCCTGCGCGTTCTTGACGTGCGCGTCGAACTTGGTGATCGGGCCGACACCCGAGCGCGCCTGCTTCAGCGCGGACCAGAACTCGTCCGCGGTGTTCCCCATCGGCGTGAGCGCCCCGAGCCCGGTGACGACAACCCGCCGCGCGTCCACGGCCTAGGAGTTGTCCTTGATGTACTGGACCGCGTCGCCGACGGTCACGATCTTCTCGGCATCCTCGTCGGGGATCTGGATATCGAAATGCTCCTCGAGAGCCATGACGAGCTCTACCGTGTCGAGCGAGTCAGCGCCCAGGTCCTCGATGAACTTCGCGTTCGGGGTGACGTCGTCCTCCTCCACCCCGAGCTGCTCGACGATGATCTCCTTCACCTTCTCCTCCACCGACTTCGCCATGAGCCCGTCACCTCCACGCTAGGGATGCGCTACATGTACAGCCCGCCGTTGACGTGGAACACCTGGCCCGTGATGTAGGCGGCCCCGTCTCCGGCGAGGAATCGTACCACCTCGGCGACCTCGCGAGGCGTCCCGACACGCTTGAGCGGCACCTGCGCGAGCAGCGCCTCGCGCGCCTCCGGGGAGAGCGCGGCGGTCATGTCCGTCTCGATCAGCCCCGGCGCGACGGCGTTGACCAGAATGGACCAGTGCGCCAGCTCGCGCGCCGCCGCTTTCGTGAACCCGATGAGCCCCGCCTTCGCCGCGGAGTAGTTCGCCTGCCCCGCATTGCCCATGGCGCCCGACGTCGACGCGATGTTGATGACCCGGCCGCCGCTCTTCTGCCGAATCATGAGCTTCGTCGCCGCGCGCGTCATGAGGAACGCGCCGCGGAGGTTGACTTCCATGACATGGTCCCAGTCCTCGTCCTTCATACGGACGAGGAGACCGTCGCGAATGACGCCGGCGTTGTTGACGAGGATGTCGACGCGGCCGAACCGCTGCTTGGCTGCGTCGACCAGGCGCTCGGCGTCCTCGCGGCTT
>Ga0209350_1000761_pt1 | contig 16153 bp, 14 predicted proteins | sample GraSoi013_2_20cm_2_FD_185822 | JGI IMG/M metagenome (GOLD analysis project Ga0209350, IMG submission 185822) | Grasslands soil microbial communities from the Angelo Coastal Reserve, California, USA - Sample 09_27_2013_2_20cm (SPAdes) (version 2) | ecosystem: Environmental > Terrestrial > Soil >...
CTCCATCGGGCGGACGAATTCGAGGGCACCGGCGTGGGGCTGGCCCTGGCGCAGCGCATTATCCAGCGGCACGGCGGCCGCATCTGGGCGGACGGCAAAGTGGACGGCGGCGCCACGTTCTTCTTCACCCTCCCCGCCGAGCGTCCCGTCGCCTCATAGCGCGCCGGCCGGGATTGCCGGGATTCCCGGCGGTCCCTATCCTAAGGCGCATGACGTACCCGACCCTATGGCTCCGGCTGTTGCGCTACCAGTCCAACATGATCCGGCGCGGACGCGCGCGCCGGCGGCGGCGGGCGATGCGATCGCTCGGCCGGGGGGTGTTCGTCTATCTGATGGTGGGGCTCGCGTTGGTGGCGATGGCGCTGATGTGGTGAGGGATGGGTCACCCTTCGCCGCCGCCCGGCAAGCCACGCTTCTCCGCGCCCAAGGTCTACGGCGCCAAGCCCCGCTCGCCCCAGGGGGCGTCGGGCGCCTCGAGTCCCGTTCTGACGGGAGTGATCGTCGCCGCCCTGTACTCCGTGGTGTGGACCCTGGTGGTGTACGTGGTTCACAACCCTGTCAGCCTCGCGGGCTGGGGGGCCGGCGGTCTCATCGGGATCGCGCTTGCGCGGGCGGCGCGCGCGCCGAGCCCGTCGCTTGGCACCCTCGCGGTCGTGCTGACCGTCGGCACGGTGGTCGTCGCCAAGGCATTGATACTCGCGTTCGCGCTCCGACCGATTCTCGTGGACGAGATCGTGCGGCATCCGGAGGCGACCAGGGCGGTCTATGTACTCGACATGACCATCCATCGAACGTTTTCGCCCGACCTTCAAGCCGCGCTCGACACACTGCCTCGCAGGGGGGGCGACACGGCGCGGGCGGACGTCCGGGCTTTGATGGCGTTCGAGCTGCAGGACCGGATCATTGCCGAGGCTCGGGCCCGTGATTCGGCGGCGACGCCGGCGGAGCGCGAGCGGCTGGTGCGGACGTATTCGGACCAGATCTTGGGGCGCGCAGGCTTTCTTGTCATGCTCGGGAAACTGTTCAGCTTTTGGGATCTGCTGTGGTTGGGGCTTGGTGTGTCGAGCGCGTGGAAGCTCGCGCAGAGTGTAACTCGCTGAACTATTGCCCCGGCGTCGACTTACCCTTTTCCGCCTGCTCGCGCTCCTCGCGCTCGCGCTCCTCGCGGGCCCGCCTGACCCGCTCCTGCCGCTCGCGGAGGGCCGCTGCGTCCGCGGCTTCGCGCGCCGCCTCGCGGGCTGCCCGGTCGGGGTCCACTTGCTGCTGGGCGAGTCTGGCCCGCTCCTGCCGCCCGCGACGATCTGCTTCCGCCGAGGCGGCCCGATCGACCTCCATCTCGGCCTTGCGCCTGCTGTTCATCCACGCAAGCGCAACAAACAGGCCGAACTGTGCGGGGAGGACGAGAATGAAGGAGAGGGGGAACAGCCCTTTGACGGTGGCCGAGAGCGCAATGCTCGCCAGGGCCCACTTCCACCCCGTCATGTGCTCGTACTCGGCGGCGAAGTAGAAGATCGACGCGAACCCCAGTCCGCCCAGGATTCCCATGGCGCTAATATGCGAAACGGGTGGCGGACGGGCAAATTTCATGCGGAGCCCGTTCCTGGGAGGGGCACATGTCCTTCATCGGTGTGTTGCGCGTCCTGATAATTGTCGCCTTCGGTGTGGCGATCTTCGCGCTGCGCCGGTACATGACGCGCTAGGCAATGGGCCGACTCGGAATCGAACCGAGAACCTACTGATTAAGAGTCAGTTGCTCTGCCAGTTGAGCTATCGGCCCTGAAAGAAAAAAGACGTCAAGCAAAGACGTTACTCAAAGACGTCACGCAAAAACGTCTCGCAGAACCGTGGTCCGACATGCCTACGACTTTGCGTGACGTCGTTGCGTGACGTCCCCGCGTGACGCCCCTGCGCGACGTCTTTTTGCTTTTGCCCCCAAGGAGAATCGAACTCCTGTTCCCACCTTGAAAGAGTGGTGTCCTGACCGTTAGACGATGGGGGCGAACGATCCTGCTTGACGTCTCTGTTCGACGTCTATGCGCGACGTCTCTACTCGACGTCTTTTTTCGTACATAGCGGTAACGGGATTCGAACCCGTGTTTGAGCCTTGAGAGGGCTCCGTCCTAGTCCCCTAGACGATACCGCCACGGCGCGGAAAATATCGCCAGCCGCCCGCTCCACACGCAACCCGACGGTTGACCTCGGGCCTGTTCCGCGTACCCTTTAGTGCCCGCCCGCGACCGCGCGTCGTCCGGCGGCCCCCAACGACCCCGAGGAGCCCCGCACCCGTGCCGCGAGCCGCAGCGCAGCAGAACTACGCCGCCTACGCGGCCGTGTGGAAGTTCGTGGGGTACGGACTGCCCGAAGCCCCCATCATTCTCGCGGCGCTGGTCTACACCCACACGAATTGGCTGCAGGACCTGCTCGCGCCGCTCGCGCCGTTCTATCCCTACGCCGTGTTCGGGGCCGGCATGCTCATCGGCTGGCGCTTCCACCGCAGCCGCCTGCTGTTCACATTGCTGGTGCTGGCGCTCGCGGACCGGACCCTGCTGCATTTCGCCGCCGGTCACGGCCTCACGCGCGACCGCGTGGTGTTCCAGGCGATCGCCGTCCTGCTGCCGCTCAACTTCGCCGCCCTCGCGCTCACCGCCGAGCGCGGCTTCCTCACGCCGCCCGGGCTGATGCGGCTGGGGCTGATTCTTGGACAGGTGGCGCTGGTGTCGATCCTCGACCGCGCCACGCCGGGGGTCACGGCCGCGCTGCTGCACAGTCGCCTCCTGCCCGGCTGGATGTTCGCGTGGACCCCCATGGCGGATCCCGCGCTGCTCGCCTTCTTCGTGGCGGCGGGCCTGCTGGCCGCCGGACAGCTGCTCGCGCCCACGCAGGCCGGACGCTCGTTCGCCTGGGCGCTGCTCCCCGCGTTCATCGGGCTCTCGGTGGTGCGGCCCGGCGGTCCCGGGTTCTCGACGTTCTACCTCGCCACCTCCGCGCTCATTCTGATCGTCGCCGTGGTGGAAGCCTCCTACCACATGGCGTACCAGGACAGCCTCACCGGGTTGCCCGCCCGGCGCGCCCTCAACGAAGCCCTGCTGCGGCTGGGCGGCCACTACAGCGTGGCCATGATCGATGTGGATCACTTCAAGCGCATCAACGACCGGCACGGCCACGACGTAGGCGATCAAGTGCTGCGGATGATCGCGGCGAAGCTCGCTCAGGTGCCCGGCGGCGGCAAAGCCTACCGCTATGGCGGCGAAGAGTTCGCCGTGATCTTCACCGGCCAGAGTGCGGAGCAGTGTCTCTCAGACCTGGACGAGCTGCGCAAGACCGTCGAGGACACGCGCTTCATTCTGCGCGCCCGGTTTCGCTCCAAGAAAAAAAAGGAGAAAGTCCTCACCGACCGCGGTCCCGGTGAGCGGGTGCCGGTGACCATCAGCATCGGCGTGGCCGAAAAAACCGACCGTCATCTCAAGTCCGACCAGGTCATCAAGGCCGCCGACCGCGCCCTGTACCGTGCCAAGGAAGGGGGTCGCAACCAGGTGCGGACGTGACCGCTCCCAGCACCATTATGGTGCAAGGGGTGTGGTCCGCGAGCAGCACTGGGGGGCATGGATAGTGCGATACCCCGGTCCATGTCGCCAAGGGCGCATCCCTCGAGGCACGGAGAACCGGACGTGAGTCGGAGCAGTGCTTCTCGTGGGAAGCCCATGCGATCGCACACGTTACCGAACGTCGCCTCGCTCTACAGCACGCTGGCGCGCACCCTCCCCCTCCCCGACAGCTCTCTCGTGTTGTTCGATCACGACCTCCGCTACCTCGTGGCGGGGGACGACGACGGCGCTGTCCCCGGGCTGGCGCCCGCCGGATGTGAGGGAAAGGCCATCCGGGATGTCCTTCCCCCGGACGTCGCGCAGGCGCTCGAGCCGCTGTACCGGGGCGCGCTGGCCGGACGCCGCGCCGCTACCGAGGTCGCCTATCGGGACCATTGGCTGCTGGTGCGCGCTGGCCCCGTGCGGGACGAGCAAGGAGCGATCGTCGCCGGGATATCGCTGTCGCAGGACATCACCGAGGCCAGGCAGGCCGAGCAGGCGCTGCGCGGCAGCCGCGACCTGTTGCAGGAAATCATCGAGAGCTCGAGCGACGCCATCGTGGCGAAGGACCTCGAGGGGCGCTACGTGCTCATCAATTCGAGCGCCGCTCGTCTGCTGGGTCGGGCGACGAGCGAGATCGTGGGCCGCGACGATGCGGCGCTGTTCCCCGGCGACCAGGCCGCGCGCTCGCGCGACGCGGACGAGCGCGTGCGCACGCGCGGCGAGAGCGAGACCGCGGAGGAGCACGTGGTGGTCGAGGGGCGCCGCCGCACGCTGCTGCTGACGCGCAGCCCGCTGCGCGACTATGACGGCCGCATCATCGGCGTGCTGAGCAGCACGCGCGACGTCACCGAGCAGCGCCAGTTGGAGGACCGGCTCAGCCGCGCCCACCGGATGGAATCCGTGGCGCGGCTGGCGGGCGGGATCGCGCACGATTTCAACAACCTGCTGACGGTGGTGCTCGGCTCGGCCGAGATCCTGCTCGACGACCTGCCGCGCGCCTACGCCCGCCGCAGCGATCTCGAAGAGATCAAGACGGCCGCCACGCAGGCGGCACAGCTCACGCGCCAGGTGTTGGCCTACAGCCGTCAACAGGTGCTGGCGCCGCGCCCACTCGAGCTCGACACCCTGGTGGGAGGGATGGAGCGCGCGCTGCGGCCGCTCGTGGGTGCCCGGATCGAGCTCACCCTCGACCTGGCCGCCCAGAGCGGCGCGGTGCGGGTGGATCCGACACAGCTCGAGCAGGCGGTGATGAATATCGTGATGAACGCGCGGGACGCGATGCCCGGCGGCGGTCGCCTGGAGGTCGTCACGCGCACCGTCATGGTCGACGAAGCGTTCGCCCGCGAGCACCCGCCCATGCGTGCGGGCCGCTATGCCACGCTCGCCGTGCGCGACACCGGCGTGGGGATGGACGATGAAACGCAGAGCCACTTGTTCGAGCCGTTCTTCACGACCAAGCCGGGGCGCCACGGCGCCGGGCTCGGCCTCGCCACGACGTACGGGATTGTGAAGCAGAGCGGTGGCTACATCTGGACCGAGAGCGCGCCCGGCGCCGGCGCCACCTTCACCATTTACCTCCCCTGGCACGAGCCGCTCGTCGCCGCCGCGGTGCCGGCGACGGAAGCGTCCGGCACCGCGCGCGGCGCCGGCGAGACCGTCCTCGTCGTGGACGACGAGCCGGCCGTGCGGGTCGTGACCAAACGAATCCTGCAGCGCAGCGGCTATGCGGTGCTCGAGGCGGCCGGCGGCGTCGAAGCGCTCGACACCCTGCGCGAGCATCCCGGACCGATCCACCTCCTGCTCACCGACGTGATCATGCCCGAGATGAACGGCCGCGACGTCGCGCAGCGGGTGCGGGAGCAGCGCCCCGGGATCCGCGTGGTCTACATGTCCGCCTACAGCCCCGAGGCGATCGCGCACGACGGCCTGCTGGACGAAGGCGCGGCGTTCGTGCGCAAGCCGTTCGAGAGCGGGCTGCTGCTGCAAACGGTGAGGCGTACGCTCGACACCGCGCAGCGGACTACGACTGCGGCATAGCGCGGCCGCAACGTCGTTCGCAGTCCACGGTACACCTCCGCAGAGACCGTGGCCCCGTTTTTGATGACCCTCAGGGGGTCGCATGTCGACCGCAGCCCGCGCCCGTCAGGAGCCGCGTCGTTTGGAGCTTGTGGCCAGTGAGATCGCCAGCCTTCCCGGCGTCGAGACGCACGCGTACCGGGCGGGTGAAGTACTACTCCCCACCGAACGACTGAAGCGACTCGACGTCTACGTGCGAGACGGCGCCATCGGGCTACGCCTGGCGGTCGGGCGGGCGAACCACGCGATGCTCGATGTGTTCGGTCCCGGGTCGCTGGTGACGCCCCAGGTGTGGCATACCGACTCGAGCACCGAGACACGCCACGCCGTCGCGCTGCTGCCCACCACGACGCTGGAGCTCTCCGCCGACGCATTCGAGCGGCACCTGACCGCGAGTTTGCCGCTCGCGCTCGCGGTCGTGGCGTGGGACGGCGGCCGCTACGCCGCCCTGCTCGACCGTCTGGCGATGCTGTCGCTGCGCGACCCGTTGCGGCGTGTGGCGAATACCCTGCTGCTCCTGGCCGAGCAGATCTGCGCCACGGGCGACTCCCCGGCGAGCGCGCGGCTGGAGGTGAGCCAGGACCTGATCGCGGCGTTCGCCAACCTGAGCCGACAGACCACCAACCGACAGCTGCGCCGGCTGGCGCGCGCCGGTCTGGCGGGGCTGGAGCGGCGGGTGGTGGACGTGCACAACCTGGCCGCGCTGCGCGGTGTCGCGGCGGGGCGCGGCCCGGCGCCACGCTAGCCCCGAGTTGCCGGACGTCGCTTCCCCTGCCACTATTCCTCTTCCACGAGAGGAGAGCCCGCATGTCCCGGTCAGGCAGAGCCGCGCGCGCCGTGGTCGTCGCGTCCTTCGCCGCGGCCTCGGTCGCGGCCCAGGGCGTCCATCCCCAGTTCGGCCTCGGCGGAGGATTGATGGCTCCGGTGGGCGACTATCACGCGACGGCGAGCGGTCAGGGGTTCAACACGGCGTGGCACGGGTTGGCGCTGCTCGCGTTCAAGCTCCCCGCCCTTCCGGTCGGGTTTCGCATCGACGCCACCTACGGCGCCAACAGCGCGAATGACAGCCTCAAGGCCCAGCTGACGACCCAGCTCGGCGAGCCGACCGACAAGAAAACGAAGCTCGCCGGCGTCAGCGTCAACGTCACGTACCCGGCGTCGTCGTCCGCACCGGTCAGACCGTACGCGATCGGGGGGGTCGGCCTGTACCACATGACGATCTCCACCAGCACCAGCGCCTCGACCGGCGACCGCGCCGCCACCAAGCTCGCTTGGGACCTGGGCGGGGGGTTGGCCTTCGCGCTGCGTGGAGTGACGCTGTTCTTCGAGGCGCGCTACGTGAACGTCGCGGCAGTGTCGGGTTTACCCCGCACGACGTTTCTCCCCTTCACGACCGGCATTCGCTTCGGTGGGCGATAGCCTTCACGACCCGCTGCGCGCCTGTAGCTGATACTGGAGCCCGTTGTACGCTCCCGCGACGCCGACGTAATACGTCCCGGGAGTGAGGGAGCGGGTCAGGCGCGAGCAGTAGGTGAAGTGGCCGGGGTCGGTGAAGTCCGCGGTGTACGTGATCAAGTTGCCCCCGGCGTCGTAGAGCAGGATCGCCGTGGCTTCCTCGAGCGCCCAGCCACACGACCCGACCCAACCCGAGGTCTCGAACGTGTACGTCCCCAAGCTCGGGATCCTCACCCGATAGACGTCGAGCTGCAACGTGTCGGCCAGAATGGCGCGCGTGTACCCACCGATCGCCAGGCCGTTCGCGGTAGCGAGCGTGTGGTTGGGCTGGATCTGTGCCGGGAACCCGATCGTGAACGAGGCGGGGTATGGTCCCGCGCTCAAGACCGTGATGTCGGCCGGGGTTGCCGGGCCTCCTAATGCGCCCCACAACCTGCCGGGAACACCCAGCTGGTGGTCGCTGCTCTCGTCCGTGGCGCCGTACACCAAGTAGCGGCCGTCTTCCAGGCTGTTGAACGCGAAGCTCCCATCCGGCTGAGCGGCGACCCGCTGCAAGAATTCCTCCGTGACCCCGGAATAAAGCAGCGCGTACACCTGGGTCGGCGGGCCATGGCGTTGCGTCAGGCTGTTGTAGGCGTTGACCAGACCGACGCCGTACTGTGTGGCCGGGCCGACGGCATAGCTCGTGAGGCGCGACCGCAGCTCGCTCACCGTGAGTCCCGGGGTCTGGGCCAGCAAGAGGGCCGCCACACCTGCGACGTGCGGGCTCGCCATCGATGTGCCTTCGGCCCAAGCGTAGTCCGGCCGGCCGTTGGCAAAGTCCCAGAAGGCAGAGAAAACACCGTCGGTCGCGTCGCCCAGCTCGAAGTTGCCTCCCGGAGCCCGGAGCGAGACGTAGGACCCGAAGCTCGAGTACGACGCCGGTGCCCCGTCCGGCCCCACCGCCGCGACGGCCAGGACTTCGGGGTAGGCGGCCGGATAGTGGGGCGCGGACGTGCCCGCGTTTCCCGCCGCTGCCACGACGAGCGCTCCCGCGTTCGTGGCGCTGATAATGGCGCTGTGCAGCGTCGTGTCGGTATCCGGGCCGCCCAGGCTCAAGTTGATGATCTTGGCCCCGGACACCGGCTGCACCGTGCCGCCGTGGCCGTCGTCGGCCGGCAGACCGGCGGCGTACAGAATGCCCTGGGCGATGTCGTAGAACTCCCCGAACCCGGCCACACCCAGTGCGCGCACCGGACGGATTCTCACGTTCCAGTTCACACCGGTGACGCCGACGCGGTCGTTGCCCACCGCCCCGATCGTGCCCGCGACGTGCAGCCCATGGGCGCCGATATCGTCAGGATTGTAGCACGTCTTGGTGGAATCGAGACTGTAGGACGCCGGGATCGTCGGGTTGGGATCGTAGCCGGTGCTGTCGTCGGCATCATTGGTGATCGTGCCCCCGGCGCACAACGGCAGCGTATCGGCCGCGGTCACGAAGTCGTACCCGTCCGACGTCAGGTTGCCGGCGAGCGCGGGATGGTCGAACCGCGTCCCGTCGTCCACGAGCGCGACCAGCACGGACGGGCTGCCCGTCGTGATGGTCCAGGCGCGCGGCAAGTCGATCAGGCCGTAGTGCCACGACTGGATGGCAAAGAACGTGTCGTTCGGCACGACCCGCAGCGCCGCGGCTGCCGGGCCGCTCGCCTCCGCCCCGCCCGCTTGGGCGTAGGCCGTCTCGTCCAGCCATAGCAAGCGATTGCGAGTGACGGCGGCGATGGCCGGGTCGCGACGCAACGCGGCGGCGACGCCGTCGAGTGCGGTCGAGTCGGTCACCCGAACCTTCGCCGCGAGGATGGCAGGCGAGACGCCGGTGACCGCGGCGCCTCGGGGGAGGAGGCCCACGAAACGGGCGCGGATCGCCGCGCCCACGGCCCGGGCGCTCGCCCTCGTCGCGAGCGCCGCGGACCCCAAGGGCGGAGCGCCGAGTGCACCATGCCGGAACGTGACGATCAGGTCGCGCGGTGTGGCCGCGGGCCGCGCGCCGCGTGGGCGCCGCGCCCGTAGCGCGGCGCGCGACGGGCGGCGCAGCAGCGACGCGATGCTGGGCGGCGTGGGGAGCACCCGGACCTGGTCGCCGCGGGCGTGGGCCGCCGGGACCGATGCACGGGACGGGGCCGGGAACACACTCGTCGTGGAGATCACGCCTTTGATGACGCCGTCGCTCGAAATCCATCCGGTGGGGGCCGTTTCGCTGCTACAGGCAGCGAGCGCCAACGCGAGGACGGCAATTCCCGGAAGGGGTCTCGGGTTCCGGCGGGCGGTGCCGATCGCTACGAAGGAGAAGGTCACGGGGGCGATCCTGGTGTCGGTGGGACGGCGCGACATACCGACAATCTGCTCCGGCCTCAGGCCGCCCGCAACGGAGGTCCCTAGCGGAACGCGGCCGCCGCCGCCGAATCCCCTCGCTGTAGCAGTGCCACGAAGTCGCCCAGCTCCGCGAGTCCCAGGTCGGAGGCGACCCAGTATGCATAGGCCGGCGTCGCCCAGTGCAGCAGATGATAGCCCTGCCGGGTCGTCGCGCGCGGTCCCGCCGTGCGCCCCTGAGCGGCGGGCCACACGAACACGCTGATCACGTGCTGGCGCCGGCTGTACGCCAGCGCCGCGACCGGCCGCCCGTCCACGTACTCGAGCCTGCCTCCCACGAGCGGGAAGCCGGCGCCCGCGAAGTCGTACACAGGGGGGGAGAAGTCGAGCTTGCCGTTGAACCACGGCTTCACCGTGTGCTGGTCGGACGACAGCACGTCGGTGAGATGCCCCGGCATGAGCGAGCGCACGTGGCTCGCGAGCACCTGATTGGTGATCGCCTCCCCCGCGGCGCCGCGCAGCGCGAGCTGCCGGCTGCCGAAGGCCACCAACGCGAGCGACGCGGCGACCGCGAGTGTCCCCCACGAGGGGGCGCGGCGCCGCGCCCTCCGGCCCGCCTCGGCACGCGCCCCGGCGCGCACGCCGGCCCGCAGCGTGTCCGGCGCCGGAAAGCGCGGCAGCTCATCGCGCAGCGCGGTACTCAACGCGCGCCGCCGCCGCTCCAGGCGGGAGCACTCGGGGCACGCGCGCAGGTGTTGCTCGAGCTCCGCCGCGTCCGGCGCGGCGAGCTCGCCGTCCAGGTAGGCGTCGAGCTGGGCTTCAACAGCGGGATGCGTCACGTCAGCAGTCCTCCGGGTCGGCGCACAGCGCCTCCTCGAGGCGCCGGCGGGCACGCGCTAGCCGCGACATCACGGTGCCGACGGGCACGCCCGCCACGTCGCTGATTTCCTTGTAAGACAATCCTTCGAGCTCGCGCAGCACGATCACCTCGCGGAACTCGGGGCCCAGCTCATCGATCGCCCGCCGCAGCGCGGCGCGCTGGCTCCTGGCCTCCACGGTCGCTTCCGGATGCCGGTCCGCCACGCTCTCACTGTGCCGCTCCTCGTCGAACTCCGTGGTAAGCGTGTCCGCCCGGCGCCGCCGCTGCCAGGTGTACGCCGTGTTCCGAACGATCGCGAGTAGCCACGCCCGCCCCTCGGCGCTCCCGGCTCCGCGGAACCCATGGAAATACCGCAGCGCGCGCAGCGAGGCGTCCTGCACGACGTCCTGAGCGTCGTGATCGTTGCGCGTCAGGTAGCGCGCCAGCGTATACGCAGCGTCCAGATGCGGCAACACGACGGCTTCGAATCGCTCGAGCTCGCTCGACTCCAACCGGCCCTCGGGGTAGGTGGTCCACCTACCGGATAGAGACTCCGTATATGGCAAAAATATTCCCGGGGGAATAAGCACCCGGCGCGCGCGGTCCGATAGGCTGGAGTCCAAACTACACCCCTTTAACGAGGAAGGCTGCTATGTACCGCGAGTCGAATGGTGTTTGGGCCGGAATGGTTCTCGCCGTTGCGCTGCTGGGCGCGGCGCCACAACCGCATCCCGGTGTCGCGTCTACAGTGAACGTGAAGCTGTCGGAGTGGAATGTCGTGCTGTCGCAGGCGAGCGTCGCGGCGGGACCGGTCACGTTCGTGATCACGAATGCCGGGAGCATCCCGCACGGCTTCGAGGTCGAGGGACAGGGGATCGAGAAGGAGATCGAGACGATCCAGCCCGGGGCGAGCGACACCCTCACGCTGACGCTCAAGACGGGGAGCTACGACGTGTATTGCCCGGTCGGAGAAGATTCGCACAAGAAGCTCGGCATGGACACGCACCTCAAGGTCGTGAGTGGGTCCAGCCAGGCTCCCTCGGGCTATGGCGCATCCGAGATGGGTGAGTCCCATATGAAGGCGGAGCGGGTGCAGGCGATCCGGGTGACTGGCGGCGGGCCCGTCATCCAGATCCTGCCGGGACCGTTTCCCTTCCCCGACAGCGCCGCCCCGATCCTGGCGGCCTTCGGCGACGAGCGCGAGGGACTGGAATCGCAGGTGAAAAACGGCCCGTACTCGAACAACGTCGTCATGAGCTCCGGCACCTTCACCTTCACCGCGTGGGACAAGGGCGCCGTGCGCGACTCGGTCGCCGGCGTGGCCGAGTTCGCCACGCAGGACGGCGCCCGCTGGAAACTCGTGATGGACCGCGTGCAGACGAAGGACGTCCCGCACCACCCGCGGTTCGGCGGCGTGATCATGGGCCTGTACTATCACGGCGTGACGCAGGTGCACACGCCGCTCGTGCCCACGATCAACAGCGCCGTGGCGCTGTGGGCGTTCGGACATCTGTACAAGAACGACGTGCTCGTCACCGACAACGCGATGGTGCACGTGATGCTGCTGTCGCGCACCCGCCGGGACGGTGATTTCGCGCTGACCTGCTGGGATTGCTCCAAGAACAGGATCGAGGAGCTGCAGCTGCAGATTCTGCCCGGACCGGGCGAGCCCAAGTTCGACGCGCCCGGCGGGTTCCTGTTCGTCAACTGGGAGAAGTCCAGCTCCCGCCAGCCTGCGGGGGGAATGTGATGCGTGTGCGCACTGCGGTAATCGGAATGTTTACGCTCGCGTCCCTGGCAGGCTGCGGTGGCTACGGCGGTACGGGTATGTACGGCGGTGGGGGCGGCGTGGGGGGTGGGGGCGGCCCGGTCGGCTCGGTGACGGCCGGCCCCGGCATCCAATTCGTGAGCGGCCACAACGGCAGCAGCAACACGGCCGTGGACACGATCGCCGCGGGCGGTACGGTCACCTGGAGCTGGACCGGATCGCTGCCGCACAGCGTGCAATCGGTTGGGTCGCCGAGCTTCGCGAGCAGCGGTACCATGACCGGGAGCGGGACGTATACGGTAACGTTCCCTACGGCCGGCACGTATCAGTACGACTGCGCCGTCCACGGCCAGCTGATGACGGGCACGATCGTGGTGCGGTGATCGCCGAGGGGGGCAACGCACCGACTGGTGCGTTGGCTCGTCCTCTTGGTGCGTTAGTTTCTCTCCATGGGGAAGGGTCGGCTCGAAGCGTTCAGCGACGGCGTCATCGCCGTCATCATCACCATCATGGTGCTGGAGCTGAAAGCCCCGCACGGGCAGGATCTGGCGGCGCTCGCGCCGCTCGGTCCTGCCCTGCTCAGCTACTGCCTCAGCTTCGTGTACGTCGGCATCTACTGGAACAACCATCACCACCTGCTGCACGCGGCGCAGCACATCGACGGCCGCGTCCTGTGGGCGAACCTGCACCTGCTGTTCTGGCTGTCGCTCGTGCCGTTCACGACGAGCTGGGTGGGGGAGCGTCCCGCGGCGGCCACCCCGACGGCGATCTACGGCGGCGTCTTCCTGATGTCCGGTGTCGCGTGGCTGCTGTTGCAGCGAGCGTTGCTGCGGCGCAATGGGCCCGAGTCGCTGCTCGCCCGTGCCGTGGGGCGCGACCTCAAGGGAAAACTGTCGGCGCTGCTCTACGCGGCGGCGATCCTCTTGGCATTCGTCAGGCCGTGGATCGCCGACGCCATCTATGTGCTCGTCGCGCTGATCTGGTTCGTTCCCGATCGGCGCTTCGAGCGAGCCATCGAGTAGGGGGATCGCCTCATGCCACGGTATGCCGCCCTTCAGCGCGCTCATCGAGCAGCCCTCATGCTGGTCGTCGTCGCCCCGGCAGTCCTGCGCGCCCAAACCCGACCGTCGGGCTTCGCGACCGATCGTCTGGCGCGCATCGACCGCGTCATGCAGCAGTACGTCGATTCGGGACAGATCGGTGGGGCCGTCGGCCTCGTGCTCGAGGACGGTCGAGTCGTCTACCGGCACGCCGTCGGCTGGCTCGACAAGGAGGCGGGACGCCGGATGACCAGCGACGCGTTGTTTCGTATCGCGTCGCAGACGAAGGCCATTACGACGGTGGCGATCCTGTCGCTCGTGGAAGAGGGAAAGATCGCGCTGGGCGACCCGGTCAGTCGCTTCATCCCGACCTTTGCGCACACCACCGTCGCGACCAAGAGCGACACCGGCCTCGTCGTCAAGCCAGCGACCCGTTCCATCACGATCAGGGATCTGCTCACCCACACGGCCGGCATCTCATACGGCACCGACGGGCTCATCGCGCCGCTCTACGCCGCCAAAGGGCTCGGGCCCGCCGCGGGGTGGGGGTGGTATACCGCCGACAAGGATGAGCCGATCTGCACGACGATGGAGCGGCTCGCGACGCTGCCCTTCACGGCGCAGCCCGGCGAGAAGTGGGTGTACGGCTACAACACCGACATCCTCGGCTGCGTCGCCGAGCGTGCCTCGGGGATGCCGCTCGACGGGCTGATCCGGACCCGCATCACCGGTCCCCTGAAGATGAATGACACGTATTTCTTCGTTCCCACAGGGCAGGCTGCGCGCCTCGCGACCGTGTATACAAGCGACTCGACCAATCACGCCCAGCGCGCTCCCGACGGCCCACGCGGACAAGGGAATTACGTCGACGGTCCGCGCAAGAGCTTCTCGGGCGGCGCGGGCCTCATCTCGACCGCGGCGGACTACGCTCGCTTCCTCGAGATGGTGCGAAACGGCGGCGCGCTCGGCGGCGTCCGCATCCTCGCGCCCCACAGCGTCGACCTGATGACGCACAACCAGAGCGGGACGCTGTTCGACTCGACCGGCGCGCGCGGTTTCGGGTTCGGCTTTCAGACGACGGAGCGCTACGGGGCGACCGGAATGGCGTCGGTCGGCACCTTCAACTGGGGCGGCGCGTACGGCAGCGCCTACTACGTCGATCCGGCCGAGCACCTCGTCATCGTCTTCATGATCAATCAGCTGCCGAACCGGACCGACATCGCGGGGAAGTTCCCCACGCTGGTCTATCAGGCGCTGGTGGCCAGCCGCCGCTAGTGCCGTTCCAACTATCTTCACCGCGTCCAGTGAGGCGCTCGCATACGACGATGCTACGCGCGGCGCGGCGCGTTCTTAGTCTCATCAAGTTGGAACGGCACTAGCGCGGCCTCACCGTCCTCCCACGGCCCGGTACAACGCCGCGTACGCCGTCGCCGCGTCGGTCCGCCCCTGCGCCAGCTGGTCCTGGGCCTCGAGCTGCGTGCGCTCCGCGTCCAGCACCTGGAGAAAATCCGTCACCCCTTCGGTGAACCGCATGCGCGCCAGCTCCGCCGCGCGCTCGCTCGCCGCACTCGCCTCCTCGAGCCGCTGTAACCGCTCCCGGGCGGTGCGATACCGCGTGATACTCGTTTCCACGTCCGCCAGCGCGGCCAGCACGACGCGACCGTACTCCGCGCGCGCCGCGTCCTCCCGCGCCTGCGCGGCGTCGACCTCCGTCTTCACTCTCCCCAGGTTGAGGGCCGGCCAGGTGAGCACCGGTCCCACCACGTAGCGCAGCGTCCCCTGGTCGCCCACGCCGTTGAACGTCGGTGCGGCGTAGCCGACGCTGCCGCCGATGCTGAGCCGCGGCAGGTAGCTCGCCTTGGCGGCTCCGACCAGCGCTCCCTGCGCCGCCGCCTGCCGCTCGGCCGCGGCCACGTCCGGCCGGTACCGCACCACGGCGTCCGGCTGGCCGACGGCGATCATGTCGGGGAGCGGTGGCAACCGACCCGGCTGCTCCAGCTCCCGGGCGACTGCGTCCGGCGCGCGGCCCACCAGCACGCCGATGCGATACTGCGCCGCCGCGACCTGCGCTTCGCGGGCCGGAATGAACGCCAGGGTCGAGCTCAACTGAGCCTGTGCCCGCTCGGTATCGAACGCGCTGCCGCGCCCGGCGTCGAGGCGCTGCCGCGTGAGCTCGAACGTGCGCCGCTGGTTCTCGGCGTTCTGCCGCGCCACCGCCAGCTGCTCCTGGGCTCCGCGCAGCTCGAAGTAGGCCCGGGCCAGCTCCGCCGTAAACGAAACCTCCACGTCGCGCGACGTTTCCTCTGCCGCGCCCACCAGCGCGCCGCGCGCCTGAACGGTGTGGCGAATCTGCCCGAAGACATCCAGGTCCCACGAGGCATCGGCGCCGGCGCTCCAGACGCTCTGGTCCGGGAACACGCCGAACCCGCCGGGGAACGATGCGCTCGACAGTCGCTGGCGGACGTAGCCGCCGGACACGGTGGCCGAGGGCGTGAGGTCGAGGAGCGAGCGCAGCCGGTCCGAGCGGGCGACGCTCACGCGGGCCCGCGCGGCCTGCACGTCCAGGTTGGCGCGCCGCACCTCGCCGATCAACCGAGACAGCGTGGTGTCGCCGAGCCGTTGCCAGAAGTCAGTCGAGTCGGCGGCCCCATCCATCGTCCCCCCTCTCCCGAAGGGAGAGGGGGACAGGGGGTGAGGACTCGCCGGAGCGGGGGACAGGGGGTCAGGACCCGACGCCGGCACCTGGACCGAGAATGCCCGGTAGCTCGGTGCCGAGGCGCACCCGTACATCGCAAGCAACGCCAACAGCATCGCGCTACGCATGAGCCGCCTCCTCCACCATTGCGGGTTGGAGCACCAGATCTTCGCCGTCCGCCGACTCGGGACGGTGCTCGGCGGCGATGAGTGAGTAGAACACCGGGACGACGAACAGCGTGAACACCGTCCCCACCGTCATGCCCGCCACCAGCACGGTCCCGATGCTGTTGCGCGCCGCCGATCCCGGCCCCGTCGCGAACACGAG
>Ga0209350_1000765_pt1 | contig 16096 bp, 14 predicted proteins | sample GraSoi013_2_20cm_2_FD_185822 | JGI IMG/M metagenome (GOLD analysis project Ga0209350, IMG submission 185822) | Grasslands soil microbial communities from the Angelo Coastal Reserve, California, USA - Sample 09_27_2013_2_20cm (SPAdes) (version 2) | ecosystem: Environmental > Terrestrial > Soil >...
GAGACTCTCCATGAGCATCAGGAGGCCACGGGCCGAACCGGCGTCGTCGTCGCGCCGTTCGACACGGAACTCTTTGGCCACTGGTGCTTCGAGGGCCCAACGTGGCTGGAAGCGGTTCTGCGAAAACTGGAGGGACACGTCGACGCGGTCACTGCCTCGGATTTTCTCGCGGCGCATCCTCCCCGCTCGACCATCCAAATTCCGGAAGGATCGTGGGGCCAAGGCGGCCATCACTATGTCTGGCTGAATGACGGTACCCGATGGATTTGGGAGGAAGTGTACCGCGCGGAAGACGCGCTCATCGACGCCTTGCGTGCCACTCGATCCCGAAAGGATCCGACGGTACGTCGAATCGTGGCGCAACTCGCCCGCGAACTTCTCCTCCTGGAGGCGTCGGACTGGCCTTTCCTCGTCACGACGGTCGCCGCGAAGGACTATGCCGAGGCCCGGGTCAAAGAGCATGTCAAGGCCTTTGATCGACTCCGAACGATGCTCGAGCGTGCGAAGGAAGGGACCTTGGCCCCCGACGACGCGGCGTGGTTGGCGGCCATCGAAGAGCGCGATTCTCCCTTTCCCGACTTGAATCTCGAATCGTGGACCCTCGAACCGTGAGGCCCGATGTCCACGCTATCCTTTCATTTCCATGGATACCAGCCGGGCGACATCGTGCGCTGGCTGGAGCCGGATCCGCTCCGACCGCAGACGTTCGAGCAGCGCCACTCGCCGGTCGTCCTCCGGATCGGGCCGGACCGCATCGAGGGAAGGAATTGGACCGACGCCGTCCTCCGCACGTACGGGCGCTTGGGGTCCGTTCTGCATCGGGCCTCGGGTTCAGCCTCCGTGGATATTGAGCCTCAGACCCTGGTCTGGCTCCTGGAGCGAGATCCATCGGCATATCGCGCGCTCATCGCCGCGTACGACTCGGGCACCGCGGGCTTCGTGATGACCCCGCCATTCCATCCGATCCTTCCCCATCTGCACCGCCAGGAACGGGAGACTCTCTTCGACCTGATGTTCGACTTCTACTCCCCCCTCATTCAACGCGCGGAGGGCCGGCCTACCGGCCTGTGGCTCCCGGAGACGGCGTACTCGCACGAGACGATGGACAGCTTCCGCGAATCGGCGCGGCAGGCGAGTGTGGAACTGGACGCGATCGGGGATTCGATTCAGAGCGCATACTTGGTTGCCGACGCGCGGCAATTTGCCCACCCTCCGGAGTCGGGTGAGGCCTGGGCTCGGGTGAATTCGACCGAACGCCTTCTGGCGATTGCCCGCGACCATCCGCTTAGCGGAGACTTCGCCTTCGGCGCGACGACGGGATCGGAGTTCGTCGCTTCCGTGCGTTCCCGCGGGAACGGTTCTCTCTTCGTGGCGAACGACCTCGAATCCCTCCTCGCCAACCCGATGCAGGCAGAGCGGTTCGAATCGATCGTCCATTCCCTCCGAGAAGGTGGCGTCCAGGTCGTCCCTCCCGTCCCACCGAGGGACGCGCCGACCTTGGCGTTGGTCGATCATTCGAGCTGGTCGGATTACGACGACATGCTCTCTGGAGGAATCACATCGGACACGCGCTGGACCGGGCTTCGCCGATCCGATGGACTCGTGGTGTCTCGCATCCATCGGGATCGGCCGATGTCCCAGCTCTGGAAGCACGCCTTCACCCTGGCGACCGAACGCGTCGAAACGGCGGTTCGCCGACAGTCCCTCCAGCTGCTCCAATCGGCCGGTGTGACCCGGCGTCCCGCCGTGTTGCGTCGCCTCGCGGTCTCCTATGGGCGTCACTGGTTCCGCGATCACTATCTGGCTCAGGGGTTGTCAACGAGCGGGACCGACTTCGCCGCATCCGCCGAGGACCTCGTCGGAGGCAAGATGGACGTCGAGGTCGCGGGTTTCCTCGCTCGTGGCTACATGCTGATGCTCATGGGGACGCGCTCCGACCCGAGGTTTTGGGACAATCCGGACACGCGGGTCACGTTCCAGAATGTCGCCCTCCTCGTGCAGGCGCTCAGGGATCTCGCGGAGGCGAGCGTTCGCGCGAAGGACCTCGGTCATGCGGCGGGGCTCGGGCGTCTCGTCCGTGCAACGTTCCTCGAATTCTTGGACTGGCATGCGCGCGGGGAGTTCGCTGCGCTGCAGACCGTCCCCGCATGGGAAACGACCGAAGCCGCCTGGTATTCGTCCCTCGAGTCTGAGGTGCCGGAGCGTTCCCCGGCCGACGTGATCAAACGGGCGACCATGTTTGCACTGGCGCCTGGTGGGGAATGGCCGGGCGGAGACCCCGTCCTGTCCGTCGAAGAGACCGTCGCGGATACGGGACACATCGTAGGCGAGGGCCACGGCGAATGGAAGAATCCCCGCTGGTGCGAGCACGGACCTGGCTGACCCGACACCGGAACCTTCATCGTCGCCGCTACGTACTTCGCTGCAGACATGAAGGCGTCGGTCTTCACGTGGGAGTATCCGCCGGCCATTTATGGAGGCGCGGGCGTCCACGCGAAGTACATTACCACGGCGCTGGCGAAACGGATCAAGGTGGAGGTCCGCACCCTCGATATCGGCCCGAAACCGGAGATCGAAGGAGTGAACGTCCTGCGATATCAATCGACCCTGCGAGGCCTCGCGACGGGCGATCCGAGGATTCTCAAGGCCCTCCAAGTCCTCTCCTTCAACATGAACATGGTCGCGGATCCGATCGACGCCGCGATCGTGCACACGCACACCTGGTACACGAATTTCGCGGGGGCGATGGCGAAGCGGATCTACGGGGCGAAGCTCGTCGCGACGGTCCATTCGCTGGAACCGTTGAGGCCTTGGAAGCGGGAGCAATTGGGCGCGGGCTACGAGCTGAGCCTGTGGATGGAGAGGGACGGACTCCTCGCCTGTGACGCGGTGATCGCCGTCTCGCGGGACATGAAGGCGGACATCCAGAAGGCGTATCCGATCCCGGCGTCGAGGGTCGCGGTGATCCACAACGGCGTGGACCCGCAGAAGTATTGTCCGCGGGATGGCCTGGAGAGTGTGAAGAAGTTCTCGATTCGTAGACCGTATGTCTTCTTCGTCGGTCGACTCTCCCACCAGAAGGGGATCTTCGATCTGGTCGCCGCCATGGACCATGTTCCGGAGGGGACCACCCTGGTCCTGGCCACGGGCAAGCCGGATACCCCGGAAATCGAAGCGGACCTTCGGTCGGCCATCAAGTCCCGGAACGATGTGGTCTGGATTCGAGACATGCTCGAGGACCACGACCTCGTGAATCTGTACAACGAAGCGGCCGTGTTCGCCTGTCCTTCCGTCTACGAGCCGTTCGGGATCATCAACCTCGAGGCGATGGCCTGCGAGACGCCGGTCGTGGCCACCCGGGTCGGGGGCATCAAGGAAGTCGTCGTGAACGAGGAGACCGGGCTGCTCGTCCCACCGGGAGAGCCTGCGAAACTGGGCCGGGCGATCACCCGAATCTTGGAGGATCCCCAGACCGGCGCGAAGATGGGGAAGGCGGGCCGGCGGCATGTCCTCCGGAACTTCACGTGGGACCGGATCGCGGCCAGGACCCTGGAATTATATCGGTCGTTGACGTGATGGCCACGCGATTCGACGACGCGATCGCAGCCACGGACCGAGCGCTGCGTGCCTCCCGTCCGATGAGGACATGGCTGGGGTCCCTCCGCTGGTGCGGCGACTCGGTCCGCGGGACGACGCGGCTTGCCGTGAAAGATCGTGCCCTCCTCTCGGAAACGGGAATCGAGGCGATCGTCTTCTTTCTCCTCCAAGCGACGGATGCGGACACGGGTGCACGGCCCATCCACCTCCCGCTCTCCATCGCGTCGGCCCGACTCGATCCGACCGCGTTCGAGCTCCAGGCGGACCGCCACAGCTTCTATGTGATGGAGGCCGAGCGCAGGGAGAGCTTCGCGCGTTTCGTGGTGGACGGGTTCCGACGGGCGGCGAAGGTTCCGACCGAGTCAGGGGACTCCCTGAATTTCCAGGGGGAAGGGATTGATGCCTACCGAGGGGCCTCTCCGATTCCGAGCGGGGACACCTCGAACGTCGTCCTTCGGATCACGACCGGCTCGGGAGACGTCGTCCTGAAGTCGTACAAGTTTCTCGACACCGGGAATCGTGAGCCCGACATCCTAGCTCGGCTCCATGCCCGTAAGTTCCCGCACGTGGCCCGATTTCTCGGCGAGGTCGCACTCGGACATGGGGTGGACCGCCTCGTCCTTGGAGTGGCGACCGAGTACATCGAGGCGGACGACCTGTTCGCGTGGCTCTGCGACCGTTGGCGTCACACCTTGGATCGGGAGGTAAACCCGAACGAGGATTTCGAGGAGGCGACTCTCAATGTCGCAGCCGACCTCGGAGGGGCGACGGCGGCGTTGCATGACGCTCTCATCGACCGCCATCCGGGGTTCTGGCACCCCGAGCCGTTCACCGAGGAGGATTTCCGCGGCATGTTCAAATCTGCGACCCGATCCCTCGGAGCCGCTCTTCGGCGACTCGGTCAACTCGCTCATGCCGAGGAACCGATCCTCGCCGAATCCGCCCGAATGGCCCGGACCCGACTCCTCGAACTTCGTGCGCCAATCGAGGAGACGTTGCGGCATCTCGAGGCCCACGTGGGCGGTGTGAAAAGCGTCATCCATTCGGACTTGCACCTGGCCCAAGTGCTGCGACGACGGGCGGACGGGGTGCTTCTTTTCATCGACTTCGAAGGGGAGCCCGAGCGGGTGCTGGGTGAGCGCGGTAGGAAACTGCCTCCCCTCCGGGATGTCGGGAGCATGGTCCGATCCTTTGCCTACGTCCAGAACTACGTGATTCGGGATCTCGTCAGAGACGTCGCCAATCCGACATTGCCCCCCGAACCGGGGGTCCTCTTGGGTCCACAGGAGGCCGCGATGGACCGAATGAGGGGGTGGGAAGAGGACATGGTCGGACGGTTTACGGGCACCTACCTCTCTCATTCTACGCTTCATCACACCCACGACGCCAAGGAGGCCGGCCGCCTCATCCGCGGGTGGGCGATGGAGAAAGCCCTCTACGAACTCGAATATGAGCTGAAGCATCGGGTCGCGAACTTTCCGATTCCGCTCGAGGGAATCGCAGCCCTCGCGGGGGCTTCGCACAGCGGAACCGATTAAAGTGCTGGAGTCAGCCTCAGCCGCAGAGGGTCCGTCCGGACTCCAACCCGATCCGGTTCGAATCCCGACCGGGGCATTTCACCCAGGCAGAATCGCGTGCGTGCGAGGAACGTTCCCTCTAATCGGTGGAACCCATGGGAATCCAACGCTTTTTCACTAACCCCCTGGTCGCTTTGCAAGAAGAGTTCAGTTCCTCCGCGTTGGCTCAAGTAAATCGGGCTGGGATGGATGTCGCACAAAGGGCAAGGGGAGGAAAACCGTTTGGTCCTCCTCATGCTGGGACGGGACGACCTTTCTGCTCTTGGCGTAACCTCGGCCAATCCGCCGAGTTGTCAGACATTGACACTCCTGCATGGAGAAACGGCGAATCCCTCCGGGTCCGCTATTCCTCCATTACGACGCGGCCGAGGAGGTGGTCGTGTTCGGTAATCCGATGTCTGACGCTTGCGGACGCCTGTAGAAGGATCGCCACCTGGGACAGGCGGAGAACTAATGGTCATCAACGAGGTACTCTCGTCGTGGCCGGGTTTGGTGGGTCCCATGTCATGCGGACATCAACTTCCCGCTCAACGTAGCGCCATTCCTCGGCACTCCGTAGACGCTCCACGAGCTGCTCGAAGGCAGCCGCGTCGTCCGGCACATACTCGAACCAGGTGAGGAAGTCGAAGGGCTCGCCGAGATCGCGACTGTGGTAGAGTCGCCGGGCCACGGCAGGGAGATATTCGATTCCGGTTCGGATGTGGTGGGAGCGCTCTTCGAGGATCGCGCGGCGCTCGTCGTGCGGCAGGTCCCACCAAGCCGCGGATTTTCGGATAGGGATCAAGGCCGCGCGCGTGGCCGATGGCCTGCCAAGGCTCTCTTGGCGCCCCTCTAAAAGAGAGCGCTCAGCCCGCGTCACGTACCGTTCGAAGCTTGTGACGCCCGTGAGCACCCAACCTCCGATAGGCTGCTGTGCCTCCTCTTCGGTAACCTCTAGTCGTGATATCCAGGCAAGAGGAAGGCCGCTGACCGGATCGACTCGTAGGACCCGCCAAGATCCTACGCTGCTTCCGACGAACCACGTCCGTGTCGCCAACGCCCCCGTCACCGCCGGCGACCACATTACATTGCTGCAAGTTAAGGCGCCTCGATATTGCTAATCGACCGGTGGGTCACAGTACCCGGACGGACCCATCTGTCTCTGCCGATTCCGGGCCGTCTCCGTAACACTATATACCGTCGCTCCAATTCCTGAGGGGCTTGTTCGAGGGGGGTCGATGATGAATCGGATTGCGCGCTCGTTCCTGATCGGGACCATGGCTTTCGTGCTACTCGCGCTGACGCCGCTCTCCGTGCAAGCCAGTCAGGGCCTGACGCGCGTCGAGCACCCGAATGTCTTGGTGACGATCGATCCGGAGGCGAGTTCGCAAAACGAGGTGACGATCGCCGCGTTCCCGAGCGACCGAAATGTACTCGTGGCGACCGCGCGCGATACGCGGCAGGCGAGCGGCTTCTCGTGGGCCGGGTACTACCGATCGACGGACGGCGGGGACACGTGGCAGAACGCCCTCGTACCGGGCTTCCCGGGAGACACCTCTCCTGAGGGCCTCGCATCGCCCGTGCACGACGCGGGATGGAAAATCGGAAGCGATCCCGTGATCACCGCGGACCGCGACGGCCGAGTCTACCTGGCGTGGCTCTCGTTCGGACCGACGACGACAGAATTCGCGGGTTGGCTCGTCCTCACTCGGTACTCGAACTTCGGGGCAACGTACGACTTCACATCTGTTGTTTTCGCCGGCCACGACACCCCGAGCGACAAACTCGGCGGTCCAGGGAACTCTCGCGTTACCGACAAAGAGTGGATCGCGGTCGACGACACGGGCGGCACCTGTGACGGGAACGTGTACATCCCGTGGGCCTTCTTCGAGGGGAGCCACGGCACGAAGATCGTGCTCCAGCGGTCCACGGACGGGGGCCTGACCTGGACCCCGATCCTTTCGCTCAGCCATTCCCCGAACGCGCAGAACCAAGGCGCGACGGTCGCCGTCGGCCCCGGAGGGGAGGTGTACGTCGCTTGGGAGGATTTCCACAAAGACCAGATCCTGTTCACCCGGTCCCTCGACTGCGGCCAGACGTTCGACGTGGAGCAGGGAATCGCGTCGATCGTCCCGGTCCCGGAGCCACTCCCGGGGAGCGCATACCGCCTCGACAGCTTCCCGCGGATGGCCGTCAGCCAAACCACCGGCTCCATTTTCATGACGTGGGCGGACTATCGAAGCGGAGATGCGGATGTCCTGCTCGCCCGGTCGACGGACCGCGGCCTGAGCTGGTCGCCGCCATCCCGCGTGAACGACGTCACGACAAATCACCAGATCTTCCCGGCGATCACTACGTTCCGCGGTCGAGTGGACGTCTCGTTCTACGACAGCCGGAACGATCCAGAAGGGAAGCTCCTGGACATCTATTATGCGCAATCGAACGATGATGGACTCACCTTCCTCCCGAACGTCCGGGTGACCGACGCGGCGTTCGACCCCAACCTCGGGGTAACGGGCGGCGGGGCGGCGTTCCTCGGCGACTACAACGGCATTGCCTCGAATGCCGCGGGCGCCCACCCAATCTGGGCGGACAATCGCAACGTCTCGATCAACTCGCTCCGTGACCAAGACATCTATACCGCGACGATTTCATGAGCCAAGCCGCGAGAGACTCTGCACGGCTACGAAGAAGCTATCAGTCGGATCTGAACGGGTCCGCAAGAGTGGGAAGAGGAGGAGGGCCGGGTGGTCCTCCTCATGATGGGACGGGACGACCTTCGCCTCTCGGCGTCCCTTAACAAGCCCGCCCTTCCGTCAGAGATTGACGTGTCCTCATGGAGAAATCACGGATCCCTCCAGGCCCGCTAATCCTCCATGACGACGCGTCCGCGGGGGGTGGTCCTTTTCGGGCATGCCGCGTCTGACGTTTTGCTGACGCCTAGACGCCACGATCCTTGACCTTGACGACCGGAGTCTCCCACGCTTCTTGGGCAGCCTTCTGCCCTCGGCCGGTCCGCAGGTCTGCGCAATGCCTGACCGCCGTTTGCATCGAGTCGCGCAAGCGCTTTTTCGAGGCTCTGTTACTCGGCTCGGCGGGCCGGCTACAAGGTCTACGGACGTGGCTAAGTGCGCGTCTCGAGGCTGCAAAAGGGTATGGGTCCGACCGTGATTACGCCGGACGTGGTATCCTCCGTCTTCGCCAGCCAGGAGTGCGGGCTTTTGCTTGGAGACGCCCGAGAAGTACTCCGAACCTTGGCTGATGACTCCGTGGATTGCACCGTCACGAGCCCGCCGTACTACAGCGGACGTCGGCACGTGGGCGACACGATCCACGAAATCGGAAGCGAAAAGACCGTGGAGGAATACGTTGAAGCCCTCGCGTCCGTCGGGAGAGAGGTGTATCGTGTCACAAAGCCCACGGGGAGCTACTGGCTCAATCTCGATGACAAGTGCGAACGGAAGGAATGGCTCGGAATCCCGTGGCGAGTCGCATTCGCGATGCGAGAAATCGGATGGAAAATCAGAAGCGAGGTGATCTGGCACAAGCCAAGGCATGTTCGTAACGTGGCCAAGGACCGACTGACTCCTGCCCACGAGCTGTTCTTTCACTTTGTGAAAAGCAAAGACGCGTACTACGACATGGATGCGATTAGACCCTCATCGCCACCGATTTTGGGGAAGCATGGCGTCGTAAGAACTCCGAGGGGCAGGGTGCCGACAGATGTCTGGACCATTCAAATCGAGGACTCCATCTTTCCTGACAATCAGTATGCGGTGTTTCCCGAAGCGTTGGTTGAACTGCCAATCCGAGCGACGTGCCCCCGAGGCGGAACCGTGCTCGATCCCTTTGTCGGGAGCGGCACGACGGCGGTGGTCGCGCTAAGACTCGGGAGGAAGGCCATCGGGATAGACGCCTCGGCTGATTACCTAGAGTTCACCAAGAAACGAATCCTGGAGTTCAGCAGACAGCCCGCAACTCCTCGACAAGCCCCGTTCAATCATGCTGTGAAGATGAGCCATGGGCGCATGCGCTGAGTGCGGGGCGGAAACACATTTCGAATGCGTCGCCGGATTTGAACCTCTCTCGAAGAAAGCGGAAAGGGAGGGGGCCCACGCATTCACTAATACCGACGAGAACGACGACGCATATAGACCCGGTTCCATAACACACGGGGTTGCCGAAAAACGACCCGGGGGAATGCGATGGGCGAAGAGAAGGGCATCGCGGCGTTGACCCTCGACGGAAGACCCATTGCGCTCAGACCTCACGACATCGAAGCTTTCCAAGGCAGCCTCCGCGGTTCGTTGGTACGGGCCGGAGATCCGACCTACGAAGACTCCCGAAAGCTGTGGAACGGCATGATCGATCGGAAGCCCGCACTCGTCGTCCGACCGACCGGGACGGCGGACGTGGTCGAGTGTGTGAACTTCGCGCGAGGCCGCGGCCTCCTCCTCTCCATCAAAGGCGGCGGCCACAACATCGCCGGCACCGCCGTGGCGGAGGGCGGTCTAACCCTCGACATGTCCCGGATGAAGGGGGTCTTCGTGAATCCGACGGACCGGACGGCGCGGGTCCAGCCCGGATGCATCCTTGGCGACGTGGACCGGGAAACCCAGCTCCATGGTCTCGCGACACCGTTCGGATTCGTGTCCGAAACGGGAGTGGCCGGCCTCACGCTCGGCGGCGGTTTCGGCTACCTCACTCGCCGGTTCGGCTGGAGCGTCGACAACTTGTTGGAAGTCGAGATCGTTACGGCAGACGGCCGCGTGCTCCGAGCGAGCAGTGAGGAGCATCCGGAACTGTTTTGGGCGCTCCGAGGGGGCGGGGGCAATTTCGGCGTCGTCACGTCGTTCACCTACCGGCTGCATCCCGTCGGCCCTAAGATTGTCGGAGGCCTAATCGCATGGCCCGCCGATCGTGCGGCGAAGATCCTGGAGCTCTACCGAAGGACCGCGGCTTCGGCACCCCGAGAGCTCACGCTCGTGCTCGTCCTGCGCTTTGCGCCGCCCGCGCCATTCATCCCCCCCGAGTGGCGAGGCAAGCCCATCGTCGGCATCGTCGCGTGCCACACCGGATCCCTCGAGCACGCCCACCGGGACCTGGCCCCGTTGAAGGAGTTCGGCGGCGCCATCGTCGATGTCATTATGGAGAAGACGTACGTCCAGCAGCAGAGCATGCTCGACGCCAACCAGCCCAAAGGAAACCACTACTACTGGAAGTCCGAGTACTTGTCCGCGCTTCCCGACGCGGTGTTGTCCGTCATCCGCGAACACGGGGCCCGCGAGACCAGCCTGTTGTGCCAAATGGTCCTGTTCCACATCGGCGGGGCGATCGGCGAGAAGGGTCCGCAAGACGGCGCCGTGGGGAATCGGGACGCCGAGTACGCCATGGTCGTTGCGGGAGGATGGCCACCGAGTGACGGCGCCGGTCAGGGGCACATCGCCTGGGTCCGCAACGCGTGGGAAAGCCTCCGCCCGTTCTCCACGGGCGGGCATTACATCAACTTCGAGACCGCGGACGAGGGCGAGGAGCGAACCCATGCCTCGTACGGGCAGAACTTCGCCCGCTTGGCCGAAATCAAGACGAAGTACGACGCCGAGAACCTGTTCCGAATGAATCGAAATATCTCGCCATCGGCCTAGGAGCGGCGCCTCCCACCGTAGGCGCAATGGCGGTGGCAGTGCCCTGCGCCGAATCCGATTAACGGACACGTCTTGGACGCTCGCGATCAACTGGTCGACCTGAAGTCCCCTGGACTGAGGCGCGGAGGCGCAAAGCCGTCGCCTTGACTTCTGCGAGCACCGTGGATCCTCTCTTGAGCCCGAGGTCGCTGATCGCGGAACCGGTGATTGCCGCAACGAGCGTTGCGGCCCCGACTTTCAAGTCAATCCGCCGAATCCCCCAGCGGCCTTCCCGACCGACGCGGATCACGCGCGCAGTCCAAAGGTTTCGAGCGCTGGTTCTCGCCTTTCTCCCGCCAAATTTGCTTAGGGTCACAGCCGAAGAAGGAATCTCCAGCTCGAATTCGTCCCCCGACATGTACCGCGGACCTTGCGAACGCCACGGTCCCGGAGCCGACGCGACGAGAACCTGGACGCCTGCATCCGGAACCGCAACGAGCACCGGAGCGCGTGGCAAGACGGAGCCGACGAGGTGGCACCGCCATCGTGTGGTGGTTGGAGGATCTCGGCGGACCCGTTTGCGGGCGATCCTCGTTCCCCTCGGCGTGAGCGTTGTATGCCCGCCCCTGCGACCCCCGGTCTTGCCCCGGACCAACGCAGCGCCCAGCACGCTCTCCGCACTCCGGATGAGGCGCAGGCCGTTGCCGGGATCCATTCCGAGGTGCCGCGCCCCCGCGCGAAGGCTCCCAGTCCGTTCGACTTCCCGTAGGAGAAGAACCAATCTGCCTTCCGAGTACCGAAAGTCTCGCGGATTCGAGGAGGAGGGCCGTTCCCTCCTCGAGCGAGGGTAGACCATTGACCATCGATGCAGCGAGCCGCTAATAATCCTTGCCGCGGGCCGTTCAGCCAGCCAAGTCATCGAGTTCATAAGGTGGTCAGCGATTGCCGCGTGTTGTCATGACGACGCGTTTGAAATGGATGACCGTCGCCGTCGGGACGGCCGTCGTTGTGTCGACGCTCGCGGTTTGGTTCCTCTGGTTGGCTCCGCGGCCCCGGGTCCTGATTGTAGGGAGTACGACCACGACACAGGACACTGGCCTGCTCGACGTATTGCAAGGGGAATACACGGGTCAGACGGGAATGCCGGTGAGAATCGTCGTCGCCGGCACCGGCGCAATTCTCCAACAAGGCCGGGATGGAGACCTCGATGTCCTGTTGACCCACGATCGGGCGCGGGAACTGACGTTCGTTGCCGATCAACAGGGACTCTGGCGGAAGCCCGTGATGTACAACTGGTTCGTCCTCGTGGGTCCCGGGATTCGCACCTGGAACAGTTCGCTGTCGGCGGCACAGCTCGCGCAAAATGCGTCCGCGTTTCTGGCCCTGCTCTACGAGCACCGAACGGAGATCACGTTCGTCAGCCGCGGCGACGGCAGCGGGACGTATACGAAGGAACTCGCGCTATGGGCCTCGGCGGGCGTCAACGCGTCCCTCCTGAGCGGTTCGTGGTACAAGGAGACGGGCTCCGGGCAAGCGAACACCTTGCGGGTGGCAGCGGAGTTCGGTGGCTACGCCTTGACCGACGAGGCGACGTGGAACCTCTTGCAGGCGCAAGGGCTCACGGGGAACCTGACCGTGGTCGTCCGGGACTTGGTCCAGATGAAAAATCTGTACGCGGTTATCCCGATCAACGCCGCCGTCCACCCAAAGGCCTACGAGGAAGGTGCGTTGGCGTTCGCGGCGTGGCTGACGGGAGCGGCTGGGCAGGCGGTCGTCGAGAACTTTCAGGTCGCCGGCAAGCCGGCCTTCTACCCGGACGCAGGAGACCCGAACGCATAGGACGCACGATTTGAAGGAGTTCGAAGGATGGCCATCCCGCTCGATGAACTCGTGAACATCACCTTGCTGACCGTCGCCGTGACGATTGGTGCGACGGCCCTGGGCTCCTTGCTGGGCATCCCCCTCGGTTTACTGCTAGTCCTCGAGCGATTTCCCGGACGAGGCGCGATCCGGACGATCGTCTACGCGCTGTACGCCTTTCCACCGATCGTCGCCGGCGTCCTCCTCTACCTTCTCCTCCGTCGGGAGGGTCCTCTCGGGGACCTCGGACTCCTCTTCACACCTGTCGCCATCCTCTTGGGGGAGACGCTTCTCACGACGCCCTTGATTGCCGGTCTGACCGTTTCCGCCGTCGCAGAGCTCCCGCCGGAGGTCATTGAGATCGTCGACTCGGGTGGACCCTCGCTCCGTCAGCGCGCGATCGCCCTTCTCAGGGAGGCCCGATTCGGCGTGACGGCGGCGGTCCTCGTGGGGTATGGGCGCTCCCTCGCGGAGGTGGCTGCGGCGCTGATCTTGGGCGGGAACATCCGCGGGGAGACACGGACCCTCGGCACCGCGATTCTGCTCGAAGTCAATCAGGGCGACTTCGAATTTGCCCTGGCGTTGTCGGCTCTCATCCTGGCCCAAGCTCTCTTCATGGCGTTCCTCCTTCGTCGGCTCCAGCGCGCGGAGCGAGCGTTTGCGCACCGCATCGACACCTCGCATGGACGGCCGAAGCAACCGACATCCGAGAAGACCCGCGTGGAGGGATGACCGGTTGGCCGACCTCCGAATGGATCGAACATGCAATCCGCCGGAATTCGCCTTGGCCCGGGTGGAGGTGGCCTTGGAAGGCCGTCCGCTCCTTCAGGGTGTGGACCTCGACTTGACACGCGGCTCCTTCCTCCTTGTCCTCGGACCGACGGGGGCGGGAAAGACGACCATCCTCCGCCTGCTGCTCGGGCTCCAACATCCCGGCGCCGGGAAGACCCTTGTGGAAGGGAGGGAGTGGTCCACCTTGAGTCGCGCAAACCGGGCGCACATTCGGCAACGAATCGGGTACGTTCAACAACAGGTAGGGCTTCTCCAGGCGCCCGCCCTATACAACGTCACGCTCCCCCTGCGATGGCGGGGAGTTTCCGGAGACGTCGCCGATGAGTGCGGAAAAACGGCCATGGCGTCCGTTGGCCTTTCCGGGTACGAACGAGAGCCGGCCTTGAGCCTCTCCGGCGGCGAGCGCCAACGTCTCGCGATGGCGAGGGCGTGCGCGGTCGAACCGGACGTGTTGTTCCTAGACGAGTTTACGAACCATCAAGATCCGGCCCACGAAGATCTGCTGGAATCCTTGGCCCACGGTTTTCATGGTCGAGGGGGCACCGTTGTCGTGGTCAGCCATCGTCTGGATCAGGTCCGCCGCATGGCCACGCGGGGCGGCGACGCGGTTCAGATCGCGATCGTCATCGACGGGCAGGTGTACGTCTGCGCTTGGCCTGCGTTGCCGAGCTTTGCCACAGAACCGGCCGGACCAGGTCCCTTTCTTCGCCGGCTCGCCTTGGCGAGCGAGTCGGAAGTCGAGCTCGCAGCCGTGCCAACGTCTTGAACGCCGGGCTCCGTCTCGCGTCAAGGAAGGATCTTGACCTCGGAGCCCAAGGCCTGCGGAGGAAAGCCCCGGTTCCAGCGAACCCGGACCGCCCCGTTCGAACCGTGACGTGCCACGACCCGACCCTGAATCCGGACACCGTCCGCGCGAAGCCACACCGCGCGGGCTCCGATGGCCTTCGAAGCGACGTCCACGCTGGCCATCTGGACGATCGTCTGGTAGCTGTCTTGTTTGAACTTGCTGTGGCGGAACGCGGTCACCGTTCCAGACAATTCGGTTTTCGCCATACGTGCACCGCCACTGCCCGCTGGCGGATAAGCGCTTCGCAGCGCCTCGACCGGCGTGGGAACGTATCGGAGGCCGCTCGGCGGATCAACGTAGAAGTCCGGCCGCTTTCAGCTCGCCCGTGATCCTCTCGACCGCCTGCTCGACGTCGGAGGGCTTCCGCGCACCCGTGCAGACGAGCTTGCCGCTCCCGAACAGGAGGACGACGACCTTCGGCTCGTCGATTCGATAGACGAGGCCGGGGAACTGCTCCGGCTCGTACTCGACCTTCCCGGCGCCGAGCGAGATCGCGATCGCATTCAGGTCGATTTGCCCACCGAGGTCCGAGGTCGCGACGATGTTCTGGACCACAATCTCCGGGTTCTTGTGGACGGAGATGCCCGAGGCCGCGATTTGCTTCGCGACGAGGTCGATCGCCGTCTTGACGTTCTCCAGGCTCTTCGCGCCGGTGCAGACGACCTTGCCGCTCCGGAATAGCAGGATCGCCGTCTTCGGTTCCTTGAGCCGGAAGATCAACCCGGGGAACTGCTCCGGCTCGTACTCGGCCCCGCCGAGGACGCGAGCGATCGCCTGGAGATCGAGTTCCTCCCCAAGGGATGTCGAAGCGACGACGTTTTCGATCTTGATGTTCGCCAAAGACCCACCATCGAGGGCCGGAGGCGGCGTTCCGGCACACCGGCTCCGACCGGACGCAGGTAGTCCGTTATATAGTTAGGTCGTCCGCGGGCTTGCTTTCGGGGGCCGCCATCCGTTTCCGGCGAGGAGCACTTTGGCGGTTCGGCGGCGCGACCGCGACTCGCGGGAAAGGCGGAAGGCCTTCGGGACCTCCGGAATGTTCTCCGAGTTTCGGTCCGAAGCCCAAACGGGCATGCCTATCAGAGACAGTCCGGTTGTCGAACCGCAGGGGAGGGGTTTCATGCTCGGCCGGGAGGACGAACTCCACCTGCTCGGGTTCCTGGCGACGCTCGCCGGCCTGCTCGGAATCGTCGTGGGGGTCAGCCAGTTCCAGGTCGGCTCCGCCACGTCCACGACGGTGCGCGCATACTTCTCCTTGCTCCTGGTCGTCTTCTTGTTTGCGGCCGCCCTGGCGTATCTCGACGCATTGCAGGATCGCGATGTCGCTTCGTTCAACCTCGCCGTGCTGGGCTATTTCTCCGCGCTACTCGGATTCGCGGTCGGACTCGCAGCCGCGAGCCTCCTCCCGCTCGATGCGCAATTCGGAGGATTCTGGGCAATCGCCATCATCGCCGCCTTCTCCTTCTACTGGACGCTGCAACGCTGGCACCGTAAGCTCGAGAGGGGCTCCGGTTCGCATTAGACTGCCCAGGGGCGGGCCGGTTCTCTTGACCCGGGATTACCATTTTCCTTTGGAGTGACATCTCGGGGCTTGTGGCATTCCGTTTCGAGTCCGAGCTTCGTGAGCCGGTTGCGGCCTGGCTTCGGGATGCCGGATTCGATGTTCGGATCGAGGTCCCGATCCTCGGTCGGCGAGCGGATCTCGTCGGCTCGCGCGGAACCAGCGTGACGGCGATTGAGATGAAAATGCATCGATGGGCCGAAGCACTCCGACAGGCGATCGCGTACCAACTCGCCGCCGATCGGGTCTGGGTCGCGAT
>Ga0209350_1000766_pt1 | contig 16095 bp, 13 predicted proteins | sample GraSoi013_2_20cm_2_FD_185822 | JGI IMG/M metagenome (GOLD analysis project Ga0209350, IMG submission 185822) | Grasslands soil microbial communities from the Angelo Coastal Reserve, California, USA - Sample 09_27_2013_2_20cm (SPAdes) (version 2) | ecosystem: Environmental > Terrestrial > Soil >...
ACCATCTGCGTCTATGGTAAAGGTGTGCGGAATCGCTCCCACTCCGAACAACCTTGCTATAGGACCGGTAAACCCGCCGTCACGATATTGCGGCCAGGTCATCTCGTTCTTGGAGATGAACTCCTTCCATTTCTGCTCATCGCTGTCGAGACTAACGCTTAGTACTACGAGTGGGTGACCCTGGAAATTACTTGCGATTTTTCGCAGATGTGGCAGCGCCGCCCGGCACGGCGCGCACCATGTGGCCCAGAAATCGAGCAGCACAACTTTTCCGTTGAGATCATCCAGCGAGACACGCTGTCCGTCCGTTGTCGTGACTGCGAATGCTGGCGCCATCCTGGCCCGTGCCAGCTCGGGGTGACTGATATATCGCAACGCACGCTGCCGATCCAGATTGTCCGGTGGTCTCATCTTTACAAACTGCTCGAACTGTAGCTTGGCCGCATCGTCCCTGTTCAAGTGTGCGAGCACCAGCCCATCGGCATAGATGGCATCCGGGAAATTGGCAGCCGCCCCTAGCGCCTTGGTCATCTCGTCGTGAGCCCGGGTGAATAGTCCATCCTTGCGCTTATCGACTCCTTCATTCAGCAGCACGACGCCGAATTCATAGTGTGCGAGAGCTTTATTCTTGTCTCCCTCAGCCTCCGCGATCATCTCACTCGCTGCGCTTTCAGCGGTCTTCCAGTCTCGTAGCTCCATCCCGTACTTGACCATCTTCTTTTGACATGACAAGCAGTGACCACCATCCTGCTTGTCAGCCTTCTTGAAACATTCGAGCGCCGCCTCCGTCATACGCCGGTGCAAATATTCCGAGGCTTCCTTATAAGTCTTCTGCGCCTTCTCCCTTATCGGACCCTCCGCGTTCTCTTGCGCCAGCAGCGGCGTGATGATGCACGCTAATACCAATGCCATTGCCGCGTACCGCATACGCCATCCTCCGATACTGGAATCTGCGGCACGAAGCTAGCACGAAATCAACCGATTCAGGCAAGAATTTCTCAACCAAGGTGCTAAGTTGGCCTCTTCCACCTGTTTATACTGATCTTTCGATCCGCATGAGCACGCAAGAGTTCACCACTCACTCCGCAGAGGAAACTATTGCCTTAGGCCGCAAGCTGGCCGCCATGCTTGCTCCGCCTAAGTTGATCCTTTTGCGCGGTGAACTGGGCGCAGGCAAGACCACCCTAGTCAAAGGCATTGCCGAGGGATTCCATGCTGCTAGCGCCGACAACCAACCTTCACTCTGGTGCATGAGTATCGCGGCTCGGAAGTCAACGTCTATCACATTGATCTCTATCGGGTAGACACGCCGCGCCAACTTGAGACCCTCGGCCTCGATGACCTGATCGCCGAAAACAGCGTTCTCCTGGTCGAGTGGGGAGAGAAGTTCCCGCGCCTGCAACGCGATCAGAACGCAGAAATCACTCTGGAGCGGGTAGGGAATGAGCGAACGGGGGACGAGCGCAGGATCCAATTGCGTATCCAGTGAATACTGCGGACTGTCGGCTGTACAACCGGCCCAGGGTGCCTCTCAGAGTGATCCAGGGGACAACTCCTAAGGGTTACGTTCGGAACTGGCGAGGATTATGTCTGCTGTTTACAATCGACTAAATTTGGAGCCGGGATCAGCTTTAACGAACCCAATTCCTAACTGGTTACGGCTCATGCGAAAGGACTGCGGAGGATCGGAAGTGGCACTATGGAATAAGGTTAGACCCCACAATGGTCCACTGGGAGCTTTTGTTGTGAGAACCCTACAAATTTGCGTGTTGATCTTGGCCGCGATTGCGATGGCCGCACCTTTGGCGGCAGAGGACGTCAATGCACCCAATCCGGGGGCAGGACGTATTACCGGCACTGTAACGGACGTCGACAACGACACCGTTGCTGGCGCCACCGTCGTTCTTAAGGGTCCCGTCCCCGGAGATCCACGCACGGTGGTGTCGGACGACGACGGATTCTTTGAATTCAAAGGTCTCGAACCAGGAACTTATAGCGTCGGCATCACCGCGAACGGATTTGCAGCCTGGACCTCGCCTCCCATCATCGTTAATCCAGGCCAGTACGTAATCCTGACGGGCAGCAAACTCAACATCGCAGAGGTGATGACCACGGTATCTGTGGATTATTCCCCCGAAGAGGTCGCCATCGAGCAGGTCAGGATCGAGGAGGAGCAGCGGGTTCTTGGCATCTTCCCCAATTTCTACGTCGTCTATGATCACGACGCTGCGCCGCTGACAACGAAGCTGAAGTTCCAACTCGCATTTAAGACCAGCACCGATCCTGTTACCGTCATCGGGGTAGGTGTTCTTGCCGGCATCAACCAGGCCGGGGACACTCCCAACTACCCTCAGGGTCTGAAGGGTTACGGCGAGCGCTATGGCGCTGTCGCTACCGACGGCCTTTCCGACATCATGATCGGCGGCGCCATCCTGCCATCGCTTCTGCACCAGGACCCGCGTTACTTCTTCCAGGGCACGGGCACAAACAAGTCTCGCGCTTTCCACGCGATCTCCCACCCGTTCATCTGCAGGGGAGACAATGGACATATGCAGCCGAACTACTCAAGCATCGGCGGCGACCTGGCCTCGGCCGCTCTCTCAAACCCTTACTATCCGCCATCCAATCGCGGTGCGGGACTGGTCTTCCAGAATTTCCTTATCAGCACCGGCGAGCGCATGTTCAGCAGCCTGGCACAGGAATTCATCTTGCACAGGTTGTCGAAAACCAAAACCGGAGAATAAAAGCGAGTTGCGAAAGATGAGGGGAAGCATCGCAAGATGCAGCCCTGGCTGCAAACCCAGTTGGCAGCGGTTTCTATCCGGCCCCCGCGCTCCGGATTGAATCTTTACGTGATACGAGCAGCGCTTTTGCCGACGCCTCGGTTTCAAAATCCCATGATGTTGTACCCGCAATCTACGTAGATCACTTCGCCGGTGATCCCGGAACTGGCATCGGAAGCCAGGAATACGCCAGTGGCACCGACTTCGTTTACATCCACATTCCGTTGCAGAGGCGCGCGCTCGGCGTGAGATTTCTGCATATCGCCGAATCCTGCAATGCCGCGTGCAGCCAGCGTTTTGATCGGTCCGGCGGAAATCGCGTTCACGCGAATCTTGCGCTTCCCAAGATCGTAAGCCAGATACCGCACTGTGCACTCGAGCGATGCTTTTGCCACACCCATTACGTTGTAATGCGGCACAACTTTTTCTGCGCCGTAATAGGTCATCGTAATGATGCTGCCCCCATCCTCCATCAGGGGAGCAGCGGCCCGGGAAACCGCGATTAGCGAGTACACGCTGACGTCATGAGCGACGCGAAAACCCTCCCGTGTGGTATCGAGGAACTCGCCTTTTAATTCGTCCGCCGGCGCGAACGCCACACTATGCACCAGAACATGCAGCTTGTCATATCGTTCCTTAAGCTTGCCAAACAGAGCCTCGATTTCATTGTCGTTGGAAACATCGCACATGAAGGCTTCCGCGCCGGGCAGCGACAGAATCAGGTCTCTCGCTTCCTCCTCCAGTCGCTCATTCTGATAAGTCACTGCCAGCTTTGCGCCGGCATTGTGCAGCCCCTGCGCGATCGACCACGCAATCGAGCGCTTATTGGCGACTCCGAACACGACCGCAACGCGCCCCTCCAGAGTGGATGACATGCCTATCTCCTGGAAATTTGAAATGAAAAGGATAACAGGGAGAAGGCAGAAGTAAGAAGTCAGAATGCAGAAGTCAGAAGACCTGCTTTTTGATCTTCCTTCGTGTACCTTTAGTGTCCTTCGTGGTTAATTATTGATCATTCGACCGGACTGGCTTCCCGTGCTTCGATCGGAGTCGCAACCGGCCAACTCGCCGCAACAAACGCTACGGCATATACCAGGCCAATGATGCAAAATCCAGCAACCAGATTTAATTGCGCAACTGCTCCCACCAGAAATCCCAGAACAATCTGTAGCCCAGTGCCAGCGAAATAGAAGGTGTTCTGCACGCGGCCCATGAAATGCCGCGGCACCAGTTCCATAAGGCTGGTATTGATCGCGATCCCGCTCACGCCGCGCGCCGATCCCATGATTCCGTAAACCGCCACAGCGATGGCCAGCACAGGAGACAGCGGCGCCAAGCTCATGCAAATGGCGAGTGCGCCCATGGAGATCGCAATCGAACGCCGGGCGCTCACCTGGGCGATCATCTGCGGCGCATATAGCGCACTCAGAAATGCGCCAACGCCCCAACCCGCATTCAGCCAGCCGTATCCAACAGCCCCACGATGAAACACCTGATCGCTCAACGGCGCAGTGACGACAACGGCAGTCAGCATCGCACCCAGGAATAGTGCCCAACTAATTCCCAGCAGGATCAATGGGCGATTGCCGCGCACAAACTGAATGCCTTCGTGCATCTCGCGGAGAAATCGCCCAAAAGCTGTTTCTGCGGCCACAATGTCTGCCCGCAGCTCTGACGGTCGTGGCACCACGTGCCGTCCCTTGCGCACTGCGAAGTAGCAGAGAAACGAGACCACATAGCTGGAAACGTCAATCAACAGCACGCCACCCAGCCCGATATGGTTGTAGACGAATCCGACTATGGAGCCAGCGATCAGCCATCCGCCCTGGATCCCCGCCAGCAGAAACGTATTCGCGTGTACGAACTCTTCATCCGGGGTCAGCTCTTGAATAAGTGCCGTGATCGTCGGCCAGAACATCCAGAAACCGGCCGCCACCAGCGTGTTCATTAAATAGACTTCCCAGAGCTTCACTCTGTTGGTTAAAGCGAGCACGGCAACGGTGAGGATGACGATGGCCCGCACCGCATCGAGCCACATCACCAGCCGGCGGCGATCCTCGCGATCAATCAGGACTCCGGTAAAAGGCAGCATCAACATCGCGGGAAGGGTCTGCAACACCGCGAACAGTCCCAACGCCATTTTCGAGTGAGTGGCCTGCAGGATATACCAGGCCACGGCAGCCGCATTCATGCCGCTGCCCAGCATCGAGATCATATTGGCGGCGAAGATGTAGCGGAGCCCACGCTTCTGCAGAATGGCGCGCATACCTCAATTTAAATGATCGAGAGAAGAGCGCCAACCGGGAGATTACGCGTGCTTGTGAAAAACCGGCCAGCTTAGCTGCACCCGGCGAGCCTCCCAAAAAACATAGACGGCGAGCAAAATCATCTCCGGCTCAATTGGGTGCTTATAACGAGGGAATGGCTGCACCATGTAATACGGAATCGGATATATCAGCAGAAAGCAGGCGAAAAGAAACGCACCCGTCTTACGGTTGCGAATCGTCAGCCACAGCCCAACAAAACCGAATACTGCGGGAATGAGAAATGCGATGTGGCGAGCAATCCTCAGATCGTATCCGCCGATGATGTTGAGTTGTGGCGGCCCGACCCAAAAATATCCCGCGCGTTCGAGACTATAAAGCAAAAATGTTCCAGGATGTTCACGGATAAACTGCCGCACTTCCTGCTGCTTCTCTTCCATGAAACGGATCTCGCCCAGCTCCTGAAATGTGCGCATTGATTCGGGATCGTTGCCCGGATGCTCGGCGCGCGTCCATAGGCCGGCAGAACGCTCGTTATTGGCCATATGCATTTCGAGCGGAAGATTGTCGCGAATGAAGATGAACTTGCCGAAGACCGAGTAGTTGCGGATCAGCCAGGGGCTCATCACCAAAAATGCAGCTAGCACACACATCGCAGCACCTGTGAGCTGCACACGCCAGGAAGATCGATACAGCAGCCAAAGCAAGCAGAATGGCATCATGGAGATGACTGCCGTATTCGTCACCGCGATCAGACCCCAAAGAAAGCCGAAGAGAATCCATGCACGATGTGGGTGCGTGTCTGCTCCTCCGTCCTGCAGATCCTCCGCCATGCGTAAGGTGAACAGGAGCGCCAGACTCAGCAAAAATGCGGTAAGGCTCGTTTCCCAAACGACGCGTGTGGGCCAATAAATTGCGTAAGGAAATAATGCCCAAGTCCATGCGGCGGCGCGACCCACCGCGGCGCCGTAGACTCTTTCGCCAATCCGGTACAGCGTTAGACATGTAAGCACCGAAAAGACGCTGTTGAAAGTAAGGATCACCCATGCAGAAAGGGCGCTATAAACCCCGAACAGTTTGAAGACTTCGGCCAGCAGATACGGATATAGCGGTGGCGCCCAGGCGCTTGGTCCGCTAGGCACATCGGTGGGAGAACTGAAGCCCTGCCCAATTGCAATCGAGCGCGCGAGCCGGCCCATCTCCCAGCCGTACTGAAAGTGATCCCGGCGCGGGGTGATTTGGTAAGTATGCCCTATCGTGATGACCGCCAGGCGCAACAGAAACGCAATCAGGACAATGAACCAGATGGAATGCCGCCACGAGCTGCGAGTCTGTGTTGGCCGCGGCCGAGGGGAACGCTCTGCCACCGCCGCGAGCGAAGCCCTCTCGTTGCCTTCCTGCATTGGCCCAGACTATAGGAGAAGGCACTTTTCTGCCACGCGCGCGGAACGTGCTCAACGTGGCCAGCGCACTTGCATGCCCTCGCAAACGGAGATACGATTCGCCCACAAAGCGTCGGAGGTGCCCCATGAACCGAAATTACTTTCCACGTTCGCTAATTATCTTTGCTTGTCTGGTGCTTTCTGCGTTCGCCCAACTGGAAAAAATCGTGATCCCGGCGGGCACGCCCGAAGACCAGGGATTACAGGCCATCTCAAAAGAAGAGGATGCCCAGAAGAAAGCGACCATGTATGAAGAGTTCGTGCAGAAGTTTTCGTCGAATCCGGCTGCGGTTGCATATGGAAATTGGCAGCTCTCGCAGTACTACCAGGGCGCAGGCGATTTGCAAAAGTCGCTCGATTACGGCGACAAGGCGCTCGTCAGCGCTCCGCATAACCTCGACATCCTCGTGTCGCAGGTAGGCGTTGCGCAGCAGATGAAGAACAACGCTAAGACAATGGATTATTCGGTACGTGGCGGGGAAGCTTACAACTCGATCGGCAAACAAACCAAACCGGCAGAATTGAGCGATCAGGATTTTGCCAGCCGTATTGAAGAAGAAAAGAATGCCAGCAAGAATTCGTACGAGTTTTTGGAAGCCGCCGCATACAACGTGATCGCCGGCGAAAATGACGCTAAGAGCCGCATGTCGTATATCGAGCGCTTCACTCCGGCTTTTCCCAATTCTCGTTTCGAAGAGCAGGTGACCTCATACGCAATGGTCTCGCTCTCTGAACTGAAGGACACGTCCCGACTGATTTCTTTTGGAGAGAAAACTTTGGCCGCCAATCCCAACAGCTTGCCGGCACTGCTGCTTTTGGCTAATACGTATGTGGATGACCCCAAGCCGGGGAGTGTGGGTAAGTCGGTTACGTATTCGCAAAAGGCAATCCTAGTCGCGAAGGCTGATGCCCCCGACGCGGACCGCTCCCGCAAACTTTCAGCAGGCATGGCACACGCGACGCTTGGATACGCTTACATGAAGCAGGACAAGACCACAGGTGCAATTCCCGAATTGAAGACCGCATCCACGCTGCTCAAGGGACAAGACGATCAGCAGTATGCGATTGCAATGTACCGCCTGGGATTCGCGTATGCAAAACTAAATCGTATTAACGAAGCTCGCGATGTGCTCTCAGAAGCGGCGAGAATTTCCGGACCAGTCCAGCAACCATCGCAAGATCTGTTGGCGAAAGTGAACGCAGCAAGAGCAAAGGGGAAGTAGAATCATCACACGTAAAGGCCTGTGTTTGCCAGCCGCTGGGCGGACACCCTCCCTGCCCCTATTTCTGCAGAAGCTCATCAGAAAGCTGCCGTGCCTTGAAAGCAAGGTTGTGCGCGCGTTGCAAGTCGCCAGATGCATCGGCTGTCTTCGCTTGTTCCATATATCTGCGAATCTGATTCAGTGCGTCCTGCTGTGCGGGAGTTAGCTGCCGATTGGAAATCTTCCTCAGGTTCGCATCGGTGCTGGCTAGAAGTTGGCTAGTATTCTGCCGCTGCGCAGAGGCCTGTTGCTGCGTGAGGCCGGGAGAAAACTGGATGGTTGGATCAGTTGTACTGCCACGGCGGACAATTCTTTTTCTGGGCCCCGAACTTGGTGACTTGCATTTTCCTCCAGACGGAGTGCTTTTCGTCGCACCTGAAGATTGTTTCTCCCCCGGCGTGGTAGCTGCGGTAGATTTCTTTTCCGTCGATCCGGCAGCAGGTTCAGCTGGAGGAGGCTGTGGCGGCTCTGACGCTGCGGGCGGACTCTGCGTCTGCTGATCCGGGGCTGGCGGCGTTGACTGCCCGGGTTTGCTTGGTTCCGTTTGTGCCGCCTTTGGAGCTTCCTGCGCCTGGTCCGGTTTAGGACCTGCTTCCTGCGGCTGGCTCTCTTGAGGACGTGCTTCCTGCGACTGACTCTCTTGAAAGAAAACACGAATAGAGGACGTATCCAGAAAAACCAACGAACATAGCAGGAAAATATTGGCCAGAGGCATGACAGTTCTTTGATGCCCGGATCACTCTGGGCGGTTTACGCAAATCTCTTTCTCGGCTAAAGCTGATTCTACTCTAGGTGCGAATCGCCGCTTCCTTTAGAGACTCGGCACGTGTCTCCGCCACTGGGAGTCGTAAGCGGAAAATGGCCCCCTGCCCATCCAGCGATTCAAAATCCACCGATCCGTAATGCCATTGCAGAATCTGATACGTCTGTGCCAGCCCTATTCCGCTCCCTCCCTTTTTAGTCGTGAAATAGAGCTCGAAAATCTTGTCCTGAATCTCGTGAGGGATGCCCCCGCCTTGATCACGAATTTCCGTTATGACGACTTCGTCCTCTCGCCGCGCTGAAATTGCCAGTGTTCCGCCCTGCGGCATCGCTTGCACGCCATTGAGTACCACGTTGAGGATTGCCTGCTTCATGAAATCCGTATCGACCTTGACAGATAATGGATCTGGAGGCAACTCACGCGTTAGTGCGACACTATGCTGTGCCGCGTCCGGAGCGGCCAGTGTCGCTACATCTTCAAGCAACTCCCGCAAGTCGGCTTCTTCCAAGTGCAGATCGCGCGGGCGCGTGAAGTCCACCAGAATCTGCACCACGCGATCCAGACGGTGAATCTCGTTGCCAATAATATCCATGTGCCGAAGCGTATCGGGGTCAGTCTGCTGAAGCTTGTTCTGCAGCAGTTGCAAATGCAGCACGATGGCATTAATCGGATTCTTCACTTCGTGCGCAACCCCGCGGGTCAGCCGCCCACTGGCGGAGAGCCGCCGTGACATTTCGATTTCATCTTCAATCTTGCGCACCGACTCGGCATCGCGCATGGTTAGCAGCGCCCCAATTTGCTCTCCTCCTTCTTGCTGAATAAAGTCGAGCGAAACCTGCACACGTTTCCCGTTGGGCGATTCAAACTCGCGTTGCATTACCGCCGTCCGCTGCCGGAAACCTTCGAGTACAGCCAGTCCAAACACCGAGTCTGGAGAAAATATCTCTTTCACGGTGCGGCCCAGCAAATCCCCCCGAGGACGTCCAAGGAAGCGCTCGACTGAAGCGCTCACCAGCACCACGCGCGCGTCGCCGGTGAACAGCATCAAGCCATCCTGAAGATTGGCCATGATTTGATCGACGTTATCCTTAAGGGCAGAGAAGATCTCTTTGGCATCGCGCATTTGGCGTCCCAAATGGGCGATCTTCAACGTCACCAGGCCATACTCGTCACTGCTCTTTTCCGGTTCAGCCACAGGTTCGGCATCGCCCGCGGTGACGCTGTCGAGACTCCGGCTGATACGCTCCAGCGGCCCGAGAGCAATATGGGAGAGCCCGGCGGCGAGGACCAGCGAAAAAAGAATGGCGGCCGCGAAGAAAATGACCGCGTGCTGCAAGCGCGGCGTGAGTTCATTTTTCAGGAATACCGTCGAGACTCCCACACGAATGCTGCCGAAAGGCTCGCCGTTCAGTTGCAGTGGCACGCGGACGTCGTAGACTGTGGGAGAGTTATAAAGCAGCTTGAGCTGCTGGCGGAAATTCGCGTCCACCACTTGCTGAAAATCCGGGCGGTTAGGAACCGGCTTCCCGTTCAGGTCAGGATCGGTGTGCAGAATCGCGTTGCCATCAGCATCGACGATCGCCGCGTCGTAAATAATGGGGACACTGCCCACGATCGAATCCATCATTGTGTTCAGATCACGGTCGGTCCCCAGATAATAGATAACAGCTCGGCGTACCGCCTCCGGGTCATTGGTGTCGACGCGTGTGCTGGTCAGGTCCGGAGCTGCGTTCGAGGCCAGATAGGCGAGTTGCGTATCCAGGTAAGCGGCGGTCTCGTGCGCGGTCACGACTCTTTGCCGCAGTAATTGAGAGATATAGATATAAGAAAAAGCGCACACCAGTGTCGCCACCATAAAGGTGATGGCAAGCACGATAGTAGTTCTCCGGCGCATGGTGTAACGATGAAGCGGCTTGCGCTGCGGTACCTGGTCCTCACAGCAAGCCTATGGTGATTGGATCAGTAGCCGGGGCTTTCCTGTTGCCCTGCAGCTCCATCAGCGGTCCCGCTGCCGTACTCCTTAAGCTTATTATGCAGGGTTTTCAGGCTAATTCCGAGTATCTCGGCCGCCCGGGTCTTATTATTATTTGTCGCTTCGAGGGTCTTCAGGATCAACAACTTCTCGGCTTCCTCAACCGTTGTTCCCACGCCCAGGCGCACTGCGTCAGGATCTTCAGCCGAAGTACGAATCGCGGTCTGGCCGAAATTCGGCGGCAGATGCTTGGTTTCCACAACAGGCCCGTCGCAGACGATTACCGCCCGTTCCAGGGTGTTCCGCAATTCGCGAACATTCCCCTGCCATGAATAATTGCGAAATAGATTCAAAACCGCTTCGCTCACACCGGCAACTTTGCGCCCGTGCTTGAGATTCATATCTGCCAAAACCGACTGCACCAGCTCGGGGATGTCTTCCCTGTGTTCGCGCAACAATGGCATGTGAATGTTGAACACGTTCAAACGATAGTAAAGATCGTTGCGAAGTTCGCCGTGAGCGACCGCTTCTTCCGGTACCTTGTTGGTTGCCGCAAGCACGCGAACATCGACCGTGGTCTCGACCTTACTTCCCAAACGCCGTAGCTTGCGGTCCTCCAGGACGCGCAACAGCTTGGCCTGAGTGGCGATCGGCATCTCGCCGATTTCATCGAGCAGCAGGGTTCCGCCTTCAGCCAGCTCGAAGCATCCGATCCGGCGCTCCAGCGCTCCCGTAAAAGCGCCTTTTTCATGACCAAAGACTTCGCTTTCAATCAAGGTCTCCGGGATCGCGGCGCAGTTGATCGGTATGAACGACTTGCCACGACGCGGGCTGAGCTCGTGAACCGTGCGGGCGACAAGCTCTTTGCCGGTACCACTCGCCCCAGTGATCAGCACTGAGGCAGTACTTGGTGCAACCATCTCGATGAGACGGAAGATCTCCTGCATCTTTTTGGAGGCTCCCACCAGGCTGCCTAGCGAGCCGGCATCACGCAGTTTGCGGCGCATGGCTTCGTTTTCGGCTTTTGTTCCCAGCAATGCGGAAGCGTTCTGAAGAATTGTCCGCAGCCGGTTCGTGTCAATTGGCTTCGTGATGTAGTCGTACGCACCCATCCGCATGGCCTGCACCGCGCTATCGATTGTGCCTTGGGCAGTGACCACGATGACCGCCATGGTTTGCGAGTCTGTGGCCAGCCGTTCGAGCAATTCCAGACCGCCCATGCGCGGCATTTTCAGATCTGTGACGACGATTGAGGGCGCCCAGCTAGTGACCTTGTCTAAACCCTCCGCGCCATCCCTGGCAGTCTCGGCGCGATAGCCCCAAGCGGAAACCAATTCGGCCAGACCGGTTCTCTCATTTTCTTCGTCTTCAACGATCAGTATTTTTTCCTGATTCATAGGAGAAACGTTCATAGAACTGACGACATGTTATTCCATTATTTCGGCTTCTTGTCACGTCTGCAAGTTGACGCGGAGACGGATAACTCGGAGATGCGATCCGGCCAGCCCTGTTACACCTGTTATCTTTCCACTTTGCCACCCCAGCAAAATGCGACCTTTTGATGTAACAACAGCACTTCCCAAATGCTAATCGGCGACAGCCAGAGTTTCGTCCGTGTTCTCGGTCTAAGCCACCGCCAGGCAAAAAGTACACTCCCGTGCCGCAGCAGATGAAATTAAGTCATTGATTCAGATGGGCTTATTGTTGGTACTCCCCTTGCGACTTGTTTCTGTACAGGAATCAGATGGAGGATTGCTCGAATGAAGCCCTACCGACGGATAATTTTCAGCATTGGGTCCATGTTGCTCTTGCTAACGTTAGTTCTGGCAGGCTGCTCGCGACAATCTGGCCCGGCAGCTTCGGACAATTCCGGAACTGAGCAACAAATGCCGTTCGACCGCCCTGCGGATAAGAAAGGTGTGTCGCCGACTGCCTCTCTGCTTCCAGCTTCGATTCCGGCGGGGACTCCGATCGCAATACGTCTGCAGTCCTCAGTTTCCAGTGCCAGCTCTCAATCTGGCGACTCATTTGAAGCGGCGCTCGATGAGCCTGTCGTAATCAATGGACAGGCGGTTGCCCCGCGTGGTGCAACCGTAACTGGCAAGGTGGTTGAGGCCAAGGCTTCGGGCAATCTTCAAGACCCCGGCTACTTGCGCCTGACCCTCACCGCAATTTCAATAGATGCGAAGTTGTTGCCCATACAGACCTCCAGTATTTTTGTGAAGGGCGGCTCGCATGAGAAGCGCAACCTGGAAATGATTGGCGGCGGAGCAGCCGCAGGTGCTCTCATCGGCGGACTAGCAGGCGGCGGCAAAGGCGCTCTGATCGGCACCACCATCGGTGCGGCGGGCGGCACGGGTACCGCCTACGCAACTGGCAAAAAAGATGTGGGATTCGCAGCCGAGCGGCGCCTGACCTTCCGGCTTACTCAGGCTGCATCCATGCTCAACTGATCTTTCCCAACTCCACTTCTCTTCCTTGTCCTTTTGGACGCGAAAACTCGCGTCCATTTTTTCTGCACAGCCGAATCACAGGAAAGTTCTCTCATCACATTTCGTTGTGACATCGGTCCTTAAGAACAAGCCCGCATCGGTCCTAAACTTCCCGAAATGGGGAGTGCGGAAAAGCGCGCGGCGGTTGCGAGCTTCCCGATCCGGGAAGCCATCGACCTTTCGACACCCTTGCTGTGCCTGTTCCGGTCTTTCCCAAAACGCCCCTCGGGGCTAATGCTTTCGAGTAGCAAGCAATCCATCGAAAGGATTGGCAGGCCATGAGCGCATTCCCGCAAATTCAGGCTGAGGGATCGCCGGATCCATTGCTGGCCAGCGCCGCCTTTGAAGCCTGCGCTGAGAGTCTGGCGATTGTCGCCAAAGGACGCGTGCTCTACGCCAACCGGGCATTCGCTCGAACGTTCGGGTTTCTAAACGCATTCGAATTGCAGGGAAGACTGTTATGCGATTTTCTTTCTCCCGAGTGCCTGTTTAATGCCGCAGCACCGGCGCCGAAAACTGGCTTCGCTTCCACTTGCGGCGAAGGCACGCATTTAGCGGTTTCCTGCGCCGGCTTTCGAATCGCGGGCACAGACTATTTGATCATCAACGCTCGGGACATCCGTCAGCAAAAGCAAGCTGAGCAGCATGTGCGCGAGTCACAAACGCTTGAGACCATCGGGCGCTTGGTGGGCGGCGTGGCCCACGACTTCAACAATCTTCTCACTGGGATCATGCTTTATTGCGATCTGCTAATTGCCGGTTTGCGCAGCGACCCGCGCTTGAGCCATCACGCGGAAGAGATTCGCTCGGCCAGCAAGCACGGCGCAAACTTGATCCAGCAATTGCTGGCCGTGGCGCGAAACCGCGTTCCGCAGGCGCATTCGCAGTCACTTAATCACGTAATTGCTGGCATGCACGAATTGTTGGCTCGGCTGATCGGGGAAAACATTGAACTAAAGATGGATCTCGCTGAGAGCCTCGGCCGGGTGCAAATCGATCCCGGCCAAGCCCAACAAATCATTCTTAACCTGGTGCTTAACTCGCGCGATGCAATGCTCAACGGCGAATTACTTTGCAGACGCGGAACGGCGTCGAGTTGCTTCCGGCGCCCTCCAACAACAAGCCGAGACTTGCTCCCTGCATTGAGCTCACGGTCACCGACACGGGCGTGGGCATGGACGAGGATACGCGCTCTCGTGTTTTGGAGCTGTTCTTCACGACAAAACGGCACGGCAATGGATTAGGGCTGAGCACGGTGCACCAAATCGTTGAGCAGCATGGGGGGACCGTAACCCTGCAGAGTGCGCCCGGTCGTGGCACCCGAGTAATCATCCGGCTGCCGCGACTCGAGGATGAGTCCCGCTTAGTTCCAGAGAATTTGATTGCAAAAAGAGGTGATCCGCAATGACGACTGCTATCGCAACCATCCCTAATCTCCCCCAGATCGAAGGCGCGAACCTGCTGAACCTGATGATCGTCGACGATGAACGCGCCATTCGGGAAGTCTGTCGGGATGTGGCCCAAACCTTGGGTTTTCATACTTCCATCGCCGACTCCGCCGAGCACGCTTATCGTGTGCTTGAGAGCAATGCCATCGATGTCGTTCTGCTCGATTTGAAGCTGCCAGGAGCCGGGGGTTTGGAAGCTCTGCACCAGATTCGGGAGCGACGACCCGACGTCGTCATCATTGTCGTCACTGGCTACGGCACAGTTCAATCCGCGGTGCAGGCCATGAAGAATGGCGCTTACGATTACGTCACTAAGCCTTTCAGTATGGAGGAACTCAGGTTGTTGCTGGAGCGGGTTTCGTCTCATCTGAAACTCAAAACCGAAAACCGCATGCTCCGGGAGAAGATCAAGTCTAAGCAAGGTTTCGGCAGCATTGTAGGGCGAGCGCCGGAAATGGAGAAGCTCTACCGGATCATCGCCAAGGCGGCACAAAGCACCCACCCCGTATTGATCCTGGGCGAAAGCGGAACCGGTAAGGAGATGGTGGCGCGGTCCATTCATTTTTCGGGACCCTTCCGAGACAAGCCATTTATTCCGGTGGATTGCGGATCGCTTGTCCCGACGCTGATCGAGAGCGAACTTTTCGGATATGTCAAAGGAGCCTTCACTGGAGCGGTGCAGTCCCGCGATGGCTTGCTGGCGATTGCCGAAGGAGGTACTGTTTTCCTCGACGAAGTGGGTGAGCTACCAGTGGACCTTCAGGCCAAGCTGTTGCGCGCGATTCAGGAGCGGGAAATCCGGCCGGTAGGCAGCACGAGGCGAATTGCCATCAACGTGCGAATTTTGGCGGCGACCAATCGTGATCTCGAACAGGCGGTCGCGCAAGGGACGTTCCGCCGCGATCTCTATTTCCGGCTGAACGTGCTAAGTTTGCGGATTCCGCCTCTGCGTGAGCGGCGTCAGGACATCCCGCTGCTGGCAGCGCATTTCCTGGAGCGACTGTCGCGAGCGTCCGGCCAAGAGCGCTCGGTCAGCGATGAGGCAATGAAGGCGTTGCTCGCCTACGACTGGCCTGGCAACGTGCGCGAACTTGAGAACTGTCTGGAGCGGGCCTGCGCATTTACCACTGGACCGATGATTCAGGTTGCAGATTTGCCGAGCTCCATCCACAGCGCGCCTGGCACCATCCCCATTGGAGTCGAGGGCACGACCACGAAAATATTGCCGATGGCGGAACTTGAGAAGCAGACCATCTTGAATACGATTACCCAATTGAATGGGGACAAACTATTGGCAGCGCGGCTGCTCGGGATAGGCAAGACCACACTGTATCGCAAACTGAAAGAGTACTCTTCCCAAGATCAGCTTTGAGCCGCATCGGTTTCCCGCGATGGAACGGTGCTCACGCATAGGCTGACGTAACCACTGCGTGTTCTGGCATTAACAGCGTGGTTATCCGCGTGCTAGTTAAACTGCCATGATTCTGCTCATAACGCCCTCGGCGCGAGCTCAGGACTGCGCAAAAGCTCTCCATGAGGCGACCGGAGAAACTACTCAGGTTGCCGACACGCTTCGTCAGGCGCTTGCCCATCTGCGGGCGCAAGAATTTTCCGCAGTCGTTATCGACCAGTCGTTCCTCGAAACGGAACCCGACGAAAGCGAAACTGC
>Ga0209350_1000771_pt1 | contig 15953 bp, 28 predicted proteins | sample GraSoi013_2_20cm_2_FD_185822 | JGI IMG/M metagenome (GOLD analysis project Ga0209350, IMG submission 185822) | Grasslands soil microbial communities from the Angelo Coastal Reserve, California, USA - Sample 09_27_2013_2_20cm (SPAdes) (version 2) | ecosystem: Environmental > Terrestrial > Soil >...
CTGTGGTATAGCGGTCGTGTGATCATGCCACGGTATCGATGTGTGACACCAGCATAAACGATCTGAGCAGTACGGCTGCTCTGAGCTATGACCACTTGCCAGCAATATAGCATCTGAGCTAGGATTGTCATGAGGAACTGCGAGAGTCACGATGAGGTTCCTTTCTGGGCCAGCTTTTGACCACTGGCCCATTACTCGTTAAAACACGTGAAACTGCACTAGCATACATAATACGACGAACATCCCTAAAATACCTGCAATAAAGTCTACAAGAAAGCTTTTAAGACTTGCTAGCCATTGTGCCATAATAATGCCTGAAAAGAACATGGCTATTATGAGCTGCATTTTGTCCATGTGAGCTGCTAGCACTATGAAGCCCTCCATGCCTGCACATCGGACTGCACAGCAGCGATATAAGCGGATGGACTGTTATGGTCCGCCGCCGGTGCATACTTCGGAATAATCTGATCTATGGTCGTCAATCCGCTGCCAGCATAAGCCGGTCCTGAGATGAGACGGTACCAATCATCGATTCCAGTCTGCCATGAGGGATAAGACCTAAACCGGCCTATACAGCTATACCCTGCTGTGCAGACAATGTTTCCGATGTTGTGTGTCTGCACAGCAGCACCAGCTGTCCCGTAGCTTGATTCGTGATGAAAGAATGCCAGGGCTACCGCGTCGTCAATCGAATACTGCTGAGAGTCGCTGTAGAAGGCCTGGCCGGACCCTGCAGCTGGGCTACCTGCATTTGAGAGGATCTGGTCTATCTTGGCTGCGCTGAGTGAAGGGCCTCCTACCACAGACGACCCTGTGGCTGGTGGCTGGCTACCTCCATTGGTAAGGTAGCTGATAGCCCCTGACATTTTGGGATTGCCCATGACGTTCATAAGGGCTATGAGAATGATGGCGACGATAGCTCCAGTGGCTATCAGTTCTCCTGTTTTCAATTTGGATCTCCTTTGTGAGAGGAGCCCCGGGTAATGCTAAAATGGACATAGCTACACGGGTAACTCCTGGTTTGCTAGGAGCTAGCTGGTATGGTTTCTCAGGCGATGCCAGCTAGCGAAAAAACAATATGTGATGCGCTACCATGTACTGTGCTAAAGTGTACGCAATTCCTGTGATGACAAATGACACTGAAATTGCAAAGAGCAGTAGCTTTATGTCGTCTCTTGACGGTTTGTGCATGTCTTATCCTTCCTAGCGAAGCTTGTACTCTTTGCCATCCCAAACGTAACCATCTTCACCTATTAGCTCGTTAGCCAACCGATGGTCATGACTCATGGTATCGCGATAATCGATCTGCTCCTGTGAGAGTGGTTGCCCAGGAGGAACGGATTGAAGATCGCACGGGTCTCCTGTCCAATTGTCATTCAAGTGATCAATCATTCTTTGTTTGTTGTCCATTTCAAGTTCCTTTCCAGTGCTCTAGAGCTTTGGTCTATCTTCGTCTGCAATTGTCCAGTTGCTGTGTGTTCGCTCATATGCGGCACACTTGTTACACCACTTCACGGTTACTGTGCCACGATATTGGTACTGGTGTGTTTCGTCTGCGATACGTCCGCAGCGTTCGCACCGTTGGCGAGTGAAGAGCCAGATTGCACCACCGGCAACGGCTGTTAAAACTGCAATAGTGATCATCTTCCTACAACTTTCAAACGTGATGCACGACGCGGGATCTTCTTCTTACGTGGCTGTACTGAGTGCACGACCATACTGATGTAGGCAAGCAGTAGAATAGTTGGTATTAGCACTATGAGGACTAACGCTACTTTGTTGTTCTGAAGTACAAATGATCCGCCTAAGAAGTCACCTAGGATGTAGAAGCCGTAAAAGGCAAGAATGACTTTAAAGCGTGATGAGTGTTTCAAGCTATGGTCCTTTCTGTCCTCTACTGCAATGATATTCATGTATCACATCACACTTTTGACATATGCGACGGCTACACCGCTTGCAAATCTTCTTCAATGTGTTGCAAATTGAACACCTATACAATTGTTCCTCCTTTCAGCCAACATGCATGGCCTTCTGCGTGCTCAGCTTCTAGCATTTCTTTACACTCATTGCACCTAACAGCATTAATGGTTACCACGTCCTCTGCAAGCGTCTTGTTGAGCTCAGAGGCTACTTTGTCGTATCCAGCTTGGCTGCAAGGCTTCAACTTGCTCCAATCAGGCTCTAAGTATGGATATGTCGCCATAAATGCTCTGTGTACTTCACGACCTGTTAGCATGTTTCTCCTCTCTAGCAGGTCCACGTCGGCTTATCGCGCCGCCCTTCTTACCAGCTTCAGATGCCTCTTTAGATGTCCACCTATGTCCCTTTCCTGATTTGCCGCCTTTACTACTAATCGCTCGTCGCTTCTCTGGTGACATTGAAGCGAACCCTTGGCCTGACAAATCTCACCTCCTTTCTAGCGGGTAACCGCGTGTTTATTGGTTCAGTTATACGATAACACGATACGGTTCCGTTGTCAAGACGATATGGTACCAATATATTGATATCGTGTCCAATTGGTGTTATTATGTTTCTCATCAAGATTGTAAGGAGCTACTAAGTGGCGAGACTATACACCGAAGAAGATATTGCCGCAGCTCTTAAGGAGCTTCGTATTGAGCCAGAAGACGGTATGGTAAATGCTGAGGAAGCTGCTCTCATCATGTCCTGGCGAGTGAAAACAGAGAAGGGCTTGGAGTATACATATAGGCCAGACTCTGTAAGGCAGCATGTGAGCGCTGGGCATTTCAAAGAGGGTACCGTGGATGCAAACGCACGCGGTAGCAGGTACCCAGTCGAGCAGGTGTTTAGATTGCGGTTAGCTCCTAGGCGTGGGAAGGCCCGTAAGAAGGAAGGAAAGAAGGAATGAATGATTCAAGTTGTTTGCGACTGGTGTGACCGGGAAATCAAACGCCCGTTCTATCCTTTTGAACTCAAGTTTAAAAAGCACTTCTGTAACCGACAATGCAGGGATGATTTTCGTAGGGAGACGGGCTTTTTCAAGCGCATGTCTGAAGCTGGTAAGGCTGGCCGCTCACGCGTGATGCCTCAGTCGAACAAAGATAAGCCTAGAAGACGTATACAAGCAAAAGGAGAAACAAGTGACAGAGAAGTTTAAGTATATGGTTGGTTTAAGTGATAAGATGCCCGTGACCTTGATTCCGGTCGAGGTACCTTGCCAGGCAGCGGATTATTGCGAGACCTTGACGGACCAAGCGATGTGGTACAAATCTGCTACACACGTCTGGTTTCTAAAACCGATGTGTGCAGCCTGCATAACTGAAAGTGGCCACCAGCCGCTGCACGGTGATAGATGTGCTCATTGTCAAATGACAGAGTGCATTTGTGTTAATGAGGAGAAAATCATGTCAGGGATTGGAAAGTACAAATTTATAGTATTTGATGCTGATGGAACATTAGTTACCACGAAAAGTGAACAAACATTCAGGCAAACACCAGATGACTGGAAGTGGCTACCGGGTAGACTTCATGCTCTGAAGTTGCTTAGGCATCGGGGCGTCAAGCTAGCAATTTGCACCAATCAAGGAGGTGTAGCTTTCGGGTACATGCAAGCTCAGGATATCCTTGCAGAGTTGACCAGAATGATCAAAGAGGTTGATATACCTGCAGGCGGCCTCTATGTCTGCTACACTCATCCAAAGGCCAAAATTGAGCAGTACAGAGATGAGGAGGACAATCGTAGGAAGCCAGGACCAGGAATGATTCTAGAGGCTATGAGTGATTTCTCTGTAGAGCCAGAGGGCACTCTCTTTGTGGGTGATAGACCAGAGGATGAGGCTGCAGCAAAGGCAGCTGGGGTGGATTTCCAGTCGTCTGATTCGTTCTTTGAGGAGTTTTTCAAAGTCTAGACGCTCTGTCCAGGCACGCAAGAGAGACGGATCAACACCGTCTCTCTCTTTTTGTTCTACACTGGCTCCTGAATCGCTTCTCACTGCGATTCACTTGCCATACTTTGTGCATGCAATGTTGTCAAGTATTCTCTAGCAATTTCCTCAATGCCAAATTCACCACATCGCTAATATCCTCACCAGTGTCAGCTATGTGGTGCCTGACTTGCTTATGTAGATCTGGCTCTAGGTAAACCGTTTGCCTAAGCTTCGGCCCAAACCTCTTTGACTTCTTTGGGTCATGGTTGAGCACGGGTTTGAAGTGTGATATGCACTCTTTTTCAAGTCCTACTAAATCCTCATCAGTCTGGGCAGGATAGGTAAACCATGCTATTCTGGCCCCTTTATATGGGCTAATCTCTTCAAATTTATGATGATTATCCCATCTACGCTTTATGCAAACTGCTTTGCCTATGTAGAGTATTTCTCCTGTCTGCAATACAGCAAAGTAGATCCCGCTAACCTCTGGTAGGTTGCTCCTACCTTCCAGGGGGACTGATGGAAGCAGGGATGGATTGATCTGCTCTACATCAATGTCAGTTTGTGTTACAATGTCCTTCACGAAGATTCCTTTCAAATTCTTGGCAGAACGAGGGCCTATTCTCGTTCTGCCAAATATGTATGCACGCATGCATGCCTACATTCGTTTAAACACCTGTGCTAGTATGCTCTCCTCTCCATTCTTCTCATAATCCTCATAGAAAGCTATGAGAGCCATACGAGCTATGTCATTCTTACTTATCCGGCCTGGCTTCTGAGCTTCCAGGTCCTTGAAGATAGTATCTAGCTTCTCCAATTCGTCGGCCTTGTAGCGAAATGACCCGTTGGAGAGATGCTTTTTCTGTTGGATCTGGTCATATAACACTTCGATGATTACTCCTTTTCCTATGTATGCTTCCTCAGATACTTCTACGCGTTCTTGCTTACGTGTAGTACTTGATGCCTGTTTACGCGTCTGTTTGCGTTCTGGTGTGCTCACAGGTACGTTTTCAGGCTTCTCTTCAGACGTACTTTCTTGCTTGCTCTCTTTCGTGCGTGCATGCATGCGTACGTTCTTGCTTTCAAGTATATCATCTTGCTCACTTTCTTGCAAGTCTGCATCCTTGCCTAGAGAGGCTGCAGCTGCTTTGAGCGGGTCCTCTACCTCGATTTTTGCCTCAGTGGTAAATCTTCTGCTTAGCTCGTCACTCAGTTTACGCTTGGGCATGGAGTACCTCCGCTAGTTTGATATAGTCCTGTGCTGCTACATTGTTGGGCTCGTAGGCTATTCCAGGTAGCCCATATGCAGGTGCCTCACCCATCTTGACACTATCCCTGATGTAGAGTACTCGCTCTATCTTCTGTCCATCCTTCACATCTGGATACCTAATGAGATACTGATCATGCTTATTGGATGCATTTCCTAGTATGTCCCCCGATAAATTGGTAGACTCTCTTACCCTGGTAGGGAGTACGCCAACAAGTTTAAGCCCCGGGTTCAATCCTCTCTTCACATTGGTATAATCATCAAGAGAGTCCTCCAGTGCATCAAGAGCAAATACCCCGGCTTCCATAGGTATGACGCCATGTGTAGCGGAAACGAGAGCACTAATGGTCAGCAGGCTCCGAGTTGGCCTGGTGTCTATCACGATATCATCATAATCGTTCCCCAGCGCTTCTATGATGGGTTTAAACATCCCGACCTGGGTGGCCTTCATGCTGAGGTCTGTTTCATCCAGGTCCCGGGTAGCTGGCATCATGTGGATCTGGATAGCCTTTCCTTTCATGTTGAATTGAACGGGGTTGATAACCTCACGTGGATCAACCCCGATCGTGGTAAACAAGGTGTTCACTGACTTGGTGATACCACGCGGGTTGATCCCCATGTGGCTGGTAGCGTTAGCTTGTGGGTCAAGATCTATCAGCAGGACCTTGCGCCCGAATCGATAAGCTAAAGCCGCTGCAAAGTTAACTGCTGATGTTGTCTTTGCACTCCCTCCCTTACGGATAAAGAAGATATATACACGTGCTAAGTGCTTCAATTTTATTCTTTTGCTGCTCATAGGCACCTCTATTTTAGGATTGTATGCATGCATGCGTACACGCACATAGGCATTATCGAATCCCCCCAGACGCCGAGTCAAACAGTACAAATGTTCTATGTTGTTACACAAGAGTTATTATGCTTCCTTGCCCTCGTTTGATAGATATATCTATATTTACATTAATAGCTTGAAATGGGGGATGCATTGAAGGATTTGTTTGTACTCATCGCGGGCTTCCTCATGTTGCTTGCTTTCCTTGCGCTAGCTGGCTGGCTGACGTGGCTTATCGCGTGTGGACAAGGCATGCCGTGACAGATCCGGCTCTCTTGCTATCTTAAACTTGTCAGTACATTATTCAAATCATGGTCAAATTATGAGTAAAACATATTGACTCTTGAATATCTTTTGTGTATACTCTGATTAAACCGCATAGGTGGGAAGTATGACACTTGAAGATTATCGAAATCAAATAGGCTGGTCACAAGCAGAACTAGCTAGACATGCTGGCATTAGCAATCCTACAGTGAGCAAGGCAGAAAGAGGCGAAAGTATTAACGGTCGATCTGCCATACTCATCTGCAAAGCACTCAGTCAAGAGCTAGGGCGCACGATCAGACCTGGGGACATTGAAGGTCTCAAAGTAACAGTGTAAAGCGAACCTATAGCGGGAATGCTGACTCCGCCCCTTAGAAAAGTGAAGCCAGCATTTGTTGAACTAGTGGTTACCCACGAGTCTACACATAGTATAAGGCCACGCGGGTAACGAGTAAAGGTAGCAAGCTTACAATTTCTGTAAGCTTGAGAATTGAAACAAGATCGAAAGGAATTTCTAACCCATGGCAGTCAATAATCCTGGCCTTAGCCAGCGCCGTCAGAATGTCCAGCAAGCAGAAGATCTTCTATCAGAGATCAAAGAGAGGGCTAATACTGCCCATGATGAAAACAACGTATTCATGATGAGCATTTACACCGAGCTTCTAAAAGTTGCCTCCCCGATTGTTACAAAAGCTATCGTTCGAGTGGGCCGTGAGGAGACATCGGACATCAACAAAAAGCATAAGGAGTTACGCCAGCAGGTTCGTGCCAACGCGCCGAGTGAAGCGTAGTTTGAAACCCTTTATTGCGGTCACTGACTGGACACTAATCATTGTCCACAAAGTGCCCAGCTTTGACCGCAAAGTGCCCTATAGTTTCCACAAAGTGGCCTGACAAGTACGCCGATTAACCAAAGTTTTTTAGACTTTCCAATAATTCTTTCCCGAGTTATTTGGAATTAACGAAAGGAAAGTTAATTTTTGATGAATGATACCCGATCAAACGGATACGATCCGTCAACGCAAACTTTAGACTTCCCCCCAGAGCCATCTACTGTTATAGATTCTCCTAAAAAGGGGCCTGTTGGAAGTTTTCTTTCTGCCTTTGGCCTGGGTAAAAAAGAAGAGGACGATTTTCACCAACTGGCAAAGCGTTCCCGTCGCAAAGCCGCTAAAGAGGTGACTGACCAATCTCCTGTTGAAGAGCTAGCGATTAGCGCGGGTATGAGTGTTGGTGAACTCGTTAGCTTTCTTGCATCCACCAACAAAGAAGACGATGCGGTTATCGACTCATTCAATGATGAGAATGAGCATCCTATTGGGACCGCAATGTGCCACCTTTGGACCGCTGTTTTTTACATCGCGCCGCCGATAATTGCCATGGTTGTTGGCTGGTATGTGGGCATGAATTTTGGGGGGACGCCTGCAACGATTGGGCTCTGTCTTCTCTTTGAGGCTATCCCCATCATTTTGATGTTGGCAACAGCAAAGCAGCTGAGTCGAGCATTGTCCGGTATACGATCAGCATGGTTAGCAGTGAGCATCATCGGCGTCTTCTTTATATTGATCGCTATTGGTTCCAGCATTGCGCAGTGGACTCTTTTCGAGGGCAAGATCAATATGCATGATTTTGCGCAGGTGGTCGGCGCGGGTATCCGAACCTTCACCTTGCCACTGGCGGAGATCGTTGCATCCGTCGCACTGCCATTCCTGCGTAAGAAGTCGCTTGACTCGCATTTGCACATCTTGGACAAGAGGAATGATGCCAAGATCCGATCCAACCAGAAGAAAATACAGAACCGGATACAGTTGATCAATGCAGCAGTCAAAACCAAGAGTGACCTCCAGAAAGAGGAGGACTACCAGAAGAAACAGGACCTTGCAAACAAGTTGATCGATCTGGTCACCGCAAAGATTATTCGCGATGCTGAGAAGTCTCTAGAGGGCAATACACAGTCAGGTAGCTCTTATAGAAGGGATGGGATGCGCTGATGAAAACCTCTACGGCCAGGGATATAAAATCTCTCCGTGATCAAATTGCTTACCAGTTTTTACAGGAGGCAATTAGATTGCATATGGTTGTAGAGGAAAACCTTGGAAACCATCGCTATAAGATCTATGACCAGCAAACTAATAAGGTCTCCATAGCGATGGTTTTACCTTGCTCATTTGATTATTATGAGTGCCGTTTGAATGTCGTAAAGAGGCGCAAGGTACAGATAGATTTGCTCGTAGTTGACCGGCATAACGCTGTGGTTCCGATTCCTGTTTGTTCACTAAGGCAGGTCCGAATCTATGAGCCTTTAGCGGTTCCACAGATCAGTAGAGAAGACAGCAAACGGCGTAACCATGAGGAGTCTCAATTGCTCCTTTCAAAGCTGATCTTAAACTTTGAAAGTGCCTATGACGAGTTGGGCAAGATGACACCTCGATCAAACAGGCGTTACCTTGCTATGAAAGCTGAGTACTCGAAGCCCAAGGTCGGAAGGCCCTGGGCTAGTTGAACGAAGGAAACATCACCATGCAAAATCAACAAATGACTGTAGAACAGATTAAACAAGAGAGGGAGTTGAATAGGGCTCAAGCTGATCTTGAGATAATGAAAATCCAGGATCAAATGATGGTTGACTCATTCCGTAGCCAGCAGGTGACTAGCGGCCTGTTCTTGCAGATGAAGGAAAACTATATGAGAGCTTTGCTTGATCCCGATCTGTCTGAAGAGAAACGTAAGAGTCTGCTAGATGCGCTCAAGACATTTGAAAAGAGTTGACAGTCATTGATATAATCATGCATAGAGTGTATAGCATACACAAGACACAAGAAGGAGAGATTTAACCATGGCAAGCGAACCACAGACTAGTGACTTGTTAACCGTCTCTGAGATTGCCAAGATCTTGCGCGTCGATGACACGACCGTGCGTCGCTGGGTGAAACAGGGAGTCCTTGAAGCCGTAGTCCTTCCACATGCAGGAAGGAGGCAAGGGTACCGCATCAGGCGTGAGACCCTAAATAAGCTGCTCGAAGCCAAACCAGTAGCAGCCTAGCCCTTCCCACACAAGAGCGTCTGTCATCCCAACTGACAGGCGTTTCTTTTTGTCCTTTTCACTATGATATAATCACATTAGCTAATAATAGGGCTATAGCAATTCATGATATACGAGCGGCATAGTATAGGAGAATTCAGAGATGCAAGAAGTACAGCAGACACCAAGGGATTTTCTAAGATCAATAGGCGAAGGCGTGCATCCTCATACAGCATTGATCGAATGGGGAAAGAGAAACACCGGAGGATTGTCACTGGAAGAGATAAAAAGAGCAGAAATGGAGAAGAGAGAGGAAGAAAGAAGGAGAAGAACAGGGGAACTTCCCACGCTCTACAATATGCCTGCTATCAAGAGTCCTCCACTGAACACGACTGAGATGATAGCTCAGGTTCTTTCTCTGCCAGCAGGTGACGTATTTGTGGAGAAGGTTACAACTGGCAATACTGATATCTTGGTGCTTATCCATCAAGCCGTGGAAGAGCTGAACAGCGCGCCTATGCTTGTAGTAGTGTCTAACTTGCAGTATGCAGCTAATGAGAAGCTTTTGATGCGATACAGGTACTACTACCTCGGCGTATGGATACCGATTATATCTTCAAGTGAGGTGTGTAGTTTTGATGTGAGAGTGTACGGGGCAAGTGTATAAGTCTAAATACAATACAGGTGACTTGAAGCGCATGGAAGCGCCAACAGACAAAATACGCACTGTGCAGATGGAAGCTCGTATAGTGCCTATAAGGATCTACACAGAATACGAGAAAGCTCGTAAGTTCTCCAATCGAGAGCAAGAATTGAAGATGCTCACATGGGAGCCTATTGTGATTTGCGCGGGGATTATGCTCTTGTGGCTGCTTGTGCTGATATACGTGATAGTGATGGTAGGAAGCAGGCTCGCACAGTAGTGGCCTGCTTCCCTTTTTTGTTAGTGAGCGACCTTGCTCAAATCCTGCTGCAACGATGCCCAATCGATGGCATTAGGCGCAATGCCACCATTAATGAAATCCTGAGACAATACTGCATAACTTTCATCGCAATACCGATCCCAGAATCGCCAGGTCATCTTCTGCAAAGCGCCCCAGGTAACGACAGTGAGGAAATGTGCATCATAGGACACGACGTTTACAGCATGTCCTCCCCAACTATTCGGTCTCCCGCTCCCACTTGTTCCCCACGACGGCACCGACCACACTGCCTGGTTTTGCGCGGACAGTGGCAGTGCGAGGCCGATGTAGCATCCACCGAATAGATAGCATGCAGCCTTGATATGGCTATGATTTCGCGGTTCTAGAGCTGCATAGGCGAAGATCTTGTGGTTTGCTATCCCGCTCTTTCGCCAGTAATTCAAGACATCCAATTCCACCGCGCCATTGTCATTCTCGCCTGTAGCAGGATCATAGCCACTGACAGCACTATAGGCACTAATAATATCAGCATCAGATGGAACTATCTCAGTGCTAGCATTAGCTGTCCATGCTTCAATGAGATGGCCTGCTGTAGCGCAGGTACAGTCTCCCAGCCGGTCGTTGGCAAGCATACCCCAGGTCGGTACCTTCCCGCTCCAGTCCTTCTGAGTCGGTATCCGAGGTAACTCTTCTGGTCGCAAGTAGCTGGCCAGGTGAAGTGTACGTGGGTCGTGTTTAGGCGGTTGCTTCCCAAGCTTCAACTACCACCTCCGCTCTTTACCGCCTGCACAGGAGACGGTACCCATAAGCCAAGGATTCCAGTGATGATGCCGACTGCCAACGTGTGCATAGCTGCATCTTGCGTGAATACGACAAGAACGCCTGATAGTGCCAGGAATGCGACTGTGATGATGCCGAATAATACGGTGTGTGAATTGTTCATGGTTTACTCCTCTTTTTCTGCACTAGCACCGCTAATATGAATTGTAGTACTGGTGCCGTGTGTTTCATGCAAGTGGATCATGTCACCATCAACAGCAACATAAAGACCCCTTGCTTTTAGAGCGGCATTTACCGTATCGAATAAATGCTTAAGCTTCATATTATCTTTTTCTGCTTCTCCCATCCTTTCTTTCAGGCTATCGATATGCTTCTGCATGGACTCTATAGTCTCTTTGTTTGCTTCTTTTGCCCTTTTCTCCGCTTCTTTCAATGTTTTGTCTTTTGTGATCTTTGAGGAGAAGTGGACGTACAGCCCCATTAAGACGAGCGCACCAACGAAGGCAGGCAATCCGGTAAGCCCTGGAATTTGGAAGGCGTCCACAGGTTACTCCCTTGGCTCAGCTGGCTTCTTTTCAGGCAAGAGAAAGAAAGCAGCGTCAATAGCGCTATCCATTGCTTCTGACGGAAAGAGCGGAGCATGCAGATCTTTGCAAAGATTAACGATAATTGACATAGCAAGCGTCTTTTTTGCCTTACTCGACATGTTGCTTCCCTGCTGCCGTTCGACTTTGCCTACAGCTATACGGGCAAGACGCTCTAGCAAAGGCACACGATACTCAGGAAGCCTTTGGAAGCGGCGAATGTTTAAGATGTGCAAGCCCCACACGATAAGGACCGCGAATACAATTGAGGAGAGAAGCTGTCCCCACCAGGTCATGGCTGCACTCCAGCATCAGCCGCAAGCTTGACGACATTGCCAGCCAGGATCTTGATATCATCTAAGACATCCTGCGGGATCTTCTGCTCAGCGTCCAGTTGCTTCTGCAGGTCCGTGTTCTCAGTTACCAGATGGCTGACTTGCTCAGTGAGAGCAACTATCTTAGCTTGAAGTTGTGCAATCTGATCCATATCATTGTGCATATAAAACCTCCTAAACTTGCTTGTAGAGGGGATTTGTAGTATAATGTTGAGGTAATTGAATATGGTTTTGCCTCGCAATGCCGTACCGATGTTCTAACCATCGATACTGATAGCATCCGAGGCGTGATGACAGAACGTTGGAGGTTCTATCATGGATACTAGTATACCTCAGAATATCAATCCCCCTCAGAAGCGGTGCTCTAAGTGTGAGCAATACAAACCTGCAACTCCTGATTTCTTCCCATACGATAGGAAAAGGAAGGATGGATTTAACCTCTATTGTAAGAAGTGTAATAATGAGTATAACAGGAGTAGATATACAAGGAAAACGCCTCTTCCAGAAGTGCTTCCAGACGGCCATAAGCGCTGTACGCAATGTAAAGAGATGAAACCTGCAACGCCAGAGTACTTTCATCGTTCCGGGAGCAAGCTTATTGCTAGATGTAAAGCGTGCGCCGCTGCCAGCGGGCATGCATACCATCTTGCTAATCTTGAAGCGCGCAAGGCTTATGGCCGTGCGTATTATTCTTCTCACACTGAAGAGAAACGTATATACGGGCAGCGTCACTATAGAGAGCATTATAGTTACTACATGGAGAGGAATCGTCGCTACATTGCTGAAAGCAAAGAGAAGCGTAGAATTTACAATAAAACACACAGGGGGCAAAAAAACGCATGGGAACGCAAACGACGCGCTCTCAAGAGGGGTTCTCAGGGATCTTTTACTCCCCAAGACATTAAGCAACAGTACCAGCGACAAAAGGGAAAATGCTATTATTGCCGCGTAAAGGTAGGGCAAGGCTACCATATAGAGCATATCGTCCCCGTTTCTAGGGGCGGATCGAATGACATTAGCAATATCGTAATTGCTTGTCCTGCATGCAATATGAAAAAACAAGGCAGACTCCCTCATGAATGGATAGAAGGTGGTCGTTTGCTCTAAGAGCTAGCTATCTGCTTGATCTGTGCTAGCTTGTCTTGCTCCTTCTGGAGTTCTTGAGCTAGCGCAGATTCTTGTAAGCTTGCCACTTGCTTTTTGAGATCTGCTATACGAGGGTCTGCCCCTGGGCCATCTCCATCAATATGAAGAAGATAGAAAGATCCCGCCCCAGGGGGGTTATCCAGGATATGCCCAGGATCGTAGCAAAGGACTCCACGCTCGAAGCGCTGGTAGACGACGCCAGGCTTACCAGTTATACCGGTTGCTGGCCCAATTGGTAGACCTAGATACGTGAGGCCACAAAGTGCATTGCCTCCGAGCTCACTATAGAACTTAACGGCACCAGCTCCACCAATGATGAAGCCGGTCTGTTTGCACTTCCAGGCATTATCGTCGCCTTCGAAGTAGTCGCCCACGCCGGGGGTATTCAAGTTGATCATGATAGGTTCCTCCTCTTGCTGCTGTGGCTGGTTGACACCTAAAAAGATGTTGGCGTCAACAGTTCCCGGAACCCCGGGGATGCTAGTCTCACGGTCGCTATACTGGACAAATTCGTACGATGTCCAGGGAGCTGGGACAGGTGGCCTCTCATCTGGGGTAAATTGCCAGTTTGCGAGCCAGAGCGGGTAACGAGCAAGACGTGCATCTTGCAATCTATCCTGTATATAGGCACTGCTCGCATAGATCCCCGGAAGCTTGCCACCATAATTAGCCTCTTGCGTCTGGAGCCACATATGCGCCCAATATGCTGTAGCTTGTATGACGTTCTCCTCAAAGTCCAAGACAAGCATATCTTGAGCTCTGATGTCTCCCACAACTTGCTTCTGCCAGTTTGCTTCATCTGCAGGATTATTGTATTGAGAGTACGCATAATGATACAGTATGAGTACATCGATGCCTGCTGATAAAGCCCCTGCTCTATATGCATCAAAATGCTGATCTTTGTAGCCGACTCCATATGAAGAGCGCAATGCTACGCGGCTGATACCATCCCCAGATGCTGACCAAGCCTTATATGCCTGCCAATCTATATTTACAGGTTGGAATTGCGATAGATCACAGAACTGAGCTGCTGTCACTAAGATCACCTTCTCTCTAGAATTCTATCCAATGAGCCGTTACGCCGAAAAAGTGCGTTTGTGTCGCAAAAAAGAACGGAGCTAATACCAGCCCGTTGTTACTCCCCTGTGGCAAAAGGATACCTTTATCCTGCAAGAAATCATTCATACCTGTATCGCTACAGGCAAAGATATCTATGGTTGTCCCGGTCGGGGTATAGCCAGTGTTCAGGAATGTAACAGTGGTCGCTATTGCCGACGCAGCCCCGCCAGCCTTGCGATTCCTTGGCGTGATCGTTGTAGCTAAAGCAGGATTAGAGGTAACAAGCTTCAGAAGGTGAGAGCCATTAAAAGCGTTATCAAAGAAGGTCAGGCTGTAGATGAAGATGCTCTTTCCGCTTCCTGAGCCATTGAATATCGAGAAACCAGCAGTAGCACTGTTACCCGCGTTACTTACACTATCCGTTGTAGCGCTATAGCCTTGCCCGTTCATGATTGCTTCTTTGATCTGGTCAGCAGTCACGACGCCAGCAGAGATGTTAGTCTGACCATCCGTGAACTTCATCCGTGAGGATGCAGATGCTCTGAAGCCGTCATCAGGAAGGTAGCCCTGACTGATCGGTATTTGACCAGAAGAGTCTTTGAGTGTCCCTCCAAATGTCATCACTTCACCTCCTTCTCTTTGTCCTTATCTCTCTGCGACTTCTTATTCACCTTCTCCAATTGCCTCTTCAGCTCGCTAGCTTGCTCAACAAAAGGATTAGCACCGATCGGCTTGTAGGCTGGTATCATGACAGGGATGGGCTCTCCAGTGATCGCGTGCGGTAGGACTGCTTGCTCCGGGATCATGCCGTAGGTGATCAAGTTGTCGGCCTGCATTTCCTCCTCTGTGAACTCTGTCCTGAGCGAGGTGATAGATCCACATCCCGAGCATGGTGGAAGCTGTACCATGTCAGAGTTCTCTACATATTGCAATTGTGTGTCAGATATGTGAAGAGTTACATCCTTCCCACATTTCACACATTTGTTGTATATGTGCCCGTCATCATTAATTGTCTTGATTGGCATAGGTACATCCTTTCGGTAAAGCCAGTCCCTCAGAGAAGCCCAGATAGAATTGATCGAAGCTGGCTACCATCTGCCCACGTTCCTTCAGCAGAGCCCACGAAAACCAGAGCGAATAAGCCAGATCGGTATTCCCTAGCGGTGCCATCTGCTCAAGAAAGCCCTCTGGAGGCATGGGCAGTACTGGAGCATGCTCAGCTTTGTCCATCTCGAAAAGCATATGGTGGATGAGCAGATTTCGAGAGTATTGCAGCGGCATAGCATATCCTTTGATATTGCCCATATTGTCTACAATTGTCAGTGTCTCTTTGAACAGCTCTTTTAAGCTATAATCTGCTTTGAGATGGCATACACAACCGCAGTGAGCACAAGGTGGAAGTTGAATGACAGCCCCTTGTGCTTCTCCAGATGGACTCACGTACCGCGCCTCTGACACATGAGCTGAAAGAGGCTTGCAGCACTCCATTTGCATCCCCATGCATGTCCAGTGTACATATCCTTTTTGTGTTATTGCTTGTATAGTCATGTTTCCTATCCCAAGAGTGATAAGCCGTGAAATAGCTCAAAAGCAAACAATAGAAGTGCTACAATCCATATAGCGTGTCCAATTATTCTACCCATGCATCACCTCAAAATTAATATTGTATGGTGTAGTTACCACCTGCCCGTGATGTGTTAGATAAACCGTTAACAGCATAATCTACTACGAAGCCATTCGCTGTAAGATTTTGCGTTGCAGGCGTTTGCGCTGCTTGCGTTGGCGCTTGATCGGCAGTATCGATGGTTACAGAGCTTGGTGTGCTATTTCTGGAGAGCGAGACGATGTACTGGCTCA
>Ga0209350_1000779_pt1 | contig 15899 bp, 10 predicted proteins | sample GraSoi013_2_20cm_2_FD_185822 | JGI IMG/M metagenome (GOLD analysis project Ga0209350, IMG submission 185822) | Grasslands soil microbial communities from the Angelo Coastal Reserve, California, USA - Sample 09_27_2013_2_20cm (SPAdes) (version 2) | ecosystem: Environmental > Terrestrial > Soil >...
GAAGTCCGGTTCTTCAGCGCGTTGTACGAATACAACAAAGCCGGAGCCTTAGACCGCCTCTCTTTGTTTGATCGGCCCTTGCGGACCAACTGATTGATCGTCGGCAATGAACGATTCTCCCTATCCTCTTTTATCCTCACGAAGGCGCGCTAATGCGCGCCCCTACTTTCAATACGTGCGGGTTTCTATAGTATCACTCCTCGCCCAAACTGTCAAGGGTATGCAGATTTGGGTTTCCGAGAGTACTAGCCCCAACTCCGACAGTGCCAGCGCCAACGCCGGCCATAGAGGCGGCGTTTGTAGCCGCAAGCCGAGCCGCCGCAGCTTGCTGACGTGCAAGCTGCTCGCGGCGGCGTTGCGCGATACCTGAGCCTGCCGGTATCAGTTTCCCTATGATCACGTTTTCCTTGAGGCCGACCAGATGATCTGTGCGAGCCTCAATAGCCGCTTCTGTCAACACACGCGTCGTCTCCTGGAAGGAAGCCGCAGCCAGGAAGCTATCGGTATTGAGCGAGGCTTTGGTGACACCCAGCAGCACTGTCTGCGCGGTAGCAGGTTCTCCGCCTTCCGCCAACACACGGGCATTGGTATCCGCATAGGCAAAACGATCTACCAGATCATTCGGCAACATCTCTGTATCACCGGGCTCGTCTACTTTGACGCGGCGCAGCATCTGGCGAATGATGACCTCAATGTGTTTGTCACTGATATAGACACCAGTATTGCGGTACACGCGCTGCACTTCTTTGACCACATACATCTGGACCGCTTCGCGTCCCTGGATGCGCAGGACATCCTGCGGATCGCGCTGACCACCGGTAATCGGTGTTCCAGCCTGGATCTTCTGACCATCGGAGACGACAATGTTTCGCGCAGCCGGGATGGGGTACGAACGCTCCTCACGTTCCTCAAAGCGAATAGACAGTATGCCCTCCGCGTTGATGATCAACTCACCCTCTGTGCGTGCCGCCACTGGTACTGGCTCATTGCCATTTTCAGCGGGCATCAGCGCAATAATCTGATCTTTCTGCACATGACCTCTATCGTTGACAAGAATCTGGCTACCGGCAGGCAGCGGGTACTCGTCAAAGAAAACGTTCGTAGAGACGACGCGGACCGTACGAGCGTTCGTGTTCGGATCCTTCACGATCTCGACGACACCGTCGATCTCGCTGATCTCCGCCTTGTCCTTGGGCACACGCGCTTCAAAGAGTTCCTCTACGCGCGGTAGACCCTGCGTAATGTCTCCCTGTGCGCCTGCAATACCACCTGTATGGAAGGTACGCATGGTCAGCTGTGTACCGGGCTCACCGATTGACTGGGCTGCGATAATACCCACCGCGGCTCCAATTTTCACGAGCGAGTTTGCCGCGAGATCGCGTCCATAGCACTTACGGCAGATGCCGCGGTGTGACAGGCACGCGAGTACCGAGCGCACGCGCACTGCTTTGACCCCCGCATTGACGATCTCATCGACCATGTCGTCGGTCAGTTCATCACCTGGCAGGATATGATCAAAACCGGGAACTGGCTCCGCCAGTACACGGCCTATCAGGCGGCTGCGAATATCCGGCAGCATCATGTCTTTGCTGTCGGCCTCGGTGATGAGAATGCCGTCAGTCGTTCCACAGTCTTCATCGTTGACAATAACATCCTGTGCCACATCGATCAAACGACGTGTCAGGTAACCCGACTCTGCCGTACGCAACGCGGTGTCGGCAAGACCCTTACGAGCGCCGTGGCTACTGATAAAGTACTCCAACACGCTCAAACCTTCACGGAAGTTCCCGCGAATTGGTACATCGATGATGCGTCCAGAAGGACTCGCCATCAAGCCACGCATACCTGACAACTGGCGGATCTGCTGGAACTTCGCTTTCGTAGCTCCCGACCTGGCGATGGTGTAGATGGAACCAAACGGGTCAAGTGTATCCTCAACCATCCTGGTTACATTATCGGTCGCTTCGTTCCAGACATCGACCGTCTGCTGGTACTTCTCATGGTCTGTGATGAGACCGTCACGGTATTGCTCTTCAAGTTCGACGATCTTGGCATCCGCTGCGGCCAGTTCCTCCTGCTTCCCGATTGGCACTTTGACATCGCTGATGGCGATAGTTACGCCAGCCTTTGTCGCGTAGGTGAAGCCAAGGCGTTTGATCTCGTCAGCCAGTTCAGCAGTTTTGACGCGCCCATACTCTTTGAAGCAATCGCCGATTACCTGTCTCAGGTTCTCTTTCTTCATCGCGTAGTTCTTGAAGCGCAGGCGCTCTGGCAGGGCCTGATTGAAAATGATACGTCCAACCGTTGTTGTGACCCTCTTCCCATTCGCGGTCATAGTGGCCTTGTCGGGTGGAGGATTGTCATAGACATCGACATTGCCCAGGCGTACCTGGACCGGCGCCTGTAAGGCGACAACGCCATGCTGGTAAGCCAGCAGCGCCTCGGTGACGTCGGTAAAGACACGCCCCTCGCCCTTCTGACCCGGACGATCCTGCGTCAGGTAGAAACAACCCAGCACCATATCCTGGCTGGCTCCAATTGATGGTTCACCAGTTCCTGGAGCAAGCAGGTTGCGCGTCGAAAGCATCAACTGGCGGGCCTCGTCCTGCGCTTTATCAGAGAGCGGTACGTGCACTGCCATCTGGTCGCCGTCAAAGTCTGCGTTGAAGGCTGAACAGACCAGTGGATGCAGTTGAATTGCACTACCCTCGACCAATATTGCCTCGAAGGCCTGGATACCAAGGCGGTGCAGTGTCGGGGCGCGGTTCAGTAGCACGGGATGGTCTTTGATGACCTCTTCCAGTACATCCCACACCTCAGGCTTCACGCGCTCCACAAAACGTTTCGCGCTCTTGATATTGTGGGCAAAGTTCTGCTCCACCAGTTTCCGCATCACAAACGGCTTGAAGAGCTCCAGCGCCATCCTCTTGGGGAGGCCACACTGGTGCAGCTTCAACTCCGGGCCGACCACAATGACTGAACGACCGGAGTAGTCCACGCGTTTACCGAGCAGGTTCTGACGGAAGCGTCCCTGTTTACCTTTGAGCATATCTGACAGGCTCTTAAGTTTATGATTGCCTGAGCCAGCCACTGCACGACCACGTCGTCCGTTGTCGATGAGGGCATCACACGCTTCTTGCAGCATGCGCTTCTCGTTGCGAATAATGATCTCAGGAGCGCTCAACTCCAATAGCCGTTTGAGGCGGTTATTGCGGTTAATGACGCGGCGATACAGGTCATTCAAATCCGAAGTGGCGAAGCGACCACCGTCAAGTTGCACCATCGGGCGCAAATCGGGCGGCAGCACGGGCAAGACCGTCAATATCATCCATTCAGGTGAAGTGTTTGACTTACGGAAAGCTTCTACCACTTTCAAGCGCTTGGTCGCCTTTTTACGGCGCTGTCCAACCGTCGAACCAATTTCGCGGCGCAGGTCAACGGCCAGTTTATCCAGGTCCAGGCCAGCAATCAATTCACGCACTGCCTCTGCCCCCATGCTCGCGCGGAATACCCCGCTAAAGGCATCTTTCAGCTCACGATAGCGGCCCTCCTGCAGCAGGTCCATCTTTTTGAGGCCCTCAAGATCACGCCGCAACTGCTCTAAGCGCTGCTTGTTACTGACTCGCTCCACCTCCAACCGCGACTGGGCCGAGTCAATCTGTCCCTGGTATTCAAGTTTGGTACGCTCAGCGTCGCGATCATTCTCCAATCGCGTCGCCTCGATCTCGCGACGGGCATTCTCGGCGATATCGTTGCGGAAAATCTCAGCTTTCTGCTCCAGCGATTCGAGATGCTTTGGTGTTACGACGTCACCCTCAGCCACAATAACCTGGCCTGTTGGCTCAAAAATGATATCCTCATCAGCTGCCTGTCCCATCGCGGCGCGCAACTGAGCCAGGGTGTCACTCTCAGCCTGCCTGGCAGTTTCCAACTCTTGTTCGCGGCGCGCCTCAGCCTCCACCCGGTCTTCGTCAATGCGATTTCTCGACTTGAGAATATCGCTGTCGCGTCTATCCTTCAACTGGTCGACCAGCTCTACTACCTGCTCGTCCAGGTTCTGATCCAGTTTGAGAAGCTCCTCGTCCAGGTGCATCAGTTCACGCTGACGAGCCTCCTCATCAATATCAGTGATGACATAGAGGGCAAAGTAGAGGATGCGCTCCAGGTTGCGTGGCGAGAGGTCAAGCAAGAGACCGATACGGCTGGGCGTTCCCTTGAAGTACCATATGTGGCTCACGGGAGACGCCAGTTCGATGTGTCCCATGCGCTCACGGCGTACCTTTGAGCGTGCCACCTCCACACCACATTTATCACAGACTATTCCTTTAAATCGAACACGTTTATATTTACCGCAGTAGCACTCCCAGTCCTTGGTTGGTCCGAAGATACGTTCACAGAACAGGCCATCTTTTTCCGGTTTGAGCGTTCGGTAGTTAATCGTTTCTGGTTTCGTGACCTCACCATAGCTCCAACCACGAATCTGTTCTGGGCTAGCAAGGCCAATACGGATTGCGTTAAAGTCATTTACTTCGAGCATGTTGCCTCCTGGCGTAAGGACGCGCTGAACGATCAGTCCGTTACAGGCTATCCATCCCACCCGAGGCGACCGCAAGGGTCGCCCCTACATGTCGCATTACATTTATTTAATTTAAAGAACGGGGTACATTGTTCCAGGGCGACCGCGAGGGTCGCCCCTACATATTATTTCAATGGTCCCCTTCGAAGCCGGAGAGGTTGATACCTAGTTCGGGCATGACATCGTTGGATGTATCTTCAACGAACTGTATTTTTTGTTCGTCTTCGTTAAGGACCTCAACATTGATGCCCAGGCTCTGCAACTCTTTGACCAGCACTTTGAAGGATTCAGGTACGCCAGGCTCCATGATGTTTTCGCCTTTGACGATAGCTTCGTAGGTTTTGACACGGCCTACAACATCGTCCGACTTGACCGTCAGGATCTCCTGGAGTATGTTGGCTGCTCCATAAGCCTCGAGTGCCCACACTTCCATTTCACCGAAACGCTGTCCACCAAACTGCGCCTTACCACCGAGGGGTTGCTGCGTTATCAGGCTGTATGGGCCAGTTGAACGGGCATGCACTTTGTCTTCGACAAGGTGCGCTAGCTTCAACATGTAGGTGTAGCCAACGGTGATCGGGTGGTCAAACGGTTCCCCGGTGCGTCCATCAAAGAGCTGCACCTTGCCAGTATCTGGCAGATTAGCGCGGCGCAGGAACTCCTCGATATCCTCCTCGGTAGCGCCGTCGAATACAGGGGTAGCTATCTTGAAGCCTAATTTTTCGGCTGCCCAGCCCAGATGGGTCTCCATGATCTGCCCAATATTCATACGGTGCGGAACACCCAACGGATTTAGAATGATATCCACCGGAGTGCCATCGGGGAGAAACGGCATATCTGCTATCGGCAATACCCGCGAGATAACGCCTTTGTTCCCGTGGCGTCCAGCCATTTTGTCGCCTGCTCCTATTTTGCGCTTCTGGGCGATGCTGACTCGCACGAGTTGATTGACGCCCGGAGGCAATTCATCTCCCGCGTCACGCGAGAACACTTTGACTTCGACAACTTTGCCGCGCTCTCCGTGAGGTACTCGCAGAGAAGTATCTTTGACTTCACGAGCCTTTTCACCGAAGATAGCCCGCAGGAGTTTCTCTTCTGCCGTCAATTCCGTCTCGCCCTTTGGCGTGATTTTACCGACAAGAATATCTTGCGGCCCTACTTCCGCGCCGACATAGATGATGCCGCGCTCGTCCAGGTTGCGCAAACCCTCTTCACCGACATTGGGTATATCGCGAGTAATCTCTTCGGGGCCAAGCTTAGTGTCGCGCGCATCGACCTCATACTTCTCGATGTGTATCGAGGTAAAGTAGTCTTCGCGGACGATGCGTTCGCTGATGAGAATGGCGTCCTCGTAGTTGCCACCTTCCCAACTCATGAAGGCGACGAGAATGTTTTGCCCGAGAGCAAGCTCCCCGTTTTCTGTTGATGAACTATCAGCGATGACCTGTCCGGCGTTGACGTAGTCGCCCTTGCGCACGATTGGCCGCTGATTGATACAGGTTCCAGCGTTAGAGCGCACGAACTTGCGCAAACGATGCGTCTGTACTTCGCCCTGATCGTCAACGATATCGATCTTACGGGCGGTAGCCGAGACGACTTCACCGCTCACTTTACTGACCTGTACCTGGCCAGAGTCAATAGCGACCTGCCGCTCGATGCCCGTGCCACAGATAGGTGACTGCGGACGCAACAGAGGGACAGCCTGACGCTGCATGTTCGCGCCCATGAGCGCGCGGTTCACATCGTCATGCTCAAGGAATGGGATGAGCGCTGTGGCGACACTAACGGTCTGACGGGGCGAGACGTCCATGTAGTCCATGGTATCCGCGCTCTCCATGGCGAACTCCCCTTCGTAACGAGCAAGAACACGGTCATCGGCAAACTCATCGTTTTCGGTCAGCCTGGTATTGGCCTGAGCGATCCAGAAGTTCTCTTCGTCATCGGCGGTGCGGTATTCTACCTCGTTGGTGACGAAGGGCTTGATCCTCACCTCTGTATCCTCAAGCACCTCCACTAACCGGTTGTAGAGTGCCTCGTCAACACGCACGCGTTCGCGTGCCTTGAGCAACACGGTGCCATCAGCAGTGACCACATCTTCACGCTCGCGGCCAACGACGCCACGAAGTTCGCGACCAATCAGGCGGCGGTCGCTGACAGGGAGACGCTTATACACTTTACGATAGGGAGTCTCGACGAACCCATAAGGATTGATCTGTCCATAGGTAGCGAGGTTACCAATCAGTCCGATATTTGGACCTTCAGGGGTCTCGATTGGGCAGATACGGCCATAGTGAGATTGATGTACGTCACGTACGTCGAAACCCGCACGTTCGCGCGAGAGACCACCAGGACCGAGGGCCGAGAGGCGGCGCTTATGGCCGATCTCTGCGAGGGCATTGGTCTGATCCATGAACTGCGAGAGCTGGCTACCGCCGAAAAATTCCTTCATAGCGGCAACGACCGGACGAATATTGATCAGTGCGTTCGGTGTTGCCTGGCCTGGCTCCTGGATACTCATGCGCTCCTTTACGACACGCTCCATACGCAGGAGGCCGACACGGAACTGCGTCTGGATCAGCTCTCCAACGCAGCGCACGCGGCGGTTGCCAAGATGATCGATGTCGTCTTTGCGGCCGTGCCCGTTGTTCAACGCGACCAGGCGACGAATGATATTGACCAGGTCGTCCTGGGTCAGGATGCGCTCACTTTGCGGAGTGGAGAGATCAAGCTTTCGATTGAGCTTATAGCGACCGACGCTACCAAGATCATAGCGACGCGGGTTAAAAAAGAGATTTTTAACGAGCGAACGGGCATTGTCGATAGTAGCGGGATCGCCGGGGCGCAATTTTTTATAGAGTTCGAGTAGCGCCTCGTCCTCTCTTTTCACAGGGTCGCGGTCCAGCGTAGCCTGGATGTAGCGAATGTTGGGATCAGTATCCACGTCGCGAAACGCATCCAGAATGCCCTGGTCTGTTGAGAGGTCCAGGTTTTCGGCATGGTATTGATCCTTGGCCAGGCTGGCGATAGCTCGCAGCAACGTAGTGATAGGCAATTTGCGCTTGCGGTCGATCTTGACGGTCAGTAAATTTTTATTGCTGGTCTCAAATTCTAGCCATGCGCCACGGCCCGGTATGAGCTTGGCGGCGAAGAGTTTACGGCCGGTGGTCGCGTCCTCATCGGCGGTGAAGTAAACGCCGGGAGAGCGCACGAGCTGACTGACGACGACGCGCTCGGCGCCGTTAATAATGAAAGTACCTTCTTTGGTCATAAGAGGGAAATCACCCATGAAGATGTCCTTCTCGATGATTTCACCAGTCTCTTTGTTGATGAGGCGAGCCTTGACATTGAGAGGCGCGGAGTATGTGGCATCGCGGTCACGGCACTCGTCCTCGTTATATTTGGGCTTGCCAAACGGCTCAGGAGGTACAATAAATTCTAGACTAAGATTTTTACCTGTAAAGTCTTCAATAGGAGAGATTTCTTCAAAAAGCTCGCGCAGACCTTCTTTCTTAAACCATTCAAAAGAATCAAGCTGAATTTGAATCAGCCCCGGCATCGGCCGTATATCAGGGATACGTGCAAATGAGACGCGCTCGGGGAGAGCCACAGCCCTGCTGCTAACTGCCATGTGTAGTGTTCTCCTCTCACCTTGTTGCCCACATGAGGAAACGATGAGAGATACGCATATAAAGAGGAATGCGCATCTCTACGTAAAACAAAAAACGGAAAAGATATTACTAAAAGATGATAACTTAATAAGCCTGTGTTGAAAGACGTTTTATGACAAGAAAAGTAACCGCCTAATGCTTTCGCAAGCGGTTACTCCTAACTCCCCTACACGAACAAATTGTTCTCGACTCGCCCACGTCACAACCACCCTATATTTGAGCGCAGATGAACTCACTAATGAAAACAACGAAACACGCTACATTATTCCCCATATATAGTACTCAGGTACCAGTCAAACATGAACGCTTCGTACGCTTCAACATTTCTTGTGACGTCACGGCGAAAATGAGCCAAACTTCTTGTGGTTTTTCAGCATTTTGTGTGCGCATGCAGTACTTTACGTTGCAGTATCCTTATGGGGAAAGATGTGTCGTCAAATTTCGGTTCTATCTGTCTTCTCTGCCAGCGTGTACCTGTCAACAATGATAGAGATCACACACAATATTGACTACAGTTACTAATGCACATAGTCTGGCAAGATGTAAGTATACTACCTGTTTGTGAAGATGTCAAGAGCAAATTTGCGTTTTTCAAAAATTTGCGCTGAAAAAAGCACGAAATTCGTTCTTTTTCACTCAGATAAGTACGGCAGAGCGCTGCGCCTCCATCAGGGCAAGCTCGATCTCCTCACCTAAGCGTGGATTCCAGAGGCGCTGCGTGCCATCCCACCGTTCGCGCAACAGGTTGAGCAGGTCACGTTGATCATCCAGTTCAAGAATGTTGAGATTGATCATGGACTCCGGCGTATCGGGATAGATGATAGTCAGGACAAAGCGATCAATGGAAAGAGTTGCATTGGTTGTGAGGTGATAGGTTTGTGGAGAGCCCATTTTCCTGCAGAAAGAGATACTTCCAACGATCCCAACGACAATAAAAGAGAGAAAGGGCACAGTGAGCGCCAGCCCTGCCAGGCCGAGCACGAGAGTTACTCCGGAAGCCAGAACGGCCAGCTCAGGGGATGGCAGATGCACAGTCCAGGCGAGCAACACCTCCGGGATTAACCCGACCAACGCCGTGAGAAAACATGTCAGAGCAGTACTGATATACCAGAAAATACTGGAGAGGTTTTCATGCGAGAGATCGCGGACGATAAGGGCGGAATCGCTGACAACAATCATCTCTTTGCGATAGCCAGTGTGCAAGGCGTGCAGAAAGCGGATAATGAACACACATCCCCCCAGAGAGATGAAGGTAATATAGCAGCATAGAGCTAGGAGAACGTCTTGCCATTTCAAATAAAATGTGAAGGTATGCGCATACGTTGAAAATAAGCGCAGTCCAAGTAGAACTGCGACGAGGCCACAGAGTAGAAAGCTGCTGAGTAGCAGCAATGCCATCAGGCCGGTACGTATATATGCTGCTCGTCCAAGGCGAAACCGATAAGTATTGGGAGCAGACTCTTTCATAAACCACCCAAACTTCTTAAATGCTTTTTTGTTTTCGTATTACTCTATGACCTATATGCTATACGAATCACATGATGGAAAAGGTTGCACCCAATTCTTAATGAATATGTGAATATGAGTGGCGAATATATGAACAATCCATCTATGGATGGAGGCTATTCCTGAGGTCTTCAAAAAGGCTGGTTTGCAAATATCTCTCGGCGGCGCTAGGAAAAATGGTGACGATGACCTTACCGCGATTTTCTTCCTTGCGCGCTTCCTGTAGAGCTGCCCAGGCGACGGCCCCGCTACTGATACCAACGGAGAGACCTTCTTGCTCCATAAGATGAATGGCTGTAGCTATGGCGTCCTGGTCGGTGACGGGAACAACCGAGTCGATGAGGTCCACTCTCAACGTGTCTGGCTTGAAACCGGCTCCGAGACCTTCGATGCGATGGGGGCCGGGTCGACCACCTGATAAGACTGCACACGATGCTGGTTCGACGGCGATGACTTCGAGGGAAGGTTTACGCATGCGCAGTCCCTCTGCGACACCAGTCAGGGTACCTCCAGTGCCGACGCCAATCACAACCATATCGACGGCTCCGGCTGTCTCTTCCCAGAGCTCCACGGCGGTTCCCTCTCGATGAGCACGTGGGTTGGCTTGATTGTAGAACTGTTGCGGATACCAGGTGTTCGGGAGTGTAGTCCGCAGTTCAATGACCTTGTTAATAGCACCCCTCATGCCCTGGTTACCGGGCGTAAGGAGAATCTTCGCGCCAAACCGCTGAATGAGAAGACGCCGCTCCAGGGAGATGGTGTCCGGCATAGTAAGGATACATTGGTACCCGCGAGCAGCAGCCATCCATGCAAGAGAGATCCCCATATTGCCGCTCGTGGGTTCGGTGATGATACCTCCTGGAGGTAACAATCCCTGTGATTCCGCCTCACAGATCATTTGCCAGGCAACGCGGTCCTTGATGCTGCAACCTGGACTAAACATTTCTAGCTTGGCGAGTACGGTGGCATCGAGACCAGAGGCCACCCGCTTTAACTCTACGATAGGAGTGCGGCCGATGAGTTTGGTCACATCTTTTGCCCAGTGGGCCATAGCTCTTCACCTGTCGTTTTCCGATCAAAACGGGCATGATACAGGACGAGGTACCAGCCACGCTACCTCTACACTTCCTGGAATGGTAACAGGGCTCGAATCATGCGCAGAAGTTCTTCCATCTCAAAAGGTTTCCGAAGCAGAAGGCCAGTTTGTAACCCCATGCGATGCAATTCCCAGTCGTGGCTACCAGTGATAACGATGATAGGCGTGTTTTTTGTATTGCTGTGCCCACGCAAAATTTTATAAAGAGATGCGCCATCCAAGTTAGGTAAGCCGACATCTAATAAAATAAGGTCCGCTCGCAACTCTGGCAGGGTGGTCCTGGCTTCTTGTCCGTCGGAAAAAATATGTAGTCGCCAGTTACCAGCATATCCTAGCATATCACGGAACATGCCCGCTAATGCTGCATCATCTTCTACAATAGCTATCAACATTTCAGTACTGGATGTGGGCGCTTGAAAGCGAGCCCCTGCATCTGCATTATCCACTTGCGACCACCCCTATCTCGTTACAGCCCTTCTGTGATCACGTCCTGAGCGCCCTCCAGGAGCTTTGCTCTATGATTAGATGTAGTACATCGTCTCCAAGACACCAGTTTGATGTTTTTGAGCCAGTTCCTCGATGGTAGTTGAGGTAAGTATGTGCTGTGTCATCTCGTCAATCTGTTGCCAGACTGTGCGTAAGGCACACCCCGGTGAAAGCTTGCAAAAATCAGGGTTGGGTAGGCATTCCATTGGTGGGACATAGCCCTCAAGGGCCTGCATGACCTGGGCCATAGAAATCTGAGAGGGTGGTTTTGCCAGCATATGCCCGCCTTTCGGGCCCCGAACACTTTTCACTAACCCTTCTTTGCGCAATGCCATCAAAATCTGGTCAAGGTACTGTTCTGGAATATACTGCCGCCGCGCAATGTCAGCGCTCTCAATTGGCCCCTGCCCATAGTATGCTGCCATATCAAGCATGGCTCGTAAACCATAATCACCTTTCATTGTAAGTTTCATAATGATGACCTTTCCAGCAGGGCTACCAATACAGGCCAAAAAGAAGCTTTAACCAATACCCATCCAGGACATCTGCATGTCAATGATGTCTCTATCAGGATATATCAGCATAGAAAGTCTGTCAATGGTTCGGTTCTGGTGATTCCCCACAAGTCGGCCAGAGATCCTTCGCTGCGCTCAGGATGACATGCTTGATCTCCAAATGTCTACTCTACCAAGCAAGGGCTTTTTGGAGCCGTATAGACTAACACGACCTCAACACCTATCAAGCAATCGCCTGCTTGACGATGATACTGGCGGCAAGCATGGTAGTTACATTCATTGAATCTGGGTGGCCGCGAACCTCTACCAACTCCCCAACCTTCAAATCGCGAAAAGTGGCCGACCCGTTTTGAATAGTGTATTTCGTTTTGTCGTTCACATTGACGGTGATGGTTTTCTTTTGATTGGCCAGGACTATCACGAATGTTTGATTTCCCAGAGATTGAATAGTTCCTATGAATCCCTGGGCACTGCTGATGATCGTAGGAGCGGCCTGAGTTGGTGTTGTTGAGAAGGTTGATTGTGACGATTGAGAGGTATCAGGTAGAAGCACGGCGAGGGTATAGACGGACACTCCTACCAATAGTATTAGCAGGATGCCAATAATAATCAGTAACCGTTTGATAGTCATCTAGTACTCCCGATATTTGTAATTGCTTTTGGTCCTCGCCTCGCAGTAAGAAAGAAACCCAGGTCTATTGTAATACGTATTCTGCGGATTGTCTAACAAACTGGCTATAAGGTCAAGGTTTTCTATGGCCTGTCACAGGCCTGTAATCAATACGTATTTGAAGATGAGGTGAACGCCTGAGATTAATTTCTGCTGAGAAAAGGGTGAGGGTAGAGTATTTCCTTGCACTTAGCTGAAGGGATAAATATAATGAATGAATGAATATCTTGAAATGTATAGCGGAGTATATTTATCCTTGAATGGCTTTACAAACTATCATCCTGATGGAAAAGGGGAATGATGTTATGCAACAAGATGCAATCGGAAGAAGCAACCTACCATCAACTTCCGGTGAGCGGATGGAAGATAACGCACAGGGGAATGAAAAAATCGAAACGCGTCAAGCAAGCTTAGCTGAAACCCCTTACGAGCAAAAACCAGACTTATCAAAGGTACTGGTGATTGAGGACGAAGAAAATATTATCGAACTGATCAAACTAGGTTTACGTTATGAAGGCTTCCAGGTAGAAGCTGTTTCAGATGGACTGGAAGGGTTGTCAGCGGCGCAGCGCATTGGCCCTGATATAGTGATCCTGGATCTTGGGCTACCACCCGGCAGCATTGATGGACTGGAGGTGTGCAGGCGTTTGCGCATCAACCCGACGACGCAGGATGTGCCAGTGTTGATGCTGACCGCGAGGGGCGATGTGGAAGACCGGGTGGTTGGCTTGAAGACCGGCGCAGATGACTACCTGACAAAACCTTTTAGCTTTGAAGAACTTGTGGCCCGCATCCAGGCTATTCTTCGCCGCCAGCACCGCTCTTCTGGCACTGCATATGGTGACGGTACGAGCGAACGAGAGGGACAGGTACTACAATTCGGCGATTTGCGGCTGAATATGACGACGCGCGAGGTGACGCGGGCAGGTCGCCTGATCGAGCTGACCGCCACCGAATACAATCTGCTTCACCTGTTCATGAGCCACCCACGTCAGGTCCTTGATCGCCAGACAATACTGAATAAGGTCTGGGGCTATGACTTTCTGGGTGAAACCAATATCATAGAAGTTTACGTGCGATATCTGAGAGAGAAAATCGAAGATACACCGAGTACGCCTCGTTTGATTCAAACGGTACGTGGGGTAGGGTATGTCTTAAAAGGTTGACAGTACGACAGTGAGGATCGCCATATCGTCTCAACCGAAGTTCAGCGTCAGGGAAGATGTGAAGCCCCTGCACCCCAACGACAGTAACAGATTTTCTCTCAGCATGGATTCTATGAGAATAAACGAGGACATCATCAATGCCTACCGAATTGAAAAATGCAACAACTGAGGTGCATTACGAAGATAGAGGAAATGAAGGAAGTGAGAATATTAATCCTTACAGTTCCTGGCGTCGTCGTCCGCTCTCAAGTTTACGCTGGCAATTGGGGTTTGTCTATAGCTTACTCATCTGCACATTGCTGATTCTTTTCAGTTTATGGACCACCTATGCTATCTCACATACAACTGCGCAGAGCGTTTTGTTTTTCAGCCTTCAGGTTGCAGTGTTCGTACTGATCGCAGTTGGCATCTTCATCCTCTTCTTCCTGACCAATTTGTTACTACGTCCGCTGAGGAGAATGTCAGATGCAGCTCAGGCGATCACCCTGGGTGATTTACAGCAGCGAGAACGCCTTCAGCCTCTCATGAAGGGTGATGATGAGGTGAGTAAGATCGCCTCCAGTTTGACTATTATGGGCGAACAACTCGAACAGGCGTCACAGTCACAGCGATCTTCAGAGCAGCGTTTCCGCCGCTTGATCTCCGATGCTTCCCACCAGTTGCGCACCCCGTTGACCTCCATACGGGGCTTTACAGAGGTACTGATGCGAGGAGCGAAAGATGACCCGGAGACAGCGAACCGCGTTCTCAAGCTCATTAAGAGTGAAGCTGAACGCATGACACGCCTGGTGAATGATTTGTTAACGCTGGCCCATTTCGATGTTGAGCAAGATATCGAAAAACAGTATGTCGACCTGGTTGACATAGCGGTTGAAGGCGTGGAGCAGGCAAAGGTACTGGTGACAGATGATCGAAAGATAACGATTTACTTTGCGACGCACGAGCGGCTAGGAGTCAGAGCAAACGCTGACCATCTCAAACAAGTGTTACATATTCTGTTTGACAATGCCCTCAAATATGGTCGGCCAGCGCCCGAAGGCTGGGTTCGTCTTCAACTCGATCAGCAGGATGGTCACGCACTTATACAAGTTATCGACAACGGCAAGGGCATCCACGCGGATGATCTCCCCCATATTTTCGATCGCTTCTACCGCGGCGAGCATATGCCTATCCACGAAGCTCCCTGGAAGATTCCTCAAGGTACAGGGCTTGGCCTCTCTATTGCCAGAGCTATTGTGATGGCGCACAAAGGAAGTATCACTGTGATGAGTACGCCCGATACTGAGACTATCTTCACGGTAAAACTGCCGAGGATTGTTGAGTAAAGAATCTTTCCTATATAATTGACCACCCTCCACATGCGTGATACACTGCGATAAAATGAAGAATAGAACAGCATATTGGGCACCTAGACATGCTGAAAGCCAGGGAGGGCGCTATGTGGACCTCAACATTAGAACTCAACCCGTCACACGTCATACCTACGAAACTTCTGGGACTTATCTGGCGCGGAGCTTACTTTTCTTCTTTCGCTCCCCTACAAGTGCAAAATCTACCACGACAACCACTTCCTGCATCCAACTGGGTGCGCGTGCGCAATTCTCTCGCGGGTATCTGCGGCAGCGATCTGCAACTGATCTTTGTTGATGGAGATTACTCGGTTGCGCCCGTGGCCCTTCCCAATCACAACCGCTCCTATCCGGGCCACGAGGTTGTTGGAGAAGTTATCGAAGTTGGCGATGATGTACGCCATTTACATGTCGGCGACCGTGTCGTACTGCAATATGGGCCCAACTGCATTACCGCTGGCGTACAAGAGCCTTGCCGCTCTTGCGCTTCTGGTCACTATGACCTTTGCGAATATGGTGAACTCCCTGGTCCACAACCCATAGGAGGCGGCTGGAGTGAGGAGATGTTGCTGCATGAACAACAGCTCTTCCGCTTACCGACCGACATCAATGATATGCAGGGGGTACTATTAGAACCATCCGCCGTTGCTGTCCATGCTGTCTTACGCCATGTTCCCCAGGGACAAGATCGCGTACTTATTATAGGTGCTGGAACGATCGGCTTGCTCATCTTACAGGTCGTTCGCGCTCTCGCACCCGATGCTGAAGTCAGTGTAATGGCACGTCACGCGTTTCAGATCGAGCAGGCCGCACGGCTAGGGGCGCATATCATTTATCCGAAGGACAGTTATAGGGAAGTGCAACGAG
>Ga0209350_1000783_pt1 | contig 15840 bp, 20 predicted proteins | sample GraSoi013_2_20cm_2_FD_185822 | JGI IMG/M metagenome (GOLD analysis project Ga0209350, IMG submission 185822) | Grasslands soil microbial communities from the Angelo Coastal Reserve, California, USA - Sample 09_27_2013_2_20cm (SPAdes) (version 2) | ecosystem: Environmental > Terrestrial > Soil >...
GGACCAGGTTGTGCAGACGATCGTCAGCACGCTCGTGGGCCGGGTCCAGGCGTCCGATTTCGAACGAGTTCGACGGAAGCCGCCGGCGAGTCTCGCCGCCTATGAGTGTGTTCTGAAGGGCAATGCGTTGCCCTGGGACGATCCAGATGGCGCAGCGGAGGCCGCGCGATTATTTGAGAAGGCCATCGAAATCGATCCGGGCTATGGTTTTCCCCATGCTTTGCTTGCTTCGATATGGCAAGGGAAGTGGCGGGACGACCCGAGCAGCTCGGATGGTGCGTTGCGGAAGGCGTTTGCCCTGGCAAAGCGGGCAGTCGAATTGGATCAAAACGAGAGCACCTGCTTTGCTCTGTTGGGTTGGGTCGAATTGATGCGGCGGTCATATGATCTGGCGTTGCAACACGTAGGGCGAGCGGTCGAGATGAATCCGAACAACCAATGGAATGCGGCCGACATGGGAGGCATTCTGCTTTATGTCGGCCAAGCTGAAGAGGCATTAGCGTGGTTCAAGCGCGCCAAGGAGATCGATCCATACTTCGAAGAGCCCTGGTACTGGCGATCGGTTGGTGAGGCTCAGATGGTCTTGCAGCGGTATCAGGAGGCCTTGGCGGCGTTCGACCATCCACCCGGCCACACATATCGCGTCGCCGCATTTATGGCCGGTTGCCATGCCCGATTGGCCGACATGGACCACGCCAGAGTCAGCGCGGCTGAGTGTCTGGCTATGAAGCCAGACTTCTCAATTGCACACTTTATGGCGAAACACCCATTCAAGAACCGAGGCGATGCAGCGAGTCTGGCCGAATCGTTGCGTATGGCCGGCCTGCCGGAATGATGACCGAGGCCCTCGGTTTTTAGTCCGCTCAGCGACGCGACAATGACGTCCGACATCGATTCGAAAAATGCAAATGTCGAGCCGCCTTGGGTCGGCCAAGTAATCCATTTCTGGTTCGAGGAGCTGGCGGAAGCTGATTGGTTCGCAAAAAGCGACTCCGTCGACATGCGAATCCGCGAACGCTTTCTCACGCTACACGAACGGCTCGTGACACATGATGGCCTCGGCGTGACCGAGCCACACGCAATCCTCGCCGTCGTGATCGTTCTGGATCAATTTTCGCGAAACCTTTTCAGGGACAGCCCACGCGCCTATTCAGCCGATTCCATCGCGCGCCGACTCGCCAGAACTGCCATAGAACAAGGCTTCGACATCGCCATGACAAGACAGGAGCGGCTTTTTATTTACCTTCCCTTCGAACACAGCGAGGATCGCGCGGATCAGGCGTATTCCATTAATCTGGTCAAGCAGCTGGGCAGGGAGGACTGGACTCACTCTGCCGTGAAACACAAGGCAATCATCGATCAATTTGGGCGGTTTCCGCACCGCAACGCAGTACTGAACCGGCTTTCGACAGCGGGCGAGATTGCGTTTCTGAAGGAGCCGAAGAATTCATTCTGATCCAGCGAGCGGATCGCCGTTTACCTCAGTGCAGGTCGGGGCAACAGCAGAGAGGATTTGAGGAACTTTCCCGGAGAGGCACGGCGTGAGATTGGCTACCAGCTAGAGCATGTGCAGGAAGGTGTGGACCCTAACGATTGGAAGCCCATGTCTACTGTGGGACCAGGGGTGCGAGAGATTCGTGTCAGGGAATCGTCGGGAATTTTCCGCTGCATTTATCTGGCGACATGGCCGCAGGGAATCTATGTCTTGCACTGCTTCCAAAAGAAGACCAGGAAGACAAGCCAGCAGGATTTGGACTTGGCAGAGAAGCGATTTAAGTCGATACAGGTGAAATCATGAAAGCCAGGAAAGTGGTGCGCGATGAACACGGCCCCCGTCATCTGACGCCGGCCGGCCGCAGCGTGTTCTATGATCTGTTTCCGAAAGCGGAAGCCGACGAGCTGGTCATGCGCTCGACACTGCTTAGAGGACTGGAACACTGGTTGAAAGAGAGCGGTCTGACGCAAACTCAAGCCGCCAAAGCGCTGGGCATCACGCAGGCTCGGGTGTCCGATATCAAGCGCGGCAAGATCGGGCAGTTCAGCCTGGACATGCTGGTTCGCTTGGCGTCGCGGGCCGGACTCAAGCCCAAGCTGAAATTGGCCGCCTAAGACGGTGGGAATCGCCGAGTGGGCCGAGTTCGATCGTCTATTTCGTGTTGTGGGCAGCGCCTGGGCGGACGGATTACCGAAAGCCTAAGTCGCACCGATTTGGGAGAGTATGGGTTGCGTTATATGGTGACTCCTGATGCGCAAAATCGGCCTGCCGTGCACGTTCGGCTTTCACGCAGCTCATCGAAGTAGCCCAGGCCGTTGGAGGCAGGGCACGAGCTGCTCTGGTTATTGAACTGGCACGCGCGCAGCGGCACAGGACGCCGACAAGTCTAGGTTGCTCGAGGCGAAGGCGCAGGACGGGCGGGCGATTTGTGGCAGAGGAGGAGGAGGCCAAGTAGCACACCTCGCTCGGCGAGAGTGCGTAGAATCGGTTTGATTCGCTTTAAGCGCAAAATCACGCTCCTGAAGTGCGAATCCACCACCAATTAATTACATTAAGAATGTTCTATAAGTATTTGATGAGAATGCCCGGGAGAGGAATCGAACCTCACTACGAAAATCCTCTCGAATCAAATCCTTAGCGCGGTGTGACTTTTCGAGTTACCCAGAAAGTTACCCACGCCAATCGCGCGCTGCGATGGGACCGCTTGGTATCGGTTGGGCGCGCATGAGCCGGTTCATCCCAGGGGCGGCAAACTTCATCATGGCAGTACGCCATTGACGTACATACGTCATTGGCGTATATCTTAGCTGTGATCCTTATCGAAACCCCGGTTTTTACGCGGTTGGTTATTAAGACGCTCTCCGATGACGACTATGGTGCGCTCCAGCAATGGCTGGTTGACGAACCGGATGCTGGGGATCTGGTCCGGGGTGGCGCCGGAATGCGAAAAGTTAGATGGGCTCTGCCGGGTGGAGGCAAGAGTGGCGGTATTCGCGTGTTGTACTACTGGCGCGCGAACGCAGACCAGATTTACCTCCTCTTTCTGTTTGCCAAAGGAGAGCGGTCTGATCTCACGCCCGAACAGGTTCGCGAGCTGGCGAAGTACGTGAAGGAGCTGAAATGAAGAAGGCACTTTTCGAGGAACTGCTGTCAAGCGTCAAGCAGGCGACGGAAATTGCTCGCGGGGCGCGTGCCCCCTCGCGCACATTCGAGGTCAATGCAGCGACGATCAAGGAGCTGCGCAGCCGGACGAAACTCAGTCAGCCGAAATTCGCCGCTTTGCTTGGTGTGGAACTTAGTACGCTTCGCAATTGGGAACAGGGGCGACGCGAACCAACTGGACCTGCCAAGGCGTTGCTGCGCGCGATCCGCAATGATCCGGAGCACGTCATTAGAGCGTTATCCCGAGCTGCCTAACCTTAACTCGGTGTCAGGCAAAACGGGGGCAGCCCAGGAAAATCGGGGGAAGCCCGTCGCGCGAAGCCGTGTACCACGATCACCCGCGCCCAAACCCCGGATTGGTCAATTCGAAAAAACCTCTTGACCCCCTTGTGTTAGCCGTGACGGCGCCGGTGATGAATGTCCGGGAAGTGATCGTGGCTGTGGCGTAGCGGTTCGTGCTGATGCTCGTGGGTATGCGGTTCAACGCCATCCCGCTTCCCAGATAGAGCAGTCCCGCGACGAGCAGTGGACTTGCACCATTGAGTAGTTGCTTTGCGATGGGGGTCGTTGCGCCGAACAACAACGCCGATATAAGTGCAGCCGCGAGCCCTGCCGACAGGCCGAAGTACGTTCTATCCCCTGTCTCACGCATATCGAGATCGTACGGCATCCTCGAGCGGGCGTGCCGCTGGGGATCAACTGGCCGGCCGGAATATCCAGATGGCAGCCGGATCCTTCGCAGCCCGAACGGCCAAAAAAAGCCGATCGAATTGCGGCACCCAAAGCGACGTCCTCGCACCTGCCGCGGTAGCAAGATGCGTCACTCTCACGAAGTCGTCCGCGTGCGCGGCGAATACATCTAGAAAGCCCTCGCCGCAACTGATGTAAATCAGGCTGCGCTTTGTATCCACAAACAGGTCATCGGAGTCGCCGCAAGCCTCAACGGCATGCGTCATTCCGCTGTTCCGAAGGTTGAAGGCGGCAAGCTTCGCTGGATGCCGAAACATGACCAGGACCTGCTGACGCTCGGCATCGATCGCGAGCGGGAAGTTGGCGCGTAGATTCTTTGTGGGCCAGGTACTCGTCTGCTTGGCGGTGGCGAGATCAAGTACCGCAATCTCGTTGGCATCGGGAACGTTTACGAAAATCCGCCCTCCCTGCGGCTCCACCTGGAAGCTCTCAGGATGCGCTTTCAGGCGAATGTCTGCGATCTTCTGGCGGCGCACGGGGTCAATAACGGCAAGAGCACCGCTTCCATAGCCGACGAGGACGCGATTCGAGTGCGGGTCGATTCGAATATTGTCGGCGTCCCCCCCAAGCTCGAGGGCTCCCGCAGACGCGAGGTCCTCTCCGTGCAATACGCGGACCGACCCATCGCCCGCGCTGGCCACATAAATGGTGTCGCTCGATGGCTCGTAGGCGATGCCTTGAGGCTCACGAAATCCGTGCAGGGTCCGCAGCAACTTGCGTTCTTTGAGATCCACGACGCCAATGCTGTCATTGCCCAGTTCCGCGACATACAGCCGTTGTCGTGCGGCATCCACGGCGAGGTGATCAATGCGACCCTTCACATCCCCCAGCCGGATCTTGGATTCGAGCACCAGCGGTTCGGCTTGGGCTGAGTGAAGCAGGATGCCGCTCAGGATCGACACAAACGCCCGAGCGAGAAATGCTGGACGTCCGGTAAGACACCCGGCGCCCCCAGCAGGACCTTGACCTGGTTGGGCTCGTCGTCGCACCGGTCTCTCTCCGTTCACGCGCCGCCAAAGGAGAAATCGTCAAACGCGGTCACGCTGTCGGCCTTCGTCCAGACCCCGACCGCACCGGCGCTTGTGATATGGCCATCCTCAAGGTCGATGTACGGTTTGCCATCCAACAGGACTTTGATGTGCTTGGCAGAGAACTCCACTCGTAATCGGTGCCATTCGTTGCCGGTCACTGGCGCATCGACGTACTTGATCGTCAATCGATGCCCGCCTTCGGTGTGATAGAGCGAGACGTTGCCCTCCAGCGCGTTCGCACGTGCGATGTAGTAGTTGTCGCCGTCCTTCCAGCGCCACACGAGTCCGCCGGCCTGATCTTCGCGCCCGGCGAGCGACTTGAACTTCACTTCCACAAATCCGTCGTCAATCGAGACGGCCTTCTTGACGCACCATGGAAACGTGCCGCTGCCGGTTTGTTTGAGCACGTTGGGTTTGCTCGGCGCGGAGGAGTCGATTTCGACCGCCCAGTGGGGTGATCCGCGACCGGTCACGCCACACTCCCAACCGGGCGGCAGCGCACCCGGGCGGGCCTGATCGAACGATTCCGTGTCGGCGAAGGCTAGCGCCGCGGCCGTGCCGATCATCATGACCGAAAGTATTCGACAAAGTGTTCGGTTCATTCCAGGGCTCCGACACAGCTTTGAGGTGACCGAGCGCGTTATTCCGGATGGCGCCGCAATCAGAGCTTTTCGTCCACGTACTTTGCCGACGAACCTTTGAGCAGGCTCACGTCCGCGTTCGCCGCGCCACCTTCGATTTCCGCCGCGACGCTCACCGCTCGGTAGCCGTTGTTAGCCTTCACGGCTTTGGCGACCGCGTCGGCAAGCGTGGTCTTTGCTTTGGCCATCGCGTTGGCTTGCTTCTTGGCGTCTTTAAGGTCATCCGCCTCCGTGATGGGCTCTACCTTCGTGATCTTGCCCGTCTTGTGATCAACGATGACCTCGAAAAACTGGCCACCCTTGGCGGTGTAAACCGACAATTGCAATTTCCCGTCCTCGATCTCGAACTTGCCGGAAATCGGCTTGCCCTCGGCTTCACTTGCTTGCAGTCCGGCTTCCAGCGAAACCGTGGCGTCCTTCAGTGCTGCGGCGAGTGCGGGCGCATTCTTCGCCGCTTCTGCCGCTTCGGCCTTCTCGGAGCCTTTGGTCTCCTGAGCTTGGGCGGAGGCAATTCCGAGCGCTAAGCCGAATGCCACCATCGCGATCCATGGGTTTTTCATGACACTCTCCAGCTTGTGTTTGTACGGTGGCAGGTCTCTATCCTGTAACGCTCTCGCGCCCGGCCGCCAGGTTGGCTAGGCGACTTTCGCGCCGTAAGCACTGATCGCAGCGGGGTTCCAGGTGTGGGCCTCACCACGCGTGTGCCGACACCAGGCGTACAGGGCGTCGTAGACCACCAGACCGTGTTTGAGCATCTCGTGGTCGTCGCGAAAGTTGTAAGAGAGCCCCAGTGAAATCGCGAGCAATCCCGCCGCCTGTGGGGCGAGCTCCGGGCGCGCGGTGTCTGCGCCGCGCACAATGACCGCAAGTTCGGCGAGCGCGGGGTCGTCGAGTCCGTACTTGCTCAGAAAGGCATCGAAACTGCACTGCTCGCCGACGTGGGTGAGTTCAACGTCGGGCACGTCATACGGGATGGCGTTGCGATCGCGCGCAGTGGCGAGCACCTCTCCTGGCGGCACAAACAGAAACTCCGGCTCGCGATCGATGAAGCGCGCGATGAGCCACGGACAGGCGATGCGATCGATCTTCGGGCGTTCTCGGGTCACCCATTTCATGGGAGTCCTCCGGCAAAGCGTGCTGTCAAGAGTACTACGTTAGTGTAGGCTTGACTACATGCCAGAGCTGTGGCTGATGCTGGTCAATAGCGTGTCCGGCGAGAACAAGACCGCGCGCATGCGCATCTGGCGCGCGCTCAAGGCAAGCGGGGCCGTGGCACTACGCGACGGCGTGTATCTGCTGCCGGAATCCGAGAGCGCCCGAGCAGTATTTGTCGAACAATCGCAAGAAGTCGTCGCAGCCGGCGGTATGGCGCACATCGTCGCATTCGAGGCAGATGACGATGCGCAGCAACGCGAGTTCGTCCGCCTATTCGATCGCAGTACCGACTATGCCGAGCTATTCGGGAGGCTCGATTCCTTCAAGACCGAAGTCGCAAAACTCGACGAAGTCGAAGCCCGTCGCCAAGCAGCGGCACTGCGTCGCGACACCGCAGCCCTTGGGGCCATCGATTTTTTCCCCGGCGCCTCGCGCCATCAGGTCGAGGGCGCGCTGGCCGACGCCGAGGCTGCTCTTAATGCACGCTTTTCGCCCGATGAGCCGCATGCGGCACAAGGAATCATTCCAAAGCGCGAGAAAGCGCGGTACCGCGGACGCACCTGGGCGACGCGCGAGCGTCTGTGGATCGACCGCGTTGCCTCCGCGTGGCTGATTCGGCGTTTCATCGACCCGAAAGCGAAATTCCGCTGGTTGAAGAAACCCAAGGACTGCCCGAAGACCGCGCTGGGCTTCGATTTTGACGGCGCGGAGTTCACGCACATTGGCGCGCGGGTGACGTTCGAAGTGCTGGCTGCAAGTTTTGGGTTGGACAACGACCGTGCCATTGCACGCCTTGGCGCGCTGGTCCACTACCTCGACGTCGGCGGTATCCCGGTGCCAGAAGCTGCCGGCTTCGCGGCCATCATGGCCGGTGTCCGCGCGCAGGAGGCCAACGACAACAAGCTTCTGCAGAGCATGAGTGCCGTGCTCGATGCGCTGTACACGAGCTATAGCCAACTTCCCGGAGGTGAATCATGAACGCCCGTCGACATGGACGCTTTGCAGTTTTACGGATCACGATGACGTCGATCGCCGGGTGCGCGGTTGCGGGTGCACTGACGTGCGCCGACAGCATCGCCGCGGCACCGGCGTCACTGGATGCCACGGCAATAGGGGAAGCCAGCGGGGCGACGGCAACCGCTACGCCCGACGGCGTCGTGAAGATCGGCTGGCCGCGCAGGGATGTGACTGTCACCGTGGATGGCATGACGCTACCACCGGCGGCGGGCCTAGGCTCATGGGCCGCGTTCGCTCCGATGGGGACGGGCGCGATGGTGATGGGCGACACCGTCGTGTTCGAAGACGAGGTCGATGCGGCGATGGACGCAGCGTTCGCGCATGGGTTAAGCGTGACCGCTCTGCACAATCATTTCTTCCACGACACGCCCAAGGTGTACTTCATGCACATCGGTGGTGAAGGCCAAGCTGAAAGCCTGGCAGCGGGCGTTAAGGCGGTTTGGGGCGCGATTCGCGCCGTACGCAGCACACACCCGCAACCGGCGACGAGCTTTGGTGGCGCAACGCCAAAGCCCGGCCATGTCGACGCGGGGGCTATGAGCAAGATCGTGGGCCAACCGGCGAGCGACAGCCAAGGCGTGGCCAAGATCACGATCGGGCGCACCGGCACGATGCAAGGCATGGCCGTGGGCGCTTCAATGGGCCTGACGACTTGGGCTGCGTTCAGCGGCAGCGATGCACTCGCTGCCATGGATGGCGACTTCATTATGACCGCCGAGGAAGTGCAGCCGGTTCTGCATGCGTTGCGCGAGGCTCGTGTTCACATCGTCGCGTTGCACAGCCATATGATCGGCGAGCGTCCGAACTTCTATTTCACCCACTTCTGGAGCATCGGCAAGGCGCAGGATCTGGCGCATGCTTTTCGTGCGGCGCTGGATGCGCAGGCCGCCGTCGTCAGGAAACCCTGACCTCCAACACTGGCGCACCCATGATCGGCACTCCGCGCCGGTGGACCAAGGCCGCTTCTGCAAAGACACCCGACAACCCCGTCAGTCTGGCGGAAGCCACGCGCGTGTGGGTGAGGATCGGCTGGCTCAGCTTCGGCGGCCCAGCCGGCCAGATCGCCTTGATGCACCGCGAACTCGTCGAGCAACGCCGCTGGATCAGCGACACGCGCTTCCTGCACGCGCTCAGCTACTGCATGCTGCTACCGGGTCCGGAAGCGCAACAGCTCGCGATCTATATCGGCTGGCTGATGCACCGCACCGCCGGCGGCGTGATTGCCGGCACGTTGTTTGTGCTCCCTGGGGTCATCGTCATCGGCGTGCTGAGCTGGTTGTACGCGGCATACCAGCAGCTACCCGCAGTAACCGCGATCTTCTTCGGCCTGAAGGCCGCCGTATTGGCGGTGGTTGTCGAGGCGGTCCTGCGCGTCGGGCGGCAAGCGCTGAAGAATCGCGTGATGATCGCGATTGCAGCCGCTGCGTTCGTGGCACTGTACTTCTTCAAAGTGCCTTTTCCGTTGGTCATCCTGAGCGCGGCTTTGATCGGCATCGCCGGCCGGCATTGGCGATCGACGAGTTTTCCGGCGCCAGCATCAACCGCGGCGCTTGCCCAAAGCGATTATTTGATCGATCGACGGATGGCCCGGGGTGAACTAACCCATACGGTGCGCTCCCTGCGTCGGTCTGTCGTCGTGCTCGCGGTCTGTCTTGTACTGTGGTTCGGGCCAGTGGTTGGCGCGATGCTGTATTTCGGCCGAGCCAGCGTGTTCGCCCAGCAGGGCACGTTCTTCGGGGAAGCCGCGCTGGTCACCTTCGGCGGCGCTTATGCGGTGCTCGCCTACGTCGCGCAACGTGCCGTCGAGACGTACGGCTGGCTCAGCCCGGGCGAGATGCTCGACGGTCTGGCGCTTGCCGAAACCACGCCTGGCCCGCTGATCATGGTGGTGCAATACGTGGCTTTCATCGCGGCATTCCGCCATCCGGGCAGTCTGTCGCCCTATGCGGCCGGTGTGCTCGGCTCGCTGCTCACCACCTGGGTCACATTCCTGCCGTGCTTCCTGTGGATCTTTCTCGGCGCACCCTACATCGAGTCGCTACGCAGCAATCGCACACTGAGTGCGGCCCTCTCCGCGATTACGGCGGCCGTAGTGGGCGTCATACTCAACCTGTCGGTCTGGTTCGCCGTGCACACGGTATTCCACACGGTGCAGGTGCAAGCCATCAGCCTCATGCGCGTCGATGTCCCGGAGTGGCGGAGCGCCGATTTCGCCGCGCTGGCGCTCAGCGCCTGCGCGCTACTGGCAATGCTGCGCTTCAAGCTGGGGATGGGGTGGACGTTATTCGGCAGCGCAGTGCTCGGCGCTGGCATTTGGACGTTTTTCCACGGTGGGTAGATATTGCGGGGAAGCTCGTTGGAGACCCTGTGAGTGAGGGCCCTGCGCTGTCACCGCGACATGAGCGGTTTTACGCACCGGAGGAGGGGTGACGTATGAATTACGCTGGATCTAGGCCAGTCGCATTTTCGAAGACTTGGATGTTATGCGGCGCGCTGTGGGCGTCGTTCTCAATCGGCATCTGTTCGGTTGCGGCCGCGGATCCTACGGGCAACGCCCGGTTCGTTGTTAAAGAGCTCGCGCTCCCGGGTGCGAACGGGTTGGTGTCGTTGGACTACTTCATATTCGATCCGGCGAGTCATCGGCTTTGGGTGCCCGCATCAAACACGGGCAGTGTGGACATCATCGATGGGAACACCAACCAGGTCAGTGCGCTTGCCGGATTCCCGACGGCGCAGGTGGAATACAAAGGCAAGCACCCCGTGTTTGGGCCGAGCTCCGTAACATTGGGCGATGGTGTGGTTTACGTCGGCAACCGCGGAAATTCGACGGTGTGCGTGATCGACGCCCACGCACTCAAAATCGGTGAGTGCCTGGCGATCGGCTCCCCTGCGGAGGGTCTGTCCGCTGCACCGGATGCACTGACTTACGTTGCTGCAGTGCGCGAGCTGTGGGTCACGCGCGGCGTACCTCCGATGGAGGTACCCTCGTCGGATCGCGCCATCACGGTGTTGGACGCCTCCGAGCCCACGCGCTTGAGGCTCAAGGGCAAGATTGCGCTCGGAGCATCTGCCGAAGGCTTCGCAGTGGACAATCAGCGGGGGCGTTTTTATACGAGCCTCGAGGAACGCGGCGAGACAGTCAGTATTGGCATCCATCGCCATGAGATCGTGGCGCGGTGGCACTCCGGCTGCGATGAACCGCATGGGTTAGCACTTGATGCTGCGCGAGGGATTCTCTTCGTTGCATGTACTGCACGAGTCGTAACAATGGATGTGACACACGACGGCCAGATTCTCGGATCCATCGACACGGGCGCGGGGCTCGACAACATCGACTACCTGCCATCGATGAAGACACTCTATGCAGCAGCTGCGGAGGCGGCCGTGCTCACCCTGGCTCGGGTCGATGAACACGGGATCCCCAACCGTGTTGCAGTCATCCCCACGGTGAAGGGTGCGCGCGGGGTCATGGTCGAGTCCGAGGGCAACGCGTACGTCATAGATCCTCTTCGGGGGCGAGTCTTGAAGGTCACTCTGCGATCAGAACCGACTCACCAGGGATAGATTCGCAAGCTTTCCCGTCAAGCACAGGGTCTAGGGTCAGCGACGGTGCACTCATGTCCCTCGTTTAGTCGCGGACCAGACCTGGAGCCCGCGATAAGCAACCCAGGCCGCAAACTTGTTGCTTCCCCGCGAGGCAGATCGATGCACGATGCTGCATTGGTAGAAAACGACTGCGCGATCTGGCTGGCTTATCAAGCAAGCACTAGACTGATCTGCGTGGTCGTTCAATTTACCCCCGAATTTACCTCCTATCAGCACGGTGCTTGAGCGGGCACTTTCAGCCGCCCGGTAGCGGGTAATTTCTCCGAGGAAAATAAGCGCTGCAACTGGCCCACGACCATCGGAGGACTCGTGATCGATCGAGCGGCTGCAATCTAAGCTATCGGTGTCAGCTCGCCCAGGACTGTTGGGATCAGCTCGCTCACCGTAGGATGAATGCGAACGCCGTGCTCTACCATTCTGTAGGGGAGGTGGGCGTACATCGCATCCACCAGGGAATGCACTGCTTCGTCACCCCCGACACCCAGAACTGCGGCGCCAAGAATTTGCTTGCTGTTCGCATCGACCAGTACCTTCATGAAGCCTTGGGTTTCGCCTTTCTCCCGCGCTCGAGCGACGTCCGTCATGGGCATGCGTCCGATCAGGATGTTGTAGCCTGCGCGCCGTGCTTCGGCTTCACTCATGCCGAGGCGACCCAGCGGAGGGTCCGTGAACAGCCCGTAGATCGGTATCCGGTCGCTGACCTTGCGATTCTCGCCATTCAGCAGGTTGTCGGCGACGATCTCGTAGTCGTTATAGGCAGTATGCGTAAAAGCGCCGCGGCCGTTGCAGTCGCCGAGGGCGTACACGTTCTGGGCGCTGGTCTTCAATGTCTCGTCGACCTTGATGTAACCGCCCGCGTCGACCTCGATGCCCGCTTCCCTCAGCCCCAGGTCATTCGTATTCGGCACGCGACCGACAGCGAGTAGCACGTGCGTGCCAGCGACCGCTGGTGCGCCGAGGCTGCACTCTAGGCGCAACAGAATGCCCTCTCTAGCCGGCTCGAGAGCCAGGCACTTCGCATTGAGCCGGATCTCGATATCTTCTGCCGCGAGAATGTCCCTCAGCGCGTCCGAGACGTCTGGGTCTTCTCGACCGATCAGCCGGGGTCCCGTCTCGATGATCGTCACTTGGCTGCCGAAGCGGCGGTACATTTGCCCAAACTCGAGCCCAACGTAGCTGCCTCCCACGATGAGCAGGTGCTCGGGCAGGAAATCGATGTCCATCATGCTCTCGCTCGTCAGGTAGGACACCTGCTCGACACCGGGTAGGTTTGGCACATTCGGCCGTCCACCGACGTCGATAAATACCCGGTCGCCCGTCAGCGTATCCGGACCCACTGTGACAGTGTGTGCGTCGAGGAACCGGGCGTGCCCCGTATAGACGGTCGTATTCGCAAGCGAGCGCAGCCACTTCTCGAGGGACTTGGTTGAATGCTCCACCAGCGCGTCCTTTCTCGCCTTGACGCGGGCCATGTCCGTTTTCACGGGTCCACCAAGTTCCACGCCATAGTCCGCCGCTCTTTGCGCAAGCCGGGCTACGTAGGCACTCGCAACCAGTGTCTTGGTCGGAGTGCAGCCGTTGTTGACGCAGGTGCCGCCAAATTTCCCGCGCTCGATGATGCACACCCGCCGCCCAGCCGTAGCGAGACGCTCGGCAAGGGAGGGGCCCGCCTGCCCAGTGCCTATGATGATCGCGTCGTAGCCGTTCATGTGTTCCTCCTGGCCGCGCGGTTGAACGGGGCATTACCGCCGTGTCTTCCCGACCTCGCGCGCAATCGCGGACAACAGCTCATGCCACACGGTGTCAGTTTGAGGAGCCACCGAGTAATACGCCTGCCCATTCGTTGCAATGCGAATCATGGTCGCTTCCCCCGGATGAGTCCTGATCTTTGTGCCGGGCGATACTTCTCGCCGAAATCCGGCTGCTGCGTGGCGTCGACGGAACTCGGCTGTTGCGCCGGGACCGGCGCCGCGTTCATGACGACGGCGACGAGCGCTCCGGAGGCGAACGTGAGCGCGCTGATTGCCGCGATCGCCATAGCGGCGCCGAACAAGTCGGTCATGACTCCGGCAGACAGCGCGCCGATGGCGTAGCCAAGGTCGCGCCAGAAGCGATAAACGCTGAGCGAACGCGCCCGCCACGAGGGATGGGACGCGTCAGAAACCGACGCGATCAGCGTCGGGTAGACCATGGCAGTGCCGAGGCCGAGAAACACGCTCGCGAGGAACCACCAGCGAAAGCTGTGAGTGATTGAAGTCAGTAGCAGCCCGCCAGCCTGGACCCACATCCCGGCCACGATCAGGCCCTTTCGGCCCCAGCGGTCACTTAAAGGCCCCGTGACTGTCTGACACACACCCCAGACCGCCGGGTAGATCGCCTTCAGAATGCCGATGCGTTCGATACCGAGGCCGAAGCCGGCAAAGAACAGCGGGAAGATCCCCCAGCTCATGCCGTCGTTCAAATTGTTGACGAGCCCTGCCTGGGACGCCGCGAACAGATTGCGGTCGCCGAATGACGCGCGCCGGAAGATCTGCCCGAAGTTCACCGCCTCAGCGGTTTCGGCGTGACGGGAGATCTCCAATCCGACGTGCTGGCCGGTTTCGCGCACGAGCAGCGCTGAGAAGCCCAGTCCCAGTGCCGCGAAGGCTATACCCAGGTAGAACGGCGCCGGCCGCAGACCGTAATGCTCGGCGATATACCCGGTCAGGAAAGCTGTAACGCCGACGGCGAGATAACCCGCGAATTCATTAAGGCCGACCGCCAGCCCGCGCGACTTGGGACCGACCAAGTCCACCTTCATGATGACGGTCATCGACCAGGCGAAGCCCTGATTGATGCCGAGCAGCGCGTTCGCGGCGACCACCCACCCCCAGCTGGGCCCCCAGGCGAGCATGAACGGAACCGGTAAACCGACCAGCCAGCCGAACACCAGCATGTGCTTGCGGCCGTAAGCGTCCGCGAGATGCCCGGAGACCAGATTGGAAAACGCCTTGACGACGCCGAAGGTTACGATGAACGACACGATGATCGTGGTCGAGGTTATCCTGAACACGTTCGCGCCGAGAAGCGGGACCACAGTCCGTTCCAATCCGACCATGCCACCGACGAACGCGTTGGTGGCGACGAGCAACGCGAACTGCGGCCAGTTCTCGCGCAAGCCGAGCCGGACGGTGGGCGAGCCGGAAGCCGTGGATCTAGCCGACATGATTTACTGACTCGGACGCTCGGCGGCCTCGACCGCAATGAACGCGGCGTCGACCGTCGTCAGCAGGCCGAGCCGGGAATCGATGGGCGCGAGAATGCGCGCCAGCAGACCGACAGCCGGGTTGTGGATAGCGCCGCGGACCGCCGTGACGGAGAAACCCGCCTGCTCAGCCAGAGCGCGCAGCGCAGTCGCCGTGCGGAATGGTGCAGATCGCCACATCAAACGATGCATCGATGAGCACTCTCATGGTCACTACTGCAGGACTCATCGATTGCCCAGGCGGGCATCTGCCGCGCGGGCCTTTGCAGGCCACGCCGCTGCACGCCCCGCGTTGGCCGCACGAAGTGCCGCCGCGTCCGGCGGCGGCGTTGGAATATCGGTCAGCATGAGGCGGACGAACTCGACTTCGTCCTCGATCTGAAACGCCGCATTGTGTCGTTTCTCGAAGCCGATCGTGGATATAGGCTTGCCGCTCAGGTGACGACCGCAGAGCGACCCCGAGAAGGCCCCTGGCAGGACCTCCAGGTAATCGGGTAAGGCCTTCAGGCGTCGGAGGCTCCGGAACAGGATGCGGGCTCCGTCCTCGGGCGTCGCGGCAAGCTCGGTCCTGCCCACATCGCCCACCATCAGCGTATGGCCGGTCAGCACGAACCACGGGTCGTCCGAGCGGGTCCGATCGGTGACGATTACGGACATGTGCTCGGGTGTGTGTCCCGGCGTGTGGAGGATTTCCGCCGTGACGTTACCGAGCGTGAGCACCTCGTGGTCGCGAACGCCCCGGAACGGAACCGTCGCGTCGGCCTCAGCGAACAGCACATACTCGGCGCCCGTCGCTTCTGCCAGCCGTGGCCCGCTCGAGGCATGGTCCGCATGAATATGCGTGTCGATGACGTAGAGAATGCGCATGCCGGTGTCCTTGGCTGCACTGACGTACGGCGCGATGTCGCCCACCGGATCGACCACGGCAGCCGTGGCCTGGCCTCCGCAGCCAAAGAGGTAGGAGATCGCGACGGGATCGGTGTGCAGGAACTGGCGCAGGATCATGGATACCTCCGCGTATCGCGAGGCCCGCCATCCGCCGGTCGCGAGCTTGACAGGCAGGCTCCGTATCATTAAATAATTACGTTGAATGATTGTTCGAATGGGGCGGTATGTCAAGCGAGAATCCGAAGCGCACGCTCTTCGCCCGCTTTGCCGAGATTGCCAAGGCACTCGGTCACGGGCGGCGGCTGGAAATTCTGGAGTTGCTCGCCCAGGGGGAGCGCAGCGTCGAGGCGC
>Ga0209350_1000786_pt1 | contig 15807 bp, 6 predicted proteins | sample GraSoi013_2_20cm_2_FD_185822 | JGI IMG/M metagenome (GOLD analysis project Ga0209350, IMG submission 185822) | Grasslands soil microbial communities from the Angelo Coastal Reserve, California, USA - Sample 09_27_2013_2_20cm (SPAdes) (version 2) | ecosystem: Environmental > Terrestrial > Soil >...
CTGATGCTCTCCGGCAAGCTGCGAGAGAGTGCGGCAGCGCGGCCACCAGTTTTCCTAAACCAGACGAAAGCGACGCCTTTTCTCAGGAGAAAATAGACAAGCTGCAGGGCTTGTGGGCGGCACGCATTCAACCCAAGAATTCTGCGTTTGATCGCCTCCCTTCCCATTCCGTCGACGTGATGCGAACTTTCGATCCGGAGAATCACACTGCGCGCATCACCTTCGATCTGAGCGACTCCCCGCCGTATCGCGTTGAGCGCATCGAATTCTTTGGCCTGCACAAATTCAGCGATCGCTACGTCCGTCGTAGAATTGCCTTGCGTGAAGGCCATCCAATCGATGAGCGCGCGCTCGAAGGCGGCTTGCTGCGCCTGGCGAGGACGGGCTACTTCAAGCCCATCCACAAAGAAGACATTCACGTTCAGCTCGATGAAGCCACTCACACCGCCAACGTCTCGATCCGCCTCGAAGAGATCGGCCAGCAGCGAGCTTCGCTGACAGGAGGCACCGGGCAATTCGGGAGCACGCTTGGCGTCATCTACACCATCTTCGACCTGCTGTATCGCGAGGAACTTCTTTCCGCGCAACTCGATGGCGGCCCGGAGACACTTCAGATCATGCTTGGCGTGGCCAAGGAAGGAATCTTTGGCACGCGCGCCTCGCTGGCCTTTTCGGTTTTTAATAATGTGATTCGCCCGCGGTTCGCGAGCAGCGTACACGGACCGTTTTTCTCTTCCCACAACGAAGGAATCAATATTCCCTGGACCTACCCGTTGAGCAACACCGACTCGCTCGGTGCGAACTACACTCTGTCGAGCACAACCACGGAATATCCGTCTGCCTCTATCTCTAGCGTGCCAGGTGTGACGCTCGGCGACGTTCGATCAAGAGCTTCCAGCCGCTCGCTTGGAGTCGGCTGGACCCGCGACGCGGGAAATGAGCGCGTTCAATTTGCGAATTCCGCTTCCGGAGGATGGCTCGGCGGCAGTGAAAACATGGTCCGTTCCTCCGCTGAGTACAGCCGCATCTTCCGCGACCCGATTTTCGCACCACAAGGCGGATGGGCCTTTCGAACTACATTCAGCGGTGCAGGCAGCTATCGTGGCGACATGCCATTTTATGCGCGACTATTTTCAGGTGACGAACTTGTGCGCGGGCTTCGTCCCGGCGAGCTTGGCCCTGACGCAGTAACAGTCACCACGTCGGCGAGCGGCGGTCTGACTTATTCCGCGGCGCCTGCTGGCGCAAATCTTGTTACCGTATCTGGCGTCGAATACCGCTTCCCTCTCAGAGTAGGCACGGAAGCAGCCGGCTTCTTTGACTTCGGCTCCGGCTGGCTGCTCCCCAACTGGCTGGGCCCTACCAAACCGCTGTTACTCGGCGCGACAAATGGCGCCATTCATGGTTCCACGGGAATCGAACTTCGCTGGACCGTGCCCGGCGTCCAGGTTCCCGTTCGCGCTTATTACGCGCTGAACGTTCTGCGATTGAATCGCGTTATCCCTCTCTCAAACACATCCAGCTTCGTGGCGCACAACCGCTTCTCCGCCTTCGGATGGGGTCTCGGCTCGCTGTTCTGAGCGGCATGTCTGTACTACACTTCCGAAACCATGAAACACAAAAAGCAGGTGAAGGAAGCGAAGCGGATCGTCGAAAAGTACCGCATCACAAAGGGAGAGAAATTCCGGCTAAAAGACTATGACCCCGCTGACACGAATGGCGTCAAGAGCAAACAGCACGCTGAAAATATTCTGGAGACGCGTGTAGGACTGCTCAGTGACATGCAGGAAAAACTTTATGCCCAGGATCGCTGGGCTCTGCTGCTGATTTTTCAAGCCATGGATGCCGCCGGGAAAGACGGAGCCATCAAACACGTAATGTCCGGCGTGAATCCGCAGGGCTGCGACGTCCACTCGTTCAAGGCGCCCAGCAACGAAGAACTGGACCACGAGTATCTCTGGCGCGCCCACAAGTGCATCCCGCCTCGCGGCAAGATCGGCATTTTCAATCGCTCTTATTACGAAGAAGTTCTCGTCGTCCGCGTGCATCCACCGCTTCTGAGGGCGGAGAAGCTCCCCGACCAATTAATCACCAAACACATTTGGGACGAGCGCTACGAAGATATCAACGCTTTCGAACGTTACCTGATGCGAAATGGTGTCGTAATCCGCAAATTCTTCCTGCACCTTTCAAAAGAGGATCAGAAAGAAAGATTTCTCGAGCGCCTCGAAGATCCGAAAAAGAACTGGAAGTTCTCCATGGCCGACGTTCAGGAGCGCGCTTTCTGGAAGGACTATCAGGAAGCCTACGAGGAGATGATTCAGCACACCGCAACGAAGCACGCGCCGTGGTACATCATCCCCGCAGACAATAAGTGGTTTACGCGCCTGGCCGTCGCTTCGGCAATCATCGAAACGCTGGACGAGCTCGATCTTTCTTTCCCCGAGGTTGACGAAGAAAAGAAGAAGGAATTGCAAGCCGTCCGGGGTTCCCTGCTTTCTCAGAAGGATTAGGGATTAGGCAGGGGTTAATCCTGTAGAGGCGGCGTTGCGTTGCTATCTTTCGCTAGTCGCAAAGGCAAACCGGGCAGTAAGTTGGAGCGGGCTACCCACCCTCTTCCGAGGCCAGGCGTCCCGCTCCACCACAGAACGAAGGAATCGCCGCAAAGCGGGTGCCACTTCCTTCCCTTCTGTGCAAAAGCTCAAATCGCTGCATCGAAAACAATTAGGCATCCACTGCGGAACCACTTCTCGCCTGCCCACATAAATTATCGAAACCTATGGAGTCTTAATATGAAAATTGGATGCGTCAGATCCAGCAGGCTTTTCCGTCTATACGCTCATATGGGCGCGGGCTCCCGCCCTTTCAGCAAGAGAAATCTGTTGTCACTTCCATTCGATTGTTTGCTGGAGTCCGCCGATTCTCACGTCGAAAACGCCGGGTTCGACGACGCGTTTGTTGTCGACCCCGATGAAGGACAAGTCGTCGGGGGTCAATTCGAAAGAAACCTTTCGGCTCTCGCCCGGCTGCAGCATTACTTTTGCGAATCGCTTGAGCCGTTTCATCGGCGGCGTCACGCTCGCAAACCGTTCGTTCAAGTACAGTTGAACAACTTCCTTGCCGGCGCGTTCGCCGCTATTTTTCACCGTCACATCAACGTGGACGGCCTGGCTTCCGGATGCCGTGGACGGAGCCACATGCAAATCCGAATAGGAAAACGTCGTGTAGCTCAATCCGGATCCAAATTCGAACTGCGGCGGAGCCATTGCTTTCCCTGCTCCCCAGTCCTCCCCTGAAAACATTTTGTGGTCGTAGGTGAAGAGGCGGTTCGGTGCACGCGGATAAGTAATCGGGAGCTTGCCGCTGGGATTCACATCGCCGAAGAGAATCTCCGCTATGGCCTGTCCGCCCTCATTGCTGGGGTTGTAAGCCATGATGATGGCTTTCGCGGAATCCGCAATGCGGCTGATGATGCGCGGGCGCCCTTCCGTTAGCACTAGGACGACGGGCTTTTTCGTTTCCATAACTTTCATGGCAAGGTTGAGCTGAGCGTCGGGCAGCGTGAGGTCCGGGATGTTGCCGGGTGTTTCGGCATAAGCCCATTCTCCGAGGCACACCACAACTGCGTCTGCGCTTGACGCTGTTTCCACAGCCTTGGTGATGTCGCCTTCCTTGTCGAAGGTCGCCCCAGGAACGTAGGTAACGTTGGCTATGCCGATCTTTTCCTGAACGGCTTTGAGAATCGTCGCACGATCTTTCGGGTACATGCTCGCTCGGTCGCCTTGCCATGTATAACTCCATCCGTTATTCAGTGGAATCAGGGAATCGGCATCCGGCCCGGTCACAAGAACGTGAGCCGTCTTCGCAAGCGGTAACGTGCGATTTTCATTTTTCAGCAGCGTAATGGACTCGCGCGCAGCTTCCAGGCTGACTTGCCGCGATTCCGGTGAGCCGATTACCGTCTTCGAATCGATCCCGCGCAACGGATCGTCAAAAAGCCCCAACTGGTACTTCACCGTGAGAATCCTTCGGGCCGCCTCGTCAATGCGGCTCGCCGGCACTTTCCCCTCCTGCGCCAGTTCGAGCAAAAGGTCGCTGAAGCTATAATCGCTTGGCACCATGCTCATGTCGACTCCGGCAAGCACGGCAATACGCGTGGCTTCCTTCTCATTCGCCGCGATGTGATGAGTTGAGACGAGCCCTTTGATGTCCATCCAGTCGGAAACGACGAATCCCTGCAAACCCAACTCGTTGCGCAAAACAGTTTTCAAGAGGTAACCGTTGGCGTGACCCGGCGTTCCGTTCACTTCGCTCGAATTCACCATTACAGTGTGGGCGCCCGCCTTCACAGCCGCGGCAAACGTGGGGAGAAAATATTCGCGCAAAGTATTTTCCGGAATGAGCGCGGGGCTGCGGTCACCGCCGGTCGTGGGATAGCTGTACCCGACATAGTGTTTCAGTGAAGCGGAAACGCTGAATGGACTCGAAAGATCACTCCCCTCATACCCGCGAACCGTGGCTACGCCCATCACCGTCGCGAGGTAGGTATCCTCTCCGAATGTTTCCCACAAGCGCGACCAAAGTGGCTGCCGTCCGGCGTCGAGCACCGGCGAAAATGACCATGGAATGCCCGCCTTGCGCGTTTCCGCAGCCGCGATCTGGCTGCCCCGCACCATCAGCTCAGGATTCCACGTCGCCGCCATCGCTAGCGGCTGGGGAAAGAGCGTGCCCTCAACAATATAGTTCGGCCCGTGAATCGTATCGATGCCGTAAAGCACTGGGATGTGCAGCCGGGTTTTCTTCGCCTCTTCTTGGATGGCGCGGATAATCTCGTGCCACTTCTCCGCGGACAACGCTTCGTCATTCACGTTGAGAATGGAACCGACGCCGTATTCACCGACGGCCTTGTGGAGTTTTTCGGGATTGATTCGAATGGACTGACCTCGGCCGTCGGTAACCATGCCAATTTCGAGCTGCGTCATCTGGCCGATTTTTTCTTTCAGCGTCATCTGGCTGACCAGTTTTTCCACGGCCACGGCGGAAGCGCTTGCAGGCGGGCCGGCCGGAGTCATATTCCGGTGCAAAAATACTTGGCTGTCGACCATGCCAGAAGCAACATCATCGGCGCCGGAGGGCGCCGCCAAGACTGTGCAAACAGCCAGTAAAATAACGATATGCCAAAGCTTCCTCTGTGGGGTGGTCAAGGGTGTCTCCTTGCCAAGCATCCTACCTCCGGAGGCTGGATATTCCAAACTTTGGTTTCTTGAAATTTCCAGTAGTTCACTTGTTAACAGCGGAGGACTTGCAAACTGCCGGGAAATGCTGATGCGAAAGAGCTGCTGCGACGAAATGCAGCGCCTCAGTTTGGGGAAGAATATCGGTAGCGCAAGCTCGGCGGCATACGGTGAGAGCGTGTCCGTGTGTTGTACTCCAGTTGATAGCCCAGATGTTCCGCATCGCCAGGGTAGTCTCGACCCTCAGGATACGGATATGGCAGAAGTGAATGCCGCGGCAAAGGTTCAACCGTAAATGCGCGCGCCGCATAGAAATCGAGATCCTTTTCAAAGCCGTCGGCGTAAAAGAAATAATCGCGAATCCATCCGGTCGGCACCGCGGGAAGCTGCCGCGGATCAAAATCAAGCTTCAGTCCTTCGCCTGAGCCAAAAACGACGAAGCGATCATCGGACGCTTGCAGCAAATCGAACACGTCGCCGTAACGCGTGTAATTTCCCGCGGCGCGAGCGTAAGGACCGGTCATGCTCCGGTGCGAATACGAGTAGATCGTGTCGCTCGCGGGCTTCAACCGAATCTCGCGCGGATAGCCGACGAAATCCAACGCCGCCTTGGCAAGGGGCACTTGCGCCACGCGAACGTCAGGCACATCCGGTGTTTGGTCGATTCGAATCGCGTCCCAATAGATCTTCAAATTGTTGACGATGCGAATCCGCCGTGTGCTTGAGGGAAGCTTGCCAGTCAAGTCCGCTACCATGGTCCGTTCGAGCCCCGCAGGAAAACCCATGTCTTCCACGACGCGCACCCAATTGCCTTGCGCATCAAGTGCTTCCACATATGGCGGAATCACCTTGATTCCAGCCTGGTCCGCTGCATACATCGAAGTCGCGGTGAAGTAATCCGTGTAGCCATCGATAATCAATCGCAACGGCTTTTGCGGGTCCCACGCGCCGAGATCGACTTCAATCCAATGCAGCTTGGCGAATCCCGCGAACGGCAACTCCTCAAAATCGGTGACGTACTTGCGATCACGTTTGGAGATCAAAGGCAGCACATCATTTCCCTTGTCGTCCCAAGCTCCGATGGGCGCGTGGGCGTCACGGCTCGCGATCACGCGGAATTCCGGAAATGGCGGAGCGCTAACGAATCGCTCATTCGGAAACACTTCGTACGCCGCTGGATGATCGATGGCCAGCAGCCGAACCTGGTCGAGATACACCGTTTCTTCCATCGGCTCCATGAAGCGGAAGCTGAGCAGGCCGTTGCGGGGTTTCACGCTCCGCGCAGCCACCTTCAGATACTCGTCAGGATCGGGAACGTCCCTTTCTCCCGGCGCGACCCAGTGGCCGACCACGCCCGGCCCGATCATGTCCGCGATGAATTCGTACTCGCGGCCATTCCAGGAAAACAAAATCGGGCACGAGCTACCTCGCCGGTCGAGCTCCGTGATGCTGTGCACCTTTTTCGAGGCCAGGTTAATTTCATCCTGCGGAACACCCGCCGGCCACAGCAAACGAACAACTTCAGCATTACGCTCCGAGCCCAGTCCGGCAAGAATCGGCGTGGCGTTCTGCCCCAGATAGCCCGAGGCTCCAACTACTTCCCATTTTTGATACAGCGTGCCCGCGTAAAGCTCGACCTTCGTTCCGATTCCGTTCTTGTTGTCATTCAGCGCCTTCAGGTCAATGCTCATCCAGTTGTGCTGGTTGCCGCCTTCATTGCGCAAAACAAGGGGCGCGCCACCGAGCTGCGTTACCGCCAAGTCTGCGTCGCCATTTCCATCGATATCCGCAACCGCAATCGCGCGCGGTTGATTTAGCTTGACCGCATCGAGGTGCACGTCCCTGGTGACGTCGCCCCAGCCCTTGCTCCCCAGATTTCGCAACAGCCTTAGTTCTCCTCCGCTGCTCGTCTCTCCTGCTGCGACGAGATCGATCCAGCCGTCATTGTCGTAATCCAGCGCAGCAATTCCCCAGCCTTTCTGCCAGCCGAAGTCCGGGAGAGGAACGCGCTCCAGCCGCTTTCCTTCCACATTCCGCCACAGGCTGATGCCCGGCGCGCCCGCATGCGTGAACGCCAGATCCATCCAGCCATCTTTGTCGAAGTCGAACGCGACAACGCCCACCGCGGGCGGCAACTTCTCTTTGCTGAAATCGATGCCGCCGAGCGGCGTGAATTTGCCCTCGCGCGGATTGAGATAGATGGAAGCTCCAGCCTGTCCGCCAGCGATTACGAAGTCCACGGCGCGATCATTATTGAAATCCGTAGTGACGACACCCGCACCAGTAGCCGCAACACCAAGCGCCGTTTCCGCTGACACTTCCGTGAACGTGCTATTCCCGTTGTTCCTCCAAAGCGCATTGTGCGGCGGCGTGCCCGGCGTACCTGCATCTGGCGCAATCGTGATGTACAGATCGAGGTCTCCGTCGTGGTCATAGTCCACAAACGTGACGCCCACGCATCCTTTCTCCCTCCGAATGCCTGCCGATTGCGTCACGTCCTCAAACTTCCCGTCTCCCTTGTTGCGCAGCAGCCGGACGCCGTCATTTAGACAAACTGCTAAATCCGTGCGACCGTCGTTGTCAAAATCACCGGCCGCGCAGCCAAGGCCACTCCCCGTTAACTGAATTCCCGCTTCCTTCGTCACATCTTCGAATCGGCCGTCGCCCAAATTGCGTAGTAAGTGGCTGGCTCCATCCGCAGTTCCGTTAACTAAGAAAAGATCCGGCTTCCCGTCGCCGTCGTAGTCGAAGAAGCATGCCCCAGTGCCTGGTCCAATCTCGACGCGGCTTCCTCCCGCGCTTTTCGACACAAACGCATTCGCCTCCGCCACAAATCGCACCGGAATCGCCGCAGGCACATCTACAACAGAATTCAGCGGCAACTCCGCGAGCGAGTAACGGCCCTGATCGCCATAGCCCGCGCCGAACGGCGTTCCGAGATGCTCCGTCGTGATTTTTTGGAAGCGCGCCAGATGTTCGCGCGCCCCGGCAACGTCGCCCTTTCGCTGAAGCGCGCGGGCGAGGCCAAATTCCGACGAAGCGTGAAAAGGGTTTAGAGTCAGCCCCTTCTTAAACGATGCAATAGCTTCGTCATATTTCTGCAGCTGCGAGTACAGGTAGCCGGCAAAATAATAGGCGTCTGCTTCATTGGGCGCGATCTGCGTGACGTGCTGAAAAGCCGCAATGCCCTTCTCTGCCTCTCCGAGATCTTTGTAGACAAGTCCGAGGTTGTACCAGGCGTAAGCATCTTTAGAAAGTTGTTGCGTTGCCCCTTCTAGCGCCGCGCGAGCGGGCTCCAGCTTTTGCTGCGCGAGGAGCGAAATGCCCAGGTTCAACCGAGCCACCGCAAATTTCGGATCGGCTTCGAGCGCTTGCTCAAAATATTTTTGCGCATCCGCGGGTCGCTGCTGGTTCAAGTACGCCACGCCCAGCGTGTTGAGGCGATAGGCGTCCGCTGCGCCGCTGGTCGATGGCCCGGGCTTCTTTGCGGCCGAAGCTTTCTCCTGTGCGGACGGCGCGCTGGAACGTACCAATATCGCCGCGCAGCAAGTCAAAATGGAACAAGCAAAAATCAACCCCACTGCCCGGCGGTTAGTTGAACGTGCCAAAATATTTCATCCTGTCCGCATGAGACGCCCGGATTTAGCCTACGATCCATCCCAGTGCAATTTTAGGATTCTCACGGCTGCACAACGCATCGTCAACCGTTATTATGCGCGCCGATCGTGTGCCTCGTCGTCGCTTGACCTTCGCGGCATGTGCGCTTACTCTCGCGCATCGACTATGAGCATCTTCCCTTACGGCTCGTTAACGAAAATTGCGCAACAAATTCGCTCGAAGAAAATCTCTCCCGTCGAGATCGTTGAACTTCACCAAAAACGCATTGAGAAGCTGCAGCCGAAACTGAATGCCTTTGTCCACCTGAACGCTGAGGGAGCACGTCGGCAGGCACGCGCGGCCGAGAGCTTGATGACACGAGGTGCCCAAGTCGGCCCCCTCTATGGCGTCCCGCTCACCATCAAGAGCTGCATCGATGTCGCCGGTTGGCCGTGTTCCGCCGGTTCTATTCTCCGCAAAGACTACATTGCGAAACAGGACGCTCCGCTCGTCTCACGATTGAAAGCCGCGGGCGCAATCCTCCTCGGCAATACCAACACTCCCGAATTTTTGATGGCCTACGAAACTGACAACCTGCTCACTGGAAAAACGAGCAATCCATGGAATTTGGCACATTCCTCAGGTGGCTCGAGCGGAGGTGAAGCTGCGGCGATTGCCTCAGGCTGCTCAGTCGGCGGCGTGGGCAGCGATGGAGGCGGCTCGATTCGCGTCCCCGCGCATTTTTGTGGAATCTGCGGCCTGAAGCCCACGCCCGGCCGCGTTCCTGCCACGGGACATTTTCCGCCAGGCGCCGGCGCTTTTTCCTGGATCGGCGCTGTCGGTCCAATGGCCCGCACCATCGCGGACGTGCGCTCCCTCTTCGAAGTGATGCTCGGACCGGACGCCGGCGACGCACTCTCCGCTCCGGTTCCCTTGCGTTCGTACAACGAGGCTCAACTTCGCGGCATGCGCGTCGGAATTCTCGAGAGCGACGCCCTGGGCGGGGCGACCTCGGAGACTCGCGCAGCCGTCGAGCATGCGGCAAAATTTCTCGCCGGCCGCTGCTTCACCGTCGAACCCTTTCGTTTGCACGGCCTTGATCGCGCGCTCGATCTGTGGTGGTTTTTCTTTGGCCCCGTGATCGGTCATTTGTTCCGTCACAGCATCGCCAGCCAGGAAGATCAAATCAGCCCGATGCTGCGCGAGTATCTCGCTTTCGCAACCTCCGGAGATCCAATGACGCTCGAGCAATTCATGAAAGCCTGCGCGGATCGGGATTTTCTCCGCGCCGAAATCCTCCGCCAAATGCAGGACACGCCCATTTTGCTCTCCCCGGTTTCCACAGGCCCTGCCTTCCGCCACGGCCAGGGAAACTACCTCCCCGGCACGGGCTACCGCGACACCATGCGATTCTCCCAATGGCTGAACTTGACTGGTTTTCCCGGCGCGTCCGTCCCCGTCGCCCTTTCGAATCACGGACTGCCCATCGGTGTTCAGGTCATCGGCCGTCCGTTTGAAGACGAGTTGGTCTTGGCCGTCGCAGAAGCCATCGAGAAATCCCACGGCTCCTGGCAAGCGCCACCGCTGGAAAATGTCTGACGTCCGGCGCCTACGGCTCTGGCTCGCGCATCAGCTCCGGATTCGGCACCCGATTTTTTTCGCGCGACTCTCGCTCCTTGCCTAATTGAGTGTCCAGTTTCTTCTGCGCCAGCGCGAACTCCGCTTTCGCCTCATTCTCCCGTCCGAGCTGTGCCAATATTCGCCCACGTAAAAAGTGTCCGCCCGTGATATCCGGCGCAAGATGCAGCGCCGCGTCAATCATTTTAAAAGCCTGTTCCAACTTTTGCTGTTTCTGATAAATCTTTGCCAACCCGGCATACGCGCTGGCCATTTTGGAATCCCGCCTCAGCGCTTCGCGAAACGATGCCTCCGCATCCTCGTCCTTGCCCAAGCGCGTGTATAGTGCGCCGAGTTGGTCGTAGTTGTCCGCCAAGTCTGGCTCGAGTGCGATATCGCGCCGAAACTCCGTTTCCGCCCGCTCGTCAGCTCCCGCCAGCATGTACGCAACTCCCAAATTCATATGAATGAAAGGAAGATTGCGATTCAGCGCCGCCGCTTTCTCCAACTCCGAAGTCGCTTCTGGAATTTCATCCCGGTTTAAATACGCCTTTCCCAGTATCAAGTGAAATTCTGCCGTCCCGCCGCCGATAGCGATCATGCGGCTGAGGATTTTCTCGTCGAGGCTCTTTTGCCCAGATTCCACTGCGGCAATGTCGAGCAGATACAAATACAGCACGTCATTGGACTTTTCCGCCCACAGCGGTTCGAGCACTGTCACGGCCTCCGCATATTTTTTCGTGAACACTTGGCAGAGTCCCAGAAGATAACGCGCCTGTTGCGAGTCCGGCTGCTCTCGCAAGACGGACGTAAACGGTGCAATCGCCCTGGCATAATTGCCGCGCCGGTACTCGACGAGCCCGATGTTCAGCCGGATTCCCGCAACTTTTGGTTCGAGCTTCTCGGCTTTTCGCAACAACGCGATTGCGCGATCCCATTCCTTGCGGCGCATGGCGATCACGCCAAGGTTGGCGTAAGCGGAACCGGCGCGCGGGTCAACCAACAGCACTTGACGAAAGGCCACTTCTGCGGCATCGAGGTCCCCCGCCTGAAGCGCCGTCTGCCCTTTCGCAAACAATGCCTGCGCATCCTCGGGCCGCTTGACTCCCACCGGCGCCGAACTGGATTGCGGCTTTAGGCCATTTCTCGTTGCCGGCCGCGCGCAAACGGACCCGGCCGCAACCAGCGCGAAACCGATCGCCAGAACGTATTTCTGTTTCTCGCCTCTCCTGTAATCTGCGCCCATCGGCATTCAGTGTCAGTCAGTCTCCGAGGGATTTCAAGAAGGCTCTGTGCTCTTGCCTTGCGTAACTCTCTATATTCCACAGATTCAGCCGCCGCACCTGCTATAACTCGCATCGGCCTGAATTTATCCCTTGACACCAACCCTCAAATGCACTATTAACTCGTTTTAATAGACAGATTCGGTGCGTTGCTTGCAGTCGTCGAGTGGTGGAGGCTGTGTCCGATCAGGGGTGCTTTTCGTGCGGATGATTTCAGGGGTGCCACTTCAGCCCTCCGCACTAGCCCATGCATCTCACGTCTCCCCAAGTTCGAATCTCGCTTGGAGGTCTTAACGTGAAGGAAACCTCAGACTTTTCCAATCCTCGAAAAAACATGTTCGGAGCCGCGTGGCTTGCGTTCGTCGCTCTAATCCTTGCGCTGGCCCTCCCCCTCGCCTCGCACGCCCAGGACACCGGCTACATCAGCGGCACGGTCACCGATAAGTCCGGCGCTGCCGTCGTCAGCGCAGAGGTTGTCATCACCAACACCGCTGGCAGTTTAACGCGCACGACCACCACAAACTCTGACGGCGCTTACGTCGTCGCCGGTTTGCCAGGTAGCACCTATAACCTCGTCGTAACCGCAAAAGGCTTCCAGAAATACTCGGCCAGCAAAGTCGTGCTGGACGTCGCCCAGAAAATTCGCGTTGACGTGCAGTTGACCGTGGGCGCCGTTACTGAAGTAGTGGAAGTAACCGGCGAAAGCGTCGCTCAGGTGGAAACCCAATCCTCCGCCCTCACTGCGACCGTGACTGGCAAACAAATCGATCAGCTCATGCTGAACGGCCGTAATTTCACCCAGCTCGTCACTCTGACTCCTGGGGTTGTCAACCAGACCGGCTCGGATGAAGGCAAGGTCGGCATCTATGGCAACGTCGCTTACAGCATGAACGGCGGCCGTACCGAATACAACAACTGGGAGCTCGACGGTGGCGACAACATGGACAATGGATCCAACGCCACGCTGAACGTTTACCCCAATCCCGAAGCCATTGCCGAATTCAAGGTCCTCACCTCTAACTATGGCGCGCAATATGGTCGCAACGGCTCAGGCACCGTCGAAGTGGAAACCAAGAGTGGTGGCGCTTCCTTCCACGGCAGCGGCTTCGAGTATCTGCGCAATGATTTCTTCAACGCGAAATCATGGGCAGAAGGAGCCGACCCCACTGCTAAGAAGGCTTCCTACAAGAAGCACGATTATGGCTACACCGTGGGCGGACCGGTTTTTATTCCCAACCATTACAACTCGGACAAGAAAAAAACCTTCTTCTTCTTCTCCGAGGAATGGCGCAAGGAAAGCAATACCTCCTCGGCCCCCTCGTCGGACGTGTCTACCACGCCAAACGTTCCTTCCGATTTAGAGCGCACTGGAGACTTCTCGGATCTATGCCCCGGAGCCAATTGCCCTCACCTAGTGGGCAATCCAAGCGCATTTTTCCCGGGCAATAAAGTGACCCCGACCGCGACTGGCACCGCTCTTCTGGCGCTGATCCCTAAAGCCAATACTACGAACGGTGGCTTCCCGGCGTTTCAACAGACAATCTCAACCCCGACCACGTGGCGCGAAGAACTGATCCGCGTGGATCACAATCTCACTGACAACTATCGCTTGACGTTCCGTTACATCCACGATTCGTGGCAGACCGTCGTGCCGAGCCCGTTGTGGGGCAATGGAACCACCAATTTTCAGAACGTCACGACAAACTTCGTGGGGCCGGGGTCAAGCTTCGTGGCTCGTCTGAACGCGAATATTTCGCCCACACTTCTTAATGAATTCGTGGCCAGCTATACGGGCGACCATATTTTCCTCACTACAGGCGGACCGGTGGCGCTCCCGGCCGGCTTCGCGATGGGAGCGATATTCAACAATGGTTTCGGCGGAAAACTTCCAGCAATCGACCTAAGTGGCAACGCGGCCTATGGCGGGGGCTTCGGCCAGGATAGTGGTTACTTTCCGTGGCACAATGCCAACCCCACGTACACGTATCGTGACAACATGACCAAGATTCGCGGTACGCACACCTTCCAGTTCGGCGCTTACGTCGTGTTCGCGCAGAAGAACGAAGCCAACTCTCCCAACGTACAGGGCATTCTAACCTTTGACACTGGCGACCCCACGGTCACAACGGGCAACTCCTTCGCCGATCTGTTGCTGGGAAACGTCGCGAGCTACCAGCAATGGACCGCGGAAAAGCAGTACTACGACCGGTACAGAATCGTGGAGCCTTACTTCCAGGATGACTGGCGCATTAACAAACGTCTCACTCTGAATCTTGGCTTGCGTGTCAGCCTGTATGGAACTTACCGCGAGCGCTATCGGCAAGCCTTCAATTTTGATCCCACCGCCTTCGTGGCAGCCAACAAGCCGGGCTTTAACGGAGATGGATCGTTGAACACGGGGGCCGGGACGGGCAATCCACTGAACGGCTTCGTCCAATGTGGAGGACCGGGAGGGACTTTCCCGCTCGTCCCTGGTTCAGCTTTCCCGACTGTCAGCGTTGGATCTTCTTCGAATGCTGGCTGCCTCAAGGGACATCTCTTCAACCCGGCTCCCCGCATTGGGTTTGCATTTGATCCTAAAGGCAACGGCAAAATGGCGATCCGCGGCGGCTACGGAATCTTCTACGAGCACACCAACGGCAACGAGGGCAACACGGAATCGCTCGAAGGCTCTCCGCCGCTTGTTCTTAACGCCACGCAGTCAAACGTTGCTGTGGGTGTGGGCACATGCCCTGCTAATGCTAATGGCGGCTATGCTTGCATCGGCGCCAATGGGGGAGCGATCCCGTTCTTTCCCCTTTCCGTCGTTTCCATTCCAAACAAGGCCATCTGGCCCTACGTCCAGCAGTGGAATTTGAGCGTTCAGAAGGAACTGCTCTACCACTTCGTGGCTTCCGCGGCCTACGTTGGAAGCAAAGGCACCCACTTGACTTTGCTCAGCAATGCCAACCAGCTTCTGCCTGTGCCTGCGTCGGCAAATCCGTATGCCGTGGGCGAGCCAATCATTGTGCAGGACCCAAACAATCCTACGGCGCCCTTTAACACTGTCTGCCCGGACTCCTCGCTCGCTGGCGGAAGCGTAAATGGCACCCCTGTTTCTGGCCAAGTTGCTCGTAACCTTGCGGTTGCTTGCGGCAGTGTTATCAGTAATGCTTCGGTTCGTACCGCATTCCCTGGCTTCAACAACATCAACACTCTTAGGGACGAGGCGAATTCCATCTATCATTCCCTGCAGGTGGGAGTACAGCGCACCGTCGGGGACCTCACGTTGAGCATGGCATACACCTACAGCCATTCCATTGACGACTCCTCCGACCGCAGCGATACCGCGTTCGTCAATGCCTACGACTTTGCCGCCAATCGCGCCAGCTCGAATTTCGACCTGCGCCACAACCTCGCCATCAGCTACGTCTACGGCCTCCCGTTTTTCAAGGGCACTGGGTTCTCCCATGCTCTCCTGGGCGGTTGGCAGATCTCGGGTATAACCGTCGCCCAGTCAGGGACACCCTTCAGCGTAACCACCAACGGCTTAGACGCTTTCGGCGACAACGCTGGCGTGGCTAATGGCACGGGCACCGGCTCCCGGCCTGATTTGGTGGGTAATCCACGTTCCGGGTTTTCCGCCAATCAGGATCCAAGCGAGCGTGGGCCGCTCGCCTACAATCCAGCGGCTTTCGCCGTGCCCAGAGGCCTAACCTTCGGCACTGTCGGGCGCAACACCCTGACATTGCCCGGACGTCTCAACTTCGACTTCGGCCTCTTCAAGAAATTTCCGATTAACGAGAAGACTGGATTCGACTTCCGCTGGGAAAACTTTAACCTCTTCAATCACACCCAGTTCAATCAGGTCAACGGAGACCTTGGCCCGAGTAGCTTCCTGCACTTGACCAACACTCACGATGGGCGCCGGATGCAACTCGGTCTGCGGTTTTATTTCTAACTCAGCCTCAAACGGCATAGGGGGAGCGGTCGCCCGCTCTCCCCTGCCACACCACCCGACATGCGGGTCCGCATCGGGCGGTTCAGAGGGTTACGCAAGACCAGCGAACAGCCGAGGAAGCCCGAGAGAGTCGAAG
>Ga0209350_1000796_pt1 | contig 15720 bp, 13 predicted proteins | sample GraSoi013_2_20cm_2_FD_185822 | JGI IMG/M metagenome (GOLD analysis project Ga0209350, IMG submission 185822) | Grasslands soil microbial communities from the Angelo Coastal Reserve, California, USA - Sample 09_27_2013_2_20cm (SPAdes) (version 2) | ecosystem: Environmental > Terrestrial > Soil >...
CCATCGCCTCGGCCGCAGCCGTGCAGCTCCCGGCGGAGTCGCTGGTGTTGATCTCGACCAGCTCCTTGTAGATCTCGCGCAACTGGTGCTGCGCGGGCGTCGACACGCCTTGTGCGAGAGCGCGAAGCGCGAGCGACGCTACCAAGGCGAGCCAAATTGCACTGCGAAGTGCTTTCATTTTTCCTCTCGTCGAAAAAAAGTCCTTCCCCCTGCTACGGTGTGGTCGGCAAAACGACTTATACTAGCAGGGTGTCGCGGCGCATCGAATCGCGCCGCGGGCCCCAACGCCCGTCCAGTTCATGGGAGAGTTTGTCATGCCAATCAAGAAGATCTTGATCGTCGATGATTCAGCCACCGATCGCCAGTTCCTGCTGGAGGTGTTGAGCAAGCAGGGCTATCAATGCGTGACTGCGCAGAGCGGCGACGAGGGCATCGCCAAGTCGAAGACCGAGCAGCCGGATCTGATCCTGATGGACATCATCATGCCCGGCACCGACGGGTTCAAGGCGACACGCGCCATCACGCGCGACGAAGCCACCAAGCACATCCCCGTGATCGTGTGCACCAGCAAGAAACTGGAAACGGATCGGGTCTGGGGCATCCGCCAGGGCGCCAAGGACTACATCGTCAAGCCCGTCGATGCGAAAGATCTTCTCGCCAAGATCGCCGCGCTGGGCTGATAACCCCCGCTCACGCCAGCAGTACGAGGGCGAGCGCCACCGCGCCGGATAGCGCTTGGACCCAGAGGATCTTGCGGCTTGCGGTAAATCCGCCGAATACGCCGGCGACGACCACGCAGCAGAGGAAGAAAATCTTGATCGAGGTTCCCGCTTCGCCGAGAACGAGACCCCATCCGAGCCCGGTCGCGACAAAGCCGTTGTACAGGCCCTGATTCGCGGCGAGCGCCTTCGAGGCTCGGGCAAATCGGGCGTCGTGCCGAAAGTGCGAAGACCCAGGGGTTGGTCCACAGGAACATCTCGAGGACGAGGAACCCGAAATGCAGGATGGCGACCAGGGCTACCGCGGTATTCGCGATGGTTGTCATGGAACCCCTTCCTCCGGAAAACCCAACCCGATCCGTTTCTATCACTAGAACTAGAGCTGCCAGCCGATCTTGCGGTCCAGCGACCAGGGGCCGCCGCCGCGCAGCGCTATGGCGAACATGATCAGGCCCCACATCAGGGGGTATTCGTAGCCGGGACCGGTCCATCCGAACTTGGGTAGATGGTGGTACGCGATCACCGCCATTTCGATGGTGATGGCGGCGGCGAAAAAACGCGTGAAGAGGCCTAGGGCGACGCACAGCCCGCCGACGGTTTCTAGGATGATGAGAACGACAGCCAGGGGCTCGGCCGGCGCGATGCCGCGCTTGGCCAACGCGAATTGGGCCGTCGCCGTGACGCCTGCCATCAACTTGGGCCAGCCGTGCGGGATGATCATCAATCCCACTGTCAAGCGGATCAGCGGCCATGTGAGCGGCGCTGCCCAATCGTAAAACGGCTTGAGCCGGGGAAACAGCAGTCTTGGCTCGTCATGCGCGTCCATGGTCGGTCCTCCTCGGGCTTCGGGCCGCAACTCGGAATGCCCGTTATTCGTCACCGTCCCCGGTTTGCTGCTGCCGCGGCGGGCATTTCGCCGAGGCGTACGAACAGAATACACAACAATCGCCGAGCTTGGGTCTGAGCATTCCGTGGCACGCAGTGCACGCGTAGCAGTGCAGGCACGCGTCGGTGGGCATCGCTTCGGTCCTCCGGTGCCCACAGAACGGGCAGGTGATCGTCGCCTGGAGAATCACCGGAGACTCAGACCAACCCGTCCATCACCATCACCTCCACGTAGTCCCCGGCATTGATCGCGCCCTGATCGCGTCCGAGCACGACGAAGCAGTTCGCTTCGGACATCGAACGCAGGATCCCCGAGCCCTGCGCGCCGGTGAGGCGCACGCCCCATTCGCCGTTTTTCAACTCCAGTATTCCGCGCTGGTATTCGGTGCGGCCGGGTTTCTTGCGCATCGCTGTCTCCGATTTTGCGCGCAGGAGAGGCAGGTCGGCGTCGGTGCGGCCCATCATGGTCAGCAGCGCGCCGCGCACGAAGTGGTAGAAAGTCACCATGACGGCGACCGGATTACCGGGCAGGCCGAAGAGATACGCCGATCTTCCGCGAGCGCGGATGCGGCCGAAAGCCATCGGGCGCCCCGGGCGCATTGCGATTTTCCAGAAAACGACTTCGCCGAGCTTCGCCATCATCTGCCGAGTCAAGTCCGCTTCGCCGACCGACACGCCGCCCGAGGTCACCACCGCATCGGCAACGGCCGCGGCTTTGCGGAACGCGGCTTCGAGCTCTTTCGGATCGTCGCGTACCACACCGAGGTCGGTCGACTCGCACCCAAGGCGCGTGAGCATGCCCCAGAGCGTGTAGCGGTTAGAGTCGTACACATTGCCGGCCTTCAGCTTCTTTCCGACCGACACCAACTCGTCGCCGGTGGAGAAGAACGCCACTTTCAATTTTCGCCGCACGCTGACCTCGCCGATGCCAAGGGAAGCGATCAGTCCGATATCGGCTGGGCGCAGCATCCGGCCCGCCGTGAGCGCGGCCTTACCTTTCTGCAGGTCTTCGCCCGCGAGCCTGCGGTTCTGTCCGCGTTCCTGCCCTGCGGGAATGGTGACCCGCTTGCCCTCCACATTGACGGCTTCCTGCATGATGACGGTGTCGGTGTTCTTCGGCATCACGGCGCCGGTCATGACGCGCACGCACTCGCCGCGCCTGACTTCGCCCGTGAATTCCCTGCCGGCGTAGGCCGTGCCGATCTCGGTGAGCGTCACCGGCTCGCCTGCGCCGAGGTCGTCGTTGCGAACGGCGTAGCCGTCCATCGCCGAGTTGTCGTGGGATGGCACGTTGATCGGCGAAACCACCTCTTTCGCGAGCACGCGCCCGAGCGCCGCGCGCACGCGAAGCTTCTCGACGCCGGACACCGGATGGACGAAGGAGCGGATGACTTCGTTCGCCTTTGCGACCGGCAGTGCGTCCGGGTCGTAGTCGCTGGTGCAGGAGATGACTTCTTTTAAAGTTGCCACGCGCGGATTATCGCGCTTTGGCAGATTAAGGACTTCGGCGTGAATCGGGCGCGAATCGAGACGATCCGGACGCGCTTCGCAAGTCAGCTGATCGAAAAGGGGATTCACTGAGCCGCGAGGGAGGTGGCACGAACGCAGGCCACGACGACACTCCTCACAATCACGCGACGGACCAGTCCTCGAAGCTTGATCGCGTGACGCGAGCCGTCCTGCATAAGCGCGCTGACTCATTGCGGGCCGGCCTCTTCACATTCCGCAGGCGTCGCCTTCCCATACGAAAGTCGGAATCCAGAAACAAACGTGCCGCCTCGCGTGAATTTTTCTCATTTTCTGCGACGCGAGTAGTTGGCTGATCCTTGGATCTTTCGAACCAGATCGTAGTTAGAGCGCTACAAGAACGAACTGTTCCCGCTGATTTTTAACTCCGATGCCCCGGGCAACCCCTAAGAGTACCTAAGGTTTTTCGAAGTCAGATTAGCGAGCTATGTGCACTCTGGCCGCGAAAGAGATCTATGCATTTGTCATGATGACCCTACTGATTATAGCGAATCCGCTACACCGAGGTCGTCATGAAACTTTCGAGCCATTCCGTTGTTGCGATACGCGCGATACGTGCCGCGGCACTTGTACTTCTCCTGGGCGCGGCTTTGCCTCTTGCGGCCCAAACCGCCATCGGCGGCGTCGACACTATCCCGCCCACTGTCCCCACCGGCCTTGTTGGTACCGCGGTATCCGCAAACCAGATCGGACTCTCGTGGAACCCTTCGACCGACAACGTGGGCGCGACGGGGTATCGCGTTTATTGGGGTACGGCTTCGGGCGTCTACCTCCAGGCGCGTGGAGCAGGACTTTCGACTACGACGACGACATATACCGTTACCGGGCTCGCTTCTCCGGCGCGCTACTTCTTCGCGGTCACGGCGCAGAACACGCTAGAAGAGAGCGTCTACTCGAACGAGATATTCGTCGATGTCGGCATTTCCTTAGAATCTCCAAGTGGAAAGATGCTCACCCAAGCTGGTGTAGATTCAATCGTCGACAGTGTAGGGGCGGTATGGACTCTGGGCCCACCTGATGCGAGTGGCTTCCCGACGAAGGCACGTAACGGAGTCGTGGACGGTTCTGCTGCGGTACTTTGCTACTCGGGTCGCTCAGTCAACGCCCGTGGCGACCTGGCAGGCGGCTGGTGGAAGTGGACTGATGATGCAACCCTGCTACTTAAGGGCTCCTGGTCCTCGGTTTCAACAACCCCCATAGGGTGCGTGGTTGCGCCTGCTGCCGATACGACACCGCCAACAGTCCCGACCGGCTTGGTAGCTGTTGCTATCTCGCCGACACAGATCAGGCTCACCTGGAACCCTTCGACCGACAACGTGGGCGTGACCGGCTATCTCGTTTATAACGCAGACACCGGAAGCGTTATTGCGACGACGACAACTACCTCGTTCACCCACTCCGGCCTTGTCCCGGGCAGCCTTGTCCCGGGCACGACGCACAACTACCGCGTGAGCGCCTTCGATGCGGTGCCCAACCACTCGCCATGGACCGATCCACCGGTCTCGGTTACGATGTTGCCGCCCGACACCACCGCCCCCTCGACCCCGACGGAAATTCTTGTGTCCGCGGTCTCTTCTTCACAGATCAATCTCTCCTGGGCCCCTTCAACCGACAACGTCAAGGTGACCCGTTATATCGTCCGTCGCGATGGGGTCAGGGTCGCGACGCCCGTCTCGACGAGTTATGCGGATATAGGCTTGTCCGCTGCAACGACCTACAGCTACACCGTCGCGGCTCGTGACGCGGCCGGCAACATCTCACCCTATTCGACCAGCGTGAGCGTCACCACCGCGAGCGCAGCTGACACGACGACGCCCTCTGCGCCCACCGGTCTCACGGCCGCGGCGGCCGGTTCGAGCGGAGCCAACCTGTCATGGAGCGCTTCGACCGACGACGTCGGAGTGACCGGCTATATCGTCCGCCGCAACGGCGTCCAGGTCGGGACGCCCGTCTCGACGAGTTACGCGGATGCGGGCTTGTCCGCTGCAACGACCTACAGCTACACCGTGGCGGCGAGCGACGCGGCCGGCAACATCTCATCCGATTCGACCAGCGTGAGCGTCACTACCGCGGGCGCAGCTGACACAACGCCGCCCACTACGCCCACCGGACTCACAGCAGCAGCGGGCTCGAGCGGCGCCAACCTGTCATGGAGCGCTTCGACCGATAACGTCGGAGTGACCGGCTATATCGTCCGCCGCAATGGGGCCCAGGTAGCGACGCCCGTCTCGACGAGTTATGCGGATACGGGTTTGTCCATTGGAACCTACAGCTACACCGTGGCGGCTCGCGATGCGGCCGGCAACATCTCACCCAATTCGACGAGTGTGAGCATCACGATCGCTGACACGACGCCGCCCTCTGTGCCCACCGGACTCACAGCAGCAGCAGCGGGCTCGAGCGGCGCCAACCTGTCATGGAGCGCTTCGACCGACAACGTCGGAGTGACCGGCTATATCGTCCGCCGCAATGGGGTCCAGATAGCGACGCCCGGCTCGAGGAGTTATGCGGATACCGGTTTGTCCGCTGCGACAACCTACAGCTACACCGTGGCGGCTCGCGATGCGGCCGGCAACACTTCACCCAACTCGGCAAGTGTGAACGTCGCGACGCTATCTGCGCCCCCGTCCAACAGCGCCGACTTGGCATGGGACGCCGTAACAGGCCCAAATCTCAGTGGGTACCGCGTTTATTTCGGCACCGCCCCGGGGACGTATCTCCAGCCCCTTGGACAAGGGATCAGCGTGGGAAATGTTACGACCTACACCATGATCGGGCTCGCCAGCGGAACCCGGTACTACTTCGCGGTGACGGACTTTGATATCTTGGGCAACGAAAGCTCTTATTCAAACGAAGTTTTCAAGGATATTCCCTGACTCGGGTTGCGTGACGGTTTTCTTGACGGCCGAAGCGAGTCAAGCGGGCGGTGCGTCTTTCCAGGCGTGCAGGTCTTCCCGGGTGTTGATATTGGAGAGTTTCCAGCTCGTCGTCGAAGCCGACCTCGACGGGGTTCAACGCCGCGCACCACGCCGAGGTGCCGATTTCGGTGAGCGTCACCGCTCGCCTGCGCCGAGGTCGTCGTTGCGAACAGCGTAGCCGTCCATCGCCGAGTTGTCGTGCGATGGCACGTTGATCGGCGAAACCACCTCTTTCGCGAGCACGCGCCCGAGATTTGTTTTGGGGACGACATTTCTGGGGAACATACAAGGCGCGCAGGTCCTTGTTCGACCAGGTCAGCGTGACTGCGCGTGAATTATCGCGCTTTTTCCGATCGTTGAAAACTTTGAACGGAACCGCCAGGCACGCGGGTATACCCGTAACTGGCGTCTTCCGAAGGTCCATACAACACGGCGAGTGACCGTCCGTTTGGATTCACGTCTTCACGAGCAGCCATTCCTGGGTGCCGAAGTAATTCCTTAGCGCTTCAGCGCGCGGCTTCATTTGTCCGTGCGTCGATCCGGCAGTCGCCGCGCGCCCACACATTGCGTCGCAATCAATCGCGCGCAAGCCTAGATCTGCGGCGTGTGTGCCACCGCACTACCCTCTCCGCTTGCCGGACTCACGGCCGCGGCGGCCGGTTTGACAGGAGCTAACGAAAAAGGGGATTCACTGAGTTGCGTTGGGAGTGGCACGAGCGCTGGCCACGAAGCCGCTCCCTCACAATCACGCGACGAATCGGTCCTCGAAACTTGATCGCGTGATGCGAGCCGTCCGGTACCCCGGTCCCTTTCCCCTTCCACTGCACTGCATAAACGCGCTGACTTACTGCGTGCCGGTCAGTTCACATCCGCAGGCGTCGCGCGCTTCCCGTACGAAAGTCGGAATCCGGATTCCAGAAACACGTAACGTCCCGCGCGAATTTTTCTCGTTTTTCTGCGATGCGCTGGTTCGCGGGCCCATTTTTCTTTCGAACCAGATCGTAGCTACAGCGCTACGAGAACGAACTGTTCCCGCTGATTTTTAACTCCGATGCTCGGGGGCACCCCCTCAGGGCAAACCCTAGAGTACTAGGGTTTTTCGAAGACACCACCGGCGATCGGAGACTTTTGACACACAGGTGCGAATGCCGACGGGAATGTCGTGTGCGTCGAGGACTTATTACATACCGTTGTCGTATGCCAGCGACATACCATCAGCATCGTTGATTTTCCGTACCGGCAAAAGGTTCGCTGTGCCGGCCAAGGTAGTGAGTTCCGTAGTGAGTTCCCGACTAAGTAATGAGGATTCCCATGTCGCGTATGAAAGCTTTGTTGCTCATCGCCGCAGCCACCGTGGCAGCCACCGTAGTGCTCACGGGTTGCGGTGGCGTAGGTCAAGCCGAGACTAGCACCAGCAACGGAGCGGGGACTACACCCCCGGTCGACACTGCACCACCCTCTACACCCACCGGTCTGACGGGTATGGCGGCGGGTCCGACCACAGCCAACCTTTCATGGAGCGCTTCTACCGACAACGTCGGAGTGACCGCGTATTTCTTGCTCCGCAATGGCGTCCAGGTTGCGACGCCCACCACGACGAGTTTTGCCGACACGGGCTTGTCTGCTGCAACAACCTACAGCTACACCGTGGCGGCTCGCGATGCGGCCGGCAACATCTCACCCAATTCAACGAGCGTGAGCGTCACGACCGCGAGCGTGAGCGTAGCTGATACGACACCCCCCACTACGCCCATCGGCCTCACGGCCGCGGTAGCGGGCTCGAGCGGAGCCAACCTGTCATGGAGCGCTTCTACCGACAACGTCGGGGTGACCGGCTATATCGTGCGCCGCAATGGCGTGCAGGTTGCCACGCCCGTCACGACGAGTTTTGCCGACACGGGCTTGTCTGCTGCAACAACCTACAGCTACACCGTGGCGGCTCGCGATGCGGCCGGCAACATCTCACCCAATTCGGCAAGCGTGAGCATCACGATCGCTGACACGACGCCCCCCACCACGCCCATCGGCCTCACGGCCGCGGTAGCGGGCTCGAGCAACCCGAGCGGAGCCAACCTGTCATGGAGCGCTTCTACCGACAACGTCGGGGTGACCGGCTATACCGTGCGCCGCAATGGCGTGCAGGTTGCCACGCCCGTCACGACGAGTTTTGCGGACACGGGCTTGTCTGCTGCAACAACCTACAGCTACACCGTGGCGGCTCGCGATGCGGCCGGCAACATCTCACCCAATTCGGCAAGCGTGAGCATCACGATCGCTGACACGACGCCTCCCACCACGCCCATCGGCCTCACGGCCGCAGTATCGGGCTCGAGCGGAGCCAACCTGTCATGGAGCGCTTCTACCGACAACGTCGGGGTGACCGGCTATATCGTGCGCCGCAATGGCGTGCAGGTTGCCACGCCCGTCACGACGAGTTTTGCCGACACGGGCTTGTCTGCTGCAACAACCTACAGCTACACCGTGGCGGCTCGCGATGCGGCCGGCAACATCTCACCCAATTCGGCAAGCGTGAGCATCACGATCGCTGACACGACGCCCCCCACCACGCCCATCGGCCTCACGGCCGCGGTAGCGGGCTCGAGCGGAGCCAACCTGTCATGGAGCGCTTCAACCGACAACGTCGGGGTGACCGGCTATATCGTGCGCCGCAATGGCGTGCAGGTTGCGACGCCCGCCACGACGAGTTTTGCGGACACGGGCTTGTCTGCTGCAACAACCTACAGCTACACCGTGGCGGCTCGCGATGCGGCCGGCAACATCTCACCCAATTCGACGGGTGTGAGCGTTACGACTCCACCTCCGCCACCTTCCAATAGCGCCTCTCTGGCGTGGGATGCCGTAACAACTCCAACTCTCGCTGGGTACCGCGTTTATTTCGGCACCGCTCCGGGAACGTATCTCCAATCCCTCGGCCAAGGGATCAGCGTGGGCAATGTTACGGCCTACACCCTTACGGGACTCGCCAGCGGAAGCCAATACTACTTCGCGGTGACGGCCTTTGATACCGTGGGCGTGGAAAGCCCTTATTCAAACGAAGTTTCCAAGAACGTTCCCTGATCGGGTTGGGTGACAACCGTCCTTGACTGCCGAAGAGATTCAAGCGGGTGGCGTGTTTTCCCAGGTTTGGAGTTCTTCGCGCGTGTTGATATTGGAGAAAGCTTCCGGCTCGTCGTCGAATCCGACTTCCACGACGTTGAGCGTCGCATACCAGGCGTCGATCTTGCGGCCGCCGTCTTTCAGGAAGTCAGCGAGGTGGTCGAGCACGCCGCGGCGCATGAGCGAGAACACCGGGTGCGGCTGTTCGCCGGTTTTCGCTACGGCGAGCTCAGCACCGGTTTCGTCGATCCGCTGATACAGGCGCTCGATCAGATCCGCCGGCAGGAACGGCGAATCGCAGGGGACGGAGGCGAGAAAGGGTCGCTTGGAGACCGACAGGCCCGCGTGCAGCCCTGCGAGCGGTCCCGCGTACCCTCCGATCGCGTCACTCACCACGCGCACGCCGAAAGTCTTGTACTCCTCGTGGTTCTGGTTGGCGTTGATGATGATGCCGCCAACCTGCGGTGCGAAGCGCTCGTACACGTGATCGACGAGGCGCCTGCCGCGGAAGGGCTGCAGGCCCTTGTCCACCCCGCCCATGCGGTTGCCTTTGCCTCCCGCGAGGATCAGTCCGGTGACCGAAGACTGCACGGCGCGCTCGCCGCTACGCCACCATCGTCGGCGCGACGGTCTTCCTGAAGCGGTGCTTGCCGGTGAAGAGCAGGTAGTGTTTTCCGCCCGCCGCGCGGCCGATCATGGTGATTCCGATCTTGTTGGCGATCTCGTGGCCCATCTTGGTGAGGCCCGAGCGGGAAACAAGGAAAGGGACGCGCATCTGGGCGGCCTTGATCACCATCTCCGAGGTAAGGCGCCCGGTGGTGTAGAAAATCTTGTCCGAGCCGTCCACGCCGTCGAGCCACATCTGTCCGGCGATCGCGTCCACGGCGTTGTGCCTGCCGACGTCCTCCACGAAGTAGAGGATCTCGACTCCGCCGGAGGTGTTGCTCGCCAGCGAACAGCCGTGAACGGCGCCCGCTTCCTTGTAGATGGCCTCGTGGCGGCGCACCGCGTCGAGCAGGGCATGGAGTGCATCTTCGGTGAGAACGACGTCATCGCGCAGCTTGATCGAATCGACTTCTTCCATCAGGTCGCCGAAAACCGTGCCCTGGCCGCAGCCGGTGGTGACCGTGCGTTTTTCCATTTTGTTTTCGAGCCCCCTGAGGGGCGCGCGCGTCGTGATCGCAACCGACGCCGTTTCCCAGTCCACCTGCACCGCGGCGATTTCGTCGATGGATTTCGCCAGGCGTTGGTTTCGCAGATAACCGATCGCGAGCGCCTCGGGCGCCTGGCCGAGGGTCATCAGCGTGACGATCTCGCGTTTGTCCACGTAGAGCGTGAGCGGATGCTCGCCGGCTATTGGCGTCGGCACGGCCTCGCCGCGCTCATTGATTGCCTCGACTTCGAAGGTCAGGGGCTTCGACGCGTGGGTGAGCTCGAGGCGGTGCGGTGTCTTCATCCGCCGATGTAGGACATCTCGATCTTGCGCAGCTTGGCCGTCTCCGCGGTGCGGACCTCGGAATAGCGGTCGGCACGCGCCTGCCAGATGCGCGCGATTGCGTCCGAGATCTCCTCGGCGGAAGAGCCGCCGCGTAACAGCCCGCGCAGGTCGTAGCCCGCCGTAGCGAAAAGACACGTATAAAGCATACCCTCGGTGGAGAGGCGCGCGCGAGTGCAGGTGCGGCAGAAGGCCTGAGTTACCGAGGAGATCACACCGATCTCCCCCGACCCGTCCCGGTAGCGCCAGCGCTCGGCGACCTCGCCTGTGTAATTTGGCTCGACCGGTTCGAGAGGCATCTTCTCGCTGATCATGCGGACGATCTCGGCCGAGGGCAGAACGTCGTCCATGCGCCAGCCGTTGGTCGCGCCGACGTCCATATACTCGACGAAGCGCACGATGTGGCCGCTGCCCTTGAAATAACGCGCCATCGGGATGACGGAGTCCTCGTTTGCGCCGCGCTTGACCACCATGTTGATCTTGATCGGCGCGAGCCCCGCCGCGGCAGCTGCATCGATGCCGTTCAGCACTTCGGAGACGGGGAAGTCGGCGTCGTTCATCCTGCGGAATACCGCTTCGTCCAGAGAGTCGAGGCTGACCGTGACGCGGGTGAGGCCCGCCGCCTTCAGCGCCCGCGCTTTCTTTACGAGGACCGAGCCGTTAGTGGTGAGCGTGAGGTCGAGCCCAGGAATGTCGGCGAGCATCTCGATCAGACGCTCGAGGTTCCTGCGCAGGAGCGGCTCGCCGCCGGTCAGGCGGATTTTCTCGACCCCATGGCCTTTGAAAACGCGCGCCAGCCGCGCGATCTCCTCGAAGCTCAGCAATTCGCTCTTCGGGAGAAACGCGTAGTCGGGGCCGAACACATCGCGCGGCATGCAGTAGATGCAACGGAAGTTGCAGCGGTCCGTGACCGAGATGCGCAGGTCGTGCAGCCTGCGGCCGAGCCTGTCCTGCCCGGAGCGCTCGGATCCACCCGATTTCCCCTTAGGAGGAAAGGGTTTTGTCCTGCGCCCATCGTTGATAGGAATGACCCGGTCCGTCATGGTTCGCGTAGCCGCATCATGAAATGCGGTTCATAATTCATCGTTCCTCAACCGCTGAGTATAGCCGCAAAATGCCCTACCCAAACCTCGCCATTGCGGTCGTCATGGAGCGCACACAGCTCGACAACCGCTGGCAGTCGGAGAAATGGGAGCCGATCGGTGTGCTGGCCGATTCGAGCGGACCCGGCTCGGCGGCGCGGGTGCTGCGTCAGGACAGCGTGAGCACGCAGTGGCTTCATCCGGGATTCAAGCTGGAACTCTTCCACGACGAGTCGGAAGGGTATTACCTCAACCTCTACTCACCGCAGCCGTATGTGTTCGTGAATTGGCTGGAGGAGGACGGGAAGGGCGTGCCGCAATCGGTGACGGTGAGCTACAACGAAGCGGCGCGCCAGATGGATGGCGGAGCGCGCGTGGACGGCGTGCCGATGCCGGCCGAATGGATCTCCTGGCTTGCTGAGTACGTCGAGAAGCACTACAAGCCCGAGCCGAAGAAGAAACGCAGCCGCCCGCCTTCGTTCAAGGGCGCCAAGAGGGACGCCGTGTGAGCACGGACAAGGAGCCGTTCCTGTCGCGCTGGTCGCGCCGCAAGCTCGATTCGGCGAAGGGCCCGGCTGCGCCGCGGTCAGTCGCACCCGTAGCGCCGCCGGCGGTCGGCCCCGACGCTGCACAATCGCCCGCAAAGACCGAGTTACCTCCCGTCGATACGCTCAAGGGGCTCGCCTCCGAGTACAAGGATTTCTTGCGCCCTGGAGTGGACGAGAAGCTGCGCCAGTCCGCGCTCAAAAAACTCTTCCACGATCCGCATTTCAACGTAATGGACGGGCTCGACACGTACATCGAAGATTATTCCAAGCTGGACCCGATTCCGGGGGAGATGCTGAAGTCGCTGAAGCAAGCGAACCGGCTGCTCTTCCCGGAGGAGGCGGCGGAAAAGGACAGGGAGACCGACGCCGGAGCCGCCGTTGCGGACGCGGGAACCATGCAGGCGACGGAGGCGCCGCCCCGTCAGGTTGCGTCGGACGACGAGCGCGTGGCGCCCGAGCGCGAGTCTCCGCCCGCCCGGGATGCGACGCATCCGACAAAGCCCGCCTGATCCGATTTATGGCGCTAGACGACAAGACGCTCAAGCTCTGCAACTGCAACCGGACCATGGCGCTGGACCCCAAGGCGCTGGCGGGAGCGCTCAAGCTCACGCAGCCAATCGAAATCCACACGGAGCTGTGCCGCAAGCAGGTCGCGAGCTTCCACGGTGCACTGAAGGACGAAGCCTGCGTGATCGCCTGCACGCAGGAAGCGCCACTGTTCTCGGAGCTGGCGGATCGGGCGGGCTCCAGCTCGGACATCAAATTCGTCAACATCCGTGAGCATGCGGGGTGGTCGAAGGAAGGCGCGAAAGCGACTCCCAAGATCGCGGCGCTGCTTGCGCTCGCCGATCTGCCCGAGGTCGAGCCGGTGGCCGGCGTCTCTTATAAATCGGGCGGCGAGCTCCTGATCGTCGGACCCGCCGAAGCGGCGATTTCCTGGGCCGAGAAACTCGCCGAGCAGCTCGACGTCAACGTGCTGCTCACCCCGGGGCGCGGCGGAGAGTTGCCCGCGGAGCGGCGCTACCCGGTATGGTCCGGAAAAGTACAGTCGGTGAAAGGCTATCTCGGCGCGTTCGAGGTCGCCTGGCAGCAGGACAACGCGATCGATCTGGAAGTCTGCACGCGCTGCAACGCCTGCGTTCACGCCTGCCCTGAACAAGCGATAGATTTCTCCTATCAGGTCGACATGGAGAAATGCAAGTCGCACCGCCAGTGCGTGAAAGCCTGCGGCGCGATCGGAGCCATCGACTTCGATCGCGCTGATCGCGCGCGCAGCGAGCGCTTCGACATGGTGCTCGACCTTTCGCGCGATCCGCTCATCAAGACACCCCAGCCGCCGCAGGGCTATCTCGCGCCCGGTGACGATCCGCTCGAGCAGGCACTCGCGGCGGCACAGCTTGCGCAGATGGTCGGCGAGTTCGAGAAGCCGCGGTTCTTCGCGTACAACGAGAAAATATGCGCGCACGGCCGCTCCAGCAAGATCGGCTGCAACCAGTGCATCGACGTGTGCTCGACTGCTGCGATCGCGCCCGACGGCGATCACGTCAAGGTCGACCCGCACCTGTGCATGGGCTGCGGGGGCTGCGCGACAGTGTGTCCATCGGGCGCCATGACCTACGCCTATCCGCGCGTGCCTGACTTCGGCGCGCGGCTGAAGCGCCTGCTCTCGGTCTACGCGCAGGCAGGGGGCAAGGACGCGTGCCTACTGCTGCACAACGCGGGCGAGAGCCGCGCGCTCATTGCAAAGCTCGCGCGGCGCGAGACAGGCTTGCCCGCGCGTGCGATTCCGCTCGAAGTCCATCATCCCGCTTCGGTCGGCATCGACGTTCTGTTGGCGGCCCTCGCCTACGGGGCAAGCCAGGTGCTCGTGCTCGCAACGCCGAAGGAAGCAAGCGAGTACGGCGACGCGCTGAGGAAGCAGATGGGATTCGCCGAGACCATCGTCAACGCTCTCGGCTATGGCGGCGCCCATTTCAGGCTGCTCGCGATCGACAGCCTTGCGGCGCTCGAGAAGGAGGTGTGGGCGCTCGAGCCGGCTGCGACGGCATCGAAGCCCGCGACCTACAATCTCGCCGCCGAGAAACGCGCCACGCTCGAATTCGCGCTCGAACACCTCGCGAAACTCGCACCCAAACCGCAGGAGAGCATAGCGCTCGGCGCCGGAGCGCCGTACGGCCAGGTGCTCGTCAACAAGCAGACCTGCACGCTCTGCATGGCCTGCGTCGGCGCGTGTCCGGAATCGGCGCTGCATGACGGGCGCGACCAGCCGATGCTGAAGTTCATTGAGCGCAACTGTGTGCAGTGCGGGCTGTGCGAGAACACCTGCCCGGAAAACGCGATCACGCTCGCGCCGCGCCTGCTGCTCGCGGCGCAGGCGAAGCAGGAGGTCGTTCTCAACGAAGCCGAGCCGTTCAACTGCGTGCGCTGCGGCAAGCCCTTCGGCACGCGGCAGATGGTAGGCAACATGCTCGGCAAGCTCACCGGCCATTCGATGTTCGCGGGCGACGGCTCGCTGAAACGCCTGCAGATGTGCGGCGACTGCCGCGTGGTGGACATGATGGAAAACAAGGACGAGATCTCGATACAGGACGTCAAGAAGTGAGCGCGACCGTCACCCCGCCCAAGTTCCACGCGCCGCTGGTCCAGGAGGATGAGGCGCGCGCCGGATACTACGCGCTGTTAGCGCGGCTTTTCTACTCCGGGCCCGACGCGGGCCTGCTCCAGACTATTTCAGGGTCCGCCGAGTTCGCCGCCGCCAGCGGCCAACTGACCGGCCCCTGGAACGCCTTGGCGGCGGCGGCAAGCGCGACGGCGGCCGAGGCAGCGCGCGTGGAGTATGACGAAGTCTTCGTCGGAACGGGCAAGGCCGAGGTAACGCCTTACGCCAGTTTTTATCTCGCCGCGACCGGCCGGGAGAAAATCCTCGTCCAGCTCAAGCAGGACCTCGCCTCCCTCGGTTTGGGCAGGGCGAACTCCGCCCGGGAGCCGGAGGACCACTTTGCCGGGCTCTTCGAGGTCATGAGACATTTGATTTCAGAGGGTTCTGACGATGCTGCGCTGCAAAAACAGCGTGGCTTCTTCAGCGCCTACCTCGAGCGCTCTTTCCCGGGGTTTTGCCTCGCAGTATCAGCCAGCGAAAGGGCGAAGTTCTATAAGGACGTTTCCCACTTTGCCTCGTCATTCTTAGTGGTTGAAACCGAGGCCTTAAAGGTGTTCTAATTCCCTCAAGCAATAGCGCGCATATTCGGCGTCGATAAGAGGAGGGAGACCACACATGAAAAATCAAACTAAATCCAAACTCAGCCGCAGGAACTTCCTACTTGCAGTCGGCGCTGGCGGAGCTGCGACGGCTGCCGCGATCGCAACCCAGGCGGTCGGCCCGGCAACCGCGCAACCCGCAACGAACAACAACGACAAGAGACGCGGGCG
>Ga0209350_1000802_pt1 | contig 15581 bp, 17 predicted proteins | sample GraSoi013_2_20cm_2_FD_185822 | JGI IMG/M metagenome (GOLD analysis project Ga0209350, IMG submission 185822) | Grasslands soil microbial communities from the Angelo Coastal Reserve, California, USA - Sample 09_27_2013_2_20cm (SPAdes) (version 2) | ecosystem: Environmental > Terrestrial > Soil >...
GGTAGCCCGTCCCTGCCCGGTCGATCCGAAGGCGGCGGAACGTCGCGATGCCGTCCGCCGCCGCCACGGTCGTGGTGTCGCCGAGCGGGACCCCTCCGCCCCCGTTGGCGCTCGAGTCGAGTGACAGAGAGACGGGGCCGGCGAAGCCGGCGACGACGTTGCCCTGATCGTCGCGCACGGCGACCCGCACCGGCGGCAGCGTTTTTCGGGCGGGCGTGGTCTGCGGCTGATCCGTGAATCGCAGGCCGGCGGGCGGGCCGGCGACGGGCGGAGCTCCACCCCCCGACCCGCGGAAGAACGTGTCGAGGCGGCAGCTCGCGACCACGGCCAGCAGCGCCAGAACGGCGAAGCTCTTCATCGACGCGCCTTGACGACTGCAATCGCCGCACCGGCCTCGAACCCTGAAAACGCCTTCGGCGTGTGCGGCCCCGCGGCAACACCTGTGTCACCGCTGTCGCAATACAGACGTATCCCGTAAGATAAGATTCGCGTGACGCGTGGATACAACATGGCCCGAGTCCTGATCATCGACGACGACGTCACCCTGCGCCAGGCGCTCACCAAGCATCTGGAGCACGCCGGCCACGAGGTGCGCCAGGCCGCCGACGGCAACGCCGGCGTCCGGGTCTTCGAGCGGCACGCCGCCGACCTCGTGATCGTCGACATCTTCATGCCGGGGCAGGGCGGGTTACAGACGATCGACCGGCTGCGGCGCGAATGGCCGGGCGTGAGAATTCTCGCGATGTCCGGCACCAAGAGCGCCGGAGCGCTCGACGTCGCCGGACACGCCACCTCGCTCGGCGCGGATCACTTCATCACGAAGCCGTTCGAGGCGGCCGAGCTGCTGGAGCTGATCAAGACCCTGCTCGAAGACCGGCCCCCCCCGTCTTCCTGACCCGTTCGTCGCGCCGGGGCGGCGTTTCGTCGCAGCGTGACCCACGCGGCACTCAGGCAAGCATTAGGCGCTTCGCGGCCACGAACCGGGCGATGCGACGCACGGTGCGAAAGTCGTCGATCTCGAGGTCGTCGAACGCGAGCCGGAAGCCGAACTCCTCCTCCAGGATGGCGAGCAGCTTGACGAACAGCAGCGAGTCGACCACGCCGGCCTGAAACAGGTCGAGGTCCGGCGACGGCAGCTCGACCTCGAGCCGCTCCGCGAACAGCCGCGTGATCCTGGTCTCGAGCTCTCGCGCCTCAGTCATCGGGTACGTGCTCCGCCGCCAGCAGGTCGTACAGCAGTCGGTCGTACGGCTTGCCGTCGATCCAATGGCAGCGCCGCTGGCGCCCGATGTAGCGAAAGTGGAGCTGCTCGAGCGCGCGACGCGACGGCACGTTGATCTCCACGGTCCACGCGCCGACCACTTCGAGCCCCAGCTCCCGGAACGCATACGTCAGGATGCGGGACGCGGCGCGCCGGGCGAAGCCGCCATGGCGCTTGCGTCCCAGCACTGCCCACAGCGACCCGGCCGTTTTGAAACGGCGATCCACGTTCGACAGGCCCACCACGCCGACCGGCAGGTCGCTGTTGTCCGGCGTGAACACCCGCAGCACATGCAGATCCCGCTGCGTCATGACCTTGAGCGAGACCGCCGTGGGGGCGAAGATGCCGTTCCCGAAGTCCAACCACTTGTAGTTTTCCTCCCGGCCGAGCCAGCTCGCGACGAGCTCGATCAGCTCGGGATTGTCGAGCGGCAACAGCTTCATACCGCACGCCTCTTCGCAGGGTTCGGGCCATGCTGCCGGTTTGCGCCAGACGTTGTAAGTGCGCCACGTGCTTGCGGGAAGCGCCGATTGTGGCGGAGCGGCAACACGCGGGACGCACCAACCTGTGTCGGTGCGTGAACCAGAATGCAGCGAGGCGAGGCAGGAGCAGGCCTGGCTTAGCTTTGCCGGGTGGCCCGTCGCTCGGCGATGAAGGCGGCGATCGCCGCGAGGGAACGGAAGTGCTCGACTTCCACGTCGTCCAGCTCGACCCGGAGCCCGAATCGCTTCTCGAGCTGCACCAGCAGCTCGACGAACCCCACCGAGTCGAGCCGTCCGGTCGCGAGCAGGTCGGTGTCGGGCGACGGCACTTCGACACCGAGCCGCTTGGTAAACAGCGTGGTCAGCTCGGCCTGCAGGGAATCGGTCACGAGGGTCATGGCGTGTTCACCGCCTCCGGTGCGAACAGCTCCTTGAGCCTGCGACGATCGATCTTGCCGTTGCTGGTCTTGGGCAGCTCGTCGAACGCGAGCCAGCGCGACGGCAGCATGTAGGACGGCAGCGCCTGCGCCACGGCCTCGCGCAGGGAGGCCGGCGTCACCGCCACTCCCGCGAGCGGTACGTAGGCGCAGCAGATGGCGACGCCGGCGAAGTCCTGCGTGGCGACGCCCACGACGGCGCACTCCCGCAGCCTTCCCAGCGCGTGCAGCGCCGTCTCGATCTCCCCCAGCTCCACCCGGTAGCCGCGCGTCTTGATCTGCGAATCGGCCCGGCCGAGAAAGCGGACCAGCCCGTCCGTCCCGACGCTCGCGAGGTCGCCGGTGCGGTAGATCCGGTCGCCCGGCGTCGCGCCCGGCGGATATGGCAGGAACGCCGCGCGCGTCTTCTCATGGTCGCGCCAATACCCGGGAGAAAGTCCCGCGCCGCGGATATAGAGGTCGCCCACCTCGCCCGGCGGCACCGGCCGGAGTGCTTCGTCCAGCACCAGCAGCTCCTCGCCGCCGCACGCGCGGCCGATGGGGATCGTCTCGTCCTCGTTCGCGGGGCACGCCGGTACTGTGTAATAGCTGCTGGCGATCGTCGCTTCGGTCGGGCCGTACAGGTTCGTGAACGACGCGTGCGGCACGCGCTGCATCCAGTAGATCAGCGCCGGCGTGGGGAACACCTCGCCGCACCACAGCACGCGCTTGAGCGACGGGAAGTCGCCCTGCTTCACCACGGCGAACTTCGCCATGTAGTTCAACGCCGACGGGACCGAGAACCATTGCGTCAGCTGCGCCCGGCGAATCAGCTCCGCGAGCTTGTGCGGCAGCAGGTTCAGCTCGGGCGGCACGAGGTACAGCTCGGCGCCCGCCGCGAACGTGCCGAACATGTCGAACGTGGACAGGTCGAAGTGCAGCGGCGGATGAGCGGAGATGCGGTCCGTCGCCGTCGTGCCGAAGTACGGCACCGCCCATTCGATGAACGCCCGCACGTTGGCGTGCGTGATCATCACGCCTTTGGGCGTGCCGGTCGATCCCGACGTAAAAAGGATGTGCGCGCCGTCTCGCGCGCTGTTCTGGTAAGCCAGGGGCTCGGCCGAGTAGCCCGCCAGGTCGCCCGCGGAAAACTGCGGCTCCACGCCGCGCGGGGGCGGCGTGGCGTCGAGCCAGCCGACCGCGTGCGTCCGCGCGAACTCCGGCGAGGCAAACAGCCGCTCGAGCGTCGGGCCGACGGGTCCGCCCGCCAGGATCCAGCGGTTGTCGCACGCCGTGATCATCTTCTCGGCGCGGGCCACGGGACTCCCCGGGTCGAGGGGCACGTACATCGCATCGGCCTTGAGCGCCGCGAGGATGGCGACGATCGTCTCGGGAGACTTCGGGCTCAGCAGGCACACCCGGTCGCCCCGCGCGCATCCGGCGTCCTTGAGGAGGCGCGCCAGCCGGTTGCTGCGGGCCTCGAGCTCGCCGTAGGTGACGCGCCGCTCCTGGAACACGAGCGCCCCGGCGTCGGGGCGTCGAGTCGCCTGCTCGGTCACCCAGTGCTGCAGCAGGCGACTCACGGCGTCACGCGAGCCGCGGCACGCTCGCACACCACGCCGATGTGCTCCAACTCCTCCGGGCTGGCCGGCACGTCCAGGATGATCGTGCGGTAGCCCACGCCGACATAGCGCGCCACCTCGTCGGCCACGCGCTCGTAGCTCCCGACCAGATACGGGCAGAACGTCTTGTAGTTCTCGAACGGCAGCATCCAGTACGGTTGCTCCGGACCCTCACCGGTCGCGGCCTCGCCGATCTTCGACAGCTGCTTGTGCCATTCCGAATCGGACACCCTCATCGCCAGCTGGTGGGTGAGCTGGCCCTTGCGGTCCTCCGGGAACCGGGCGCGTGCCACCGCCCACGCCTCGCCCGCGTCCTCGCGCGCGATGATCCCGATGCGGATACCCAGCGCGGCGGCGTCGATCGGAGGGCCCCCCTCGTAATCGGAGACCGGCTTGGGGTAGCGCACCGCGAGGGCGCCGAGCTCTCGGGCCGCCGCCAACCCCGCCTCCGACGACCCGGAGACGAACACGCCCGGCTTGAGGGCGGGATCGAGCGGCGGCGTCATCTTCACGTTGGTGACGCGGTAGTAGCGCCCGTCCTGCGTCACCGGCTTGGCGCTGCCGAGCAGCCGCATGATGAGTCCGGTGTACTCGACCAGCCGGGTGTAGCGCTCGTCGTGCGGCGTCCGATCGTCCAGCGCCTCGAGATCGTTCTTGAAGCCGCCCGCCACCATGTTGAGATAGATGCGGCGCCCGTGCAGGAATCCGAGGGTGGCGACCATCTTGGCCACGCTGTAGGGGTGCATGTACACCGGCTGGACCGCCACCAGGGGGCAGAGCCGGTGCGTGTGCGTGATGATGTCCTGAGCGATGAGCCACGGGTCGACCAGCCCGTTGTCCGTGTACACGAGGATCCCCTCGCACCCGGCGGCGTCGCTCCAGCGGGCGATGTCCAGCACCTCGCGCCGGTAGACCAGCGGGGAGGCCGTGTACGACGGCGGGCAGGTCGCGAACACCTTCAATCCGGACTCGATGAGTCGAGCGGTCATGCCACCTCATCAGTCTGACGTGGGAAGCGTGCGACGGTCGCCCGCACCCTGTGCAAGAAGCGGGCTGTTTTTTCGCCCCGGCGGGCTGTACTCGGCATGTGGCGTGCGCGCAACGGAGCGCCGGGGGCGAGCCCTCCCACGGCATCGCGTACGGTTCTTGCGGCTCCCCCTCCGTCTCTCACTCGAACGCTCACCGAAGGGCCCTCAGTTGAACATCCTCGGCATCAGCGGGTTCGAAGGCTCCATTCCTTTCAAGCGGGCGCGCTGGCACGACCTGGACGAGCGTGAGTACCGCATCTCCCAGGGGCACGACTCGGCGGCGGCGCTGATCGTGGACGGGACCGTGGTCGCGGCCGTGGCCGAAGAGCGGATCAGCCGCCGCAAGCACACGGGGGACTTTCCCAAGGGCGCGATCGCCTACTGCCTGGAGGAGGCCGGTCTCGCCATCGAGGACGTCGACGAGCTGGTGCACGGCTTCGACTATGCCCCGTACCGCGGTGTGTATGCGCTGGACCCGGTGTCGCACGATCTGTATCGCGACGTGTACTCGCGCGAGGCGCTGCTGGCGCTCGTGGCGCGTGATTTTCCGGGCGTCCCCCCCGAGCGGGTGCGTCAGGTCGCTCACCACGCGGCGCACGCGGCCAGCGCGTACTACACGTCGGGATGGGACGAGTGTCTCGTCATCGTGATCGACGGCATGGGCGAAGCCCAGAGCGCCAGCGTGTATCACGCGCGCGACGGCAACCTCGACCGGATCTTTCAGATCGGCGCGCCCGACTCGATCGGCATTCTGTACTCCGTCGTCACGTTACACTTGGGATTCGACTTCAACGCCGACGAGTACAAGATCATGGGGCTCGCGCCCTACGGGGACGCGGAGCGGTTCTGCCGGTTCTTCGAAGAGGCGGTGGAGCTCGAGCCCGACGGGGGCATCCGGATCCCCTTGCTTCGGGTCAACCGGACGCGGGAGGAGCGCGAGCATTATCTCGCGACGCGCGCCCGTCTCACCGAGTGTCTGGTGCCGCCGCGCCATCCCGACGCCGAGATCGGCGATGTGCATCGGGACGTGGCCGCCGGGCTGCAGGCGTGTCTGGACCGGGCCATGCTGCACCTGTGCGGTCGGTTCGCGGAGACGACGGGCCTGCGCCGGCTGGCCCTGGCGGGGGGTGTGGCGCTCAATTGCACCGCGAACGGCAAGCTGCTCTGCTCGGGGACGTTCGACGACATCTACGTGCAGCCCGCGGCGGGCGACGACGGTAGCGCGCTGGGCGCCGCGTTGTGGCGGGCCGCCGAGCTGGGCGAGGCCAGGAACGAGCGGTTCCCGGTCCCGTTCCTCGGGCCGGGCTATGGCGCCGAGGCGATCGACGCGGCGCTCGCCGCGTACCGCGATCGCGTCGAGGTGGCGCGTTTCGCGACCCTGGCCGAGGCGTGCACGGAGGCGGCGCGTCTCATCGCGGCGGGACGGGTGGTCGCATGGTACCGCGGCCGCATGGAGTTCGGGCCGCGCGCCCTGGGGCATCGCAGCATCCTCGCCGACCCGGGCCACCCCGAGATGCGGGATCGCATCAACGCCATGGTGAAGATGCGGGAGGCATTCCGGCCGTTCGCCCCCGCCGTCTCGATCGAGGAAGTGGATCGCTGGTTCGAGGTGGCGCCCGGGACCGAGCTACCGTTCATGATCATGACCGTGGACGTACGCCCGGAGCATCGCGCCGCCCTGCCGGCCATCACGCACGTCAACGGCTCCGCTCGCGTGCAAACGGTGGCGGCGCGCGACAACCCGGAGTTTCACGAGCTGCTGCGCGCCGTCGGAAAGACCACCGGGCGGGAGATGGTCCTGAACACGAGCTTCAACGTCAAAGGACAGCCGATCGTCAACACGCCGCGCGAGGCGCTCGACACGTTCCTCGGCACCGGCATCGAGTTCCTGTTCCTCGAGAACACGCTCGTGAGCCGGCGGGCCCCCTAGCGGCCATCCTCCGTTCACCCCGGGCTTGCGCCCGGGGGTCAGTTGAGACTTCGGGGGGTTAAGCGGCTTCGACGCTCGCCGGTACCGCCGAAGAGACGATCACGCCGGCGCCGAGCGACAGACCCGGGGCGGGCGTCGCGCCTTGCTCGCCGAAGTAGGCCTCCTCGCCGTGCTCGCTCAAATCGAGCCCGCTGAGCTGCTCCTTCACGCCCGCCTTGGCACCCATGGTGACATTCACGAGCGTCATGATCAGCGCCGTGCCGAGCGCCGCGATCGCGACAGCCGCGAGCACCGCCACGAGCTGCACGCCCATCTGGGCGAAGTTACCGGCGAGCCAGCCGTCGCCACCGGCGGGGTTCGCCACTTTCGTGGCGAACACGCCCGTCAGGAGCGCCCCGGCCATGCCTGCCAGACCGTGGCAGGAGAAGACGTCGAGGGAATCGTCGAGCCGGGTGGTGGCGCGGATCTGAATCGCGGTGTAGCTCACGATCACCGCCAGCACACCGACCGCGATGGACGCCGGCACCGTGATGTAGCCGGCGGCGGGCGTGATCCCGACGAGGCCTACCACGAGCCCGGTCGCCGCACCAACGGCCGTGGCCTTGCCCGTGCGCGCCAGGTCGAGGCACACCCAGGTGATGAGCGCCGCCGCGGCGGCCGTGTTGGTGTTCGTGAACGCCAGCGCCGCCAGGCCGTTCGCGGCGAGCGCCGAGCCGGCATTGAAGCCGAACCAGCCGAACCACAGGAGTCCCGCGCCCAAGAGCACCAGCGGCACGTTGTGCGGCACGATCGGGGCGCGTTTGAAGTCTTTGCGCGGCCCGAGCATGCGCGCGGCCACCAGGGCGGAGACGCCGGCGCTGATGTGCACCACCGTGCCGCCCGCGAAGTCGAGCGCACCGAGCTTCTGCAGCCACCCGCCGGCCCCCCAGACCCAATGCGCCAGCGGGTCGTAGACGAAGGTAGCCCAGAGCAGGATGAACACGACGTAGGCGCGGAAATGCATGCGCTCCACGATCGCGCCCGAGATGAGGGCGGGGGTGATGATCGCGAACATCGCCTGGAACATCGCGTGCGCCTGGAGCGGGATCGTCGCCGCGTAGGCCGGATCGGGGTCGAGCCCTACGCCCTTGAACCCCGCCCACGCGAGTCCGCCCCACCACGGCGTCCCGTGCCCGAAGCCGATGGAGTAGCCCAGCAGCACCCATTGCACGCTGATCAATCCCAGCGCGACGATACTCATCATCATGGTGTTGAGCGCGTTCTTGGGCCGTACCAGCCCGCCGTAAAAGAACGCGAGCCCCACGGTCATCACCATCACCAACGCGGTGGAGGTCAGCACCCAGGCGGTGTCGCCCGCCGAGACCACGGCCGGGTCGGCCAGGAGGGGAGGGGTGATCATTCGTCCTCCTCCCCGGCGACGGCGCCGGCGTGCTGCGCGCTCTCGAGCGCGGCGCGCTGCACCTTATCGGCGTTCACCGCCGTGAGCGCCGCGTTGTCGGCCTCCCCCGTGCGGATCCGGATCACCCGCTCGATTTGTTGCACGAAGATCTTGCCGTCGCCGACTTCGCCCGTGCGGGCGGAAGAGAGGATGGCCTTGATACACGGCTCCACGAACGGCTCGGAGCAGACCATCTCGATCTTCACCTTTTCGTGGAATTCCATGACGACGGTGGTGCCGCGGTACTGCCCGATGACCTCCTGCTCGCCCCCGTGACCCGACACGCGGCTCAGCGTGATCCCGGTGACGCCGGCCCGGAACAGCGCCGCCTTGACCTCCGGCAGACGCTCGGGCCGTACGATCGTAGTGATGAGTTTCATAACGGACAAACTATCCCCCGTTGATCATGGTGTCAAGAAATTTGTGCATGGAATGCACAAATTTCGTGTCAGCCAGCAGAGCGTTATACATAGCATGTTGCGTGCCGTCACGATTTCCTGGCATATCATACCGCAAGCCGCTGCCGCCGCGCAGCGAACCATCCCCGCCGCGGTTGCCCGTAGCGATGGTCGCTTGACCCCGTCCGGGGACAAGCCTGCCTGCGGAGTCATGCTCAGGTCGGTCGGCACGGAAGTCGCCTAACCCCGGGCGTCACCGAACGGGGAAGGTTCCATGTCCACAGCAACGCGAGTCGCGGTCCTGCTGGCGGGGTTATGCGCCGCGGCGTCCGCGGCACGCGCGCAGTACCCGCAGCGGCGCGACGGTTTCTGGATCGGGTTCGGGCTGGGCTACGGGTCGTCCCAGGTCACGTGCGACACCTGTCGGCGCGTGTCCCGGCAGGGCGGCGTCACCGGGTTCGTGAAGCTGGGGGCGGCCCCCAGCCGCAACCTGCTCATCGGCGCCGCGCTCAACGGCTGGGCCCATTCCGACGGCAGCGCCACCGAGACGATGGCAAACGTCACCGCGTCGCTGTACCTGTACCCCCGGCGCCGCAGCGGCTTCTTCGTCACCGGCGGGGTCGGGCTCTCCAACTACCACATCAATTCCACGCCCTCGTGGGACGGGACGGGATGGGGCTTTACGGCCGGCGCCGGATACGATCTCCGCTTCGGGCGCGACGTCTCGCTCACCCCGGTCGTCAACTACACGTGGGGCGACGTGGGCGACGTGAACCTCGGTAGCTCCCGGACGGTGTTCACCCGCTGGCGGCAGAACGTGTTCGACGTCGGGTTGGGCGTGACGTTCCACTAGGCGGGTCGGGAAGCGCGGCGGCACCCTTCCCCAGTGCCCGCAGCAGGCGTACGGCCTGGGCCTGCTGGGGCGCCGGCAGTGCGGCCAAGGCGCGCCGCATCGCGTCCGCGTGCAATGGAAAGATCCGCTCGATGACGCGCCGACCCGCCGGGGTCAGGGCGACGAGGACCACCCGGCGGTCGTGGGAGGAATGCCGGCGGCGCACCAGGCCCCGGGTCACGAGCTTGTCCACGACGTACGTAGTGCTCGACGACTCGACCAGGATGCGGCGCTGCACGTCGCACACCGCCAGCTCACCCTTGTGGTACAGGACTTCCAGCACCCCGAACTCCGTCGTGCCCAATCCGAAACGGGCGATGCTCGACCGTGAGTGATGGTTCACGGCATCGAACGCCCGTGCCAGGACGACCCAAAGCTTCAGGGCGACGTCGCGCGGCTGCAACGGTAGTGGCATCTCGCCTCGGGAACCGAGAAACGCGTCGTCGTGTTCCCCGATCGGTAGAAGTAGAGTATCTCGATTTCGAGATAATTTTCACAGGAGGATGCCGCAATGCTAGGGGATCTGGGATTACTGGTGCTGCGTCTGACGCTGGGGACGGTGTTCCTGGCGCACGGGGCGCAGAAGGCGTTCGGGTCGTTCGGCGGGCCGGGGTTCGAGGGCGCCACGGGCTTCATCGGGAGCATGGGGTTCCGACCCGCGCGCGCCTGGGCGGCGCTGGCGGTGGGGGGGGAGCTCGTAGCCGGGGTGCTGTTCGTGCTCGGTTTGCTCACACCGCTGGCCGGACTGCTGGTGCTCGCCACCATGGCCGTCGCGATCGCTAAGGTGCACGGGCCGAAGGGCTTCTTCGTGCAGAACGGGGGCTTCGAGTACAACCTGGTGCTGATCATCGCGGCCGTGGCGCTGGCCGCCGTCGGACCGGGAGCGTTGTCGCTGGACCACCTGCTGGGGATCGCGCGCTAAGCCTAGTCATCTCATAGATTCCCCCCGTGGCGTTCAAGGGCGGGGGAATCTGGATACGCTGGTTCCGAAGCTCTTCACCACGCTCAAGGGATATACCCGCGGGCAGTTCGTCACCGACCTGACCGCGGGCGTGATCGTGGGGATCGTGGCGCTGCCGCTCGCGATCGCGTTCGCGATCGCGAGCGGCGTGGGTCCCGAGCGCGGTCTGTTCACCGCGATCGTCGCGGGCTTCCTCATCTCCGCCCTGGGCGGCTCGCGCGTGCAGATCGGCGGGCCCACGGGCGCGTTCGTCGTGATCGTCTACGCCATCGTGCAGCGGCACGGCGTGGAGGGCCTCGCGATGGCGACGCTCATGGCGGGGATCATCCTCGTAGCGTTCGGCCTCGCCCGCCTCGGCGCCGCGATCAAGTTTATCCCCTATCCCGTCACCATCGGATTCACGAGCGGGATCGCCTTGATCATCCTGTCGGGCGAGGTGAAGGATTTTCTGGGACTGAAGATGGGCCCCGTGCCCGCGGAGTTCGTGGCGCGCTGGCGCACGTTCGCGGCGCACCTCGACTCGCTCAACCTCTGGGCGGTGGCCGTCGCCGCGGTCACCGTGGCCATCATCGTCCTGTGGCCGCGGGTCAACCGCCGCATTCCCAGTCCGTTCGTCGCGCTCATCGTGACGACGGCGGCGGTGCAGCTCGGGCACTTGCCCGTCGACACGATCGGCAGCCGCTTCGGCGTGATCAACGCGGTGCTGCCGGCCCCCTCGCTTCCCGCCGTCACCTTCCGGCAGATGCCCGGCCTCGCCGGCGCGGCCTTCACCATCGCCCTGCTCGGCGCCGTCGAGTCCCTCCTCTCGGCCGTCGTAGCGGACGGGATGATCGGCGGACGCCACCGCTCGAACATGGAGCTCGTGGCGCAGGGGGTCGCCAACATCGCGTCGCCGCTGTTCGGCGGCATCCCGGCGACGGGAGCGATCGCCCGCACGGCGACGAACGTCAAAAACGGCGGCCGCACGCCCGTCGCCGGCATAACGCACGCGGTCACCCTGCTCCTGATCGCCCTGTTCTTCGGTCGCTGGGCCGGCCTGATCCCCATGGCCACATTGGCGGGGATTCTCGTCGTAGTCGCCTACAGCATGAGCGAGTGGCGCACGTTCGTGGCCGAATTCCGGGCGCCGAAGAGCGACGTGGCGGTGCTCGTCACCACGTTCCTGCTCACCGTGTTGTGGGACCTGACGGTGGCGATCGAGGTGGGGATGGTGCTGGCGGCCTTCCTGTTCATGCGACGCATGGCCGAGGTGACCAACGTCAGCGCCCTGACGCACGAGCTCCAGGACCCGAAAGACGATTTCGAGAGCGATCCCAACGCCGTGCGGCGGCGCGTCGTCCCGCCTGGCGTCGAGGTGTACGAGATCACCGGGCCGTTCTTTTTCGGCGCGGCGGAAACGTTCAAGGAGCGCCTGGGGCGTATCGCGCTGCGGCCCAAGGTGCTGATCCTCCGGATGCGCCACGTGCCGGCGATCGACTCCACAGGGCTGCATGCGCTGCGCGACCTGGTGCGCCGCAGCCGCCAGAGCGGCACGCTGGTGCTGCTCTCCGACGTGCACGCGCAGCCCGTGGTGGCGCTCGAGCGCTCCGGGCTGTACGACGAGCTGGGCGAGGAAAACGTGCACGGCAACATCGACGACGCGCTCAACCGGGCGCGCGAGCACCTGGGACTCGCGGCCGAGCCACGGCCCACGTTCGCGACGCCGACCGTAGCGCGCGAGGGCAAGGGCTGAGCCCTATGGGCGATCGCGGTACCGGTCGCGCTCCTCGCGCGGCAGAATCATGGCCCGGGCGACCGCCGTCGCGTCGACGGCGATCAGCAGTCCTTCCCGTGGCAGACTCTGCACGCCGACGACGGTCCCTGCCGGCGAGTTGCGCTGCGGGAAGAAGTCGGGCGCGGCGGCGCGGATCACGTCCAGATCGGCCGGCTTGGCGTTGACGACGTAGATGGTGAGCTTGGCGACCTCGGCGGGCGTCACGCCGGCGACGCGGAGCACGGTTGCGAGATTCGCGAACGCCTGAGCCGCCTGGGCCCGCAGGTCCGACGGGCCCACGAGCTGGCCCGTCGAGTCGAGCGCCACTTCGCCCGACACGTACACGATCGACCCCACCTTCACGGCGTGCGTGAAGCCCGGGAGTGCGGCGAGGGTACCCGGGTTGATGTAGCGGGTGTTAACGGGGTCCGGTCCGCTCCGCAGGGCACCGGGCGTGGGGGCGACGCAGGCGGCGAACACGATGATGGCGGCGGGTGTCAGCAGGGCGATCCGCATGCGATGCTCCTCGAGGTGGGTAGTCAGGACGTCAACGCCACTCTGTATACGCCCGCCCAGGGTCGGAGTTCAATCCCTCAAAACATGAACCCGGCGCGGACGTACACCGCCGTGCGCTCCGGGCTCCGCGCGGCCGCGATCGACAGGGTGGTGGCACGGCGGTGCTGCCAGGCGAGCCACACACCTCCCCCCGCGGCGGCGTGCCAGCGGTCGGAGGACTCCCCGGGGGTCCACACGTGCCCCGCGTCCGCGAGCCCGAAGAGGCCGACGTCGGCGAACGGCAGGCGGCCGGCGGGGAACCGCAGCTCCACATTTCCATACGCGCCGCGCCGTCCGGCGAAGCGCTGCTCGGCGTAGCCCCGGACCGTCGTTTCACCCCCCACGTACACGAGCTCCTGGAATGGGACGGTTCCGCTCACCGCGGCTCCGCCTGCGCGCAGCGCGAGCGTCGCCGCCGGCGGGTCCCCGGCCGACAGGTAGGTCGACGCCTCCGCCGACCAGCTCCCGAAGGGGTTGGCGACGTCCCAAACAGCTGGGTGCCAGCGCCCGGCCAGGGTCAGGTGGAACCCACGGGCCGGCGCGGTCGGCAGGTCGCGCGTGTCGAGTTCGAGCGCGGCGCGCGCACCGACCAGGCCGAAGTCGCCCGCCCCGTACGGCCGGGTGCTGGCGAGGACGGTGCCGAAGTCGACGGGCGTGTGGGTGTACTCGAGCAGCGGGCCCAGCGTCAACCGGAATCGCGGCGCCAAGGGGATGGCCACCCGCGGCCCGAGCAGCAGCTGCGTTTGGCGGACGCGATACACGCTGTCCGGCCGCGACCCGTCGGTTTCGTTCCCCGTGCCATAGAACCGAACGAGCTCCAGGCCCGAAGCGCGCAGCTCGACGAAGAGAATCGCCGGCAAGAGCGGCCGCCGGAACTCACCTGCCAGGTCTACGCGGTAGCCGTGGACACTCGTTGCATACGCGGCTTCGGCGAGCAGGCGCGTGCTCGGGGGCAACGCCCGGAAGCCATAGCGGGTGTGGGTGACCCCCGCCCCGACGAGGAGTCCGATATCGGTCGAATAGCTCACGCCCCACAACGGCACGGTCTGGGGTCGCCAGGCGTCGGTGCCGCCCTGGGAGGAGGCCTGTGGTGGTCGTGCCAGCGCCAGCGCGCCCGCGGTGGCGAGTGCGCCGAGGATCCATCGGGTCACGAGCCTCGCATCGCTCTCGCCCGGCTCAGTCTCGGCCCGCGCCGCGGGTCGCGGTGTCGTACATGGGGGACGTAAGCTCTCCGCCCCGGCGGCAGCCGGCAAGAGCGGCCGCCTCATTATCATTATCATAACGGCAATCCCAGGGGACCGAACCATGAATCGCATGTCACTGCTGTGGGTGGGTGTACTCGCCGCCGGGCGGCTCGTAGCACAGGAGCCCGCGCTGCCGACGCATCCCAGGATCGGCGCCATCATGGGCGACCCGATGGCCATGCAGGAGATGATGGCGCCGATGATGCAGGTCATGCTGTACACGCCCCAGCACCTCCTCGCCCGGAAGGACGCCCTGGGACTCACTCCCGATCAGGTCAACCGGCTCACGGCGCTGGGCGCCGCGACGCAGGCGGGCCAGGACGCCGCCACGAGCGAGGCGGAGACTCACCTGCACGAGCTCGAGCAGGCGGCGAACGCTCCCGCGCCAGACACCGGCGCCATGAAGACGCACTTCCAGGCGGCGCACGCGGCCATGGGCAAGGCACACTGGCTCGCGCTGGGGTCGGCGGTGCAGGGTCGGGCGCTATTGAACGACGCGCAACGCGTCAAGCTGAGGGCGTGGGCCGACTCGATGCACACCTGGATGCAGCAGCACCGCGAGATGATGAAGCCGGGCGAGTCGCAACGACGGTGAACGCGTACGAACCGTCAACGGTGACCAGCGGGAGGTGGGCCCATGAGCGGTGAGGGGATCAAGGACACGGTGAGGGCGAAGTACGGGCAGGCGGCCATCCGTGTGCTTGGCGGAAATAGCGGCGCCTGCGGCTGTGATCCCGTCAGCTCGAATCTGTACGACGCCGTCGAGACGGCCGCACTCCCTGAAGGCGCGGTACTCGCCTCGCTCGGCTGCGGCAATCCCACCGCCCTGGCCGAGCTGCACGCCGGAGAAACCGTGCTCGACCTCGGGTCGGGCGGGGGGATCGACGTGCTGCTCTCGGCCAAGCGCGTGGGCCCCACCGGGAAAGCGTACGGTCTCGACATGACGGACGAGATGCTGGCGCTGGCGCGCGAGAACCAGCGCAAGTCCGGCGTCGCGAACGTCGAGTTCTTGAAGGGCGAGATCGAGAACATCCCGCTGCCCGACGCCTCCGTGGACGTGGTCATCTCGAACTGCGTGATCAATCTCTCGGCCGACAAGCGCCGGGTGCTGGGCGAGGCGTTCCGGGTGCTCAGGCCCGGCGGTCGCTTTGCCGTCTCGGATGTCGTGGTGCGGGGTGAGATCCCAGCCGCGGTGCGGCGCAGTATGGAGCTGTGGGTGGGCTGCGTGGCGGGAGCGCTCGAGGAACAGGAGTACCGGCGACTGCTCGCCGACGCCGGATTCGTGGACGTGGGCGTCGAGCCGACGCGGATCTATGAGTTCTCGGATGCCCGCGCGGTGCTGGCCGGCGCCAGTCTCGACGCCGAGGTACTGGCGCGCGAGGTCGGCGGCCGGATCATGGGGGCGTTCGTGCGCGCGACAAGGCCCGTGTGACGGGACGACCCTTCCGCGTGCTCTTTCTCTGCACCGGGAACTCGGCCCGCAGTCAGATGGCGGAGGCGCTGCTCAACTGGAAAGGAAAGGGCCGGTTCGTGGCCGAGAGCGCGGGATCGCGCCCGGCGAGCCGCGTGAACGCGCTAGCGGTCGAAACGCTGCGCCAGCA
>Ga0209350_1000821_pt1 | contig 15227 bp, 10 predicted proteins | sample GraSoi013_2_20cm_2_FD_185822 | JGI IMG/M metagenome (GOLD analysis project Ga0209350, IMG submission 185822) | Grasslands soil microbial communities from the Angelo Coastal Reserve, California, USA - Sample 09_27_2013_2_20cm (SPAdes) (version 2) | ecosystem: Environmental > Terrestrial > Soil >...
CCGCCGCTCGCACCATGACCACGACACCGCAACGAGTCGCCTTGCTCGCGCCGCTCTCCGGAGTCCTCGTGCCGCTCGAGCGCGTACCGGACCCGGTGTTCGCGCAGCGTACGGTGGGAGACGGAGTCTCGATCGATCCCACCTCGGGCGAGCTGCTGGCGCCGGCCGCCGGCCGGGTGACGCTCCTGCACCGCGCATCTCATGCTCTGGCCATCACGACCGACGAGGGTCTCGAGATTCTCGTGCACATCGGCGTCGATACCATCGCGCTGAATGGCAAGGGCTTCACGCCGCGCGTGAGGCAGGGGGATCGGGTGGCGGCCGGCCAGCCGCTGATCTCCTTCGACGCCGATCTCATCGCGCGCTCCGCACCGAGCCTGCTCACCCAGGTGCTCATCACGAACCGCGAGCGCGTCAGCGGAATGAGTGTCGCCACGGGTCTCGTCGAGGCGGGCCGCAGCATCGTCCTGCAGGCCGACCTCGCCGCCGCGACTCCCGCCGACGGCAGCCCCGCGACCGAGACAGCCGCCGTCTCGGAGGAGATCCGCCTGCCGAACCGGCAGGGCCTGCACGCGCGCCCTGCGGCGACAGTAGCCGCCGCGGCCAAGGGCTTTCGCGCCGACGTCCGACTGCTGCGCGGTGCCGATACCGCGAATGCCAAGTCGGTGACCGCCATCCTGCTGCTCGCGACCCGGCCGAACGACGCGATCCGCGTCAGCGCTTCGGGTCCGGATGCGGCCGCCGCCGTGAGCGCGCTCGCGGCGCTCCTGGCCGCGGGGTCTGGCGAGTCGGGGGCCACAGCCGAGGCAGCGTCCGGGCCCGCCCGCGGTGCGCCGGTCACCGCGGTGCCGGTCGCGGGGTCCGTTCCCGCCGCGGCGCCCGCGCCCGCGCCCGCGGAAGGCCCGACACGCTCGACCGACCCCCGCAAGCTCCTCGGAGTGAGCGCATCCCCCGGGCTCGTGCTCGGCAAGGTCGCGCAACTGCGCCGCGCCTCGATCCACGTCGAGGAGCGGGGCGCCGGCATCGAGCGCGAGCGCGCGCACCTCGACGTCGCGCTCGAGCGCGCCCGGCAGCAGATCGAAGCCCAGAGGGCGGCCAACATCGGAGCTGCGTCGAAGATTCTCGATGCTCATCTCGAGCTGCTCGCCGATCCCGAGCTGATCGATCTCGCCGTCGCCGGGCTGGCGGACGGACGCAGCGGCGCCTATGCGTGGCGCGAAGCGTATTCGAGCTACGCCACCCGGCTCGAGTCGCTCGCGAGCTCCCTGCTGCGCGAGCGGGCAGGCGACGTCCGCGATGTCGGGGGACGGGTGCTGGGGCTGCTCGCCGGCGTGACGACCGGGCCGATCGAGTGTGCGCCGGGCTCGATCCTGATCGCCGAGGAGTTCAGCCCAAGCGAGACCTCCTCGCTCGATGCGGGCAAGGTGCAGGGCCTCTGCACGACGGGCGGCGGACCGACGAGCCACGCCGCGATCATCGCCCGCGCGCTCGGCATCCCCGCCGTGTGCGGCGTGGACCGCGCGGCGCTCGGGCTCGCGGACGGCACTCCGGTGGTCCTCGACGGAACCGAGGGCTTCCTGCTGCGCGATCCGGACGAGGCCGAGGTCACGCGTGCGCGGGCCGCGATCGGGCGCCTCGCCGCGCAACGTCAGGGCGAGCGGGCTGCGGCGAGCGCACCTGCGGTGACGACCGACGGACATCGCATCGAGGTGGCCGCCAACATCGGCACCGTCGAGGAGGCTCTCGCCGCAGTCGCCCAGGGTGGCGAGGGTGTGGGACTGCTCCGCTCGGAGCTGCTGTTCCTCGATCGGGACACGGCCCCGAGCGAAGAGGAACAGGCCGACGTCTACCGGGCGGTCGCTACGGCGCTCGGTCGCGATCGCCGGCTCGTCATCCGCACGCTCGATGTCGGCGGCGACAAGCGCCTGCCCTACCTGCCGCTGCCGCCGGAGGAGAATCCCTTCCTCGGCGTGCGGGGAATCCGCACGAGCCTCGAGCGGCCGGACCTGCTGCGCAGTCAGCTCCGCGCGATCCTCGAGGCCGCTCCGCTCGGGGATGTCCACGTGATGTTTCCGATGATCGCATCGCTCGATGAGCTGCGCGCGGCGCGCCGGATCCTCGACGAGGAGCAGCGCGGCGCCGGCGTGTCGGTGCGTGTCGGCGTGATGATCGAGGTGCCGTCGGCGGCGCTCACCGCCGGGCAGCTGGCGCGCGAAGTGGACTTCTTCTCGATCGGCACCAACGATCTGACTCAGTACACGCTCGCCATGGATCGCGGCCACCCGAAGCTCGCGCCGCTCGCCGACGCGCTGCACCCGGCGGTCCTCAAGCTGATCAGTCTCACGGTGGAAGGCGCGCACGCGCACGGCAAGTGGGTGGGCGTGTGTGGCGGGCTGGCCGCCGAGCCGGTCGCCGTGCCGGTGCTGCTCGGGATGGGAGTCGACGAGCTGTCGGTGCCAGTGCCGGCGATCGCGGCCGTCAAGGCGCTGGTGCGCCGGCTCGCGCTGCGCGACTGCCAGGCGCTCGCGCGGGAGCTCCTCGGGCTCGCCACCGCGGGCGAGGTCCGGGCGCGGCTCGCGCGGCTCGGGAGCGAAGCGGGCGCCACGGCCGCGGCCGCACGGCGCTGAAAGCGCGCCTCGAGGAGGACACGTGTTCAGAGAAGCGTTCGTAGTCCTGCAGAAGATCGGCAAGGCGCTGATGATTCCGGTGGCGGTGCTGCCGGTCGCGGGGCTCCTGCTCGGCATCGGCGCGGCGCAGTTCGAATGGATCCCGCCCATCGTGTCGGCGCTGATGAAGGCCTCGGGCGACGTCGTGTTCGGCAACCTGCCGCTGATCTTCGCGGTCGGCGTCGCGGTCGGCCTCACCGAGAACGACGGCGTGGCCGCGATTTCGGCGGCCGTCGGTTACGTGGTGCTGCTCGCGATTCTCGGCGTCATGGCCGGCGTCTGGGGGATCCAGCCCGTCACCGTCATGGGCATCAAGTCGATGCAGACGGGCGTCTTCGGCGGCATCCTCGCCGGCGCCATCGCGGCGACCATGTTCAAGCGCTTCTACCGCACGGCGCTGCCGACGTACCTCGCGTTCTTCTCCGGCAAGCGCTCGGTGCCGATCGTCACGGCGCTCGCCGCCGGGGTTGCGGGCGTCGTCCTGTCGGCCGTCTGGCCGCCCATACAGCGCGGCATCGACACCTTCTCGCACTGGTCGGCGGTGTCCGATCCGCGCACCGCCGCGACCATCTACGGCTTCGTCGAGCGGCTCCTGATCCCTTTCGGTCTGCACCACATCTGGAACGTGCCCTTCTTCTTCGAGATGGGAGCCTTCAAGGATGCGAGCGGCACGGTGGTGCACGGTGACATCAACCGCTTCTTCGCCGGCGATCCCACGGCGGGAATACTGGCGGGGGCATTCCTCTTCAAGATGTTCGGCCTGCCCGCGGCCGCCATCGCCATGTGGCACAGCGCCGCGCCGCAGAATCGCGTCGCGGTCGGCGGCATCATGATCTCGGCGGCGCTGACCTCGTTCCTCACCGGAATCACCGAGCCGATCGAGTTCTCGTTCCTGTTCGTCGCGCCGGCGCTCTACGTGGTGCACGCACTGCTCGCGGCTTCGACGCAGTTCGTCGCCAACACGCTCGGCATGCACATGGGGTTCACGTTCTCGCAGGGTGGCATCGACTTCCTCGTCTTCAACGTGCTCGGCCGGTTCGCCCAGAAGTGGTGGCTGGTGCTGATCCTCGGCCCGATCTACGCGCTCATCTACTACGTGGTCTTCCGCGCCGCCATCCGCTGGCTCGACCTGAAGACGCCCGGCCGCGAGGAGCTGCTGGTGGGAGCGCCCGGCGCTGCCGCGGTGGGCGGCCCCGCTTCCGCGGGTAGCGTGGCCCCGGGCGCCGCGACGGCGGGGAGCGATGCGCGCGCACGCGATCTGGTGCTGGCCTTCGGCGGCGCCGCCAACATCGCCAGTCTCGATGCCTGCATCACGCGGCTGCGCGTTGCGGTCAACGATCCCTCACGCGTCGACGAGCGGGCGCTCCGCGCCCTGGGCGCGAGCGGGGTCATGCGGGTCGGCAGGGGCGTGCAGGCAGTATTCGGCCCGCTGTCCGAGAACATGAAGACCCAGATGGACGAGTACCTGCGTGCCTCGGGCGCAGCTCCCGCCGCAGTGCCCTCGCCGACGTCCGGTGCCGGCAGTTCCGCCGCGCCCGCGGGGGGTACGGTGGACGCGGCGACCCGCGAGACGGCGACTCGGCTCCTGAAAGCGCTCGGCGAGCGAGTCAATGTGCGCGAGGTGCAGGCGGTGGCCCACACGCGCCTGCGCGTCACGCTCGCCGACCCGGCTCGCTTCGACGAGGCGGCGGCGAAGCTCGCGGGCGTCATGGCCGTCATGCGGCCTTCATCCGGAGTGCTGCACCTGATCGTCGGCGAGCGGGCCGGGGCGCTCGCGGCCGCGATCCAGGGCGTCTGAGCGGGCCCCAGGGGGACAGGTCATGCCACACAGCAATCACGAGTCAGACCGCAGCAACGCATCGGGAGTCTCTCGGCGCGAAGTGTTGTGTGCCGGTGGAGCGGCAGCCTTCAGTTCACTGGTGGCAGCGCTGCTGGGAGGATCCGAGCGGGCGCGGGCCCAGGCGCTTGCCGGGCCGGTGCCGGAGGTCGATTACCTTGCCGTGCGTGTCGTCACCGACAGCTTCCAATTGGCGATCGCGCCTAACATGAAAGTCGGGGCAGTCGAGGTTCAACGTTTCGGAATGCCCCCCGCAGGAAAGTCCCTGCTCGAGGAGTTCGGGCTTTCGATGCACGTTGAGTCCCGGCGCGGCGCCGAGAGCCGCAACGTGCTGCTCGACTTCGGTTTCACTTCCGAGACCTTGAACAACAACCTGGCGATGCTCGGGATTGCACCCGAGAACCTCGATGCGCTGATTCTCAGCCACGGCCACTACGACCATTTCGGCGGATTGGCGGGTCTCCTGCGACAGAACCACGCGCGGCTGCCGGCCGGCCTGCCGCTGTACCTTGGCGGGGAAGAGTGCTTCTGCACTCGCGAGTGGACGATCGGCAAGCCGCAGGACTTCGGCGCGTTGGATCGCAAGGCGCTGGCCGACGCCAAGGTGAAGGTGATGTTCGCGGAGATTCCCGCAATCGTCGCCGGTCACGCTTTCACCACCGGTCACATTCCGGTCGCTTCTTTCGAGAAGGTGCTCGCGCCTACCCGCATGACCGTCGGGGTCAAGAACGGGATCGGCTGCTTCCCGGACAAACTTTCCGCGGACAAACGTGCCGTCAGCGTCATCCCCGACGATTTCGAGCATGAGCTGGCGATGTGCTTCAACGTCAAGAGCCGCGGCCTGGTCGTGCTCACTTCGTGCAGCCACCGCGGGGTCGTGAACACGGTGAAACGCGCGATGGAGATTTCCGGCGTAAAGGCGGTTCACGCGGTGATGGGCGGCTTGCACCTGGCGCCACACAAGGAGGAGTACGTGCGCGAAACCGTGGCGGCATTGAAAGAGATCAATCCCGACCACGTGATCCCGATGCACTGCACCGGGGAAGTGTTCATCGACATCCTGCGAGCGGAGATGCCGGACAAGTTCATCCGCTCCTACACGGGCAGCCGCTTCATCTTTGGCGCGTAGGCCCAGACCTGCGCCGGTCCCTAAGGTCCGGGCGTCCCCGACGCGGCGCTGGCGGCGGGCCGATCGGCGCGGAAGCGCCACGCGACGTAGAGCCAGAGCAGCGCAATCGTCGGGTACATGAGAAAGCTCGCCTCGGTGCCGAGGGCGCCACCGGTCAACCACGCAGGCCCGTTGAAAGTCGCCTCGAGCAGCCGCCCCTGCGGCAGCCGCGCGCCGTTCGGCGTGCCGATGACGAACAGCTGCATGTAGTCGAAGGAGATGTGGAAGCCGACCGCAAACCACAGCGTGCCGGTCCGCAGCACCGAGTAGCACATGAGCAGGCTGAGCGACACGAGCGTGATGACGTCCCAGACGTTCTCGCCGGTCTTGAAGAAGTAGTGGTCGGCCGCGAACAGCAGCGCGATGACGATCGACGCCGGCCAGAAGCCGACGCTCCCCCACAGCGACTGCAGCAGGTAGGAGCGGAACCAGAGCTCTTCGGCCACACCGACGGCGACGTTGGCGCCGAGCCAGGCGAGCGCTGCGACCGCGAGGGTGCTTCCCGTGGTCGCGAAGCCGCGAATCTGCATGCCGCCGAGGAGCCACATGCCCGCCGCCACGGCGCCGGCCATGACGACGCCGGCGAGCGCGCCCTCGGCGGTGCGTGCGCCGAGCGCCTGCGCGACAGGCAGGCCGTAGCTGTCCACACGCCGGTGCTCGTAGAGCGCGAAGATCGCGGTGCAGACAAGCGCCACGATGAAATTCTCGAGCTCGTTCAGCGCCACGGCGGCCGCGGTGAGCTCGCCCGGCCACCGCAGGCGGCTCGCGGCGAGGCTGAACGCCGGGTCGAGCAGAAACGGCACGCCAGTTGGCGAGCACGAGGAAGATCACGGCCCGCCACAGCATGCGCAGTTTTCGATCCGGACCGAGCACGAGCCGCGAGACGAATGCCATGACCGCTCCCCTCTACGCCATCGGTTTGGCCCGGCTGCCTGCGGCCGCCGGCCCGTCAACCGCGGCGTGAGCGCAGGAAGCTCACGTAGCCGGCGAGGAAGTTCTTCAGCTGCTCCTCGACCGTCGCGTCCTTGATGGCCCCGGTCTCATCGAACACGTTCGCGGCCCGCGACACGAGCAGCCGCGCGCCGAACCAGGGCTGCGTGCCGAGCGTGCGCAGCACCGGGAGCCAGGCGGTCTGGCTCAGGATGGTGCCGAATCCGCCGGCCGAGGCGCCCATCGTCGCGAAGGGTTTGCCGCCGAACACCCGCTTGATGTCGGATGAGGGCCGCGACAGCCAGTCGATGGCGTTCTTGAGCACGCCGGGGAGGCTGTTGTTGTATTCCGGGGTCGCGAGCAGCACCCCGTCGGCGGCGACGATCGCTTCCTTCAGCTGGCTGACCGCCGCCGGAATGCCCTGCGCCTCGACGTCAGCGTCGTAGAGCGGGATGCCGCGGATGGTCGCGATCTCCAGCGTCGCATCCTCGGGCATGAGGCGCTGGGCGGCGCGCAGGAGCGCGCTGTTGTACGACCCGCGGCGCAGGCTCCCCGAGATTCCCAACACCTTGGTCATTGGATCTGTCTACGGTAACTCTGGCGCCAGCATAATCCGCATTGTCAGCAGTTGCTCGGTACGGCCAGGCGCCTCCCCGGCAACCTAGACCTTGCCCTTGAGCTTCCTCGCCACGCGCTGATAAGCCTCGCGGAACGGAATGCCCTCGGTCACGACCAGCCGGTTGGCCTCCTCGGCGGCATGAACGGCCGGATCGAGCCTTACGGACTCGGGCCGGAACTCGAGCGCACCGATCGCCGGCGGCGCCACGGCGAGGGTCTCGAGGGCGAGATCGATGGCGCGGAACAGCGGGAACTTGATGAGCTGCAGATCGCGGTGATAGCCCGAGGGGAGCTTGGCGGCGACGCCGAGTGCCTCGGTGAGACACGCCTGCGCGGTGGCGGTGCGGCCGCGCATCAGCTCGAAGACATCCAGGTTGCGCTTCTGCGGCATGATCGAGGAACCGGTCGTGAACTCCTCCGCCAGCGCCAGGAAGCCGAACTCCCGAGTCGAGAAGAGCAACACGTCGGCGGCGAACCGCGAGAGATCCTGCATGAGGAGCGCGATCTCGAAGATCAGCTGCGCCTCGCCCTTGCCGCGCGAGAGCTGTACCGCGGTGACCGGTTCCTGCACCGCGGCGAACCCGAGCGCGGTGCGCGTCGCCTCCCGGTCGACGGGCAGCCCCGGGGTCCCGTAGCCGGCCGCGGAGCCGAGCGGATTCTTGTCGAGCCGGCGGCGCGCCTGGGTGAGCGCGGCTGCATCGTCGCGAAGCTCCGCCGCAAAGCCCCCGGCCCAGAGCGGCACCGAGCTCGGCATGGCCTGCTGCAGGTGCGTGTAGCCGGGAATCACGGTACGCCGCTCGCGCGCGGCGAGCTCATCGAGCGCGGCGGCGACCGCGAGTACGCCGGTGGAGAGCGCATCCAGCGTCTCGAGCAGATACAGCCGCAGCGCCGCGAGCACCTGGTCGTTGCGCGAGCGCCCGAGGTGAATGCGCCCGCCCGCCGGTCCGATGCGCTCGGTGAGGCGCCGCTCGAGCGCCGTCTGGCCGTCCTCGTCGGCGAGCTCGATGCGCCACTCCCCGCGCGCGTGGCTCTCGGCGAGCCCCAAGAGGCCGGCGCGGATGGCCTCGAGATCCGGGACGGCGAGCAGCCCCTGCCTGGCGAGCATCTCGGCGTGAGCGATCGAGGCGCGCACGTCGTAGGCAACGAGCCGCTCGTCGAGCGCGTGGTCCTCGCCGGCGGTGTAGTGCAGCACCCGTTCATCGAGCGGCACGCCCTTGTCCCACAGCCGCTTCATGGGGCGCTCAGCTGCTCGGCCGGGGTGAGCGCATTGACGTCGGCAACGACCAGGGTGCCGGTGCCCTCGTTGGTGAACACCTCGCCGAGAATCCCCTCCGGCGAGCGGTACGACACGACGTGCACCCGGCGCACGCCGCCGCGGATCGCGTTCTCGATGGCGAGCGCCTTGGGCAGCATGCCGTCGGCGATGCGGCCTTCATCGCGCAGGCGCTTGAGTCCCGCGAGATCCGTGTAAGAGACCAGCGAGCGCGGATCATCGACGCTCGCGAGGATGCCGGGCGCACCGGTGCACAGGATCAGCTTCTCCGCCTGGAGCGAGGCGCCGATGGCGGCGGCCACGGTGTCGGCGTTGATGTTGAGGAGCGTTCCCGATTCGTCCGCGGACAGCGGGCTCACCACCGGCATCAGGCCGTTGTCGAGGAGCTTGCGGAGCACCGTGCCGTCCACCGCGTCGATGTCGCCGACGAAACCGAAGTCGATGAGCTCGCCGCCGGCGCTGCCTCTCACCGGCGGCCGGCGGTGCGCGCGCACCAGGCCGGCATCCACCCCGCTGACGCCGACCGCCTCGATGTTCAGAGCCCGGCAGATGCCGAGCACGCGGGTGTTGATGAGGCCGTTGAGCACCATCGCGATGAGCTCGATCGACTTCTCGTCGGTGATGCGCCGGCCGTCCACCATGCGCGCAGGCACCCCGAGCGCGGCGCCGAGCTCGGTGAGCTGCGGTCCGCCGCCGTGCACCAGCACGACCCGCACGCCGAAGTGGTGCAGGAGCGCGATCTGCTCGATGAGGAGGCGCGTCGCCTGCGCCTCGCCGAACACCCCGCCGCCCGCCTTCACGACGAAGGTCTTGCCCTTGTACATGCGGATGTAGGGAGCCGCGCTCTTGAGCGCGTGGATGGCGAGCGCCTGATCGCTTCTGTGCATGATCATGTCGGGTTTCCCGAAGTTCAGGACCTCAGCATCTGGTGGAGCACCGCCATCTGCACCGGCAGGCGGTTCGCGGCCTCGCGCTGCACCACGCTGCGCGCGGAGTCGAGCGCCTCGTCGGCGATCGCGCTATTGCGCCGCACCGGCAGGCAGTGCATGAGGCGGCACTCGGGCGCGGCCCTCGTGAACCAGTCGTTGCGCACGCACCAGCCCCGGAGCGCGCTGCGCAGCCGCGCATCCGCTTCCGCATCGCCGTAGCGCTCGGTCGCGGCCCACTCCTTTACATACAGAACGTCCGCGCCATCGAGGGCCTCCTCGCGCTCGGCGCTCTCGCGCACCGAGCCCCCGGAGCGGGCTGCGGCTTGCCGCGCCCGCTCCATGACGACCGGCGGCAGCGCGAAGCCTTCCGGCCGCAGCACGATGACCTCCATGCCGCGCAGCGCCGCCATGTGCAGCGCCGCCGCGGGCACCGCCAGCGGGAGCGGGCGTGGATGCCAGGCCCATGAGAGCACGAAGCGCCCGGCGCGCGGCACCGCGAGATCGTCGAGCGTCTTCCAGTCGGCGAGCGCCTGGCACGGATGATTGAGGGCGGACTCGAGGTTGATGAGGGGCTTCTCCGTGAGGCTCGCCATGGCGTTGAAGGTAGTCTCGGCGAGATCACTCGCCAGATCCTTGCCCTCGGCGAAGGCGCGGATGCCGAGCGCGTCGCAATAGGAGGCGAGCGCAGGGATGCCCTCGCGCACGTGCTCCGCGGCGGCGCCGTCCATCACCACGCCCGGGCGGGTCTCGAGCTGCCAGCTGCCGCGGCCGGGGTTGATGACGAAAGAGTTGCCGCCGAGGCGCGCCATGGCCGCCTGGAAGGAGGCCAGCGTGCGCAGCGAGGGGTTGAGGAACAGCAGCGCGAGGATCCGGCCGGCGAGCGCGCGCGGCTCGGGCTGCTTCTCCAGGCGCCGCGCGAGCTCGAGGAGCGAGAGCACCTCCTCGCGCTCGAAGTCCGCGAGATCGACGAAGCGCTTCATGGGGGCAGATCGCGCAGCGCATCGCGCAGCATGTCGACGTGCTGCTCCTCGAGAATGAACGCGGGCAGCAGGCGCAGGATGTGCGGGTCGTTGGCCGTGCCGGTGAGGATGCAGCACTCGAGGAGCTCCGCCTGGATTTCTCTCGCGGGGCGGGTGGTGCGCAGCCCCACCAGGAGCCCTGCGCCCTGGTGGGCAACGACCGGGCCCGCGATGCAGGTCTGGCGGATATACGCGCCGATCCGCCGCACACGCTCGAGGAGGCGCTCGGTCTTGATGGCCGCGATCACCGCCGCGATCGCCGCGCAGGCGAGCGGTCCTCCGCCGAAGGTGGTGCCGAGGAATTCGGGCTTGAGCGAGGCGGCCACCAGCGGAGAAAAGAGCAGCGCCGCGCACGGGAAGCCGTTGCCGAGCGCCTTGGCGGTCGTGAGCATGTCGGGACGCACACCGTAGAGGTTGGCGGCGAAGGGCTCGCCGGTGCGGCCGACGCCGCACTGCACCTCGTCGAATATCAGCAATGCCCCGACCTCATCGCAACGCGCCCGGAGCGAGGCGAGGAAGGACGCGCCGAGCTCCACCGCGCCGGCGAGCCCCTGCACGGGCTCGACGATCACGGCGGCCGTATCGCGCGTGACCTGCGCGTCGATGGCGGCGCGGTCGCCGCGCGGGATGAAGCTCACGTCGAAGGGCGTGCGCGGGAAGCCGTACCACTTTTCCCGTGCGCCCCAGGTCACCGCGCCGGCGGCGGCGGTGCGGCCGTGGAAGCCGCCCTCGATGGCCGCGACGTGCGCTCGCCCCGTCATGCGCAGCGCCACCTTGAGCGCGTTCTCGTTGGCCTCGGCGCCGCTGTTGACGAGGAATGCGCTCGCGAACGGCAGTCGCGAGAAGCGCACCAGGCGCCGTGCGGCTTGCGCCCGGATTCGCATCGCGACCGCGTTGCTCTGGAACTGACAGGCCTCGGCCTGCCGTGCGAGTGCCGCGGTCCAGGCCGGGTGCCCGTAGCCGAGGCCCGCGACCGCGTGTCCGCCGTAGAGATCGAGCACGCGCTCGCCGCGGCTGCTCGTGAGCCACACGCCCTGCGCGGAGGCGACTTCAATCGGGTACTGCGCGAACACCGGTGCGAGAAAGTCGTGCTGGCGGATGGCCGCCTGGATCTCCGACTCGGAGGTCGCCGCGACCCGCTTTCTCTTCTGTGCCGGTGCCTTGGGCATGCGCGCGCGCTCAGGTCCAGCCGGGCGCTGCGCTCGTGAGCCCGGTGGTCTCGGGCAGGCCGAACAGGCGGTTCATCCACTGCAGCGCGCCGCCGGCCGCGCCCTTCGTCAGGTTGTCGATCGCACACAGCACCGCCGCGGTGCGGCCCGCGACGACGCCGGAGAGGTGCGCGTAGTTGCTCGCCACCACGTCCTTTACGCGCGGCGGCTGCTCGCTGACGCGCACGAACGGCGAGCGTGCATAAAACGCGCTGAGCGCCGCGAGCAGCTCTCCCGTGTCGAGGGGACGGGCGAGCTCGGCCTGCACGGTGACATGAATGCCGCGCGCGAAGGGTCCGGAATGCGGGACGAAGGCGACGTGCGCCTCCACGCCGCTCACCGCGTGCGCGCACGCCGTCACTTCCGGCGCGTGGCGGTGCTCGAGCGCGAGGTAGCTGTAGAGATCGGCATGGCGCAGCGGATGATGCGTCGCCTCGACGGGCCGGCGGCCCGAGCCGGTGCTGCCGGTGACCCCGCTCACGAAGAGCGTCGGCGTGACGAGGCCCCGGGCGAGGAGCGGCACGCAGGCGAGCAGGATCGCGGTGGCGAAGCAGCCCGGGTGGCCCACGTGCGGCGTGGTGAGCTCGCTCAAATGCTCGGGCACTGCGCAGGTGAATTCGGCAAGCCGCGCCGGAGCGGCGTGCGGGTGCTGATACACCGCCGCATAGGCCGCGGGCGTCGCGTAGCGGAAGTCCGCGGAAACATCGACGACCCGGGGCCGGCGACCGGAGCGCGCCGCGCCCGAGAGCAGGGTGTCGACGAGGGCCGCGGACACTCCGTGCGGGGCGGCCGAGAACACCGCGGACTCGCCCGCCCCGGCGAGCCGCTCCAGGGCCTCCCGCTGCGAGCTGAAGCGCAGATCGGGGTAGGCGCCGGCCAGGTGCGGGAAGGCGCCCGCCACGGGCTCCCCCGGCGCACTCTCCGACATCACGGCCGCGAGCTCGAAGCGCGGGTGCGCGGCGATGAGGCGCAGGAGCTCCCCGGCTACGTAGCCGCTGCCGCCGAGCACCACCGCCGGAATCCCGCCGCTCACTGTGCCGCCGCCGCGGGAAGCCCGAGCGCCTCGATCACGCGGTCGCCGAGGGCGGCGCCGTTGCTGATGGCGTTGCAGGCCGGCACTCCCATCTGGGTGGTGATGATCTCGACACCCACCTGGTTGTCGGTCGCGGGACCGGTGACCAGGCACGGCTCGATGTGAAAGCGCTCGCGCAGCAGCTTTACTCCTCCCCAGGCCGCGACCGGATCGTTCGCCGACAGGATGACCGCGCTCAGTGCCGTGCGGATATCCGGACACTCGAGGATCGCGTCGACCCCGTAGGTGCCGAGGATCCCGTCGCCGAGCTCGAACACCAGCACGTCGGGCTTGCCGGCGGCGAGCTCGCTCAGCATGGTGCGGGTGAGCGCCGGCCCGTTGACGCGCGTGGTGGTGACGATGCCGAGATCGGTGAAGATCGCGCAGCGGCGCGCCCCCGCGTCCTCCATGGCGAGGATATCGCGGCGGAGCGAGACCCCGGTGGCCTTGAAGGCGTCTACGGTGAGGCCGCGGTGGCGCATGCGGGCGATGAGGGCGCAGGCGGCCGCGGTCTTGCCGGCCTCCATGCAGGTGCCGGCGAGCGCCACCACCGGCACGCCGCGCGTGTCGAGCGCTACGGCTAAGTCGAGCCGCTGGTGTCCCGCGCGCGCCGGCACCCCGATGCGCTCGCCGAGGTAGGGGAAGTTGAGCGCCACGCCCAGCACACGGCAGTCGAACGGCTTGCCCTTCTCCGGGTTGATGGAGTCGCACACCCCGAGCACGCCGCCGATGTTGAGCATCTGCAGCACGTCGCCGGGGCTCACGGTCGCGGGCACGTGGCCCGAGTAGCCGAAGAGCGCCTGGCGATGCCCGAGCGCGCCCGCGACCACGTCGCCCTTACCGACCTTCGCCATGCGGCCGCTGGTGAGCTCGAGCGTGTTGTAGGTGGACTTGTTGGTGAGCACCTCGACCACGATGACCACGCCTTCCTCGGCGGGGATGTCCTCGCAGATGCGCACCTCGTGCGAGAGCCCGCAGGCCTGGGTCACGGAGGCGAGCTTGTCGACGAGGACGCTGCGCATGCCGTTGACCATCGCTACCGCTCCCCGGGAGGCTCGCCCGATGAGGCCGATGAGGCGGCCGCGCGCTCGCCGGCGCGCGCGTGGAACACGCCGGCGAGCGCCGCGATGCGCGAGAACCCGAGTGCATCGCGCGCCGACCACTCGCCCGCGGCCTCGCCGTACACGCCACGCGAGACCGCCATGAGCGAGTACGGCGACTCGACGCCCTCGATGAACACCGAGCCGGTGCGCAGCAGCAGCTTCACTTCGCCCGTGACCCGCCGCTGCGAGGAGAGCAGCAGCGCCTCGATGTCGCGGCACACGGGATCCAGCAGCTGCCCTTCGTGGACCAGGTCGCCGTAGGGCTGCGCCAGCTGCTCCTTGATGCGCTGCTGCCGCGCGGTGAGCGTGAGCTTCTCGAGCTCCCGGTGCGCAGCGAGCAGCACCTCGGCCGCCGGCGCCTCGAACGCCACCCGTCCCTTGGTGCCGATGATCGTGTCGCCGAGGTGAATGCCGCGGCCGATGCCGAAGGGGGCCGCGAGCGCCTCGAGCGCCTCGATGATCTCGACCGGCGAGGCCACCCTCCCGTCGAGCGCCGCCGGCCGCCCCTCCCGGAATCCGAGCACGTGGCGCTCGGCGGCTCGTGCGTGCGTCGACGCATCGCGGGTGAGGACCCAGGCGTCCTCGGGGATGCTGCCCGAGGAGGTGAGGGTCTCGCGGCCGCCGATGGTTACCCCCCAGAGTCCCCGATTGATGGAGTAACGCGCCCCGCTCGGCGGCACCGGGAGTCCGCGCTGCTCGAGATACTCGAGCTCGTCCTGACGCCTGAAGGCCTCATCGCGCACCGGTGCCAGCACCTCGAGGTCCGGGGCGAGGGTGCGCAGCGCCACCTCGAATCGCACCTGGTCGTTGCCGGCGGCGGTGCAGCCGTGCGCCACGGTGCCGGAGCCGAGGGTGCGCGCCATGCGGGCGATGGTCTGCGCCTGCATGACGCGTTCGGCCCCCACACAGAGCGGGTACAGCTGCCCGCGCCGCACGTTACCCATGATGAGGAAGCGCAGCACCTGCTCGAAGTAATCGGCCCGCGCGTCGATCTGATGGTGCTCCAGGGCACCGAGCGCGCGGGAGCGCGCGGCGAGAGCGCGCGCGGCGGCCGCGTCGATCCCGCCGGTGTCGACGGTGACCGTGATCACCGGGCGGCGATGCCGCTCGGCGAGCCACGGCACCAGGAACGAGGTGTCGAGGCCGCCCGAGTAGGCGAGCACGATGGGCGTGGCGCCCGCGAGCGCGGCGGTGTCCGGCATGCTCAGACCCGGAACAGCGAGCGCAGACGGCCGATGAGCTCGTCCTGGGCGCGCGCGCTGGCGGTCGCGATGAATATGGTGTCGTCGCCCGAGAGGGTGCCGGCCACCTCCGGCCACTCGGCGCGGTCGATGGCGACCGCGACGCTCTGCGCAGCTCCGATGGTCGTGCGCAGCACCGTGATCGCGGGGCCCGCGATCACGG
>Ga0209350_1000834_pt1 | contig 15054 bp, 7 predicted proteins | sample GraSoi013_2_20cm_2_FD_185822 | JGI IMG/M metagenome (GOLD analysis project Ga0209350, IMG submission 185822) | Grasslands soil microbial communities from the Angelo Coastal Reserve, California, USA - Sample 09_27_2013_2_20cm (SPAdes) (version 2) | ecosystem: Environmental > Terrestrial > Soil >...
CCGCCGAGGCTCGCGGCCAGCGTGTAGGTATTGTGACCCCAGCGGTGGAAGAAGTCCACGCCGCCCGTATAGGCGGCCTTGCCGAGCATGTTGATCGCCGTCGTATCGAGGTCGCGATTCACCGCCGTGGCGACGAAGCCGATGGTGGTGTTGCCGTGGCGCAGGTCGCGCTTGAGGCGGCCCACGAAGTAGTTGGTCAGCGGCTCGACCTCGTGGCTCTGGCGCAAGCCGGTCGTCGCGTCGAACACGGTGGCCCACTCCCGTGCCGTGACGGCGTCGAGCACGCCGACGGACCAGCCGTTCGCCCGCCTGCCGCTCAACTTCGCAGCTCCGAGGATCGTGCTGTTGGACGGTACGTCGACGAATTGCGAATCCTCCAGGGAGAGCTCTCGCTGCGGCGGTTGACCGATGCGCCGCGAATAGAAGTACTGCGGCCGGTCGCTCAGCTTCGCGAGGCCGTTGCCGTTCCCCGCGAACCCGAAGATGTTGCCGCCTTCGAGGAAGAACGGACGCTTCTCCTCGAGCTGCACTTCGAACTGCGTGAGGTTGACGAAGGCCGGGTCCAATTGCACTTGGCCGAAATCGGGGTTGACGGTGGCGTCGAGCGTGATGTTCGAGGTCACGCCGTACTTGAGATCGCCGCCCACGTTCCCCAGGTACGTGCTGCCGTGGTCGAAGGGATCCCCCGGAGAATCCGGCGTGTCGTAGTGCCCGCGCCCGACCACATAGGGCAGGATTTCCACACGCTTGGGCGCGGGGAGGTTCTCCAGCCCCTGAAGATCGGCGAAGCGCGATGCGACGCCGTTCTCGGTCTTGCGCACGAGCGGGAGCATGTCGAGCTCGTTCTTGCGCTGGATCCAGCGCTCGAAGCGCACGCCCCACACCTGCACCGCCGCGCCCGAGAACCGCAGCTGCGACAGCGGAATCCGCATCTCTGCGGTCCAGCCGAGCGAGTCGACCGCAGTCGCGGCTTCCCAGACGGCGTCCCAGGAGTCGTCCGAATAGCCCCCGTCGTCGCCCAGGAGGACGTCGCGCTTCACACCGGCCGCGTTGACGATGAACTCGAACGCCGTGCGACGGTCGTGGTAGCTGTCCAGCAGCACCCGGAATTCGTCGCTGTGCGTGTTCGCGTCGCGGCGTCCCAACCGGCGGATGATCGCGTCGGGCGACGAGTCGAACAGCCGGGCGCCGATGTACAACGCCTCGGCGTCGTACAGGATCCGCACGTCCACCTGTTCCGTGGCGGTCGCGCCCTCCTGCGGGTCCCGCTGCATCAATCCGCCGATCGGGGTGGCGAGCGTCCAGGCGGCGTCGTCCAGCCGTCCGTCGAGCACGGGTCGGGACGCGGGTGCCACCCGAGCGGCGGTGAAGACGCCCGGGACGTCCGGCGTGCGGGCCGGGCCCACGGACCCTGATTGCAAGAGCAACAGTGAAACGATCGGGATCACGGCACCATCTCCCTCGCCAGCGTGGTGTTGAGCACGCCTTCCAGCACGCGCTTCGAGTCGAACTGCGCCTCCGCGAGATCACGAGCGGCGCGGCAGTGACGCCCGTAGTCGCGATTGATCGCGTCGAGCGCCGCGGCGGCGTCGTCGAGCGAGGTGAAGCGGAACATGCCTTCGCCGTTCGGGAGACAGGCGCTCGGGCCGGTGTCCTGCACGACGACCGGCTTGCCGCTCGCCAGGTAGCACAGCGTCCGATCACTCACCCAGGCGTTCTGGAACTGCATGCATGAGGCCTTGGCGCAGCTGAATTCGCCGCGCGAGCGCTGCACGTAGGAGCGGTAGGCGTCGGGGCTGCCCGCCACCTCGGCCGAGTGACGCACGCGCCAGCCGTTCTGGGTGAGCCGCGCCAGGTCCGCCGCGTCGCGATCGTCGGTGTAGAGCGCCAGCTCGAGCGGCTGGGGCGTGTGCCGCGGCAGCTCGGCGAACTCGAGGAACGCGACCCGCTTCGTGTTCTCGCGCAGCACGGTCTTGCCGTTCTCGGTGACCTTGAGCCAATCGGTCGTCGACCAGCTCGACACGGTCGTGAACGCTGCGGCGTGGGGATCGTAGGTAAAGGGCCAGAGATCGAGACACACGGGAGGCCGGATGCGAAGCCACGGCAGGCCGCAGTCGGAGAAGCGGGCCGACGGCGTCCCCACGGTTTCGCCGGTGGTCAGGTAGCAATCGTGCGCCGCTACGTTGAGCTGGCCCGTGCTGATCCAGAACTGCAGCAGCCCCGGGTCGATGTCGACCAGCGCGGTGCGGCGGGCGCAGCCGAGCAGGCGGGGGTCGATGGCGTAGTGGAAGTTCAGCAACAGGTCGGCCCGCTTCAGCACGCGCTCCACGTCGGGCCACTCGCAGCCCACGAACCGGAACTCGTTGCCGGCCTTCGCATAGAGGAGCGTCTTCCCTTCGAGCCCGAAGCGCTTCATCCGCTCGAAGAAGGGCGCCAGCAGCGCCGCCTCTTGGGCCGAGTCGCCGGAGGCGGGAGGGCGGAACTGCTCCAGCCAATACACGTCGCAGCCCAGCCGGCGCAGCCCCTGGGCGTACTGCATGTACACCCAGAAGTGACCGCCCCCGTCCGGGAAGTTCGCGACCTTGTAAACCGAGATCACGGCGATCACGCGGCGCCCTCCGAGACCGGCCAGGCGGCCACAAGCGTTGCCAGGTCCCGAAACCCCGCCAGGCGAATGCCCCGCTCCGCGAGCGCGAGGCGCACGCACGGGTCACACAGGGTGCGCACTTCGGCTTCACGCTCGATCGTGTAGCTCGAGGCGAGTCCCTCGTCGACGTAGCCGGCGTGACACGTCAGCTCGGTCACCCCGGGGCCGAGCTCCGTATCCAGCAGGCGGAGCAGGCCGGCGACGCTGATCTGCTCAAGATGAGTCTCGCCGCCCCACTGGCCGTAGAACTTCGGGAGATGGCGCACGGCAGACCACCCGCGCACCGGCACGCTCAAGCGGTCGGCCCACGCCCGTACGTGGGGCAGGACGCGCGGGTCGCGGTGGACGTCGTGGTGCGAGTCCACGTGCGTCGGCGGCGCCCCCACGAGCTCGGTGAAGCGGCTGAGCTGGCGGTCGAGTTGGGTGGGCACGTCGGGCGTTCCAGCGGGATCGAGCTCGAGATGCAGCCCGACGCTCAGCGCGGGGCAGGCGCGGCCCAGGGCGGCCGCCTCGACCGCCGCCGGCCGGTGCACCATCAGGCTCGTGCTCGTCAGGATGCCCTCGCGGTGCGCCTCGACGATCCCGCGGTTGACGCCATGGCTGATGCCGAAATCGTCGGCGGTGACGATGAGCACCTTCGCGGCGCTGGTCATTCGGCGAAGGGCGGCCGGAGCGCCCGGAACCAGTGCTCGAAATCCATCAGCTCGCCGATGCCCCACTCGGCGCCGTCGTGCAACAGGGCCATGGCCGCCCACACGACGCAGTGGGCGTAGCGCGCGCACTCCATCGTGTGAAACAGGACGTTCAGCGTCGCGTCGTCGGGAAGGCGCCAGCCCGTGCGCTCCACTGCCTCGCGGTAACGTCGCAGAACCGCCGGCCGCTCGTCCGGCGCCGACTGATAGAGGAAGGTGGACACGTCGTAGCTCGCCGGCCCCACCCCCACGTGATCCCAGTCGATGAGCCGGGCTCGCGGGCCCGTAGGCGTCATGGAGACGAAGACGTTCTTGGGCCAGAGGTCGCCGTGCAGCAGCGTGTCCGGCCCCGCGGCCTCTTCTATGAGGAGCACGCGCCGCGGGGCGTCGTCGCGCAGCGCATACAGGCACTGCAACAAGCGCTCGCGGGCGCCGGCGAACTCGAGAGGCACATCGCGGGGAGGCGTCGCGAGCGCTTCCAGCGCCGCGACGGCATCGCGCAGGTTTGCCGTGAAGAAGTGCACGCCGTGGTCGCGGGCGCGCCACCGCGCCTCGGGTATGAGCGCGTGCCGCGCGGCTCGCACGTGCAGCGCCGCCATGAAGTCCACTGCCGCGTCGAGGCGCCACGGCAGTCGCCCGGCGGCGAGATTGCCGTCGCCCAAGTCCTCGTACACGTGCCACACCCAACACCCCTCACGCTCCGCCACGGCCGCGAGCAGTTGCGGACACCCATCGCCCAGGTCGAGGGCGGGTAGCCAGCGCTCGACCACCAGGCGGTCCGTCTGGGCCACGGCCGGCGGATGTCGCTTGAGGACCAAGGCACGGCCTGGCGCTTCCCCCACCTGCAGGCGGTACACCGCGGGCTTCAGTCGCTCGATGTGCAGCCGTTCTCCGGCGCGCGCGGCGTCGCCCAGCAGTTCCGCCACGCCCTCGCACAGCTCCGTCGCGCCAGGCTCCTGCCATCGCTCGAGCGAGCGCTCGAGGCGCTCGCGCACGCCGGCTACGCCGCGCGTTGTCATGTGAGGGCACGCTCCAGGACCCGGGTCACCACGCGACAACCGTCGAAGTGCTCTTCGGCGAGCTGGCGCGCGAGGCGACAGTGTCGCTCGTAATCGGCTTCGATCGCGGCCAGCGCGCGCACCGCTTCGTCCATCGACCGGAAGCGAAACAGCCCCGCGGCGTCGGGCAGGCGGCTGGGCCCGGTGTGCTGCACCACCACCGGCTTGCCGCTGGCCAGGTAGCAGATGGTGCGGTCACTGGTCCAGCTGTTCACGAACTGGACGCAGTAGGGCTTGACGCAGCTGAATTCGCCGCGCGACGACTGGATGTAGGCGCGATACTGCTCGGGCGTGGCGCTGACGTCCCATGCCTCGCGCACGGCCCAGCCCATCGCGCCGAGCCGCTCGCGCCATTCGGCGTACTGTTGGCCCAGGCACACGGCCAGCTCGAGCCGCGCGGACGTGCGGGACGGGAGCTCGGCGTACTCGAGGTAGGCGACCCGCTTCTCGTTCGAGAACGTCGTGCCCGCGAACTCGAACGTCCCACCCCACCAGTGCGTGATGGTCGTAAACGGCGCTGCCGCTTCGGCGCGTACCACCGGCCACTCGGCGAGGAACACGGGCGGCGGCGTGTAGTGCCAGCGCAGCCCGCAGTCGGGGAAGCGCGCCGCCGGCGTCCCCACCGTCTCGCCGATCGTGAAGTAGATGTCGTGCGGGGCCACGCAGATGTCGCCCGTGGTCATCCACACCTGGAACAGGCCGGGATCGGTGTCGACGAAGGCGGAGCGGTGGAATCGCCCCACGACCGCCGCCGGGAGGGCGTGCGACAGGTTCAGCAGCAGATCCGCGTCGGCCGCCGCATCCAGGCTCAGGCCGGCGGCGGCGAGGTCATCCGGGAGCGGCGCGCCGTCGATCGCGTACAGCGCCAGCGCGTCGGCCAGCCCGTAGCGCCCGAGGTGCGCCTTCAGGGCGGCGACGCACTCGCGCACGTCGCGGCCGCGCCAGCGACGGCGGCGCGCGACCGAGCTGTCGCCTGCAGCGTCGTCCACGCCTTCGAGCCAGATCACCCGGCAGCCGGCGGAGCGCAGGGCCAAGGCCCAGTTGAGATACACCCAGAGGTGCCCGCCTCCCTGGGGGTAGCCGATCGTGTTCGCGGGCGCGAGGCAGACCGTGAGGCTCACGCGGCACTCCCGACCGGGTCCGAAAGCGGCGGGCGGAGGTTCTCGAACCAATCATCGATGTCCACCAGGCCGCTCCGCCCCCACTCGGCGCCATCGTTGAGCAGCGCCATCGCGGGCCAGATGATGCTGCTGACCCCGCGGGCGGTCTCGGCGGCGTAGAACAACGCGTTCAGGTGGCGATCCTCCGGCAGCGGGTAGCCTGCGCGCTCGGCGGCCGCACGGTAGCGGCACAGCAGCCACGGCCGATAGTCGGGCGACGACTGGTAGAGGAGCGTCGAAACGTCGTAGCTCGCCGGGCCGACGCCCACGTGATCCCAGTCGATGAGCCGGGCGCAAGCGTGGTCGCCCGCCAGCGCGACGAAGATGTTCTTCGGCCCGAGATCGCCGTGCAACAACGTCTCGGGCTCGCCGGCTTCCTCGATGAGACGGATCTGACCCGGCGCCGCGTCAAGCAGCCAGTACAGTCGCTCGAGCAGCCGGCACCGGGCCACCGCAAACCTGGCGGGGGTGCGAACGGCCGCCAGGGCTTCAAGCAGGGAGATGCCGTCGCGCAGGCTCGCGATCCACGACCGCGCGCCGTGATCGCGGGCGTGCCAGCGGACCTCGGGCAGGACGGCGTGGCCCATGCCGCTGGTGTGAAGCCGGGCGATGAGATCGATCGCTGCCTCGAAGCGGGGATCCTCGCAGTGATCGGCGAGCGCGTCGGCGCTCAAGTCCTCGTAGACGTGCCACACCCAGCGCCCGTCGCTCGCCGCGGCCGCCGCGAGGAGCCGTGGGCAGCGGTCGCCGAGACCGAGCGCCGGCAGCCAGCGCTCGGCGACGAGGCGGTCGGTGTGCGCCATGGCCGGCGTATGGCGCTTGATCACGAGCGTGCGGCCGGAGGCGCCGCCCACGCGTAGTCGGTACACCGCTTTTTGCAGGCGCTCGAGGCCGATGGCGTCGTCGGCGGCCGCAGCGCCGTCCAGCAGACGCTCCAAGGCGTCGCACACCTCCGCCACACCCGGCTCCCGCCGCTCGACCAGGCAACGAGTGAGTTGCTCGCGCAGCGCGGTCACGCCGGGGTCCCGGCCATCTGGCTCCTGGCCCCCTGCGCGGCGCGCTCGGCCGCGGCGATCAGATACGACGCGAGATGCTGCGGCGCGTCCGGTACGCCTCCGCAGCCCGGGATGCTGCTCATGTCCACGACGTAGGACTTCCCCTCGCTCTCGATGATGTCGACGCTGTAGAAGTCGATGCCGAAGGCCTGGCCGCAGCGCCGCGCGATCTCGCGCAGTTCCGGTGACGGCGTGAAAGGCTCCCCGCGGCGATCCTCCTCGGTCCGCGCCGGAAACACCTTCTTGACGCCGAACAACCGCTTGCCGACCACGTAGATCTTCCGGTCGCGCCCCTGGGGCGCGTGGTAGCGCTGAGCGAACATCGGGTCTCTGCGGGCCGGCACCGCGGCCAGCTCCGCGACGCTCTTGACCACCCGCACGCCGATCCCATCCGAGCCGTGATACGGCTTGAGCACGAGCGGACCCCGCGCAAGCAGCGGGGCCAGCCAGTCGGGGCGCGATGCCACATACGTCGCGGGAACCAGCACGCCGGCGCCCTGCAGGATCCGGGCGGTGACGATCTTGTCATGCAGCGCGATGGTCACGGGATAGGGATTGATGATGACGGCTCCCTGGGCGTGCAACGCGCCCGCGATGCTCAGGGAGAGGCGGCTCGCCTTTTTCAAGAAGTAGAGATCGTGCTCGACCCGCACCTGCGAGAGGTCGAGGGCCCCCTGCGTCGGATGGACGACGTCCACTACCACGCCAGCGTCCGCGAGGGCGCGCATCAGCGCGGGCACGTGGCCCGTGCTTTGCGCGAAGCGGGACGCCACGAGGAAGCCGATGCGGAGGCGCTTCATGTCGCCGCTACCTCGCGCGGCGGCGGCGCCACGAGGCCGGCCCAGTCGAGCTCCCGGAGGGCGCCCTCGAGCTCGGCGGCGTAGAGCCGCATGTCGCCCAGGCATGCATGCGCCCCGTCGTTCGCGAGGTTGTCGGCGATCCACGACATGGCGGCGAGCGTCCGGAAGACGGTTCCGCAGTATGCGAGCCGCCAGCACGCCTCGAGGCTCACCGTCGGCCAGCGCTCGCGTACGGCCGCCCAGTAGGCGGGGACGTCGGGACTGGCGCACAGCTGGCTCGACGGCATGGTCAGCTGCGCCAGGTCGACTGCGGGGACGCCCCAACCGGACTCCTCCCAGTCGAACACCGCGACGGTGGCATCGCCCTGCTCGCCGCGAAGTCGGATGTTCCGTCCGTTGAAGTCGCCGTGCACCAGCGTCTGCGGCACGCCGTGACAGATCGCTTCCAGACGGTCCCAATGCGCGCCGATATCGTCGAGACGGGCCACGAGCCCCTCGAGGAAGCCGAGGTCGTCCGGCGACAGGACGGGATTGTCGAGGTTACCGCCCGCCGCAGCTCGCACACGTTGCAGCAGTCGCAGATAGCGTCCGGGCCCTGCCTCCGGCAGCCGAGGGCCTTCGGCGACATCCGCCGCTGCGGAATGCAGCAAGCCTAGCCACCGTCCCGCCCGAGCCCGATGCTCGGCCAACAGGTTCGAGTAGGCGGACCCGGTGGCTTCTTCCATGAAGAGCCAGCACGAGTCGTCCGGCTCGGGTACGAATCCATCGTAGCGCAGCGATGGAACCGTCAGGCGGGGGAGGATGCCTTCGTACACCGTGCGCTCGATCTGCGCCACCGCCGTCCGGCTCCGTTTGGCGATGACCGGCGACCCGTCTCGACCGGCGCCGACGAGGCGGTACACGGCGCTCTTCCGCCTACTCGTCCGCAGCGGCGTAATCTGGGCCGGCGCCGCGTGCGGGTGCAGCTGGCACCACGCGCGCACCGCGGGATGGCTCTTGATGGTCGCGCGCCGGTCGGCTGCGGGCGTGCGCTCGGTCGGCGCGGGGGCAGGGGGCGGGGCGAGCGTGATCCGCCGCGACGTGTCGGTGACGACGCGCCCGTGGTCGAGCACCAGGAGTCCCTCGCAGCGCTCCAGGGTGCTCGGCCGATGCGAAATCAAGACCACGGTTCGGCCGCGCATCAGGTGCCGCATGGCGCCGAGGATCTTCGCCTCGGTTTCGGCGTCGACGGCGCTCGTGGGCTCGTCGAGGATGAGCACCGGACTGTCCTTCAAGAAGGCGCGAGCCAGCGCGATGCGCTGCCGCTGGCCTCCGGAGAGTTGTGCACCGCGCTCACCGACCTGGGTATCGTAGCCGCGCGGCAAGCGCTCGATGAACTCGTGGGCGTTGGCGGCGTGCGCGGCGGCGACGATCTGCTGCCGTGTGGCGCCCGGGGCGGCGTACGCGATGTTCTCCGCGATGCTGGCCGAAAACAGGACCGTTTCCTGCAGTACGACGGCAAACTGGCGACGCAGGTCGGCGAGCTTGTAGTCGCGCAGATCCCCACCGTCGAGCCGAATGCAGCCGGCCGTGGGGTCGTAGAAGCGCGTGAGCAGGCTGATCAGCGTGGTCTTGCCGGCTCCCGTCGCGCCGACCACGCCGAGGCGGGTTCCCGGCTCGATCGTGAACGAGACGTCGCTCAAGACGGGTCGGTCCGGCCCATAGGCGAACGAGACGCCCTCGAAGGCCACGGCGCCCGTGGCGCGCGCGATGGGCCGGGCATGCGGTCGCTCTGGCACCTCGGGCTGCTCGTCCAGCAGCGCGAATGCCCGCTCGGCGCTTGCGAGGTAGCCCTGCAGCCCCGTCGCCTTGCGGCTCATGGTCTTCAAGGGCTCGTACAGCTGTCCGAGGTACCCCAGCACCAGCAGCAGCTGCCCGAGGGTGAGCACGCCGGACCGGACGTGGCCCACGCCGATGAGCAGCACGGCGGCCATGCCGAGGGCCGTCACCAGCCCGATAAGCACGCCGTAACCGCCCTCCAGGAAGGCCAAGCGGATCCGGGCCGTCACGCCTTCCTGGGAGCGGTGCACGAACCGACCCGTCTCCCTCGCCTCCTGGCCGAACGCCTTGACCACGCGCAGCGCCCCGAGCGTCTCTTGGACGACGGCGAGCGCCGAGCTCTCGAGCTTCTTCACGTGGCGCGACTGGCGCCGCATGCGCGGGCGATAGGCGCGCGAGAGGAAGAAGAGCGGAGGAGAGACCGCGAGCGCTACCAGCGCGAGCGAGCGGTCCAGCCGGGCGGTCACGATCCACATCGTTACCAGGGTGACCGCCGCCGACACGAACGGAATCGCCCCGTCGACCACGATGTTCTGGAGCGCGGAGGCGTCGTACTGAATGCGGTAGACGGAGTCGGCGGTGCCGCGCGAGTCATGATAGGAGAGCGACAGCCGCTGCACTTGTTGGACGAGCCGGGAGCGGAAGTCGAGCACGAGCCGCTCCCCGATGTAGGTCCGCACCAGCGTCGTCGCGAGGCCCTGGAGCTGGCCCAACGCGGTGACGCCGAGCAGTAACCCGATGGCGATCGCGAGCACGGCGGCCGGACTCGGGCCCGGTGTGCTCGGCAGCAGCGCTTGCAACACCGGCGGCAGCGGCCGGCTCCCCAGGACGGAGTCGACCACGATCTTCAAGGGCACCGGGTTCAAGATGGCGATCGGACTCGCGAGGACGCCGAGCCCCAGCAGCCCCGCGATGTGCCACCAGTAAGGTCGCGTCTGGCGCAGTACGCGCCGGTACAGCGTCAGGTCGTGCATCGGGTGTCTGCGACACGCAGCCGCGCGACGGCGTCGCGCACCGTCGCCATAGCCGCCGTGCACTGCCCGAGCACGCCCCACGCGAATAACCCGGCGCCCAGCCCCAACACGGCCGCAGCGACCCACGCACGGTCGTGAGCCGCGCCGTAGGTGAGCGCCGCGAACACGAGCGTGACGATCGGCCCTCGCACGGGCACGTTCGGCCACCAACGCACTCGGACCATCTGGTGGCCGCCGGGATGGTCTTCCACGGCCAGAATGAGCCGGGCGGAACCGAAGAATCCGCCCCGCACCCCCAAGTCCCACGGAGCGTGCCGGCCGCCGCGCAGCACGCAGGCGCCCTCGGCGCGAAGGTCCGCTTCCAGGGTCCGCAGTCGCTGGTCCTGCTCCCCTGCCTGGTCGGTCCAGATGGAGGCGGTCACGGGCCAGAGCGGCGTCGGTCCGGCAATTCCCCGATGGCGCCACGGCGTCAGACCCTCGTTCAGGCGCCCGCGCAAGCGGGCCAAGGGCTGGATCAAATGCAGCGCCGCAGTCAGCAACCGCCGGCGCAGCCGCGTCGACCACCGGACTGGCCCGCCGGGGAATGGCGCGCGCGCCGCGCTCAGCCAGGCCTGGGCGAGTGGCGCCACGATCGCCACCGCGAGCATCGGTAACGCGAGCTTGAAGGGCCGCCAGACGGTGCTCAACACGGCGATCCCCGCCAGGCTCGCCGTCATCAGGTGCCACTCGGGCATTTGCGGCAGGGAGCCGAGCAGGCTCGGCGCCGGCTGGTATAAGGATTGGAACGGGGCGGCGCCCCAGACGCCGTGGTATACGCGCGGCCGGCGCCAGCCGAGCGCGTGCGTGAGTCCGTCGCCGTAGAGGCGGCCCGCCCAGCGCACGTGGCCGGGTCCGTTGTACTTCTCCGGCCATTTGCGCTCGAGCATCGCCTCGGCGCGGCCGTAACCGATCTGTTGCCGCCAGTAGGTGCGGACCGAGTTGCGGCGGTGGTGCCAGACCACGGCGGCCGGGTGGAAGCCCAGCTTCCAGCCCCGCTCCTGCAGCCGCCAGCACACGTCCACGTCGTCGCCGGCGGTGCGGAACTGCGGATCGAATCCACCGATCGCTTCGAGGCAGGACTTCCGAAACGCCATGTTGCAGCCGGGGATGTGCTCGGCCTCGCGATCCGTCACGAGCACATGCACGGGCCCGCCGGGCGCGCGGGCGACGCATTCCGCGATCGGACCGTCGCCCGGGGGGGCGATGTTCGGCCCGCCCACGCCCGCGTACGGAGTCCGCAGGAAAGTGGCCGCGAGGTACGTGAGCCAATCGGGATCGGGGTAAGCGTCGTCGTCGAGGTAGGCGACGATTTCGCCGCTGGCCGCGTTGAGCCCCAGGTTCCGCGCGTTAGCGAGTCCACGATTCTCGGTCTGGATCAGGCGGCAGTCGTACTGCCGCGCGATCACGGCGCTTGAGTCGCACGAGCCGTCGTCCACGACGATCACTTCGTAGTTGGGGTAGGCCAGGCGGCTCAACCCCTCGAGGCAGTCGCGGAGGGTGCGCGCGCCGTTGTAGCTGCAGACCACGACCGACACACGGGGTCGGGGCATCGCGCGGGAAAACGGAACCTCGGCGAAGGCATCGCGCACGATGTCGAGCGACGGCTTGGGCGTGCGGTCGACGCGCGTGAGTCCGAATGCCCAGTCGGGCACGTCGCTGGCGTGGCGGTACCACTCGTCGGTCCAGGAAAACACAAAGACACCGGCACAGCCCGCGGCGAACGCCGTGCGGCTCTGCCAGTCGAGGCACCGGGCCTGGACGTCCTCGCCGTTGCGCAGGCTGTCGAGCCCGAGCTCGCTCATGACCAGCGGTCGATCGCCCGCGAGGTTCTGGAGGCGGGCGAGGTAGGCGTCGAACCGCTCCTGCGACTCGAGGTAGACGTTGAAGCACACGAGGTCGAGAAACGGCAGCCGGAGGTACTCGGTGGTCGGGTAATTGACGTACGTCACGAGCCCGCGCGGATCTTCAGCTTTGACGACGCCATACAGGCGCTCGAGGTAGCGCTCGACCCGACGGCGGCCCAGCCAACGCGCGATCGTGGCAGGAATCTCGTTGCCCAGCGCGTAACACAACAACGCCGGATGACCGGCGCACGTGCGCACCTTGGTGCGAATCGACGCCTCGAGGTCCCGCCCGCCCCGACCTTCGATGAGAGCCCCGACCAACTGCTCGGCCGAGAGCCCGACCATGACGCGAAGGCCGTGGCGAGCGGCCGCGTCAAGCAGCGTGCGGGGTGCAACGGTGTGAGGGATGCGGACGGCATTGATCCCGCTGGCGGCCATCTGCGCGAAGTCTCGCTCCACGGTCGCCAGGTTGTGATATTCGTGGCCGTTCGCGTCCGGCTGAAACGCGCCGTACGTGACGCCCTTGATGTAGAGCTTTTCGTCGCCTACGAAGAGGAACTTGCCGCGCACCTGCGGCCGGACGGACGCGGTGATCGGCACTGGATGGGGTGCGGGCGCACGGCCCGCGGGGACGACATCACCTGGGGGCACGACCGGGGGCCTCCACGAGCGGCGCAGCTCGGGAGAATGACTGAGTTCTCCGTCCTTCACCTGTGCGCTCGCAGAACGCGCATGGCAGTTGGACTCGCTCTCCGCTTGCGTTTCCCGACAGGTGCTAGGGCCAAACTGGACTGTACTGCACACCCGGTGCCGCAGCTTCGACCGAGTGGGCTGGCGGGACGTAAGCCGTGTGCTCCCTTGCCGTCCGCGCCGTGGCCGGCGGACATCGCCGGCGCCCGGCGATGTCAGTTTCTGCCACAGACGCGTCACAAGTGCGTATCGGAGGGCTGGCACTCCCGTGCCTGCCGGTCGGCGGCACACCATGACTCTCATTGGGCCGAGGCGCCGCGCAGCCGGGCGATGGCGTCCCGGATGGTGGCCATCGCGGCCGTGCATTGCTCGAGCGTGCGCCAGAAGAAGAAGAGTGCGCCCGCGCCCAACACACCCGCCGCGACCCACGCATGGTCGTGCCACGCGCTGCGCGTGAGCAGCGCGAAGGCAAGCGTGAGGGCGGGCCCCCGCACCGGCACGTCGGGCCACCAGCGCAAGCGGAGCATCTGACAGCCCTCGGGATGATCTTCCACGCCGAGCAGCAGGCGGGCGGCCCCGAAGAATCCCCCGCGCACCTCCAGATCCCAGCGATCGTGCCGGCCGCCGCGCAGCACACACGCCCCCTCGGCGCGCAGCCCCGCCTCCATCGTCCTGAGCCGCTGGTCCTGCTCCTCCCGGTGCTCCGTCCAGATCGACGTCGTGACGGGCCACAGCGGGGCCGGCGCGGGCGTACCGCGCCGACGCCAAGGCGTGAGGCCTTCCTTAAGACGCCCGCGCAGCCGGGCCAAAGGCTGGGCCAGATGGAGCAGCGCCGTGAGGAGACGGCGGCGCACGCGCGTCGGCCAGCGGGCGGCGGGCAGATCCGGGAACGAAGCGCGCATGGCGCTGAGCCACGCCTGGGCGAGCGGCGGCACGATCGCCACGGCGAGGAGCGGCACCGCAAGCTGGAACGGTCGCCACACGGCGCTGAACGCGGCGATCGTGGCGAGGCTCGCGATCATCAGATACCATTCCGGCATTTGCGGAAGCGATCCGAGCAGGCTGGGCGCGGGCTGGTACAGCGACTGGAAGGGGGCGCCGCCCCACACACCGTGGTACACGCGCGGCCGGCGCCAGCCGAGCGCGTGGGTCAGCCCGCTGCCGTAAATCCGGCCCACCCAGCGCACGTGCCCCGGGCCGTTGTACTTCTCGGGCCACTTGCGCTCGAGCATGGCCTCGGCCCGGCCGTAGCCGATCTGCTGCCGCCAGTAGGTGCGCAGCGAGTTGCGGCGGTGGTGCCAGACCATGGCGGCGGGATGGAATCCCAGCTTCCAGCCCTGCTCCTGCAGCCGCCAGCACACGTCCACGTCGTCGCCGGCGGTGCGGAACTGCGGGTCGAAGCCGCCGATCGCCTCGAGGCACGACTTCCGGAAGGCCATGTTGCAGCCGGGGATATGTTCGGCCTCGCGATCCGTCACGAGCACATGCACCGGCCCACCGGGCGCGCGCGCCACGCACTCCGCGATCGGACCGTCGCCGGGCGGCGCGATGTTGGGCCCGCCCACGCCCGCGTATCCGGTGCGCAGGAACGTGGCCGCCAGGTACGTGAGCCAGTCCGGGTCGGGGTGGGCGTCGTCGTCCAGGTACGCGATGATCTCCCCGGTGGCCGCGGCGAGACCGGTATTGCGCGCGTGGGCGAGTCCCCGGTTCTCCGTCTGGATCAGGCGGCAATCGTACTGGCGCGCGATGACCCCGGTCGCGTCGGTGGATCCATCGTCCACCACGATGACCTCGTAGTCGGGGTAGTCCAGGCCGCTCAAGCCGTCGAGACAATCGCGGATGGTGCGGGCGCCATTGTAGGTGCACACCACCACGGACACGCGCGGCCAGGGCAGGCCCGGCGCAAACGGAGCTTCGGCGAACGCCTCGCGCACCGCCGCAAGGGCCGGCTTGGGCAAGCGGTCGGCACGGGTGAGCCCGAACAACCAATCGGGAACGTCGTTCGCATGCCGGTACCACTCATCCGTCCAGGAGAACACGAACACGCCGGCGCACCCGGCCGCGAAGGTCGTGCGCACCTGCCAGTCGAGGGACCGGGCCTGCATGTCTTCGCCGTTGCGCAGGCTGTCAAGCCCAAGCTCGCTCATCACGAGCGGGCGGTCGCCGGCGAGGTTCTGCAACCGGGCGAGATAGGCGTCGAAGCGCTCCTGCGACTCGAGATAGACGTTGAAGCACAGCAGATCCAGGAACGGCAGCCGGAGGTATTCCGTGGTGGGG
>Ga0209350_1000838_pt1 | contig 15032 bp, 10 predicted proteins | sample GraSoi013_2_20cm_2_FD_185822 | JGI IMG/M metagenome (GOLD analysis project Ga0209350, IMG submission 185822) | Grasslands soil microbial communities from the Angelo Coastal Reserve, California, USA - Sample 09_27_2013_2_20cm (SPAdes) (version 2) | ecosystem: Environmental > Terrestrial > Soil >...
TAGCTCCGCGACTAACGGTTCCGGAAAAAGACTTCGTGATAACGATAACAGGAGCGAGCGGGACCCAGTCTCGATCGATGAACCTAACCGTGCACGTGTACGAGCGGACCCCTCACACGCCAATCCTTATTGACGGAAACGGCAATTTCACTTTAGCAAACGGAGTCCGGAGGGGAAGCGGCACTGCAACAGATCCCTACGTCATATCCGACTGGGACATCGATTCGTCTACTTCCTACGTGATTCCTACTTTCGTCCCAGAAGCGGGCATCCTGATACGCCATACAACCGCATACTTCGTGATCCTCAGCGTTTACGTCCACTCTGGTCTAAAGGGCTACAACTCGTACTATGGTGGATGTGACCCGCCCTGCGCCGACGGTCTAGACCTTCAACAAGTTGCAAACGGGTATATTGAACAGAACACCATCTATTGGAACCGATACGGCGTCGCCCTGACAGGCTCTTCCAACATCACCATAATTGGGAATAACTTCCTTCAGAATGGTATTTCAGGCGTCACTACTCAATTGATTGACGATAACTCGAGAATGAACCACTGGGATGGTGGCTATCCCGTCGGTGGCAATTATTGGTCCGACGGTGTTCACGTAGACAATTGCAGCGGACCAGCCCAGAACGTCTGTCCGAATCCCGACGGGATAAGCGACTATCCCTACTGGTACGACAGGTACCCACTTATGAACCCCTCGACAGACCCCGCCGTATCGCTCAACATGTCCTTCGTAGATGTCACCCTTTCCCTCTCCGGCAATCTCAACGTGGAGTGGGCGACTAAAACCGTCACAGGAACAATTACAGCGACAGAATTCAACAATACAAGTCAGACAGTCTTCAGTAAGACGTTCATGATCAATTTCACGTTTAGCGCCGTCCAACCAAGATTCCTGATCGTGGTCTCGTCAATAACAACATCACTTGCTACAACCTGCAAGGTCAATTCCTCAACCAGCCAGTTGACTTGTATGCTAACGCGTGATCCCGACGTAGACCATGATGGAATAATCGGCCTCGTCGACTTTGCCGCGATAGCCTACGCCTACAACTCGGCGGTAGGTGATACCCGTTACGACCCGTCGTATGACCTGAATGCAGATGGGACAGTCACTATCGTAGACATAGGCATAGTTGGGCACGACTACGGACTGCCAGTCTTCCTCTAAACAGGAACCAAATCCCGTTTGGTTTCGCTCATCTCTTCTTGAGATAAGAAGCCCATTCTCTTCGACTTCTCTGTCTTGCAAAAGAATCCTGATTTCTACGCTAGGTTGCTGCAGGTCTGGTGCTGGACACGCGGCAGTGTCACGACACCTGAGATAACTTTCGTCGGGGGGCAGTGTGTGATGTTTTTCTGCAAAGAATGTGGAAATATGGTGCTGGAGAAGCTTTAATCCAATCTTCGCCTAACACGCGTGGATGCCTAGGCTTAGCGGTTGAGCGAGTCCCGGGTCTGCGCCTCTGTGACGAGCTGACTTCTCCACGCTAGTCGCGGACTATAGACCCTCACCGGGCACTCCCAGATACAACCCCGCGGCGGACTTACCGGGAGCGGAACAATTGACATTGTTGGTGTCAGCTTAGGGGTGTACTACTACGGAGCAACGGTGTTCTACTAGCAGACTCGATCCTTTGCCTGTGACTACAGTTCTAGGCAACAAGTAGCTGGACGACTCTCATTCCTCTGGACAGCCTTGTCAAACAGAGGCTAAAATCGCCCGGATCACTATGGCTCATCCTTGATGTTCAATCGGTTTGGAACGGTAATTCTCCGATCTTCGACATGATGAGTTTTAGTGGGTTTGTCTTCAAGGCCCTCTGCAAAGAGCAGTGAAATGGACTTTTTTCTCGATTCGTATGCCTTGAGATATCCCGCGTAGCCCTCGGGCGATAAGCTTTAATCCCTAACGAATATGTCTTGCTACTTATTGTGAGATATCTTGGAGCCACTCAGGATTCTTAAGGGAATCCCAAGGACTTGCTCCCAGCCCGCTCTTGGAGGGGTGAGAGAATCTTGAAGCTGACACTCCTTCCTATCCTTTTGATTATTCTCGCGGCCCTAGTAGCGATTCCCAACTTGAGTATCCCCCCTGCTAAAGCATCAAGTTCTTCGCCGTGGACCTTCCGTGACGATTTCAACTACGCGTCGATCAGTCAGCTCCAGGCTGCAGGTTGGACTACAGAGTCAATTGCGCCTGCGTCCTACTACAGCGTAGGTAACTCGATACTTACACTCTTGAACGATGGGCACGTCGGTGCGGGAGCGGGCTATGACAACGTACCCGCGAATGTTTCTGAATGGAGCGTTTCCACTCGCGTCGAGTGGATAGGAACCTCTGGGGGAGTGTCTAGTCCTGTTGGATCGTTACAGGTCGCTGTTGGTACTGTCGGGCACTCTTACGACTGGATGGCTGACGGCTACTATGGTAAATTCTGGATCGGCATGGACGGCCACAACGTAGCTAATTTTGCAAGTTATGCCAAGCAGCTCAATGTCTGGCATGTTCTCCAGTTGGACATGATCCACGGAACGCTTTACGGATACTTTGACGGTTATCTCGTCGGGTCATACACCGAGCCGGATACGACTCCAGGAAACACCAAGCTGATCAACGTCCAGGCTCTGGCCTCATGGGAGACAAACAACAATTTCGACTGGATGCAAGCAAACAATTCTCCCGCGCAGCCCCCGCCATCCCCAACATACCCGTACTTCACCATATCCGCTAATCCTTCCGCAATCGCCCTCGTGGCCGGACAATCTGCCAACTCCACGATCCAGCTTCAAAGCCAGGCAAACTTCTCGGGAACGGTAAACCTCTCTGTAACTGTAGAGTACGTGGGGCTCTCTGCTCAGATCATACCATCGACGGTCACATTGTCAGGTGGGGGCTCGACAAATGCAACTCTCTCTATAGTTAGCCAAGCCTCGACGCCAAATGGTGGGAACTACGTTACCGTTAGCGCAACGGGTGGCACCGTGGATGCGTCCACAACCCTGACGGTCATTGTCAATTCAGGGACGGCCGACTTTTCCATCACCGAGAGCGTCGGCTCCATTGCGATTCCGGTTGGGTCAGAGAGACAGACCACGGTTACAGTGACGAGCATTAACGGATTTTCCGGCAATGTAACGCTGGTCGCAACACCCTCCTCGACCGCCCTTCACTGCTGGTTCACTACCCTGACGAACACGGCGACAGTTGCAGTTCCGGTTGTACGCTACTACTCGTACTATCCTCCCTCTTACGGGCCTGCATACCAATATCTAACATGCAGTGCCGCCCGTCCAGCTGGAGCCTACAGTGTCAAGATTACGGGGACCAGCGGTTCCCTAAGTCACACTCTCCTTCTCAACATAACTATCACAGACTTCACGATGTCGGGTCCTTCCTCAATATCTCTCAATGCTGGCACTTCCAAAACTGAGTCCATCAGCCTAACAAGTCTCTCTGGCTTCTCAGGCAAAATAGATCTCACAGAAACCTCCCCGTCATCTCTCCTATCTTCATGCCCGGAAAGCGTAATCCTAACCCCGAATAATCCTTCAACTGTAACATGCTCTCTGTATTCTCCTACAGCCGGCACTTACAGTTTCACAGTAACAGGCGCTTTCGTCTGCATCGACTGCTACTTCGATGGGATAGACTCGAACTCCATATCGACCAGCGTGACGGTGATCGGACCTTCAGTATCAGACTTCTACATCGCCGCCAATCCGTCCAGTCTCACGATCATGACCGGCTCGTCAATCACTTCAACACTCACATCAACTAGTTTCAACGGCTTCTCTGGCAGCGTCTCTCTCTCAGTTTCAGCCCCGGCGGGTCTTACGGCCTCAATCAATCCAACGAGTGTCAACGTGGCATCCGGAGGCACAGCGACATCCGTACTGACGATTACAGCAACAAGCTCAACGCCCACAGGATCCTACAATGTTACGGTAACTGGCACGAGTGGGTCTCAAACACACTCGATCCTCGTGACAGTGAACGTCGTCAACCAGGACTTTACCATTTCCGAGAGTCCGACCTACCAAGCGATTCCCCTCGGTTCAGAACAGCAGACCGTCCTTGACCTCGACAGTGTCAATGGGTTTTCCGGCAATGTGAATCTAGTGGCGACGCCATCGTCCAATGCGATAGCCTGCTGGTTCACTTACACGCTGACCAGCACCGCGACCCTCTACATCCCGCCCAATGGTTCAGCATACCAGTATCCAACTTGTGGAGCCTATGGTGCGGCAGGAAGCTACAGCGTGACGTTCTCCGCAACCAGCGGATTGCTCAGTCACTCAATCACTCTCCTGGTCACGATCCTAGACTTCAGCATCTCCGCATCATCAGTCTCCTTCACAGCTCCGTCCGGAAACGGGACCCTGACTCTGAACAGCCTCTCAGGTCTATCAGGACTTGTTAGTATCAACGTCTCTACCCCATCAGCGGTCACGGCCTCTTGTCCAACCAGCGCGAGCCTCGTCTCCGGCGGAACAACCACGGTAGCGTGTACCTATGCCTCCAATATTCCAGGAACCTACAACGTCACGATAACTGGCAGTTTCGTCTGTAGCGGCTGCTATTACGACGGAACCGATTCCCATTCGGTAACAGTTGTAGTCATGGTTTCGCAGCCGTCCCACCCCAACTTTTACGTCTCCGCAAACCCCAACGGGCTTGCCCTCACGCCTGGACCATCAGCGACATCGACAATCAGTTTGACAAGTCTCGGATTCGCTGGGACGGTGAACCTAGCAGCCTCGATCTCCCCCGCTGGACCCTCCGTCTCGTTGAATCCGTTGACCGTTACTCTAGCTTCTGGAGGAACGGGAACTTCCACTCTGACGCTGTCAACAACGTCTACGACACCGACGGGGTCTTACAAGATCACTGTCACGGCAACCAGTGGCGGTCTGGCACACTCGATAACGCTGAGTCTGACTGTTTCCAATTCAGGCTTTGCAATCTCTGAGAGCCCAACTTCTCAGGCCATTCCCCTAGGCTCTGAGATGCAGACCGCCATCTATGTTAGTAGTGTCAACGGTTTCTCTGGGAACGTGAACCTTGTTGCAACTCCTTCGTCAACAGCTGTCGCCTGCTGGTTCGCTTACACTCTAACAAACAAGGCGACCGTATCCGTCCCGTCGTACGGTTCAGCAGAACAGTGGCCGACATGTGGCGCTTACGGTTCCGCCGGATCCTACACTGTTACAATTAGCGGGACCAGCGGCTCACTGAACTATTCTATTGTTCTACCGGTCACGGTGATGGACTATAGCATCTCCGCGTCATCTGTCTCGTTCACCGCTGGATCGTCCGGCAGTAGCACTGTAAGTCTGACCAGCCTTTCCGGGCTCGCCGGACCCGTAACGCTAAGCATGTCAACACCACCAGACCTCACAGCATCATGCTCCTCCAGTGCCACTCTCTCAGCCGGCGGCACGTCTTCCGCATCTTGCACATTCGCTGCGACATCTCCCGGAACATACGTTACGACCATCACGGGAACATTCGTCTGTAGTGGTTGCTATTATGACGGAACAGACTCGCACTCCACGACAGCAACTGTGACCGTGACGAGCACTGATCCGCCAGTTGGTAGCACGGTGAACTTTCAAGGGATTACCGTGAGTACGAGAGGCAGTCTTACAATCGACTTGGGAACTGTATCTGGAACAGTCTCTGTAATGGCCACGAACAGCAGCAGTGGTACGGTACTGTTCTCGAAGACCTACACCATTACCAACGTTCAGGTTGCCAATAATCATGCAAGGTTCCTGTTGAATGTGGCTGCGGGCCAGTATCCTCTCTCGGCAGACGTGACACTCAGTCTTACTAGTGGCGTCTGGTCTGCTTCAGTCATAGTGACTCGACAACTCGCCATTACCGGTGCTGGTACTGTGGGCATCGTCGACTTCTCAGTAGTAGCCTTAGACTACGGGTCCTCACTGGGCAGCTCCAGATACAACCCTGCCGCGGATCTTACCGGTAGCGGAACGATAGATATTGTCGATATCGGCATAGTAGGATTATTCTACGGAGCAAAAGTGTTCTACTAGCACAATCTATTCTACCTAGAGTGTACCTCTGGTCAGAATTCTCCAATGAAGAGCCGTTCGCCTCTAGGGACGCGACGCTCCTCTTTCGCGCGGCTCTCCTAAAGATATCGGAGTTTTCGTATTCGACTTTCTGTCTTGCAGAAGAATCCCGACTTCTACGCCCGGCTGTTGCAGGTCTGGTGCTGGACGTGCGGCAAGGTTACGAGTCATGAGATAACCTTCCGCTGGGGCGGGAGATGCTTTCTCTGCAAAGAGTGCGGAAATATCGTTGTCGAAAAGCTATGATCAGAACAAACCGTCCATGGTCCTAGCTGGTCTGCAAGCGGCCAGCGGAAACTTCGCCTTGGCGAGGCGTAGGATCTGCCGAAAGTCCAAGCTGCTTGATGGCTGTTGGGGTGCGCCGACATTGCCTAGGAGTGTCTCTCCTATTTTATTCTCCCTAAAATAACCGGCTGAAGACACCGTCCAGGGGACGACGATGAGTTTCGTACGACGGCGGTTGTCAGCATTTGCCCCGCTAAGCATCAATCGTCGAGGCCTCTCTTTTCTAGGAACTCTTGGTTTCATGACAGCTTTCTTTGGCGCCCGCGTGTTCGCAATTCTGAATCCAACCGTGGTCGTCGCGCAAGGGAGTATCCACTTTCACCATTTCTGGTACGGGCTGGGAATGATTACGCTGGTAGGCTGGCTCGGCATCGCTTTCAACCGGCCAAGGCTAGTTAGAACTTACGCTATAATTTTCGGGCTCGGCGCCGGTCTCATCGGAGACGAGGTGGGGCTGCTCCTGACATTTGGAGATTATCAGTCGAGTCTTACTACGGATTTTTTCGTCGGTGTGATCGGCTTCATCATTCTCGCAAGCACACTGGTGAGGTATCGGAAGATTGTCATGAAGGACGTGACTCATACGAGCTGGAATGAACGGCTCATTTACATTGGAATAAATCTAGCGGGACTATCAGCAATCTTTTTTGCGGTAAACAGCATCACGCCGGGTCTAGTACTAGCAGCGATAGGAATAATTCTGATCATTTCAGCATTCGAAGCGGCGAGAGCAGGGATCGCCGCCGGAATAATATCTGGAGGCATTGCAGCCATCGGGAATCTTGTACTTGCCGAGAACTACGACGTCATCGGAACAACGTTCGAGGGCACCCCATTCGCGCCTACAAGCGCAATTGAAAGTCTAGCAGCTGCCACAATCTATGTTTTAGCCGTAGACGTGTTTCTTTCTGGAGTTATCGGCGGCGCCATTCTGGGACTAATCTTCGCGAGGGTACATGACCGATACTTGAGAAGCAGCAGCCTTCGAACTCGAGGAATCATATTCGGCTTGATTCTCTGGATACTGCTGAGCCTATCCAGTTTCGGGTCCGAGTTCGGGCTCCTATACGACACCATCTCAGTAATAATCGGACTGGTAGCGTACCTTGCCTATGGAATCCTACTGGCTCGATTCTTTCCAAGATTCAAACGAAACATACCCTATACCCGAAAAGAGTCGGATGGGCAACAGGCGATCCCTGCGGGAAAAGTGTGAGAAAGTCCTCTCGGGTTTACAGTTCGAGATTTGATCGAGATGCCGTGATCAGATCTTGCTCTGAACGGACCCGATCACCGGCACGATCTCTCGACCGACTACTCCTGCTGCTATGGCTTCTATCCCAACAAATAGAAGGCCGATGGACAATAGAAAGATCAACGTACCAATCGCCAACGGGGGAAAGGCTAGAAAGATTACGGCGAGAACGATGCTTAATACTCCAACGATCCCCGAGCCCGCTCTCAATCTCGTAGGGAACATCTTACCCGCTCTTGCCATAGTCAACGCTGCGACCCCACGGACAAACAAGGCAAAGTAGAGGAAGATGACTAGGGTTGCAACGGCAACACCAGGCGATGCAAGAACGATAACGGAAAGCACGAACGCCAAGACCCCGAAGACGATGTCAGAAGCCCGCAGCCATCTAGGCAAGAATGTACCCATTGTCCCCAGGACAATATCTCTCGATCCCAGAAAAATAAGACCTACAGCGAGTATGGCCACTAGGGTGAAGAATGCCAGACCCGGATACGCTACGACCAATAATCCTGCAACCAATGATACCAGTCCAAGAATAATTTCTGCCGCTCGCACCCAACTAGGCATTTTTTCGATGGCAACCAAAGAGAATATCTGTTCGTTCTCTGTTCGAGTCTGCACTTAACACTATGCTACCGTTTTCCGGAAATATGTGGGTATTCCCTTTCTGCTTCGATTATCGCCAAGTCGAGAGGAAGTAGAGGATAAAGAGTTGAGGAGTTAGCGTGCTTGGTCGGGAAAAACGATCTGAACGCGCTTCCTAGAGTTTAAAGTAAGTTCGCAGATTCAACTCAGTCAGTCTCGGACATGAGTCAGGTGCAGTCGAACTTCAGCTCTGAAACGGCCGACTCGGCCCGGCCTCCACAGCGTCCCCCGGCCTCGAATCGAGTCTCTCACTGATCTTGTCTTCGGCCTGGCTCTATCGATAGGCGCAATCGTCCTTATCAGCAAACAGCCCACAGACCCAAGAGATCTCTACCGGGCCATCGCCGGGTTCGGTTTCAGTTTCCTGATCCTGATCCAGATCTGGTTCCGCTTCACGGAAGTAATGTCGGTCCTACCCGTTCAGACGGCTTGGACCCGTGTCCTCAATACAATCCTTCTCTTCCTCGTTGCTCTGGAGCCCTACCTGTTCAACATTCTGCCGTTCTTTCTCAGTCCTCCACAAACCTTTAGCGAGCTCTACGACGTTGCATCTTCCATCTACGCCTTGGATATAGGCGCAATCTACGGGATCCTAGCTCTGTTTACCCGCATTCTCGCATCCGAGGAAAGGAAGCTAGTAGCCCCCGATCTTCTGAGAAAATACAAGCTTAGTCGTAACCTTGAGATTGTCGTCGCAATCATTTTTCTGGTATCTGCTATTCCGCAAGTTTGGGTCCTAAACGTTCGCTACACCATCTGGGCATCAACATTCTTCGTCTATCGTGGCGGAAGTTTAGTGAGAGAACTCCGGAAACGGCGCTATAGCTCCTAATCGTGGATCTTCTTCAACCGCAAAACTTGCTCATCTTCGTCAATTGTAACTGTTCAAAATACCAACAAGTAACGGCATCAATTCAACGCCGCTGCACCTGGTGCGGGTTATCGTTGTCAAAACAACCCAGAGCGGCGAACACCAAGATGACCAGCTTCACTGGAGTGTTCCTGCTCGTCTTCTCAGTCTTGGTCGTTGTGCTTGACACTGCGAATTTTTTCGCCATAGGGATCTCGTTCTTCATCATGCTGATCGGAATCATGCTGGTCATGGTGGGAGCGATGGGCGGGTTCGAGAAGAAACCCGATCCCACCTCGACCCACACCGAGGGTTCTTAGAGAGATTGTCAAAGTCAGATGCAAATACTGTGGTGCGTTGAATCTTGAGACCAGTCAAAACTGCTCGAATTGCGGAGCACATCTCTGACAACTCAGTTCTGAATATTTGACATTGAGATGTGAATATCGAGAAAAGACAGAATTCACCGACCGTATCTTACGAATCCTGAGGAACTTATTCTCCGAAAATCGGATGGATGCGTAGCGCAAGTTAGAAAGTGAGAGAAATACGGTAATTTTGGGCAAACAATCCCAAAATAGTTATCAGATTTGAAATCATCCCAAGAATACAATAGATTTATATTTAAAAGTCAGCTTATATGTGATACGGTGAATTCGGGACGCGAGCTAAGCCCAAAAAGAAGAGTAAGAAGTAGAATCCGACGGATTATCTAATTTCTACTTCGAAATTCCTGAGTTTCTTTTCCTTCGTACGAGATGAAGCAGAACCGTGTTCGGGGGAACGCGGCTCTAAGCTCCTCTGTAATCCAATAGCGCCAGAATGAACATGGCGTGAGACCAGGCGAGTGGCGACGCGGATATCGGCTCTCCATTGTCCTTGTGAACCTGTTCGGCGAAGAGTTGCAGCTCGTCGACGTGTTTCACGCACCATTCGATGAGGGTCTTCGCCTTCTCATAATTTCCCTGCTGGCAACGGTAGAGCGCCATCCAGAGGGTAGTGATGAACCATGGGTTCCCTCCATGGTACGTGTCGCCCGGGTATCGTCCTATTCCTTCGGAAGCATACGTGAATGCGTTCTCGATCTGTCGAGAACTACTGAGGATTCGCGGATCGTCCGGTTCAAGAACTCTGAACGGATATGTGAGCCCGAGGATTGCTGTGTCTATGGAAGAGTCATGGGGCTTAATTGATTTCAAGAATCGGCCGCTCTGCTCGTCCCACAAGTGTTTGACGATTGCAGTCTGCAGATTCCTAGCCTCGTCTGACCATGCATTGCATAGCACCTCGTAACCGAGGGTCGAAGCGATTCTAGCGCTTTCTCTCAGAGCAGCTGTGGCGGCCGCGTTGGTGTATGTGTGAAGAGCCTGTTTCTCTTCCCATAGGTCAAAGGAGGGTCCTACAAGACCCGTCTCGGCGTCCCTATTTCGAAGGAGATGCTCGACGCCTTTCTTCACTGTCGGCCACATGTCAGCAAGAAACTCCTCGTCCCTCGTCAAAGTGTGGTGCTGGCCGATGCCCCAGAGAATAGTTGCGCACTGATCCTCCTGCTCTCCCCATGAGGGACCCGGAGATTTTTCAACATGGTATCTCTGAGCCCAACCGCCATCAGGCTGTTGGACTTCCTTGCACCATTGATAGAAAGCTGCCGCGTCGTGATTGTAACCACAACGATCCAGAGCATAAGCGACGTACGTCCCATCTCTCGACCAGACATAGCGATAGTCGGGCTCCAGAGTTGGGGCCGCGATTATTCCTCCAAGGTCAGGAGAGACGAGGGTCTGGAGAGTGAGTAGGGACCTTCGAAGCAGTTCCCTCCAATGTTCCTGGACCACTGTAGCTTTGTTCCTTCTCAGCCAGTCCTGGCAGGATCGATTCACATCGTTGACCATTTCTGCGAGCGAACTCTGTCTGGCCTCTTCAAGGATGTCGAGGGCCTGTTGCTTGTTGTGGCCGAAGGTCATCAGAAGCACAAGCTGTTCCCTCGCACCCTGGGGTAGGTCGCCGAGACTCCATTTAAGACAGGAATTTACTCCCTTCACACCCGCATGCAGGGCTAGAGAGTTTCCAGCGAGATGACCATCCTTCGCATCAACAAAAGCGTCCGAGCCCTCCTCATGTACTCCGCACTGGTGTTGGGACGAGGGCTTGTCCGCCCCGTATGTGAACCAGTAGTGTCGCTTGTACGAAACGACACTGTCAGTCTTCTCATCATAATAGCAAGCATCGCCTGACGGTGTCTCGGCTATGTCGAAATCGTTGTAATAGAGAAAACTGATCTTCAGAGCCTCGCTACCCCCATTCACCACTTCGAAGATCCTAACCAGGGCGTCCTTGCTAGGCAGAACCAGATCCGTGGCCTTTACCTGTATCCCGTCTGGGTTGGCAAAACTTGTTTCGAGAATCGTGCTATCAGGAAGAAATCGCTGTTTCCGTATCCAAGGATCGTCTGTCAACCAGCTGAAAGATTCGTTACCACTTCGGCCGACTAAAATCCCGGGGAGGGATCCGCGAACGTGTTGAGGATAATTGTGGCTTGGCCAGAAGAGATGCCGCAACTCGCCGTTCTTCCCGATCGTGATGAGGGTTGAACGGTTTCCCATTGGAGCTTGCTGGCTGGTTGAAAACATCTTCTGGTGCTCTGTAAGTGAGTTCGATGTGTCTGGGAATCTTAAATGGGTTAGGTATCTGGGCATGGACTATTGACGATACAGCTACAATCGGCATTCCTTGGAATCACAATGCAATCCTGCAATGGACAGAGCGCAAACCGTCTATTCTCCGGTTCGAAGCCTTTTACCGCATGACCATGTTTCATCAACGTCCTTGCTAGATCTGACCACGGGATTCTCCTTCGGCATAGACCTGGACGATCCCTGGAGATACAGCGGGATGAATCCTCCGCGATCCATAATCATTCCTCATCTACTTTCGATCAGCCTACCTGAGGGGAAGATCTTGGACGAGGCTGATGACAGGGAAATCCGTGCACGTGGTGAGGCGGAGCCCGGGACTGTCGCGGGCAGAGCAGTAGTCTCATTATCCGACCATCTGGTTCAGTCAAAGGTTGACTTCGTACGATGCTGGTTTCCTTGGAAATACTTCGAACCTCTCCCGATCGCCGAAGCAAAATTGGATCACCTACTCGAGGAGTCTTACTCTCATTGGCCCCTAGACGACCTTGTCAGTGCACTAACAAATCACGGCATAGGCATTGTTCCAGTCATAGGTTGCGGGTATCATCGGATGCTTCCACAAGGGCTGGAGCCCGACCACAACAAGACTCTCTATTTGAAACGCGTCTCGACACACGCGAGGCTACTCGTTCGCAGGTATAAAGATCAAGTCAAGTGCTGGCAGATTGAGAATGAGCCCAACTGGTGGACCGCACATGGGGCCGGAGGATGGCGTTCGGGATCATCGTGGATTCGTGACCCAATATTCAAACAACATCTCCTGCGTAGACTCAATACAGCCGTGCACACCGAGGACTCATCCGCCAAGACAATAATCAGTCTTGAAGCCGATGCTAAAACCCTGGATCCCAGAGCTTACTCTTCTTCATGCGACATTTTCGGCTTAGACTTCTACCCAAACTACAGGTCCTCTCACCCAATCAACACGAAAGTCCTGAAGCTCGCTGACGATGTGGCCAAGGCTCTGGGCAAACCAGTAATGATATCTGAAACAGGATATCCCAGCGGCCCCTCGTTCCTAGGATATTCCGCTGATGGTCAGGCGGAGTATGTTGCCAGTGCCTGTAGAGATGCGCACCAACTCGATAGCGTGACCGGTATTGGAATCTGGCGCTACATCGACACCGCCTGGAGATCATTTCCTCCCCAAGAGAATCATTTTGGATTGTTCGACAACAAGGGCAGTCCGAAGCCCGCTTGGGCCGCACTCTCGAAAGTTATCGGAGAATTGAAATGAGTCAACACAAACAAGGAATGCTGGCAGTGGTTAGTCGAATGAAGGGCAAGACGCTCAAGGACGTCATCGGGACTGAGGAGAGGAGTCTCTACAAGCTGATCTCCCTAATTGCTGAGCTCTCTTCCCAGGTCAGAGAGATGATTCCTAGAGAGCTGGGATTCGCGGGAGGTATCAATCCGTATGGGGAGAAGCAGTTGCAGATTGATGTTTGGTCAAACGATCTCTTTACCAAGAAGCTATTGAGAAGCGGTCTTGTAAGGAGAATCGCTTCTGAAGAAATGGAAGAGGTTGCCGAATCAAAAGCTGGCGAATACTCGATTGTGCTCGACCCGTTGGATGGGTCGTCGAATCTGAAGAGCAACAACTTGCTAGGAACCATAGTCGGAGTCTACCGGGACAAGCCTTTGCCTGCCAGGGGAAGGGACCTTCACGCTGCGATGTACTTCCTCTATGGACCGTTCCATCAACTCGTTCTTGCACTCCAGGATGGCGTCCGGACCTTCGCAGCCCTCGGCAGAGGATCCGAAGGAACCAGATTCATGTCGGACGGTCTGATTCGCCAACTTCCCAAGCCACCAACGGTCTATGGTATCGGCGGTTTGAGAGAGAAGTGGACTCCTAGAGTACGAGAGTTTGTGGAGAGTCTGGAGAATCGCAAGATGTCCCTTCGGTACGGCGGTTCTTTCGTGGGCGACTATAACCAGGTCCTGACAAGGGGAGGTTTCTTTGCATATCCCGAGTTAACAGATGCTCCTGAGGGGAAGTACCGGTTGCAGTTTGAGTCCAACCCGGTCGGATTCATCACAGAAAAAGCAGGAGGCCAAGCGAGCACAGGAATGGGGAGGATTCTCGAAGTTGAACCCACGAGTATCGTCCAGCGTGTCCCGACGTATCTAGGCGATTCAGACCTGGTCCAGGAGTTCCAGTCGACCTACAAATCCAAGGGCCAGACCGTATGAAGCAACGGATCTCGATTGAGCCTTCAATCCTGAGTGCCGATTTTGCCCGGCTGGGCCAGCAGGCGAAAGAAGCAGAGGACGCTGGGGTCGAAGGCATTCAGGTTGATGTGATGGACGGACATTTCGTTCCAAACCTGACGTTCGGACCCGGAGTCGTCAAGGCGTTGAGGAGATCGGTGAGCTTATTCTTGGACGCTCACTTGATGATCGACAATCCTCGCAGCTTTCTTGAAGAATTTGCGCGCTCAGGCGCAAACAGGATCATCGTGCATGAAGAGGTGTGCAAAGATCTTCCCCCGGTTCTCCAGTCGATCAGGAAGCTCAAGGTCGAGGCAGGGGTTGCCGTAAACCCCGAGACGCCGATCACCACGTTGGAGGGGGTCCTGGATGTTGTGGACTGTGTCCAGGTGATGACGGTCCACCCGGGATTTGCGGGGCAGCGTTTCATTGAAGATCAGCTCGGTAAGATTGCGCGTCTAAGGAAAGAAATAGATCAGCGACACTTGAAAGCGTCAATCGTTGTCGACGGAGGGATCGATTCGAAGACAGCTCCACTAGCTGTGAAGTCGGGCGCTACAGTCTTGGTGGCCGGGTCAAGCGTTTTCAACCAATCAGCACCAGTCGCCCAAAATGTTCTGACTTTAAGAAACAGCGTAGCAACTACGGTTGCAGCGATAGGCTCAGATTGAAGTAGAGAACCCGCCACATCCTCTATCGTTATCATGACAGACGACTCGCAAGCCGGCTTCTCCACACTGAGCGATCTCGAAGAGGCCGCCTCAAGGAAGACTGACAAGTCCGCCTGGGCCTACATCCAAGGCGGCGCAGGCGAGGAATGGACGGTGAGGGCGAACCGCGAAGCATTCCACCGCAGGACCCTGCGACCGAGAGTTCTAGTTGATGTTGAGAATCTAGAATTCGGTACGACTCTCTTGGGAACAAAGGTATCAGCCCCATTCTACGTGTCTCCAACTGCTTCTCATGGCCTCG
>Ga0209350_1000843_pt1 | contig 14979 bp, 15 predicted proteins | sample GraSoi013_2_20cm_2_FD_185822 | JGI IMG/M metagenome (GOLD analysis project Ga0209350, IMG submission 185822) | Grasslands soil microbial communities from the Angelo Coastal Reserve, California, USA - Sample 09_27_2013_2_20cm (SPAdes) (version 2) | ecosystem: Environmental > Terrestrial > Soil >...
GCTCGGTTGAAGGAATCGCTGTGGCCCGGCTCATACTTCGGAGTCATGGGCATCGATAAGCAATCCGGAGATGTCCTGGACGGCTTCAATCGGACGCTTGGAGCTGACACGCGTCTGGTTTTCTTCAAGGACTGGACTCTCGATGCCCACATCGCTGGAACGCACTCACCAGGGAATCCGAGCGGAGCCAACGATGTCGGGGCCTCGTTGGCGTATCGCTCCAACTGGCTCGATGGGTTAGTGGAGCGCCGAAGAACCGGACCGAACTTCAATCCCGAAGTCGGCTTCGTCGAAAGGACTGACTCGGACGAAACACTTGGAGACCTGACCTTCAAGCTCAGACCCCGCATCCCCGGTGTTCGTGAGCTGCGGTTCGAAGGGCTTCTGCTTGATGCTCCGGACACTCACGGTGCCGTATTTACTCAGGAACGGCAGAACAGTTTTTATGCCGAGTTCAATGATGGTGCTTACACCGACGACGACATCGTGGATAGCTTCACCCAGCGTATTACGACGCCGCTGCATATCTACAAGGATGTTTTTATCCCTGACGGCCTCTATCACTTCACTCGCCATCAGGTCGCATACGGCTCCCGCCAGGATCGCAGATTCACTTACGGTCTTGTCGAGCGATTCGGCGGCTTCTATGGTGGGAAGCTGAACGAGTTTCGTGTGCAGGCGAGCTATCGCGCCAGTCCACGATTCTCTATCGGCACTACCGGGACGTGGGACCGCTTTCAATTGCCTTTACCCAACGGCAATTTCTCGGTTGTGCTGGCGAGCCTGCAGGGGAATTACTCCTTCAACCGGTTTTTGACATTTACGAGTCTCGTTCAGATCGACACATCCAACACCCAGGCCGCGAGCGCCAGCTTCCGTTTACGCTACAACTACCGCCCGGACAGCGATCTTTACGTCATCTACAACGAGGGGACGCAGTTTGCGAGCATCGCCCCCGCCAATCCTCCGCAAGTTCGCGAGACCCGCTTCGCCGTGAAATACACCTATTCGTTTGCTCCGTGAGCGCAGTCCGGCTATTTGTCTCGACGTCCGGAGGCACGAATCGGCGTGAGCGACCTTTGCCGAGTCCGAAGACTCTTTTTTAGTTCAACGAGTTGCGGGAACCATTCGGGCCCGACCTGGGAATAATGGTAGCCAGGGACAGAATCGAACTGCCGTCGGCCCCGCGGATACCGGGATGGCAGATACGGGATCGGGTTCTGCCCCGATCGCCATCCATCGGGGCGCGCCTATGTGGCAAATTCCGTCTCGAACTACGTCTGGATGTATAGCATCGATACTGTTACCGGGGCCATGGCGCTGCCAGCGTCGATCGGGACATGATGCGGGCTACGTCCCACCTGGGTCAGTCGTCGAGGACCGAGAGGTCGGGTTGTGCGGCGAGGACGGTAGCTACGATCATGGCCAGCTGCGACCTCGCCGCGCAGCCCGTGGGTTACCTTTAGCCGGGACTGTTCTGGCTGTCAGGCAACGCAACCTATAATCTTCCACCGATGACCATATTCCGCGCATTGCTTGTCCTTCCTCCTTTGATGTCACTCGCCGTTGCCCAGACCAGTCCGACGTGTTGCCCGAAGAGCCCGACCACGGGCAAGGAAGCCGTTCTCTGGCACAAACTCGAGACCGAAGTCCGCGAAATCGATGCACGTCTCGACGCCGTCATGGGAGTGGCAATCGAGGACCTCTCGAACGGCGGCACCCTCTTCCTTAATCCGGACGAAATCTTTCCGCAGGCCAGCTCCATCAAGATTGCGGTGCTCGCCGAGCTCTACCACCAACATCAGGAGGGCAAGCTCAAGCTCGACGATTTATACACCGTCAACACCGCCGACTTGGTTGCCGACAGCAACATCATGGGCGGACTCACACCCGGAGTCACGCGCATAACCAATCGCGGTCTCGCTACCATGATGATTGCCGTCAGCGACAACTCTGCCACCAACGTGCTGATTGACCGCATCGGCATGGAAAACGTGAACGCATTACTCGAGAGCCTCGGCCTGCATCACGTCCGGCTGCAACGCAAGATGATGGATCTCAGGGCCGCGGTCGAGGGACGGGAAAATGTTGCTACACCGCGCGAGATGATGACCTTGCTTGATGCCCTGTATCGCAACAAGGTTCTCAACCCAGGGCTCACCGACGATTTTTTCAAGATGCTGTCCACCCCTAAGGACAGTTGGATTCCACGCTATCTGCCAGAGGATGTGAGGATCGCCAATAAACCCGGCTCTCTAGAAGGTGTGCGCACCGACTCCGGTGTCATTTTCGCGAAACGCCCTTACATCCTCTGCGTCATGACGACGTACCTGCGCAATGAGCGCGACGGAGAAGAAGCCATCGCGCAGCTCTCGCGGGCCGCCTACCGCACGTTTGACCGCTTGGGCCGCGCCTCGGTGTATGGACGCGTGATCTCGTCGGCGAACAGCAGCAAGTAAGCAATCTTGCCTCGGGCCAATCGCAGGGGTCATCGCGAGCCAGGCCCGAGCCGGTGCAAGGTGCAGCCTTAGCCTGACCATGGCCGTCTACTCATCGATGTGGGCGAACCGCTCGTGCGGTTCGCTTGACAACTATCCCCCCTCTTTCCTACATTCGCGCCGCCCTGAGCTCTGCCAACTTGGCCCAGTGGCTCGACCCAGCTTCCACATCTACCAAACGCTGGCAACGATCCCCGCAAATTTAGCGCATAAGAGGGGAGGAAGTATGCGCATACTTGGACCGTCGCTCTCGGATGTTCTGCGCTCTCCAGTTGTACTTCTTCTGCTCACTTCCATCGTACCTGTATCTGTACTGGCGCAGGAATGCACGGCCGGAAACGCGCCCCATGCCGCCTGGCTCTACGATGTTACCGACGAGGCGCACCCGAGACTGATCTCGGAGGATCCAGCCGATCCTGCTCGTACCCGACTGAACGTCCCGGACGGGTTCAACTACACCTGGGACACCATTTCGGGGCAAAGTCCGAGTCAGGATACGCACTGCGGGATCGCCAATCCCGCCCACTGCAGGGATGCCGGCGTATACCCTCCGAGCCTGACTCCGCAGGATCCGCCGCCAGACCCCAATGTCCAGCCTGCGCTGCCGAATGTTGGCAAGAACGGCTTCTGTAACCAGGGAGGGCGTTTTGGCGCCCACTCTTCCACGGAACTGTTCTATCCGCCGTATTACGGCAAGCTGGCCATAGTCTCCTGGTTTGTAGGCGGAGTACGGGTTTTCGACATTCGCAACCCTGACGCAGCACGCCCGATCGCCTATTTCATTCCGGCGCCCAATGATACCGGCTGTGGGCCGCGCGGCGGACCCTCTCCCGGGCCGGGCTGTACTTTCGCAAACACCGGCCGGGACAATCACATGGTGAACACCATCCATACCAACAATGTCGAACTTGACGATCGCGGCTATATCTACATCGCGGATCGGGCCGGAACCGGGATGCACATTCTGAGGCTGACCGGCGAGGCCTGGCGGGCCGTCTCAGGGGATGCGGATCGCGGCGAGCAGGAACCCAGTGATGATCATCCTCTACCCGATTACCCGCCCTATGGATCACATGTGCCGACGGCGCATTTCGACCACACAGTCCGGCCGCAGCTGATTCCTCCACCACCTAAAATGCTGTGTCCTGTCCCGAGCGCAAGCTGCACGGATGCCAGACCGGCGCAGTCGGCCTGGAACATGGAACTGGTGGGCTATGACACCCTGGACGGACGCTCGACCTATCAGCCGCTCGTCGTTCGCCAAGGCCTTCGCTACATCGCGTACATGGCTCACCATGCTGGCACGGCCATTAACCGGTTGACTCTCGCCAGCGAGACTAACGGAACTTCCATTCTGGATGTGACCCACCCGGCTCACCCGGTTTATCTGGCGCATATCCCGGGGCCGGGTGGCTCGCTCGATGCCGCCGGTAACCAAATGGCACATGTGTGCAGCGGGGACATATTGCCGTCCAACAGCCCGGCAGAGGCGGCGCGGAAGCATGGCCACTACTACCTGCTGCGGAGCAACGGAAACTCGTCCGGATCCGCTAACCCCGGAGCTGAATCGCACCAGATCTTCGACGTCACGGATCCAGCCCACCCGGTATTGTTGACCACCGTCGCACCACAACTCACCAACACTCACAAGAGCTGGTGGGAGTGCGATACCGGCATAGCGTTTCTGGTCGCAAACGACAGCTCTCTGGCGAGCCCCCGAGCTGATCTCGCGCCCGGCTGGCACCAGAGCGGTTCCAACCAGCACGTGAAGATCTACAACCTGCATGATCCCGCGAATCCTGAGTACATCCGGGATTTCGGCCTTGTCGGACAGCAACCCAACGTTGGAGACGCGGTGGAAGGACTGGTCACCCCGCCGACGGGCATCCATGGACCCATTTCTGCCGGCAAGGAGAAAAACCGGGTCTACCTGGCCTATGGAGTGGGGTCGAACGGCGTGGTCGAAATCGTGGATCGTGAGGAGCTGCTGACCGGGTGCACCGCTGCCGACGCCTCAGCGCACTGCGCCGCCAGCCCAACGCAACAGGAGATGCTGGCTCCGCAACGGGGATGGTTCACCTTGCCGGGCCTGACATTGCAAGGTGGGCACACGTCCTTCCCCATCTTCGGCGAGGAGGATGGCAAGCCCCGCAACCTCCTGCTCGTGGTGTCGGAAGACTGATCCGAATCTCGAACTTCTCGACCGAATCCGGTACAGGGATTCCGTCGGTCGCTCACAGAATGGCGTTTTGCCAAGGGATATGCGAACCATGACCTACGGCTGGCCGATAGTGTTCCTCATGGTTGCAATCGCCTGGTCCCTTGTGCTGGCTTCTGACGCTCCCGGTTCGGCGCCCGCAGCGTCTCGTGAACTTCGTATGGACTTGGTCACGAAAATCAGCATTGGCAGTGCAACGAGGGCCGGGGTCGCGAAGTTGTTAGGCCGCCCTTGGCGTACCGTCCATTACGGCGACTGTAATACTGTCGAGTATCAGGAGCTTTGGGAATACTGGGGCCATGATGTCACTGGTAGTTTCAAAATCACGATCGAGTTCGACGATGCAGGCATCGCTCGGGTCATTGCGCGCACTGTCCCTACGGGTGCCATAGTGGTGTTGGCCGCGGCTCCGGCTCCCCAGTCCAGTCACCAGCACCAGGGAAAAGAACCGGAATAAGGATGAAACAAACAGTCGCGATTGCGTGGGCGATTTGCGCCGTCTTATGTAGCGACAGCGGCAGCGACCCCCCCGCCCCCCAGCGCGCCACACTGCTCTCGAGTACACCGGAGACACCGGCCACGGGCAAAAACAGTCTCGCATCACAAGACAACGCGCGGCCCCAGCCGAGAGTGATGCCATCGACCGCCATGGTCTCATTTAAGGACGGATTGCTGACGATCGTGGCCCAGGGTGTCAAGTTGCGCGATATCCTGGACCAGGTGCGCGAAGCGACTGGAGCAGCGGTGCATGCGCCTGCGCTGAACGATCTCGTGACCGCCCATCTCGGACCGCGGCCCCCGGCACAGGTGATAGCCACCTTGCTCAAGGGATCGCACGCGAGCTACCTGATTGTGGACGTCGCGGGATCCGGCAAAATTCAAGCTATCGAAGTCTTGCGAGAACCCTCGCCGGAGGCGGGGCGCGGGTCCCACCAACCCTCAGCCGACGCACAGACCTCAGCCGCCTCGGAAACAGAAGCCGTGAGGGAAAAAGCGCTTCTAGTGGGACAAACGGGCGGGGATGAAGGTGTGTGGGACGACGTTGATGTAGGGACTCTGCTAAACCCAGTTGCGTCCCCGCCTGTAACGTACATAAGTGTCAAATCGGGCCCCCGCTACCACTAACCCCTCAGGCCGCTAACAGAAGTCTCTGTTTAGAGACCGTCGGACGTGTGCCCCCCGCTACCAGATTTTCCGGCGATTCTGACGATGACCCCGCCCTGACAAACTATTGCGGCTTGGCTGACTCTGCGGGCTCATCGGCCGGATTGACCACAGTTAAATTCCAACGGGCCAATACCGTGAGCGTAAAGAACAGTCTCGCCCTTGCATGAGTCGAAATGCGCAACCTCTTTCGGTACGTACACGTAGTCAAGTTCCATTCCTCCACGACCACAGCTGAGGCCTGATAATCGCCGGCGAACAGTCCCCGCGAAATCGCCGGAGCCCGGACCATAGGCCTCCAGCACGAGTTGCACGTCTTCCGGAGCTTTGAGTCTCCCCACCACTGTTGTCTCGTCAATGCGGGACCATTCAAGGGTGATGGTTGCCGCGCGGGGACGGTGTCGCCAACCGAGAAGTGAGTAGGATCCATCGGGCGCGTGAGGTCCAACCAGACTGACCGCATCAAAGATGCGATTTCCGTCGAGAAAGGTGCCGGTCTTCGAACCGATGCGAATGGCAAAGGGCACTCGTTGCCCATATGCTTTGGACTCGAATACGATCCCGTTCCACGCATCCGCATCGTATGCGCCGATATGGACCTCAGAAAAATCTTGTGCCACCTGCGCAGCGAGAGACAACGGAAGAAGCAGAGCAACGAAAATTGCGGGATGCTCCCATCGGGCTCCCGGGCGGCGCACTCGTTGCTTGTATCGAAGGTCGCCCGTGCTTTCGTGGCTGATCGCGCGTGTGATTGCGCGTGAGCGGCTTCCTGTTGATTTATTAGCTCCGTTCATATGCTGCGACGAACGAGCTCTGTTACCACGGTCAAGGTATCAGCTTACGCAGTGACCGCGTCGACAGATCGTCAATGTGCCGAAATGCCGGTGCGATCCGCTCGATCTGATGGGAAGGTACCTGGTACTCTTCGAAGTACACCTTCCATTCACGTACGATCCTCCAAATCCTGGCGACGCTCTCGGCGGCGGCCTCCGCGGACAAGGTGAACATCTCGCGACCGGCAAGAGCGTTGTCGAGGGTTGCGATCCGTCCCTGCGGCCCGACGCCCAGGTGCAAGCGCCGCTCGGGCGCCAAACTTGCTCGCGGCATGACATCGTAGAGCGGACTCAGCCGCCATCCGGGAAGGCGCGGGTCCCAAACAAAGCCGTGGTTGCGGAGATGATCGTCGTCGTTATTGACGAAGATGTTGAAGACGAGGCGCTCAAACAGCTCGCGATTGTTCTCGCGTATCACGCGCGGGTGGCAGTACCGTCGAACCGCTTGTGCCAGATCTCCATACGACTTATTCGGTGATTCCATCTCGTCACACGCCAGCAGCGTAAGACCGCTGACAAACCCCAAACGCTTCTCTGCCAATCCGTACGCTGAAACCGTGCTGAGGAGATCTTCCGGCAGCGGGGCATCTTGACCTGCCTTGGCCCAATATCGGTCGAATCGGCGGATGAGCATTACAGTCCGGGAACCAAAATGAATCAGCCTGACTGGAGGCACGGTGAGACCCGAGGCGGCCGCCAGTCGCAGCGTCGCCGTCTCAAGAACGGGAACTAGCAGCGCATCCTTCCGGCTCGGAAATTTAGCGAGCCACAACACCCGTTCCTCATCACGAACCGTCGCTTTCGGCCTTGCACCGCCGAGCGCGCTGCCCTCCGCGAAGATTTCCTCGAGCGGGGCAGGAACCGGTAAGCCCTCGTCGATGCGTTGGGCAGCGTCCATCAAGTACTCAAGATTGTCCCAAGTTCCGAAGCCCAGCGTGGCGGCCGAATCTCGGGAAGACCGAATGTCGATCGCTCCCACACGCTGGCTGCCCGCGTGAAGCAGATAACTTGACTCTGGCAGGCTGTTGGCGGGTACTTTCAGCCGGGACTCGATGACCCGCCGGCCCCAGGCATCGGGCGCTGCATCGCGAATTCCGCCGAACAAGGGGAGATTGTTGGGTGGGAATAGAGCCGTACCGCGTACCCGGTCCATGTCCCGAAGGCTCAGGCTTACGGGGTCCACTTCGAGGGCGCCGGGACGTTGCAGATAACGCAACCCGTACGCAAACGTTGAGGCCAACAGCTTCACTCCGTCTTCGGACAAAGTGAGCTGGCCGCAAGGCACCCACTCCGTGTCGAGGTAGGTGAAGACAAACAGCTTCTGTTCCGTTGCGGTCATGGCTCAGAAGTCGATCTCTTCGAGTTCGCGCTTTGACAGCTCCCGGGCCCGGCGCCGCTGTTCTTTCGCACTGAGAGCGGCTAAAGCAGGATCCGTTTCAGACAGGAGTTCCAGCAGAGTTTTGCCCGGCACAATGGCTTCCAGATAGCGCAGGATTTGACCCATCGCGAGTCCGGGATCGCCTTTTTCCAGCCGGTACGCCGTGTTTCGTGACAGGCCAGCCCGCAGTGCCGCTTGGTCCTGTTTCATGCCGCGAGCGATCCGTAAGCGCGCGAAGGCCGCCCCCAGCTTTTTCGCTTCAGCAGCCTGGCTTGAGCTCAGGAGTGCGGATTGGGTGACCTTCATACTCGTTTAACCGAGCGCTCGTCGCCTAACGCTCGATTAATCGAGCGTATCTTAGGCTGGCGGTAATCAAAGAGCAAGCAGGTAGAGACTCTAAAATCGAGTTTTAAGCCGATAATGAGCGATTAATCGATCAAATACTGCAGCCTACCGGCTGTGGGGTCTGGAGACGAGGTCGCCTAACTCGTTGCTCTGATGGTGGCCAGGGGCGGAATCGAGCCACCGACACGGCACACGCAATCTGAGCTCGTCACATTCCCGGCACAGCGGCGTCCGTAGCCTGATTCCATTCTCGGCACCGAACAACCAGAGAGATCAAACTCCGTAACGATCTCGGGCATTCGAAGCCCCAGGCTATGCTTTGGATGCGCCTGGCAGGCGGGCGGCTTGCGCGTCGAAGGTGGCCGTCAAGCGGCAGCAAGTTGGCGATTGTGAGCCATGATCAGGCAGTCGGAAAATCCGCTTTGGCTATCCTGCCAGTTGAAAAGTGCCTCCTCCACTGCAGCCTCGTCCTCGAACGCTAGTTCCCGCGCTTCTAACGCTGCGCGGAACAGACCCAGAATCGCTTCCGGTGGCAGTTCGTAGCGACCTCGGAGAACCCATTCCGTCTCGAGCAGCACGGGAAGTGAAACGAGCACCGTTTCCTCCTCGGCAGTGGCCGTATCAACCAGCTTTCGCGCCCGCCGAGTCTGCGCCGCGTCATCCTCAATGAGCAGTCGCACCAGAACGTTGGTATCGAGTCCAAGCATCAGCGATTCATTTGCTCAACCGAGACTCGCTTTCGCGTAGGCGGCTTGATGGCAATGTCCCGAATGCTGCGATTCTTGACACGCAGGATGATGGTGCCGTCGGCCAGGACCGTGAAATGAATCCGATCGCCGGTCTTGAGCCTTGCTGCCGTGCGAACCTCGAGTGGAATGGTAGCCTGCCCCTTGCTCGTCAGCGTTGCGAAGGCCATGAGATGGTCCTTTCGATCTTACATTCTAGTCTATTGTAAGGAGTCCCAGACGTACCAGCAAGTGGCGCTATCCGCGTCGAGGTATCTCTTGGATTCGGAATTCGCAGCCATGACTGGTCGGGTGGGTTGTCCCGGCGTTTCAGTCGCGCCAGTCGCTGCATGCAGAGGTGCTGTTCCTGCGCCGGCAACTGGCCCTGTACGTGGAGCGGGTGTGAAGCCGAGGCGGATCGATGCAGCAACGCGGGTGAGCTTGGCGTTGCTGGCGGATCCCCCAGCTGCGGAGCCGAGTTCAATGCTGAGGTCGCGCCGTTTTCTCGACAGCGCGCAGCCCAACGGCCTGGCACTACTGCGGCTTCGTTACCATCAGCCAAAACACCAGTATGACGGCTGCAAACGCCGGCACGCCCAGCCAGAACCACACGCGCGCGTAGGTTCGATAGCCCTGGCCCATCGAAGTCGCCGCGTCATGCTCTGATTCACGCGCAATGTCCCGCATGCGGATCTGCAACCAGACGACCGGAATCCAGCACAGTCCCGCCAGGCAGAACAACGCGATCGACCACACTAGCCAGGTCTGCGACAGCGAGTAGTTCAGTGTTCGCATCAGAGCTACTCCGGTGACCGCCTGTACGATGATCGCCGGCAGGGTGAACAGCCAGTCGGCCATTACCACCTTCTCGGATACCACCCGAATTGCTGCGATGTTGCCGCTGCGATCGGTGATCCATTTAAAGAAGGCGATTCCGAGTCCGGTACCGAACAGCACCGCTGCGCTGGTGATGTGGATCGCCTTGAGAATGAAATAGGAGCTCACGCCACTCTCTCGCTGATATTGAGATCACGCAGCGGCTCAAGAAACTCGTCAACCGTCAATAGGCCTATGCAGGGCATCGCACCCCTCGGAAGAGATGCGCCGGAGCCAATCTTCCTTGCCAGAGCGATGGCCGCCCCGCACGGGATGTGCGGGCCGTGATTCTTCTCGGCAATCAGATTCCAGTCGATTCGCAGTGGCGCGCCGTCGGCTCCCTCTCCCTCAAGCGTCACGAACATTCCGCCCTTGTCGCTCACGATGGGTTCCATCCATCGGCTGAGGCGACTGAGTGGGCTCGCGAACGTGTTCATGTCGGTCAGAACGCCGGCCTTCACGAGACCGGCCAGACCCCAGACCATGAAGTGGCCCAGGTCGCTCGCAAATCCCGCCTGAAACGAAACGGTTCGGACTGTTGGATACCGCTGGGGGAAGAGCTCGAGGTCGGGAACATCGCAGCTCCCGAGCCATCTCTTGCCGAGCGGCGGCGGGAATTGGTGTCTGCTGAGGTTCAGCCAGCCATAGGCGTCGACCCATGCCCCGTCCTGCCAAGATCGGATTCGCTTGCCGCCGTAGCTGAAAACACCCCTCACGGTGGCCAATCCGGGCGCGCGGGCTCCGGAGCTGATTCCAATGCGGATGGCCTCAAGTCGCCTGAACCTTGGCGAGTACCGATCGATCACAGCCGACGAAAGAGCCGGAACGGAACTCGCGCCGCTGATGATCGTCAACCCGACCGCAGAAGCGAGGGTGCTAAGGGAGCTGATGCCAGCGACGAACTGGCGGCCGTCGGCCAGATCGATGTAGTGACACCGAGCCTCAATCGCCGCGCGTGCCACGAAGTAGTCCTGGCCTTGAAACGGCCCTGCCGTGTGAATGAGGACGTCGACCCGCAAGCGTCGAAGGACGTCGGCCAGGTGGCCATCGTGAGCGTCAAGCGCCACCGCGTTTTCAACGGGCAGGCCCGTGGCGCGCGTAGCAGCACTCGCCCGCTCGAGATCGCGGCCACCCACCAAGACTCGCACTGACCCGGTCGAAGCAAGTGCGGCGGAGATGCGTTGACCAAAAAATCCGTAGCCACCTAACACGAGGACCGTGCGCATCAGATCCCACTGCCCTCTGCGACGCTCAAGGACCGCTCCTCTCCAGAGGCTTCGATGGCGGATCCGACCCAACCGAAGGCTGAGCGAGGTAACAAGTCTTCCGCCGCCCGAACCAGCGGTATCGGTTTCGCGCGATGAGGCGATAAAGCGAGTCGCGCAACGCCCTGGGAATTACTCGCGCCGCGTGAACCAGTCGCCACCATCCTCCGGCGGCAGCGACGAGATGTATCCACGCGTCAGACTGGGTCAGGCACCGCTCGCCATCCAGGACCAGGAATGTCAGGGGGTCATCCGGCTCATAGCCATGTTGAGCCAACAGCGTTCGACCCAGATCGCTTTGCATCGGAACCAGGTGAAACGGGGCCTCACCCTGGTGATGCTGTAGCCACCGCGCCCCGCCACTACAGAGGTTGCACAGACCATCAAAAACAGCTACTCGGTTTTGGGTTTCCACTTTCTGAGACTTGGCGGAGTGTCCGGCGTCGTTCAGGCGCCTTTGGACGACAATGTAAACTCATCCTTGAGAAAGTGAATGCGCTGCGCATACCACCATCGTGTCCAAACCCGAACACCGCAAGCAGCGCGACGGAGTCCCCGATCCTGACCCCAAGGGGCTCAGGGAACGCCGTGAAGAAGAATATCTGAAGCAGGCTTACGACAGCCGTAGCCGCCGGAGATGCCAGGCTTCTGGCCGGACCCGACCTCTCGGAGTGGAGTGCCGCTGTCGACCCAGAGCCGCCGGGTTTCTTGTGGTTTCTGGTCGTGGCTCGATGGCGTGGCCAAGTCTAGTTTCCCGCGTTTTTCGGAAGGTATTCGTGTTCGCTCCGAGCGCTCCACCGATACAGGTCTTCATCCCCACAATGGGGGCATTTGATCGCCGTCAGTTGATCGTCGAATTCGGGGACGGCCACCTTGCTTCCTGCCGGTGGGGGTGCAATGGCAATGACAACTCCGCATGACCGGTTCTTACACAACCACCCGACGTAGCGATTCCCTGGAACCATCTGCGGCTTCGACCTGAGGTCGACATGGCGCGGCGCAACTGAAGCCACCGGCCTACGGGTTGGTGTACCCCGGCTCTTGGTCGGACGTTTAATCGCCATTGATCTCTCTCCGCTTAAGAGCTTCGGGGAAGCCTACCGCGCCTGCGACGACTCTACTAGCTCCCAACCAACTGAAAAGCGCACTGCAGCCAAACAGCGGACGAATATGAGAGCCCAATTGGCGGGGCGACGGACGGGGGTAACTCTGGAATACACGATGGGCCCCGCACGATCAGTGGAACAAACGCGGTGCGAATTCGTTGAGGTCTCGGCGCCAAGTCTGCCACTCGTGCGCAGTACCCGGCGATTCGAAATACACTACGTCCACTCCGGCTCTCTGCAATGCGGTCGCGGCGCCACTGATACTGCTACGAAACATCGGCGACTCCGCGGTTCCGACGCCGAGCCAAAGCAGCTTCACGCGCTTGTTGAATGCTCTCGGATCGGCGAAAGCCCCCTCGTACGCCGTCTTAGGATCAAACTCCTCCGGCGTATTCCCTTGCGGTTCCCTGCCCGTGTTGATGCCCGGAATCACGGGTCCGCTGAAGGAGCCAATGTACGAGAACCTGTCCAGGTGATGCAGCGTAACGAACAGAGTTTGCATCCCGCCCATGGACAGACCGGCCATTGCGCGATGGTCCCTGTCCGGCATCGTTCTGTATGCGGCATCGATCATCGGGATCAGTTCGTGAACAATCACGTCCTCGAAAGTGCGGAAAGCGATCCTGATGGTCTCTCGGGATACGCCGGGCCCAATCGCGAGCGGCGCAGTTCCTGCCTTATTCGCATAACCACAGTCCATTACGACGATCATTGGTACCGCTTCACCCGCGGCCATCAGATTGTCAAGAATGAAGTTCGCTCGCCCCTGCCGCGTCCAGCCGGTTTCGTCCTCTCCCGCCCCGTGTTGGAGGATGAGTACCGGGTAGCGGCGCTTTGGGTTCTTCTCATAGTCCGGAGGGGTATATACCAAGGCGCGTCGCCAGGCGCCGGTCGTTCTTGAAAAGTACCATTTTGCGCGCACCTCGCCATGGGGGACATCGCGTATTGCGTAGAAGTCCGCACCCGCTTCGGGCACTTCAATTCCGCTAGTCTCCTTGCCATATCCGAAGTACGTCTGGCTCGCTGGGTCATTCACCGACACCCCATCCACGACGAACCAGTAATAATGGAAGCCTGGCACAGCAGGTGGTGTTGTCACACTCCAGACGCCGTCGGCTCCCTTGGTCATTGGAAATGGTCCGGCACCCAGACCGTCACCGCCGGCGACCTGCACGCTGTTCGCCTCGAGTGCCTTCAGCGAGAAGTGGATGGTGCGGTCCGCTCCGATGCTGGGGCTTGGAGCGCCTCGTACATTCGATTCCGCAGGGGATGCGGCCTCAGGTTCACTCGCTCGGGCGATCGCTGCCCCCGAGCCCAGAATTGCGGCTGTGAGGATGAAAGCCCATTGATTCATTTGAACCTCCAGTCCGTGCACCGGTTGGAGAGTGACGTGGACTCTCGAGCGAGTCCGCGGCAAAATATTAGACAGCCCAAGCTGAGGTTCACGCTGTCGGTCGGACGCCCAGCCTCCGTCGACTGTCCGGATGTGACCCGGTTTCTGCCGGTAGCGAACGGCGGCATTCGGGCAGGCTGGTGTCGTCTCCGAATCTGGCACAGAAGAGGGCCGCGAGTAGCAATCGCTCGAGCGGCCGGCAGCCTGCAAGAGAAAATAAACGCTCCTGTTGACTTCCGTCGCTTTCCAGGATGATGTGCGGTTCGGCTTCGATGACACTCACGAGGACTCCGGCTTGAGCTAGACCGAGAGCGTTGATGAAGCCGACTGGTCCGCCTTTCGATGATTATCACGTCTTCCATCGAGCTGATTCTGCGGTTGTACGATGGTTGTACGATCTGGAAATATCCGCGTGGCATCGAGCATTCGCTAGATGGGTGCAAATCCCTAGGTAGCTCACCCGTTGACGGTCGAGTTTGTAGCGAGCACGATCGGTGCCCGTCGTCGTAGGACTACGACGAGTAGAAAAAACATCCCGCAACATGCTCTGAGCGATTAGCAGGGACGGGGCTCAAGAACCACGGACTGTGTGATGGTCGCAGGTGAATTGACTGAACCAGGAGAGGAGCCACTCATGCATGCCCGTCGATTTGCCCTTCTCACGTTTGTCTCTTTCGCGTTCGCCGGTGTCGCTGTCGCCAAGGACGCCGGTAATGCCACGGATGCCATCAATCCGCATTCGCCGCGCTACGGTCACCCCTACCGACACGGCGTCCACCCGACGCGGGAAACCCACGGGAAAATGAAAGCATGGGAAGCCGCCAACCGTGGCGTGGTGCGGCCGGCCGATGCGGAACACAAAGAGCGAGGCAGCGTTGGCGCGACGGAGCCGGCCATCGTCGCTGCCGCCACTGGCCCGGAGACCCTGAGCTTCGGAGGCGGCGTCGATTCGATCGGCGTGACCAGCGGCGCCCCCAAGGTGTACCTGGTGTTTTGGGGTACGCAATGGGGCACGGAGGGAACGAACTCCAACGGCTACGCGACGTTCACTGGCGACCCGCGCAACGCTGCGCCCTATATTCAGGCCTGGATCAAGGGTCTGGGCACCAATGGCGAGCTTTGGTCGGGCGTGATGACTCAGTATTGCGATGGATCGCAGGTTGCGGTTGGCGCCACGT
>Ga0209350_1000844_pt1 | contig 14978 bp, 14 predicted proteins | sample GraSoi013_2_20cm_2_FD_185822 | JGI IMG/M metagenome (GOLD analysis project Ga0209350, IMG submission 185822) | Grasslands soil microbial communities from the Angelo Coastal Reserve, California, USA - Sample 09_27_2013_2_20cm (SPAdes) (version 2) | ecosystem: Environmental > Terrestrial > Soil >...
CGTCTGCTGATTCAAAAGAATATGATGGTGATGGTGATGGTGGTGGTGGTGGTGGTGACGATGATGATGACGATGATGATGATGGTGATGGTGATGGTGATGGTGATGGTGATTTCAATAATTTCAATAATTCATCATTTGTCTTTTTTATTATAGAAATTAATTCGTTATTTTGGGTTTTCAAAAAATCAAAAAATTCTAGAGAACTTGGGGCAACACCAGTTTGGGCGGAGACACTTTGGGCAGTTGAGGTAGTATTTGTCATTTTTTCAAAAAAAGAAAAAACGTTATAAAAGGGGAAAGTACGAAAACGTACATAATATATCTTTTTTTTTAAACATCTAAGATTTAATCATTTAATGCATTCTGACTATAAAAAAATGTGCAAATTAAACAAATTTATATAAAATTTCGAAAGGGCGCGTGTTTTTTTTTCTAAATTTTATAGATTAAAAAAAGGCGCAAGTTTACGTTTTTTTTTTTTACACACAAGCATGTGTTAACACCTTATTAATCCACGTTCTTTGACTAGCAAAGCCTATTTCAAAAAAAACAGGGGCTGAAAAAGATGACAAAAATTTCAAAGCCTTTTTTTTGCACGACAAGCATGCCTGTATAACATACTAACTTGAATTCAATATATGCAGGGTCAACTTGATTTCAAAAAAAATATAAAATAGATAAAAAAACTGAATGTGGCACTTTAAAATGTATAAACAAAACGTCATTTTTTTAGCCCAACATAATTAGCTTATGACTAAGCCCATTACTAAGCCCATTGAGCCCATTGTATGAAAATTATAACTGTTTGAAAGCAGTGATTTCTATTCTTGTACTACCACATTTATAATCTGTCTTTTAGCAAAATTTGTTAAAGCAAATCAATCTCGTGCAAACTTCTATAATTCGTCTTTTAGCATAAACTTCTGCAAAATTGTAATCATGCAAGTTGTAAGAATGCCATTTTTGCTACTAGCTAGAATGTGATTGAGAGTCCCACGAAACGAGGAAAGAAAGTATCATGAAGCATAAAATAGATCATTATTTAGTAGTTTCTGTAATTAATCTTAAAAAAAATAAAAAAAAATAACTTCCTGCTTTAAATTCAAAAAAAAAGTCATTTTCTTTTATATATAATTTATTATTTTAAAAGTTGCAATTAACAAATAAATAATGATTGCAATTTGTACAGAAATTTACAAATTATATAATTCTGGCTAAAATTAAAAGTCATAAATTTACGTCAAATTAAATATATATTGACTTATTATCCAGATACTCCGTAAGTTTACGCATAATTGTAATATTAAATAAACATTAATTTTTCAGGTTTTTCGGAAATTGTGAATTTATGAATGCTTTATTTAATTCATGTTGCCACCGGCAACAACCAATATGAAAAAAATTATATATATAAATTTATATTTAAACTCAAAACATATATATATCTTAATGGTTCACGCCAAGAAATTTTTTTTGATAAGGGATTTTTTCCAAAAATATAACATAATCAAAATATAAATTTATTTACAAAATATTCATTGGTTTTATCAAAACGGGGTACTATATGCACAGTATCTTGTATAGCTTCTATAACTACAAAATTATATAATTCTTTTAACTTTATATGAGGGCATCCGTACATATACGGGCGTGTTTGAGATTTGAAGTCATACCACTGGATTAGTGCGAGGTTCAACGGAGGCTCTATTAGTATTTCCGCTAACAACAAAGTCTGTAAAGAATGAATGAACATTTATTATTATTATTATTAGTAAATAATTTTCATAACAAACTCCTTGGTCTGATATAATCATCTGATTCTTCAGAACTCATAGAAATAGCAACTTCACTAAACCATTCTCTGTTGTGAAAAACGTAACTGATCCCAGACATTCCAAAAATTTCTCAAATCCGGTTTTCATTTTATTATTGATTCTGGATTTCCATTTATTTCTGAAAAAAATGCGTTTGCATTTTGTAGAGCAAATTCGAAAACTTTGTAGAAAAATTAATCGTGCACCTAACTAAGTAAAGACCGACTTTGCAGTAATACTTTTTGTATAATTTATTTATTGTAAATTAAAATATGAATTTGTTAACAAAATATTCATTATTTGAATTAAAGCGTGGAATAATATGTACGATATCTTGAATAGCTTCAATGTCAATAAAATTATAAATTTCTGTAAGTTCTAATCGAGAACATCCATAAAGAAATGGATGACTTTGAGATTTGAAATCATACCACTGAATTAATACGAGATTTAGCGAAGTGTTTCGTTCTTTAATTTCTATTTTCACTATTAATAAAACCTTAATAAAATTTAAAGAATAATTATTAAATTTAGTATTAAATATCATATAAACATCTAATGTTAAATAAATTAAACAATTACCTGTCCATAACAGATGCCTTCATTAGAAGTATAATCAAATAATTCATTAGAATTCATACGAACAGATATATTGCTAAACCAAGGTTTGCCATAATATTTATTAGTAGCACGTATAATAGCGCCATTTTCTAAAGTAACAGATTTATATATATGCACTACACTTTCATTTACTGATGTTATGCCAGATTGTAAATCTAGATACAGATTTAGACATTCCAAAAAATTGGTAAATCCGGTTTTCATTCTATCATCTATTTCAGGATCTGAATCTTTTTCCCCAAAAACTGTATTTGCATCCCTTAATTTAAAATTCAAAAGTGTTGCCGAAAATTTAAATGCACAAGGGGTGGTTGTCAAATTTGTTGATGGATGGGTTATATTTGCAATTGATTGGCGTCGAATCTATGTAAATATAGAAATCAACACAATATAGTACTGTGTAACAAACAATTATACAAATATTTATTCACTCACCATTTTCATTATTTGAGTTTCAATGCTTTTTTTATTACTTAATCGGTATGGATTTTTGACATATTCTTTATGGAGACTTTCGTAAGTCTCTGTAGTGTATCCGTTAACTGCACCATAAGATCGAATTGAATCAATTATATGATATACCCATGAGTGTAGTTTTGGTAGTTTTAATCCGGAACTAGTATCTTCAAAAATTTTAATAAATATCTGAGACCAATCGTCTATTGATTTCTAAAATAAAATAATATTTCAGTTTAGTTCTAGGTAGTATCTAATTTTGTTAGCATAATTTATACGTACTTTGAATTTGACCAATTCACTTTCTTTAAACATTTCATATCTACTAATTGCATACATTTCATTCCATGTTACATAGACCTGTGTCAAATCTTTGTTTTTAATGAAATTTTTGACACCTTTTGTGTTTTCTTTATATAAATTGTCCACTACAAAAACCATTACTTTCATTAAGTTACGGTATTCATCAGCAGTTAGTCTAGCTTGTAGACCATTTGTAAAGATCTTCAATCTGGGAAACCTTGGTATTGCAGCTAATCTACGATCTACTTCATCTACTAATGAATTACCATATTGATTTTTTAAAAGTACTCTTGTGTAATCAATTTGATAGTGAAATAGACCTAAATCGAGATGGTGCATTCTATCTGGCACTGTAGCTTCATAAATATTTATATAACTTAAAATAAATAAGTAATACAAATAGATATTAATATAAAGTAATATATAAAAAAAAAATTATCGAAATATTGTGCAAACTTACGGAAATTTCCAAAAAAAATTATGCACATCTTCAATGCTAACGGATTTTGTTAAATTTTGATCAAAAAATTGACGCATATTATCATGCGTTCGTAATTCCATTTCACTTATTGTTAAATTAATATTAGCAAGATCATCTTTTTTGACTAAACAAAAATGACAAGGAAAATTTGCCAAGGCTGATTTGTAGGTAAGACAATATGTTGCGGCTTCTGGCAAATCAGCAATCACAACTGAAATCCGAGGAAAAAACCAAATACTTTCATTATTTAAATCCAGATCTATACCATTACTTAATGATAGAAAAGGATCTAGTAGCACTTCTAAAGATTTATGAAAGGCTTTACGTACAGCAATTTTAAAATTTTCGGATTTTTTTTCAGTATTATCACTGGCTTTTAGGATTGGTAAGTATCCTAATAGTTGTTTTGCATTTGGTTTATTGCGTCTCCAATTCTTAATGTTACCGATTGACATATAAATAGGATGGAGGTTTTTTTTTCCCAATGTATCAACATTAGTAGCATCTGAATATAGCATTATTGATAGGAGTTTAGAACCACGTGGTAAGGATTTTTCTGTATTTTGCCACCACGTTCCAGTATTTTGTTCACTATATGTTCTTTCTCCATCATGCTTTAAATAATTGATATACGCTTTAGTAATACTATATAAATGATTATCATAATTATCATGATTTCTTACCTCAAGATTTTCGAAAGTCAGTGCAAAATTTTGTAATATATCAGGAATTGATAAAATATTTTTTACGCAATTTAATAAAGAACGATGATGAAGATAATATTCCGTATTATTATAATTTATTACACAAGTTTGTTGAAATGTCAAACTTGGTAGGTTCATATTATCCATATATTTGCATCCTTGTTCAATAGATACCGGAAGAGGAGATGAAGCAAGATTTGAATGTTTATTAAAAAATTTTATTATTGCATTACCCGTCTTGTTATTCAGTTTATGTTTTGTAACCAATGCCATTAAATCACCATATGCTTCATTTGGATAATTTGCATTCACTTCAGATTCAGATTCTTCTAAGATGTCTTCCAAAACATCTTCAAAGACAGAACCTTCATCAAAACTCACTTCTGAAATTGACATACTTTGCTCACCACCTTCATTAAAACTCACTTCTGATATTAACACACTTTGCTCACCACCTTCTGACATGCTTTGATTACTACATTCTGAAATCGACATGCTTTGGTCACTATAATTCAAAAAACTTTGATCACCTTCATTTATTTCAATATTTTGATCATTTGATTCTTCGCTACTAGATTGATCGACTACACAATGACCAACATGTTGGCTATAAGCGGATCTAGTGCTAAAGGTTCTTGGACAAAATGGGCATTTATATGACATTTTATTCATATAAAAAAGAGGCAGTTATTTGATACTGTTTAATTGTTTTACAAATACGTTTTGATTTCAATAAAAATTTTCATGTTTATATAGATTTTTCTTTGTAATTAAGTCCTAAAAAAAAGTATTTATTCAGTAATTTGGTATAAAATCAATAAAATTCCGAAAATATTACACAATTCAATTTTTTTTATATAGGGCAATCTAAATGTTAGTAAGGTAACGAAAGAGATCATGTGTTAGTGCATTGTATAATGAAAAAAATTTCATTTTTCACTTTACAAACAAGCCCCTTTTCATTTCTTTCCCTAGGATTTTAATAAAATAAAATTTGGTATAAAATCAATAACTGATAGAATTACACAGTCGTAATTGCTATTCCGGGCTGGATTTTATAAAATAAAATATTTATTAATTTGGTATAAAATCAATAAAATTCCGAAAATATTACACAATTCAATTTTTTTATATAGGCCAATCTAAATGTTAGTAAGGTTGCGAAGGAGATCATGTGTTAGTGCATTAAATTTTGATAATCAGTAAACAATAAAGCCTGTACAACGAAAAAAAAATTTTCATAAAAGCCACTTCTTCACTTTACAAACAAAAGCCCCCTTTCATTTCTTTCCCTATAAGATAACAAACTTTTTTTTTTACAAACTTTTTTATCTTCTTTTGACACAGTGAACCCGCTTCAACAGTTAACAGTTAAAAACCCCTTTTCCTTTTACCAAAAAAGAAACAAATGAAAAACTGCCTCCATAACCCGCTTTACTTTCAATTACTGTATTTCGCCCTTTTTCCCAGCAAAATTAGCATACATACAAAATTTGTGTGAATTCTATCTAAAAGGCCAACACTTCAATTTACAAACAACTCTAAAAACTCTAAAGTTCATAATAATTACAGTAAAAAACGCCCACACAAAACCTTCCTTTTTTTTTTTTTATAAAATATATTGCAAATAAAAAAAATCGTTAAAAAACACCCTTTTCCCCTTTTCATTTCTTTTCCAATAAGATAGCTGCATATCACGCAACCTTATACAAACTTTTTTTTACTGAATTCTAAAAGGCTGTGTATAACGGCCCAAAGCCTATTCATAAATTTCTCAACTCACTTCATCCGCAATTTCCTGGGTTTTCCTCAACCATCTATTGGTAATCCTGTCATTATCGCCCGTCCAGCGTTTCCATTGAGCAATAACGTCATTAGACCTACCTTATACTCAATATCCCGCAATTTCATCGAAACTCGCACGTTGCAACACTTCGAATATCTTGATATAAATCACTTTACAAACAAGCCCCTTTTCATTTTTTTCCCAATAAGATAGTTGCATATCACGAACTTTTTTTTTTTACAAACTTTTATCTTTTGTATGACCGCTTCATTTTTTAAACAGTTAAAAACCCCCTTTTCCTTTACCAAAAAGGAGACAAATTAAAAAACTGCCTCCATAACCCGCTTTACTTTCAATCATTTCGACTTCTCAGCCCTTTTTTCCAGAAAAATTAGTATACATACGAAATTTGTGTGAATTCTCAGACTCGTGATGGAGCCCCTAAAATTCTATAAAATAACCATTTCTTCACATACTTTCGTTATTTTATCTTTTTTTTTCAATAAAATCATTTTCTTCACATACTTTCGTTATTTTATCTTTTTTTTTCAATAAAATCATGACAGACCAGGCATCCACGTCCACAACCACCAAAGGTAATTATATATATTATATTTTTCTTTTTCATATTATTCATTGTTAGATAACTTCAAACTTTGTAAAGCCTCTAAGAAACAGAAACGAGCAACAGAAGCAACAGAAGATACAGAAGATGATCCTATATCCTCTATCGAAGGTAATTTTATTATAAAATGTATATACGATTGTAGTTGATTCATAAAGATTTTAAGAAAAGATTTGAAATAACAGCTATTAACAAAATGCTTCGTAAATAATCCTATTTAAATATAGTGGCGGTTAACAAAATATCGAGGCAAAACCATATTATAAATAAAAAAATAGAGAATCTTTTAATGATCACGGAGAGGATAGAAGAACGTATGGATAAGTCAGAAACAAATAATATAGATCAAACTTTTGTGGAAGTATGTAATATCACACTTTATTATATATGTTATTTAATTATAATTATTATGTATGTATGTATAACCTTTATTTTATTATTTTAATCAGAATGTCATTAAGAAGGTTGCGAAGGTGTTGGTCAAAAGGTCGATTTACCCTACCCAAGAGGAATTTTACGATGCAACAAATGAATTCTTAAACGAGAACCATGAGGATTTTATCATGAAGTACTCAAAAAGAAAATGGAGTACTATTTACGAAAAATATTTTTATAAGCCCGTAAGTTATTTGCGGATTTAATTTCTACGCTTATTGCGCAATCTTCAATTTAGAATTTTGAAAATATTAGCATATTTGTGCGCAAATTTTTTTGTGGACATTTTGGTTTTTGGCTTTTTTTTTTATTTCTTTATCGTTCTGCTTGTCGTAGAGCCATGTATAATGTAGAGAGCCAAATAAATAAAGACGGATCTAAAAATATCTCGAGTTTAATTAAACTATTTCTAAATATGGTGTATTTGTTTTTTGCGCATTGCGCACTGCTCAATAAGCATTTGGCTTGAATTTCATTTACTGATTTACGCAGATTTACGCAGGTTTACGGCCGAAATTTATTTAATTAAATATTTGTATTTTTATCTCTAATATAGCTCATAAAACAACATAGAAGCTTTAGGGGTACCCTTACGTCACGTATAAAAGACGCTATATTTTCAGCATTCGGAGAAATAAATCTTCCATCAATAAATACGAAGGCTCCTCCGTCCGAAATAATCAAATGGAAAAATCAATCTTCAGTAAATGAATGTTACAGAAAATTATTTCAACCAATGAGTTCAGAAAACACAACATACATGACTTGTATATTACAAAAGTTATGGCCTAAAACCGATTTGAAGCAAGTTCCGGATATTTGGATCGCGTACGCGGCTAGTACGTCAGAAATTTTATTAAACCCAAATATTCCAACCATACAAATATCTGAAGCAAAAATGAAACCGAGACTCAAAAAATATCTGAAAGTTGTAGAAAAGATTATTGGTAATGTTGATGAAATTTTTTTATCGGATATTGAGAGCTCCGGAAGTGAGGAAAGAAATGAAGAACATAGAAACGAAAAAGAAGAACGCGAAATTGAAGCAGGTGGAGGCGGCGAAGATGATGATCAAGATGTATTTTTTTTAGTTGAAAATGATGCGAAATTGAAAAAAAGAAAACATCATAAAAAATGATACGATCAATATGAGGAGGTAAGGAGCGTAAAATACCAAAATTTTACATAATTTGTCATATTCTGTGGATATAAGAAGAATTATTAAATATTTTGAAACATTTTATAGTTTTTAATATATATATATATATATATATTATTATTATTTTTTTTTTTTTGCGTGTTGGCGCGCGTGTATATGTTTTTTGTAAATATAAATTGATATTTTTTGTTAATCAATTTTGTTAACCTTAATAATTGATACTAACAATTCTTTTTTTTTTTTTTGATACTTTACATAGTTTTTCGTATATAATTTTTTTTTTTTTTTGCGTACCGGTGCATGCAACGCGCGTATAATATACTTTTTCGTAAGTATAAATTGATTTTTTTAATCAATCTTTATTAATTTTAAACAACTACTATCTTTGTTAATCTTAAAGTAACTACTAACTAACTAATTTGATTTTTTTTTTTTAAAACATTTTATAGTTTTTAATATATATATATATTATTATTATTTTTTTTTTTTGCGTGTTGGCGCGCGCGTATATGTTTTTTGTAAGTATATGTTTTTTATAAGTATAAATTGATATTTTTTTAATCAATGTGATTACCTAATTCAAATTTTTTTTTTTTTTTTGATGCATTTCATAGTTTTTCGTATATATAATGTTTTTTTGCGTGTTGGTGCGCGTTTTTTTTAAAAGTTGTAGTTTATGCCGTGGTGGTACACTTTAAAAAATATTGGTTGTGCCGTGGTGGTACGTTTTAAAATATTGGTTGTGCCGTGGTGGTACATTTTTAAAAAATTCTATTGGGTTGTGCCGTGGACAATGGTGGTACATTTTTAACATTTTTTAAGGGTTATCAGTTATACCGTGGTGGTATTTTTTACATTTTTTAATAAAGGGTTGTACTGTGGTGGTACGATTAATAAATAATAATGTTCAATCAATACTTCGTAAATTTAATATTTATAACGTGCGATTGCAAAATAGACATTTGTAATTAATTAATTTCATTGAGCATTATTATATATATTATTATAGCAAATTTATTATAACGAAGTTTTGCGTTAAAACCTGTAAATTGTACGTAGTGCATTTTATTAATTTTATATCCTTTTTTTAATTGGGTTTCAGTAGTTTGTAGCTATGTCATATTATATGTATAAATTATTACTAACTAAAAAAATGATTTCAGTAATATTTTGATGTTTTTGATCAAATTTTATTAAGTTCTTCTACATATTTATGCATTAGTTTTAAATATCAATAAAATTAAAAAGCAATTTTTTAAAAGAAGAAATAAATAAGCAATTTTTAAAAATAAAAGAAATTAAAAATTAAAAAAGCAAATTAAAAAAAATATAATTTCTATTATTTTAATATTTGTAGTTAACGCGTATTTCGCATTTTCGTTCGCGTTCACGTGCAAGACGCACTTATTATTCATTATCATCCTCGCTACAATAATCATCATCAAGCCCTATAGAACCATTAGTTTCAAGTTTGCTCTTAAGAAAATGAAATTAATTTAATATTAATATTATCATAATTTGAATGAATAAATTGCAGAAACTTACTAAAAAATGTGCCACTTTATCTTTCATTATCTTTTCGCTTAGTTGTATTCTTTCGTACTTCGGATTTAACAAAGTTGTACATACGGCGACTATCAAAGCAACCTGTATTAACGGTCGATTTTCCTCAAACGGCAAAACTTTATCTATGATCCTATCTAAAACCAACGCGTCTGTAGAATCCATTGATTGAAATAGTTTCTTGTAGCAGTCAGCTACTTCTTTCGTATTTTTCCAATTTGCTATCTCCGAAGGAGAATAGGTCGACTTGATCATCGGTAACTCCTTTTCACCAAATATTTGGAACATCGCATTCCTAATTTTTGAACATAAAGTTCCACGTACGGAACGTTGATGACTCAATAACTTTAAGAGAAGATTGTTAATTAGAATTTTATCAATTCAAGAATAAATTTTCAGAAAGACAACTTACACGAAGTTGAAAATTAGTATTGTAATATGCGGTCCATTTTGCTTCCGTAAATTTTCCGTAGAATTCTTGGTGATTCTCTATCAGATAGGCCTCCGTAGCCCCTCGTAATTCATCTTTAGTCGGATAAATACTTATATTCATAGTAATCCCTACGACTTCTTTTACTACGTTCTAAAAATTCCAATTAGAATATAAAATTAAAAAACTTACTACTTAAATTCAAAATATACTTACTTTTATAAACATTTCGTCCACATCTTCGCCTTTTATTTGATCTGAAATTAACGCTTTAATTTCAGAGAATTCCGTCTTCATATAATCTTTAAGATTATCAATTTTTTCTTCAAGTTTTCTTAATCGATCTATATAATAAATTTATTTTAATTAAATTTTAATTAATAACTTTATAAATATTTGCGATTACCTTCTTCATTAGACTTCATCCCCCATTTTTTAAATGTGATTTGACGGTTTCCAGTGATACTAATAGGTTCGCTACCGCTGCTTCTATCCCTGGTCATAGGTTCGCTGTCACCGCTTTTTTTAGTGATAGATTTGCCGCTGCTGGTGCTGGTGCTGGTGATATTGCCGCTGGTAATAGGGTCGCCGCTGCTGATGATAAGGTCGCCGCTGCCGGTAACATTGCTGCTGGTGATAGGGTCGCCGCTGCCGGTAACATTGCTGATGGTGATAGGGTCGCCGCTGCTGGTGATAGGGTTGCCGCTGCTGCTGTTGTTGGAACGTTTTTTTGGTTTTCTTTCACTAGTAATGAATGATTGATATCTTTTACGGCTACTTTCGATATTCTTTCGTTCGGACATCATTAAAATAATTTAAATTAAATTAAGATAAATGATTTAAGAATCAAATAAAATAGGTGGTGAAGGTGAAGGTGAAGGTGAAGGTGGCAAAGAATTTAAATTTCAATTTAAATTATTTTTTGAACGGGTATGAAGAAGTCAACAGATGTCCTATTTATCTTAAACCATTGCTTAATTTTTTACATCATTTGATGGTAAACTAATAATGCGAAACCTTTCGCATTTTAAATGTACGAATTTCATAGGGGAAGAATCTAAAAATTGCATAATTTTGAAAGTATTAAAAATATTAATCATCTAATAAAATTTTTCAGTTATTATAAATATACTTACGCAAGCACAAAATTAATCGTGCGAAACCTTTCGCATTTTAAATGTACGAATTTCATAGGGGAAGAATCTAAAAATTGCATAATTTTGAAAGTATTAAAAATATTAATCATCTAATAAAATTTTTCAGTTATTATAAATATACTTACGCAAGCACAAAATTAATCGTGCGAAACCTTTCGCATTTTAAATGTACGAATTTCATAGGGGAAGAATCTAAAAATTGCATAATTTTGAAAGTATTAAAAATATTAATCATCTAATAAAATTTTTCAGTTATTATAAATATACTTACGCAAGCACAAAATTAATCGTGCGAAACCTTTCGCATTTTAAATGTACGAATTTCATAGGGGAAGAATCTAAAAATTGCATAATTTTGAAAGTATTAAAAATATTAATCATCTAATAAAATTTTTCAGTTATTATAAATATACTTACGCAAGCACAAAATTAATCGTGCGAAACCTTTCGCATTTTAAAAATTGCATAATTTAGAAAGTATTAATAACATTAATCTAATAAAAATTTTGCAGTTATTATAAATATACTTACGCAATCACAAATTCGCATAACTCGAATTATGCAAAAACTTTCGCATTATTTATGACCTTTAAAGGAAATCTAAAATTTGCATATTTCGAAATTATTAAAATACCAATCATTATATCATTATAACAAAAATTTTACATGAAACCTTTCACATTAAATGTACTTACATGAAGCAAGAAATCTAAAATTTGCATAATTTCGAAAGTATTAAATATTAAACATTATATCATTTAATAAAATTTACAAATATTAAAATATATTTAACTTGAATCATGAAAGAATCATGCAAAACCTTTCGCATTAAAATGAAAACCTTATGTACATCTATGGAAACCTTAGTCAATTCTTTCCCCAAAGTTACGGAACCCCAAAGTTACGGAACTATTTTGCCGACTTCCTTATCTAAATTGTTCTATCAACTAGAGGCTGTTCGCCTTAGAGACCTGCTGCGGTTATGAGTACGACTAGCAGGAAGAAAATTTTTAAATTTGCATAAAATTTCAAAAGTATTAAAATAATTATTATGCAGTAACTTTTTCGAAAATAATATGATAATGAAATTTAATTTTGATCGACATACAGTATATCTATTTATCACACTTTTTTTGGTGCTACAAATGCATTCTGATAAAATAATGAGAACAATGATAAGAACTAAGAGAGCTAAAAAGAGAAAAAATGAGAGAAAGGTGAAAAGGAAGCCTTTTTATATTAAAAATTATGACATAATAATTTATTGATTTATTAATTTATTGATTTAATAGTTAATTTATTGATTCATGTTCACGACTTCACGTGTTATTTCGACCGTAAACTAACCGCAGTTATTTCGACGTAAAACTTACGAACCGTAATAATCTCGTAAGATTTTGACCGTAAAAGAAACTTTTTAAAAAAATAAGACCGGATCAGCCAACCTACATGTCAAAAATCATCGAAAGGTTGAAATGGACCATCTAAAATGCAAATCGCCTACGCGATAAGTATATCTGAAATTTATCTATGCCTTGATAACCAATCAATCCAAATAAACGAAGGAAATGCCAAACAAAAGATTATTAAAAATCTAGTATAAAAATGTTTCATTAAACTGAACTTTATCTTTTTTTTAGCAAAAATTTGTTAGTAAAGACAAATTTTCGTGTTCTGATAATGATCCCCCTCGTCTTTCCTCCCCTTCTAATGACCGCCGTGATGATGTTTTGAATGGTGATGATGTTGTTGTTGTTGGTAATGATATTGTTGATGGTTACGAATCATACGATTCAAAAGAAAAACAACGTAAGGCTTCAGTAGTTTAATGGCAAATTATGTCATAGTAAGAAAGAATAATTAATTAATATTTATTTTCTTCGTAAACCTACTACGAAAGATTTCGGCCGTAATATCGCATAAGTCTTACGGATTGTAAACCTACGAAAGATTTTGGCCGTTATTTTATATATACAATTTCTCTGACCAATCAAATTACACTGATCCTTGCATGTGATTTAACAATACGCGCGTTTGTTTATTTTTTTAGATTATACTTGTTTCTTTTACATTTTGTTTAAGAGGTATGGGGGCATTTTTTACATTTTTTATCTTAATATTCAGCGTCTTTGTTTGTTTTATCTACTTTTTAATACTAACCACCAATATTAACGCAACCAACTGTTTCTTTTACCTCTTTTTTACCTGTACTCTAATACTAACGATAACTCTTACTATTTCTTTTACTTCTTTTTATATTCTTTATATTCTAATTATATTTTTATTTTTTACTTCCTAATACTAATGCATACTAACTTTACTAACTTTACTAACATATACTTTTTTACATCTCTTTGTTTGTTTTATCTACTTTTTAATACTAACCACCAATATTAACGCGCCAGTACTGTTCTGGAATACAAAGATATGAACCAAGAAGGACTTTCACAGCAGGTATGAATATTCAAAAATTCTTTGAATTTCTGTTGTAAGGTCTACTGATTCTGGAGGAGGAATTAGTTATGTACCTTCCTTACAGCATAATACTTACTAGGCATATATAGGTACTTTAGTAAGTTGTGGTATTAATGGTGGGTAGTAGGATATTTATTTAATGCCTAAAAGTGTTGCCTCTTGAATGATATCTGAACCTCTATTCATTAGTATTTGCCCGACGCCAACGGCCAGGGGTTTGCCCTGTCAATTTGCTATTGTAGTATATGTTATTGGTAACCATTTCTTTCTTTTTTTTTGTACTGCCATTTTGCAGGTACTCTTAAAAAAAAAGGCTTAGCAGATATATCTAATTTTGATGTAAGTTCATAAAGTTATTAAATACCTACTTTGCAATAATATTAATTGAATTTTATATATTTGGATTAAAGCTACTTTTTAATACTAACCACCAATATTAACGCAACCAACTGTTTCTTTTACCTCTTTTTTACCTGTGTATTCTAATGTTAACAATACTCTTTTTACTATTTTCTTTTACTTCTATTTTATATCTTTTTTATCTGTATCTATTTTTTTTATAAAAGATTTAATAAAATTATCCTTATTTTAAAATTATAAAATGAATGTAAATTATTAACGAATATACTACAATTGTGTAAAATTACGTCGAAATTTAAAAGTTACGAATACTACATACGAATGCATCGTAAAATTGCGAAATATTACGAAACGTAAAATTGCGTATGCTTAAATTTACGTCTAAAAAATTTCCCTATTTATAAATATTACGATGTGTAAATTTACGTAGTATTACAAAAATTTTCGAAACTTTATGCTTATGTAATCTTGCAATGGATGTTACTTTTCGTAAGGTTTCGAAATATTACGTGGTGAAGTATTGCGTTACTTTTCGTAAGGTTTCGAAATATTACGTGGTGAAGTATTGCGTTACTTTTCGTAAGGTTTCGAAATATTACGTGGTGA
>Ga0209350_1000846_pt1 | contig 14964 bp, 14 predicted proteins | sample GraSoi013_2_20cm_2_FD_185822 | JGI IMG/M metagenome (GOLD analysis project Ga0209350, IMG submission 185822) | Grasslands soil microbial communities from the Angelo Coastal Reserve, California, USA - Sample 09_27_2013_2_20cm (SPAdes) (version 2) | ecosystem: Environmental > Terrestrial > Soil >...
CGGGAAGATCCCCGTTGCGCAGCAGGTGGTCTCCGCGCTCGACGGCCACCTCACCGGTCAGATAGATGCGAAGCAATGACCCTCCAAACATTCGCCAAAGGCGTCCAGCGATGATCTTAGGGGCCAGCTCAGCCGCCCCCGGTGTGGAAAGGGCGGCGGTTAGGTCGAATCTCTCGAGGAGGTGCGGAATGCAAAAACGCGTCGAATGCGAATGCGGCTGGTCGCTCCAGACGGACGACGAGGCGAAGCTGGTGACCGGAGTCCAGCAGCACGCCAAGCAGGTCCACAACATGGAGGGCGTGACCAAGGACCAGGTGCTCGCCCAGGCCAGACCCGCGTAATCAACCAAACATTAGCGCGCCCCGGCGTGGAAAGGCGCGCGTGTAGATAAAAGGGAGAGAACATGAAGTTTCTGTATTTGCTGTACGCCGATGAATCGAAAATGCCCGCCGCGGACAGCCCGCAGATGGAGCAGCAACAGGCCGCCTTCGGCCGCTATTACGAGGAGTTGTCAGGGCGCGGCATGTTCAAGGGGGGCGACCCGGTCCAGCCGTCAAAGGCGGCAACCACCGTTCGCGTGCGCAACGGATCGACGAAAACCGCGTCAGGTCCCGCGACCACAGGCGCTGAGCAGATCATCGGGTTCTACGTCGTCGAGGCCAAGAACCAGGACGAGGCGATCGCCTACGCTGCCAAGGTGCCTTCGGCCGCGGTCGGGTCAATCGAAGTGCGTCCGATTATCAGTTCGTCGTAAAACGGTCGCAAAGCGGGAGGGTCAGCCTGAAATCGACTGACCTTCCCGCAGCCTGAAGGCGTCGAGACAGCCGGCACCACAGAAGTAGGAGGTCGTCTCCCCCACCATGAGCGCGTGCATCGCGCCCTTCACCTCGACCTGCATCCCGCAGATCGGATCGATGGCTGTCTCCGGTGCCGGGATCGCGTAGCGGCGCCGGTGCGCGTGACGCTCGGCGGCGATCTCGGCGAGCGTCGCCAGGGCAATCTCCTCCTGGGAGCCGCCAACCGCGCTGTCCGCCGCGCGCCGAACACGTTCCAGTCCGTTGATACCTCGGCCTTGAAGCACGCCGAGAACCGTGGCGGCCCGGCGGCGGCTGGCGACCAGGCCGATGTAGGCGATGTCATAGCGTAAGAGCGCCTCGATGGCGTCCTCGTCGTAGTGGCCCATCGTGGCGACGACGGCCCAGGTGCTTGCGTTGGGCTCGGCCGGCGCAAGGTCGAGCGACCCGATGACCCGGTCCGCCTCGGGGTAGTCGGTCGTGAGCGCGCCGGGGTGCACGGCACAGGTCTTGTAGCCGATCGTCGCGCCCAGCTTGATCAGGGTGTGGGCGGCCGGGGTATCGCCGACCACGAGGAGCAGCGGTCGCGGCAGTTGCGGGTCGATAAAGACGTCGAGTTTGCCGGCGCTGGGGCAGGTACTGAGATGCGAGACAACGCCAGGGAGATGCTCGGGCGACTCGTCGGGCGCAATCTTGACGAGGCGCGGCTGGGCATCGCCCATCGCGACCAGCGCCTCGCGCCGCACCAGCCCTTCGGAACAACTGCCGCCAACCCAGCCCCAGAGCTTGCCGTCGGCGGTGATCAGCGCCTTGTCGCCGGCCCGCGCCGAGGTGGGCGGCTCGACCCGGACGACGGTCGCGACGACGAAGGTTTCGCCGCGCCGCCGTAGCTCCGCCGCCCGGTCCAGCACATCGTCCGCAAGTGACATCCTTACACCTACTCCGCGGCTCCGACCTTGTTCAGGGCCTCCCAGACCTTGTCCGAGGTAACCGGCATGTCGATGTTCGTGATTCCCAGGTGGCCGACGGCATCGATGACCGCATTGACGAAGGCCGCCGGCGAGCCGACGGTGGCCGACTCACCGACCCCCTTGGCACCGATCGGGTGATGCGGTGACGGCGTGACCGTCTCGCCCATCTCGAACCTCGGCGTTTCCCAGGCGGTTGGCAGCAGGTAATCGGTGAAATTCGAGCCCAGGCAGTTGCCTTCCTCGTCGAACGTGATCAGCTGCATGAAGGCGATACCGAAACCCTCGGTCAAGCCACCATGGATCTGTCCCTCGACGACCATCGGGTTAATCCGCACCCCGCAGTCGTCGACCGCCACCATGCGGCGGACCTTGACCTGGCCGGTGCCACGGTCGATGTCGACCACCACGAGGTAGGTCCCGAACGGGTACGTCATGTTGGGCGGATCGTAGTACGTCACACCCTCGAGGCCGGCCTCCATTCCATCGGGCAAATTCGTGTAGGCGGCAAACGCCACATCCTGGATGGTCTTGGACTTCGAAGGCGAGCCGCGCACGAAGAACTTGCCGTGGTCGAACTCGATGTCGGCCTCGGAGGCCTCGAGCAAGTGGGCCGCGATCTTCTTCGCCTTTTCGCGCAGCTTGCGCGACACCATCGCCGTCGCCGCTCCGCCCACCGGGGTGCTGCGGCTCGCGTAGGTGCCCAGCCCGTAGGGCGTGTTGTCGGTGTCCCCCTCCTGAACCTCGACGTCGGCGGCGGGGATGCCGAGCTCCTCGGTCACGATCTGCGCGAAGGTGGTCTCGTGACCCTGGCCCTGGCTCTTCACGCCCAGCTTGAGGATCGCCTTGCCGGTGGGATGGACGCGCAATTCCGCCGAGTCGAACATACGCAGCCCGGCAATGTCGTACTGCTTGCCGGGGCCCGCGCCCACGACTTCCGTGAAGCTGGCCACGCCGATCCCCATCAGCTCGCCTTTCTTCCGCTTCTCGGCCTGCTCCTTGCGCAGCTCCTGGTAGCCGAGCTTGTCGAGGGCGACCTGCATGGCCTTGGGGTAATTCCCGCTGTCATACTCGAAGCCCGTGGCCGACTTGTAGGGAAACTGGTCGGGCTGGATGAAGTTCTTGAGGCGGATGTCCGCCGGATCCATCTTCATCTCGATCGCGGCATTCTCGACCAGGCGCTCGATCAGGTAGGAGGCCTCGGTTACGCGGAAGGAACAGCGATAGGCGACGCCGCCGGGCGCCTTGTTCGTGTACGCGCCGTCCGCCTCGACGTGGGCTGCCGCGACATCGTATGAGCCGGTCACGATATGGAACAGCCCGGCCTTGAACTTCGTCGGTTGGGCATCGGCGTAGAAGGCGCCGTTGTCACTGAGCAGCTTGACCCGCAACCCCAGCATGCGCCCCTCGTTGCTCAACGCCATTTCGCCGCTCATGTGAAAGTCGCGCGCGAACCCGGTCGAGATCAGGTTCTCGCTGCGGTCCTCCACCCACTTCACCGGCTTGCCGATCAGCAGCGACGCCGCCGTCGCGACCACGTAGCCGGGATAGATCGGCACCTTGTTGCCGAAGCCGCCGCCGATGTCGGGCGAGATGATCCGGATGTTCTGCTCGGGCAGCCCGGCGACGATCGCGAACAGCGTGCGGTGGGCATGCGGCGCCTGCGAGGTCATGTACAGCGTGGCGTGGCCGGTCGCTGAGTTGATGTCGGCGACGATGCCGCAGGTTTCCAGCGGCGATGGATGACAGCGCGGATAGAACGTATCCAGCTTCACCACACGATCGGCCTTCGAAAAAGCCTCGTCGGTCTTTGCCTTGTCACCCGCCTCCCAGTGATAGATATGGTTGTTCGTCTGGCCTTCTTTCTCGTCGCGGATCAGCGGCGCGCCCGGCTTGAGCGCGTTCTGCGGGCTGACAACCGCCGGGAGGACCTCATAGTCGACCTCGATCAGCGCCGCGGCGTCGCGCGCCACGTACGGGTCCGTCGCGATGACGCAGGCGACTTCTTGACCCTGGAAGCGCACTTTGTCGGTGACGAGCACGGCCTGGGTGTCGCCCGAAAGCGTCGGCATCCAGGCGAGCTTGTGCTGGGCGAGCAGCGCTCCCGTCACGACCGCAATAACGCCAGGCACCGCCGAGGCAGCCTCGGTGTTGATGGACTTGATACGGGCATGAGCAAACGGGCTGCGGTGGATCGCCATGTGCAGCATGCCCGGCAACACGATGTCGTCCAGATAGTTGCCACGGCCGCGGATGAACCGGTCGTCTTCCTTGCGACGGATGCTGTCGCCGATGTTGCCCTTGAGCGGCGTTTCAACAGCCATGGCTCAGCTCCTCGCCGCGGCGGTGGCCGCCTCGGGCGTTGCCGCCGCCGTCTTCATCTGGACCGCCGCGCTCTTGACCGCCTTGACGATGTTCATGTAGCCGGTACAGCGGCAGATGTTGCCGGAGAGCGCCCAGCGGATGTCGTCCTCGGTGGGGTCCGGCTTCTCCTGCAGCAGCGCGATGCTGGTCAGCATCATGCCGGGCGTGCAGAAGCCGCACTGCAGTCCGTGCTCTTGCTTGAACGCGGCCTGGATTGGATGCAGGGTTCCGCCCGCGGCCAGCGCCTCAACGGTGGTCACCTGCTGACCGTCGGCCTGCACCGCGAGCATGGTGCAGGACTTCACCGGCGTTCCCTCGACCAATACGGTGCAGGCGCCGCAGTGGGTCGTGTCGCATCCGATGTGGGTCCCTGTCAGTCGGAGTTTTTCCCGGAGGAAATGCACCAAGAGGAGCCGCGGCTCGACCTCCGCGGTTTTCTTCTCGCCGTTGACCGTCACCGTGATCGAATGCCCCATCTTCATCCACCTCCCCGGGCGCGCTCATAAGCGCGCTTCAGTCCACGCTCGGTAAAGACCCGAACGACGTTACGTTTGTACGCGACGGAACCGCGATGGTCGGCCTTGGGCTCGGCAGCGTCCGCCGCCAGGGCGGCGGCCTCCTTGATGGTGGCGTCATCCAGCCTTGCGCCTCGCAGGGCGGCTTCGGCTTGCTCCGCCTTGATGTTCTGCGGCCCAACCGCCGTCAGGCCGATGCCTGCCGACCCCACCTTGCCGCCGTCCATCTGAAGATGGACCGCAACCGCGACGGTGGCAAAGTCTCCGACCTTGCGCTCCAGCTTGAGGTAGGCGCCGCCGGTTTGCGGCTTGGCCGCCGGTATCCGAATCTCGCTCAGCACTTCGGTGGGTTCCAGGACGGTGCTGAACGGGCCACTGAAGAAGTCGCGGGCTTTGACCGTGCGGCTTCCAGATTTGGAGCGCAGGACCAACTCGGCGTCGAGCGCCAGCAAGACCGTGCCCCAGTCGCCGGAGGGGTCCGCGTGGGCGACCGATCCCGCGATCGTGCCACGGTTGCGGATGATGGGATCGGCGATCTGTGGGGCGGCATCGGCCATGACGTGATAGCGCGAGGCCAGCAGGCTCGAGCGCTCCGCGGCCTTGTGCCGGAACAGGGGGCCGATGCGTAGGGTCCCGTCGCCCTCCTCGATAAAGTCGAGTTCCTTGATCCCGTTGATGTCGACCAGGTGCGCCGGACTGGCGAAGCGCAGCTTGAGTAGCGGGATCAGGCTCTGGCCGCCCGCCAGGATCTTGGCGTCTTCGCCGAGCGTATCCAGGAGGCCGAGCGCCTCGTCCATGGACTTGGCAGCGTGGTACTCGAACGGAGCCGGCAACATGAACATCCCCTCCTTGTGGCGCGCGCAACCGGATGACCGAGCCTTTTCACCCTATTCGGGTGCCTCATTGTTGTCAATGCCTAACGTCGTGTGCGCTACTGATCGATCGTGTCGAAAGCGCCATACGCGGGAAAACGGAAGGTCATGTCTTTGGAGAGCAGCCCCCCGTGGCCTAAGCGATTGAAATCATCCGCCGTGACACGCGCCCCGGTGAAGAGTCGCGGCAGGATGAGGTCGAGCACGGTCGCCCGGGAGAACATCCCACACGCGGCGACGCCGAAGATCGGCTTGTCAGACAGGTAGGCGAGCCAGACCGCGCTTCCGGGATGCGCTGGGGCACCCTGTTTTTCCATCCGGGCGCCCATGCGCTCGAGCGCAGCCAGCGTCGGATCGAGCGGGTCGGTGGCGTTCGCGCCGGCGGTGAGGAGCAGGTCCGCATCGGGAAGCAAGCGGCTGACCGCCGCTTCGACCTCCGCGACGTCGTCCGCAACGTAGCGGATCTCGCTGAGCGCTGAGCCGAACCAGGCAACTTTCATCTCGATCGAGGCCTGGAACTTCTCGCGTTGCGCCCGGTCCAGCCGCTCGCGCACGAGAACCCCTACTCGCATCGGCCTGAACTCCAGCACCCGGATCACCCCCTCGGCCTCTGCCGCCACGCGCTCTGCCTCGCGCAGGCGCGCCTCGGAAACGACGAAGGGCGTGACCTTGACCCCAGCGATGGTTTTACCTTTCGAAACCAACTGGCCGTCGAAGAGGGTAAAGATCGAGACATCCTGGATACTGTTGAGCGCCTGCAGACCCTGGACGTCGACCTTGAAGATGCCGTTCACCCCGGCGCTCAGCCGGACCTGACTCTCGACCGGGCCGTGGACGATGACGCCGGGGCCGGCGACCACCTTCGCCAGGCGTCGAGCGGCCTCATCTTCATGAACATCGCCCGGCTCCATGCGCACGACGTGGAGCTCATCGACGCGAGCCCCCGCCACTACCGGCCAGTCCTCGCGCTTGAGGATCCGGCCCTTGAGCAGCAGGACCCGATGGTGGTCGTCGGGCACCAGCAGCGTCTGGGCCAGCACCGCGCCCTCGATCCCCTCCGCGCTCAAGCCTGCGCCCCGTAGGGACTCCGGTTTCACGCCGGCGCCGCCGGGCCGGGCATGGGGCCACCCTGCTTGCCGTGACGGACCGCGACCATTTGTGCGAGGATCGCGAGCGCCGTCTCCTCGGCGGTCTGGGCGCCGAGGTCGAGCCCGATTGGCGCGTGCACGCGCTCGATCTCGCTCGGGTTGACCCCGGCCGCGACCAATCTCGCTACTCGCTCGCGATGGGTCTTCTTGCTACCGATGGCGCCGATATAGCGGGGGTGCCCGCGCAGAGCCGCGGTGATGGTCGGATCGTCGAACTTGGGATCGTGCGTCAGGATCACGACATAGGTCGAGCCATCCATCGGTAGGTCCTTGAGGATCTCATCCGGCCAGGCGTGGATGACACGACGCGCCTCCGGAAAGCGCTCCCGGTCCGCAAACTTCGACCGGGCATCGACCACGGTCACCCGGAACCCGATGGCGCTCGCCAGGCGAGTCAGGGGGATGGCGACATGCGAGCCGCCGAAGATGAAGAGCTCCGGCGGGCGAGGGAACGGTTCCAGGAAGGCGCCGTCCTGGCGGACCGGGTTCTCCCGGTTGAGAAGGTCGGGAACGGTCGGATCGGCCGGCGTCAGGAGCTGGCGCGCGCCAGGGCTCTCACCGACGTCCGTCTTCAGCACCACCGGGTTCTCGGCCGCCAGCGCGGCCATGAGATCCCGATGCACCGGACCAAGAGGCTCGACGAGGACATCGATTTCGCCGCCACAGCTGAGGCCAACCGTCCAGGCGAGGTCGTCGCTGACCCCGTAGTGAAAGAGACTGGCCGGCTTTCCGTTGAGGATCGCCTGCGCCTGCTCGAAGACCTCGCCCTCGAGACATCCCCCGCTGACCGACCCGGCAATCTTTCCCGACTGGCTGATGGCCATCCGTGACCCCGCGGGCCGTGGCGCGCTCCCCCAGGTGCTGATCACGGTCGCGACCGCCACCGGGTCGCCTTGCTCGAGCCACGCCTTGACGTCGGCCATGACGTCGCGCATGTCTCAAAGTGTAGTCAGGCCGATGCAGTCAGCAGCGTCTGGCGCCGGACGGGGCGCCGACCGGCGGTCTCGAGGAGGAGAATCCCGAGCGCCTCGAGGTTTGCGAGGTTGTGCGCGGGCAGGAAGTCGTCGACAAAGGGGAGCGCCGCCTGCAACCCCAGGGTCAGTGGCTCGTAGCCCGGGGCCCCCATCAGCGGGTTCATCCAGATCAGCCGGTGGCAGGATCGCTGCAGCCGCGCGATGGCCCTCCGCATCTGCGCCGCATCGCCGCGGTCCCAGCCGTCGCTGATGATGGCGACGGTCGCCCCGTGGCTCAGCACGCGGCGGGCGTAGCGCCGGTTGAACATCTCGATCGCCTCGCCGATGCGGGTTCCGCCAGACCAATCGTCGACCGACGCCATGACGCGATTGAGCGCCGCGTCGACGTCATGGCTGCGCAGCAAGCGAGTGATGCGGGTAAGGCGGGTGGCGAAGACGAAGGCCTCGACGCGGGTGCTGGCGTTCTTCAGCGCGTAGGCAAAGTTGAGCAGGAGGCGCGTGTAGCGCTCCATGGAGCCGCTGATGTCGCAGAGCAAAACCAGCGGCCGTGGCCGAAGCGTCGGGCTCTTCCAGCTGAAGACCAGCAACTCACCGCCAAATCGCAGGCTGCGCCGCAGCAGCCGGCGCATATCGAGTTGGTCGCGGCCGCCCGCCCGTGCGCGCCGCGATCGCGTCAGGCCCGCCGGCAGCCGCATCAGCCGGATCAACCGTCGCACCTCGGCCATCTCAGCCTCGGTCAGCGTGTCGAAGTCTTTCGTGCGGAGTACCTCCGCCTGCGAGTAGCTGGCCACCTCCTGCTCTTCGGCGCCCTCGGCCGCGCCGTCATCGTCGAGCACCTTCAGCTGCCGGCCCGTGATCGTGACTCCACGCTCGGATGACGTCGTCGCCGCGGAGGAGGGCGACTCGACGTTGGGCGCGTTGCTCCGAAGAAAGGCGCCCAGCGCGCGATCGAGGATGGCCAGCTCGTCCCGCCGACGGGCGAAGTGAATGTGAACGGCCGTCCGGAGATCGTCGGCACGGTATAGGTCGATGACGGTCAACGCCGTGAGGAACGGCAGCATGCGCGCCGGCCCGGCATCGAAACCCAGTCCCCGCAGGATGCGACCGAAATGCAACCAGTTGCGAGTCAGGACCGCGCCCGCGTCAGGCATTGACGGCCCGGGCAAGAAGCTCCCGAGAGCCCGCGCCGCGCAGCCGTTCGAGATCCTCCTGGTATTTGACCACCGCGCCGAGCGTCGCCTGCACGGCGGCTTCGCTGAGCTCGGTCTCGCCGAGTGCGATCAGGGAGCGAGTCCAGTCGAGCGTCTCGGCGATCCCGGGTAACTTGTAGAGGTCGAGGCGGCGAACCCCTCCAATGAACGCGCTGACCTGGCGTGCCAGCTTCGCCGGGACGTCCGGCACGCGAGCCGTGATGATCTCGTACTCCCGCTCCACCGACGGGTAATCGATCCAGAAATAGAGACAGCGGCGCTTGAGCGCGTCGTGAATCTCGCGCGTTCGGTTCGAGGTGATGATGACCGCCGGCGGCCTGTCGGCCTTGATGGTGCCGATCTCGGGGATGGAGATCTGGAAGTCGGAGAGCAGCTCGAGCAAGAAGGCCTCGAACTCGTCATCGGCGCGGTCGATTTCGTCGATCAGCAGGACCGGTGGCCTGGCCCCGTCGTTCTCGATCGCCTGCAGTAGCGGACGCTTGACCAGGAACTGGTGACTGTAGATCTCGCGTTCGGTTTCGTCTCGTTGGGCGCCGGCCGATTCGAGCAAGCGGATGTGCAACATCTGTTTGGCATAGGCCCACTCGTAGACAGCGGTGTTCACGTCGATCCCCTCGTAGCACTGCAGCCGGATCAAGGTCGTGTCCAGGATCTCGGCGAGGACCTTGCCGACTTCCGTCTTGCCGACGCCGGCCTCACCTTCCAGCAACAGCGGCTTGTCGAGGGTCAGGGCGAGGAAGAGGGTAGTCGCCAGGCTGCGATCGGCAACGTAGCGGTGGGCCTGCAGCGCCCGCTCCACGTCCTCGATCGAGGCGACCGGAAGGTCCCGCATGAGCGAATTGTAGGGAGAGCGGCCGCGAGCTGCCGCCGCTCTCCCTGTTTCTCAGTGGTGTGCGGTGATCTGTTCCAGCGCCCGTCGCGTCAGCACCTGAGCCAGGTGGCGGCGGTAATCCGGCGAGCCGTTCAGGTCTAGCTGCGGGTCGGTTCCGTCGACAGCCCGCTCGGCGGCCGCACGCAGCTCATCGTCATGGCCGGCCTTGCCGCGTAGCGCTTGCTCCACGCCGGAGGCCCGGATCGGGCGGCTGCCCATCCCGGTGAGACCGACGGCGACCTGCGTCACCTCGTGGCCGGTCACGCGCACCTGCGCGGCGACCGCCACGATCGCCCAGTCCTGCGACCGCCGGCTGAACTTCAAATAGGTGCCTCTGCTACCCGGGGGTGGCGTCGGGATGCGGATTTCTCGCAGGATCTCATTGGGTTCGAGCGACGACGTGAAGGTGTCGACGAAGAAATCCCTTGCTGCGATCGACCGCTCCCCGCGCGGACCGACAGCCTTGAATTCCGCGTCGAGGGCGAGCAGGCAGGCCGGAAAGTCCCCGAACGGGTCGGCGTGGGCGGCCGCGCCGCCGATCGTCCCCCGATTGCGAACCTGCGGGTCGCCGATCTGGGACGCCGCGCTGGTCAGCAGCGGCAGCTTGTTCTTCAGCAGCTCGGAGAACTCGATGTCGTGGTGGCTGGTCAAGGCGCCGATCGCGACGTGGCCGTCTTCTTCACGGATATACGTGAGGTTGCCGACGCGGCCAATGTCGACCAGGAAGGACGGTGTCGAGAGACGCAGCTTCATCAAGGGGATGAGGCTGTGGCCTCCCGCCAGGACCTTCGCCTCCTGGCCGTGCTTGACCAGTTCCGCCACCGCCTCCGGCAGCGTGCGGGGGACGACGTAGTCGAATGCGGCTGGAATCATCGGGTTGTCCCTCCGTTGCGGTGCATCAACTGCCAGAGTTTTTGTGGCGTCGCCGGCATGGCGACGTCCCGGACGCCGAACGGTTGCAGCGCATCCACGATGGCGTTCATCACGGCAGGGGTAGAGGCGATCGTTCCCGCTTCCCCGATACCCTTCGTCCCTAACGGGTTCACGGGACTCGGGGTGACGGTCGCCGCCAGCTCGAACGATGGCAGATCCGACGCGGTTGGGATCAGATAGTCGACCAGGCTGCCTGTCCGTAGCTGGCCGGCTTCGTCGTAGACGCCTTCTTCAAAGAGCGCCTGGCCGATGCCCTGCGCGATCCCGCCATGCAGCTGGCCGTCGACCACCATGGGGTTGATGCGCGTTCCACAGTCATCGACCGCGACATAGCGAAGGATTTTCGTCGCGCCGGTTTCTCCGTCGACTTCCACGACGCAGATGTGCGCTCCGAACGGCCAGACGAAGTTGCTGGGATCGAAGAAGGTCGTCGCTTCCAGGCCGCCCTCCATGCCTTTCGGCAGACGGTTGGTCTGGAATGCCGCCATGGCGATTTCCTGGATGGTGACCGCTTTTGACGGCGTGCCCTTCACAAAAGCCTTGCCGTTCTCGTAGACGACGTCGCCCTCGGCCGCCTCCAGCAGGTGGGCGGCGATCTTGCGCGCCTTCTCCTGCACCTTCATGGCGCTGATGTGGACCGCGTTGCCGTCCAGCGCCGTGCTCCGGCTGCCGTAGGTGTCCATCCCCATCGGCCCGATCGCCGTGTCGCCGTGCTGCACGTCGATATCCTCGACCGGGATGCCCAGCACGTCGGAGGCCACCTGCGCGTAGGTCGTCTCGTGGCCCTGGCCGTGCGGCGAGCTGCCGATGATCACGGTGGCCTTGCCGGTGAAATGGAGATTGACTACCGACATGCCCCAGAGCGAGACGCCGGTCGCGGCTTGCGTGGCCGCTGCCGGCCCGAGCCCGCAAATCTCGATGTAGGTGCAGAGGCCAATGCCGATGTAGGTGCCCTGTTTGCGCTTCTCCGCCTGTTCGCGCCGCAGCGCCGCGTAGTCGACCATCTCCAGCGCTTTGTCCAGCGTGATGGTGTAGTCGCCGGAGTCGTAGGTCAGCCCCAGCAGTGTCGTGAAGGGCTGGTCCTCCGCGCGAACGAAGTTCTTTCGCCGGATCTCGACCGGGTCGATCCCGGTCTCCCGGGCGACCAGGTCCATGACGCGTTCGATCAGGTAGGTCGCCTCCGGCCGGCCGGCCCCGCGATAGGCGTCGGTCGGTGTGGTGTTCGTGAAGACGCCAACCGACCGGCCGTCGAACGCCTTCATCTTGTAGGCGCCCTGCGCGACCAGCATGCCCAACACCTGGAAGGTGCCGAACTGGCTGCAGTAGCCGCCGAGGTTGAGCCATTGGGTCGGCCGGATGCCCAGGACCGTCCCATCCTTCTTGGCCGCAATCTCGACATCCCAGATCTGGTCCCGTCCGTGGTGGGTTGCCTTGACGTTTTCGTTGCGGTCTTCGATCCACTTGACCGGCCGGCCCAACCGCCGCGAGGCGAGAGCGGTGAGGATCTCCTCCGGGTAGACGCGGATCTTGGACCCGAAGCCGCCGCCGACCTCCGGGGCCACCACCCGGACGTTGCTCTCCGAGATGCCCAGGATGACGGCCAGCCAGATCTTGACGAAATGGGGAATCTGGGTCGAGGACCACACCGTGAGCTTGTTGGAAAATGTCTTGTAATCCGCCAGCACGCCGCGCGGCTCGATCGCGATCGGGATCAAGCGTTGCTGGATCAGGCGCTGCTTGATAGTGATCTCGGCCTCCTTGAAGGCGGCCTCGATGTCACCGGCGGCGAATTTCACGTCATACGAGAGGTTGCTGCCGAGCTCCTCGTGGAGGACCGGGGCACCCGCCTCGATGGCCTTTTCGATGTCGACCACCGCCGGCAGGGACTGATACTTGACCTCGATCCGTTCACCGGCGTCCTCAGCCGCGGCGCGGCTCGAAGCCAGAACGATCGCGACCGGCTCGCCCACGTAGTGAACTTTGTCGATCGCCATCGGATAGTGGTTCGGATATTTCTTATCGGGGACGAAGCAGACCGTCACCGGCAACGGTGCGCCGAACTCCGGCTTGAGGTCTTTGCCGGTCAGGATCGCGACGACCCCGTCGGCCTCTTTCGCCCGGCCCGTCTCGATGCCGAGGATGCGCGCGTGGGCCTCGCTCGAGCGGACGACGTGCATGTGGACGAGAGCCGTCTGTGGAAGGTCGTCGACGTAGCTGCCGGTCCCGGTGACCAGCCGCGGGTCTTCGCGCCGTTTGATGGAGGCGCCGACCATTTGGGATATCGCCATTGTGAAATTCCTCCCTCTTCTCTAGGAAACCGGCGCCGGCGCTTTGCGTTCGGCACCAGGCGCCATCACCTTGGCCGCCGCCTGGATCGACTTAACGATGTTGTGGTAGCCGGTGCAGCGGCAGAGGTTGCCCTCGAGCCCCAAGCGGATCTCTTGATCCGTCGGGTTGGGGTTGCGCTCGAGCAGTTGCTTGGCAGCCATGATCATGCCGGGCGTGCAGAACCCGCACTGAAGGCCATGCTCGTCCCAGAAGGCCTGCTGCAGCGGGTGTAGCGTCGTTCCCTGGGCGAGGCCCTCGATGGTCGTGATCTGGGTCCCGTCCGCCTGCACCGCGAACATCGTGCAGGACTTCACGCTGTGGCCGTCGAGCTCAACGGTGCACGCCCCGCAATTGCTGGTGTCGCAACCCACGTGGGTCCCGGTGAGGCCCGCCACATCGCGGATGTAGTGCACCAGCAGCAATCGAGGCTCGACCTCGTGCTCGTGCTTGGTGCCGTTGATGGTGACCGCAACCCTGCGCCTCATACGCACCTCCGTCTGACTAGCCGATCCGCCTGCCAAGGAAGGTATAGCACCCGAATCGGCGAGTGTCTAGGCTGGAGTCCGAGAACGACGTTGACGGCGTACGAGGGGGCTGGAGAAAATGACATCGAGGGGTTCGGACCGCTGCAATCAATCCTGGAGGGATGGACCATGCGCCGACTGACATTGCTGGCCGCTGCTACGATCGCCATTGGGCTTGCCGTCCCAGCGTCGGCGGCCTCGCCAACCGACGTTGGGGTCGTCCAGAACTTCGGGCCGCCGCTGGCGGCGAGCTGCCATAACCCGGAGGGGATCGCGGTCGACCCAACCGGCAATGTCTACGCCGCCTCCTTCGCGTTCCAGCCGGTCGCCAACATCTGCGTGGTCAATCGTCGCGGCGACCTGGTCGACGTCATCCCGGTGCCGGCCGGTCCGGCTGGGGTCGCGTCGCTGCTCGGTGAGCTATTTGAAGCAGGCCAGGGTCTCTACGTGGTCGACTTCGCCAACGGCGCACCCGGCAATGGCCGCTTGCTGCTCGTCGACCCCGGCAGCCACGCGGTCCGCGTGGTCGCGACCGGGTTTCAGGCGCCCAACGGCCTGACCCAGGACCGGCACCGCAACATCTATATCTCTGATTCCTTTCAGGGCGTCATCTTCAAAGTCGCGCCCGACGGGACGACCAGCTTCTGGAAGCAGGATCCGCGGCTGACCCCCCAGCCCGGTACGGGTCCGCCTTTCGGCGCCAACGGGGTCGCCTTTGACCGCAACCAGGAATTCCTCTACGTGGCCACCACCGCCGACGCGAAGATCTATCGGATCCCGGTGCTCAAGGACGGCACGTCGGGGAGTCTGGAGCTGTTTGCCTCCGGTGAGACGATCGACGCCACCCAGGGAACGACCGAAGCCCTGCACGGCGCCGACGGCATCATGTTCGATGTCCGGGGGAACCTCTACGTGACCGCAAATTCGGCGCAGCATCCGGCGCCCGGCCTGCCTGGCGAGCTTCAAGTGTTATCGCCCGAGGGCCGGCTGATCGCGCGCTACGACGGCGTCGGTCAGCATGATCTGGACTTTCCCGCCAGCCTCGTCTTTCACGAGCGCGCCGTTTACATGACGAACCTTTCGCTGACGGACGGCGGAACCAACTCCAAGCTGTCGGTGATGGGCGTGCCCTTCCCAGGAGCGCCGTTGCGGCCCTAGCCCGGCCTATAACCTGAGCGCAGCGCCGAGTTCGATCTTCCCCTCGAGCAACGCCCGGCCGACGATCGCGCCCTCGGCGCCCGAATCCCGGATCGCCTCGAGATCGGCGTAGGTCGCGACTCCACCGGCGACGAGCACCGGAACTCCAACGGGAAGGAGGAGCGAGAGGCTGGAGAGGTCGGGCCCGCCGAGTGTGCCATCGCGGGCGGTGTCGGTATGGATGAAGCGCTGCGCCCCGGCATCCCTGAGCGTCTCGGCCAGGGCGGCTGGGTCCTGGGACGACTCCCCGCGCCACCCCCGGGTC
>Ga0209350_1000849_pt1 | contig 14945 bp, 14 predicted proteins | sample GraSoi013_2_20cm_2_FD_185822 | JGI IMG/M metagenome (GOLD analysis project Ga0209350, IMG submission 185822) | Grasslands soil microbial communities from the Angelo Coastal Reserve, California, USA - Sample 09_27_2013_2_20cm (SPAdes) (version 2) | ecosystem: Environmental > Terrestrial > Soil >...
TCGCGATGCCGCTCGCGCTCGAGTGGTCGGGCACCTGGTCCATGGTGACGGAACGGGCGCGGCGCATGAATGACGCCATCGGGACGCCCCGCGCGGCGACAGTCGTGCTGCTCATCCTGGCGGGGTTTATCGTCGCGACCTGGAAGCAGCTGGTGCAGAGCTTGCACATCGGCCTGACCGGCCGTAAATGGATCGTCAAGGGGAGCGTATTGCTCACGCTGACGTTCCTCATCGTGCTCGGACCGATCGTGGAGTGGATCATCGACAGCCCAAGCGTGCAGCGCGCCTTATGGAACGCGGGGCCCCTCATCCTGGCCGGTCTGGTGGCCCTCAAGATGTCCGCTGCCGCCTGGATCGCGACGCGCCTCGATCGCAGCCGGCTGCTGGGCGACCGCGCGATCGTGGCCGGCGCGGCCTGCTGGGTCCTCGCCGTCCTCGCGCTCTACGGCGTGCTCGTGTGGTTCTTCTCCACGCCATTCATCGCACGCTACGTGCTCGCGCTCATCGCGATCCTGGCGGTCCCCCTCGCGCGAATCTCGGCGGCGCCGCTGGCGCTCGCGTGGAACCGGCATCGGTGACCGCACCACCCAGCATGCGGAAGAGAAAGCGCGCCATCGGCGCCGTGCTGGCGCTGTTGAGCCTGCCCGTGCTGCTGGTGCTGGTCGAGGCGGTGTCGTTTCGCGTGGCGAACCGGCCCAACGGTTCGTTCATGTCCTCCGGGCGGAGGCGCGAATACCTGCTCTATGTCCCAAGGAGCTATGACCGCAGCAAGCCGGCGGCGCTCGTCATCAGCCTGCACGGCGCGGGCATGTGGGGGGCCGCGCAGAAGGAAACGAGTCAGTGGAACCGGGTGGCCGACGAGCACGGCTTTATCGTCGTGTATCCGTCGGGAGAGGGGGGCGGCGGACCACGGGTCTGGCACGAGGGCGGCGAAGCCGAACCGTCGCGGGACGTCCGATTCATCTCCGACCTGATCGACACGCTGGAGGCGCGGTACAGCATCGATCCACGGATGATCTATGCCAACGGTCTTTCCAATGGCGGAGGCATGTCGTTCGCGCTCTCCTGCACGCTCTCCGACCGGATCGCCGGGGTCGGGATGGTGGGAGCTGCTCTCCTGGTGCCGTTCAGCTGGTGCACGGACCAGCGACCGGTGCCGATGATCGCGTTTCATGGGACCGCCGACGCGGCTGCTCCGTATAACGGAGGTTTCTCGTGGGTCGCCCCCCAGCGATTTCAGGGCGTCCGTGCCTTTACGGCGAGTTGGGCCCGACGAAACCGGTGCGGAACGCATCCGGTCGATTCCGTGGTCGCGACGGACGTCACGCGCCTCGAATACACGCGGTGCGCCGCCGACGCGGCGGTGGTGCTCTATACGATTAAGGGAGGAGGCCACACCTGGCCCGGCGGCCAGCCGCTGCCGGAATGGTTCGTCGGGCGCACCAGCAACAGTATCGACGCATCGAGCCTGATGTGGGCGTTCTTTCGTGCGCATCGGCTTCGAGAAACGCAGACCGGGGCGCAGCACAAGTGAGGTGGCGTCCGGCGATGTGCGGCGTAGAATTGCGTTTGTGAGTACTTCAACTAGGCGCCGCATCCCGATCGCCCGGGTCGGTCGGAGTGGATTCGGGGGCTTGAGCTGATCACGCGACCCGTCCGACGGCACTGAGCGGACGCCGCCTAACATGCGCTAAGCGCGATCCCCTAGGCGGCACGCCCAATTTCGGGAGAAGAAGGATCATGATTGCCTCATGCGGAACCCAGTCCTTCACACGCATCCTGACCTGCATGCTCTGGGTCGTGGCGTGTGATATGTGTCCTCTTCAATCCCAAGCCAACACCACTCACCGAGCCTCTATTGATCTTCGATCCGGCCTGCTGAACGGAAGGCCAACGACGGATTGGACGCTGGAGCAGGTTACCGATTCCTTCGGTCGTCCTAGTGCCGTATCAAATGGCGTAGCCGATATCATCGGCCCGCAGCTGCATTACCATGCCCGCGGCCTGAGCTTCTGGTTCATACCGAAGGCGAAGGACCCGGACCAGCATTTGTGGATCCTGACGACTTATCTTGCACGAGAGTGGGACGGCACGCACTCGGCTTGGTATGAGGTTTTTGCTGGGGACGTGCTGCCTGCGGTGGATGCCAATTGGAAACAAACGCGGTTGTTGAGCGAGTTTGCAGGTTTCAAGCCGGAAGTCAAAACAGCTGAAGATTCCAAGCGGGCGCTCCAGGCGACTGGCATGGGACGTACGGGCGTCAGCGGGCCACAAACGGACTTTGTAACCTATTTCTTAGGTGACTTGAGAGTAACCTTTGCTATTGAACCCAATACGAAATTCGTGGAGCGAATTGTTCTCGCGGACGAGAGCAAGAGCCACCGCCGCTAGCTCTACGTCTTGCACGCCAATCCGCTACGCGGCGGCAGCCGACATGGCGCGCGCGCCGTGCACGTAGTTCCGATCCCAACTCAATCCATCCTACGCAAATGGCAAAAGGCTACTGGATTACGTTCTATCATTCGGTGCGGGATCCGGCCCGCCTGGCGGAGTACGGCGCCCTGGCCGTGCCAGCGATCGAAGCTGGAGGCGGCCGCTTCCTGTCACGGGGACCCGCGGCGAGGACCTTCGAGGGCGTGGAGAAACAGCGTACAGTGTTAGTCGAGTTCGACAATGTGGCACGCGCCGTGCAGACGTATCAGAGCCCGCAGTACCAGGCGGCGCTGGTACTCCTCAAGGGCGCCGTGGAGCGCGACGTGCGCATTGTTGAGGGGGTTGGCTGAGCGGGTACCGTCCTCGCCCGCAGCTCAAGCGCAATCCGCTAGGCGGCGCCATTCATCGCGCATGCTGACTTCCATCCTCGCCCTGGTTGGCTCGGCGTCTTGTCCGGGGCTCCCGCTGACGCCGAGGAATCAGATAGTGCGTACTCCTGAACTCGTCATCAGCACCGAGCCTAAGGCAGTCGATCTTCGTGCTTTAGGAGCCACCAACGAATGACGCTCACACACAGTCACTCGCACTCTCGATCCTCGAACGACCCCGTCATCGAGTGGCTCCTCGATGCCGACCCGTCGATCCGCTGGCAGGTCATGCGCGACCTCACCGACACGCCTGCCGAGACCGTCGCGGCCGAGCGGTCGCGTGTCGCGTCGGAGGGATGGGGCCGGCGGCTGCTCGATCAACAGCACCCCGACGGTCATTGGGGCGATGGCACCGCCACGCCGCGCTGGTGGTCGAACCTGTACACGCTGCTGTTCCTGCGCGACCTCGGGCTCGACCCGACGAGCCCCCGCGTGCGAACCGCGATCGATCGCGTCCGCAGCAACGTCACGTGGGGGCCCGAGTTCGGCGATTCCCCGTTCTTCGAGGGTGAGGTCGAGCCGTGCATCAACGGCCGCGTCCTGGCGCTCGGCGCGTACTTCGGGGCGCGCAGCGATCGGCTCGTCGATCGACTGCTGGGCGAACAGCTCGTGGACGGCGGCTGGAACTGCGAGGCGGAGCGCGGCTCCGTGCGCTCGTCCTTCCACACGACGATCTGTGTGCTGGAAGGGCTGCTCGCGTTCGAGCAGGCGGTCGGCGCCACATCGCCGGTAACAGACGCGCGGAGGCGCGCGCAGGAATACCTCCTCGAGCGTCGTCTGCTCCGAAGGTTGGCGACCGGCACCATCATCGAGTCGACGTGGACGCAGTTCGCGTTTCCAACGCTCTGGCACTATGACGTGCTACGCGCGCTCGACTATCTTCGCGCGGCCGGCGTCCAGCCGGATGCGCGAGCCGAAGAGGCCGTCGAGACCGTGCTCGAGCGGCGCCAGGGCGACGGGCGCTGGCTGCTCGACGTGCGGCACCGCAACACCCTTCACGAGGAATTGGCCGGCACCGTCGGAGCGGCCAATCGCTGGATTACGTTGCGCGCTCTCCGCGTGCTGGACTGGTACGTACGTCAGGACTGAAACGATTCCTATGCTCATCCAGCAGCCTTTGTCCTGTGTCTCGTCCTCGAAACTCGCGAAGGTGCTCGTGTTCTTCCCTTTCCCGCGTCCCCCTTGGCCGCCGCGACACATGAAGATCTCGCACGGACCGGAGCCAACGGCACCGAATCCCGTCGGGTCGCCCCAGCGCCACAACTCCTTCCAGCCCAGCTTGGCGAACCACGCAAAACTGGCGTCCATGTCAGAGACATTGAGAATCGGGTTCACGCGGTGAACGATCATTGTCCCGCTCCTAAATGATCGAGAGGTGTAGGGCTGCGAATGTACCGTACCGCCGCCTAACAAGCACTTGAAGCCGACGATCGCCCACTTCAGATTGCACACACAACACCCCAAGAGGGCCACATGGGACATGCCGTCGCTCGATCGCTTCTTGGGACGCTCGTCCTCCTCCTCGCGAGCCATCGCCCCGGAGGCGCGCAAGACGCTTCGCGCATGGACCGGATCATTCAATCGCACGTCGACAGCAAACAATTCATGGGATCGGTTCTCGTCGCCCAAGGTGGCAAGGTTCTCTTGAACAAGGGGTATGGATCAGCCAACCTTGAATGGGATATTCCTGATTCGCCGCAAACCGAATTCCGCTTGGGCTCGCTGACGAAGCAATTCACGGCGGCGGCCATCCTGCTGCTGGAAGAGCGAGGCAAACTGAGGACAGATGACTTGGTGGCGAAGTACCTGCCCGACGCCCCCGCGAGCTGGGCCAAGATCACCCTTGCCAACCTGCTGACCCATACGTCGGGAATCCCCAACTTCACATCGTTCCCCGACTATTCCGCCACCGAGGCGACGCCCACAACTCCCGAGCAACTGGTCGCGCGGTTCCGCGACAAGCCGTTGAATTTCCAGCCCGGCGAGCAGTGGGAGTACAGCAACTCGGGATATGTGCTCCTCGGCTACCTCCTGGAGAAGATCACCGGACAACGCTACCAGGACTTCGTGCGCGACAACCTGTTCGCGCCGCTCGGAATGACCGAATCAGGATATGACTCGCGCGCGGCGATCATCCTCCACCGCGCATCGGGCTACTCGCCCGGCGCGAACGGCCCCGTGAATGCGGGCTACATCGACATGAGCATCCCCTTCTCGGCGGGTGCACTCTACTCCACCACTGAGGACCTGTGGCGGTGGGAGCAGGGGTTGTTTGGAGGCAAGGTCCTCACTACAGCCTCCTTGAAGAAAATGACCACGCCGTTCAAGAACGATTACGCCTACGGCCTCGCCGTGCGGACGGCGCACGGGTACACGGTCATCGAGCACGGCGGGGGTATCGAGGGGTTCAACACCCAGCTGGCTTACGATCCTGATCGCAAGCTCGCCGTCATCGTGTTGGGCAATCTCAATGGAGGCGCACCAGGTGAGATTGCCGGGGAACTCATGTCGCTGCTGCACGGAGAAAGAGTCGTCCTGCCCTCCGAACGGAAGGAGATCACGGTCTCGACGGACGTGCTGCGGCAGTATGTGGGCACCTACCAGCTGGCGCCCACGTTCAGCATCGTCATCACGCTGGAGGGCAACCGGCTGATGTCCCAGGCAACGAACCAACCCGCTCTGCCGCTGTTCCCGGAGTCGGAGACACGCTTCTTCTTGAAAGCAGTGAACGCCCAAATCGAGTTTGCGAAGAACGACAAAGGGGAGGTGACTTCCCTCACGCTGCGGCAAGGCGGCAACGAAATGAAGGCCCTGAAGCGGTAGCTGGTAATTGCCGCCTTGCGGCGGCCCGCGGTGGCGCTTCTCTTCATGCAGGCGCGCAACCTTACGACACCGTTTCCGTCCGGAGCTTCCATGAGCAAGAGTCGCATCCGACCAATTCGCCGGCGCGGTATCAGCCGCATCGACCAACCATCCACCCGGACGCACGGCTGGTTCGTGCGGGCCGGCTTCTCCAAGCGCCCGGACGGCAGCTACGCGCCGCGGCACCGCAAGTTCTTCGGCGACGCGAGCCATGGCGGCAAGCGACGGGCGCTACGGGCGGCGCAGCAGTACCTCGCCATCGTGCAAGGCGGGCGGCGCAAGGCGCGGGCGCGCCAGGTGGCCTAACGCCTCTGGAAGAACCCATCGACATCCACGAGCACGACATCCTCGAGGCTCTCGACACAGCCCTCTCGATCGCGCTTGCGCTGTGGAGAAACACGCGCCCTTCCGGTCCATGATGCTCGATCGCCAGCCGACTCTTGCTGGCGAGCTCCTCGAGCTGCGGCCGCTGCGCCAGGACGATTGGGCCGCGCTGTTCGCCGTGGCGTCGGATCCGCTCATCTGGGAGCAGCACCCGGACTCCGACCGGTACAAAGAAGACGTCTTCCGGCAATTCTTTGCCGATGCGCTGAATTCTGGTGGCGCGCTCGTCGCCATCGACCGAGCGACCGGGCAGATCATCGGATCGTCACGTTACCACGGCTTCGACGCCACCGAGCGCCTGGTTGAAATCGGCTGGACGTTTCTCGCGCGTCGGTATTGGGGCGGCAGGTACAACGGCGAGATGAAGCGCTTGATGCTGGCACACGCCTTCAAGACCGTCGATCAGGTCATTTTCGTCATTGGGCCGGAGAATCGCCGGTCGCGGCGTGCGGTGGAGAAGATCGGCGCCGTGTATCTCCACGTCGCCCCTGACGCGAAGGGTCGGGAGAGCGTGGTCTACGTGCTCACGAAGACGGCATTCGCTCAGGGCGCGCTTGCCGGCGCCGAGCGGCGGGACACCCAATGACGCTCCGATGGCTCTTGGCTGCCGTCCATCTGCTGGCCCTCGGCGTGGGACTGGGCGCGGTCTGGGCCCGTGGTCGCGCGCTCAAGGGCGAGCTCGATGCCACGGGACTACGCCGGGCGTTTTACGCCGACACCTGGTGGGGCGTGGCGGCGATCCTGTGGATCGGCACCGGCCTGGCGCGCGCCTTCGGCGGATTCGAGAAAGGCAGCTTCTACTATCTCCATAATCACTTCTTCTGGGCAAAGATGGCCCTGCTCGCCGCGATCCTGATTCTCGAGCTACGTCCGATGATCGCGCTGATCCAGTGGCGGCGCGTCGCGGCGCGCGATGGTGTGCCGGACACGCGAGCCGCCCGCCGGTTCGCGCAGATCAGCTTCATTCAGGCCGGGCTCGTAGTACTGATGGTGTTGGCGGCTACGGGGATGGCCCGTGGCTACGGCGTGCCGGCCCCATGAACACCCGTCGTTTACTTCTCATCGTCATCTGCGTGACGGCGCCGGGAGCGGCGTGACCACGTGAGCTCGTGCTGCTCCTCCTTCTGGGCCGCCAACCAGCGTCAGTTCAGCGACGTCACCGCCCGACGCGATCTCGAGCGCTACCGGACGCGAGGGCTCGATGCCACCACGCGCCTGCTGCGGGATGCCATTCTCAGAGCCGGGACCGGGAAGACCGTGCTCGACGTCGGCGCCGGCATCGGCGCGCTCAGCTTCGAGCTCTTGGCGGCGGGCGCCGAGCGCGTGACGGCCGTCGAGGCGGCGGCGGCCTACCTGGCAGCGGCTCGCGGGGAGGCCGCTCGCCGCAACGTCTCCCAGCGGTTCGACCTCGTGCACGGCGACTTTGTCGCCGTCGCCGCAGACGTCATGGCAGCCGATGTCGTGACCATGGATCGCGTCGTGTGCTGCTACCCTGCCTACCGACCGCTGCTCGAGGCGGCACTGCAGCATTGTCATCGTCTCTTAGCGTTCTCATATCCGCGCGACCGATGGTATGTGCGGGCGGCGGTTGGGATTCAGAATCTCGCGCGCGCTCTCTTCGGGAATCCCTTCCGGGGCTACGTGCACTCGGCGCGCGCGATGGACGCGTTGCTCGAAGCGCACGGGTTCTCGCGGACCGAGCGTCGCGAAACGCTCAAGTGGTCGGCGGATCTGTATGTTAGGGCGGGAGCATAGTCACCGCGGCCGGGTCGAGTCCTCGAACCCAAAGAAACGGTCCATCCGCCAGCTGCCATCCTGCTGCCGCAGCAGGAACGCGACGTACCTGCCGTACTCCGTTCTGCGCACGCCGCTCGAGTCGCGCCAGGACTGCTCGAACGCGCCGAACTCCGTCGCATGGTCGGGCGCGACGCGCCGGCTCGAGACGTTTAGACGGAGATCCATGTCCTTGAGAGAGGCCCAGTTTTCGCGCGCCATCGCCGCCAGCCCGGTCGGCCCCCGCACCGTGTTGAACGCGGGCCACTCGAACACCGCCGTGTCGGTGTACAGCGCCGCATACGCCTGCGGATCGTGAGTGCGGTACGCCCGCACGATACGAGCATTCAACGAGTCGATCCCGGCCGCCGCATCGTGAGCGGACGAGCGAGGCGACTGCGCACAGGCGAGGCATGCGATGCCCAGGGACGCTACGGCCGTCATTGTCCTCATGGCGCCGAGCCGTGGGCCGTGTGGCCCTTACGACCCGTAGTATTGAACGCGGCCACACGCACGGTTCCGCGTAACGGGATCGGACCGCGCACCTCGGGGCTGCGCACGGTCGGCTCACTGCCGTCGGTCGTGTAGCGCACAGTGAAACCGGGCAGCTCCAGGCTGCAGCGAACCATCCCGTTCTCGACCTTCAGGCCCGGGGTCGGAATGCGGTAACCGAGCCCGGCGACCTCGCGATCGAGCCGGGGCAGCTCGCGCCGGCCCACCACGTTGACGAACCGGGACCAGGCCTCACGGTACAGCGACGCGGACCGTACGGGGTCGCGCTCCCTGGCCCAGTCCGGCTGGGGTGCCCACGCACGCTCGGCGAGCCCGAAGAGCTTCGGCACCATCATGTAGGCGAGCCGCCCGTCGCCCCCCAGTGTCTCGGACCACAAGTTGCCCTGGATCCCCACGATGTGGGCCCGGCCGTAGTCCGTGAGGCGGTCTTTACCGACGAACACGGAGTCGGCACCGGCGTTCCGGTAGTAGTCGAACGGGATGAACTGGAACGGCTTGCGCAGATCGATGAAGCCGCCCCAGTCGAGCCCTACCTCATCGGGATTCGGATTCCACGCGAGATCGAAGTAGTAATTGGTCACCGGGCTGAGCACGACGTCGTACCCGCCATTCGCGAGGCGGTAGGCGAGGTCCTCGGCACCCCACCCGGGAACGTTGTTCCAGACGTAGGCGCGCCAGCCGCGCTCGGCGAATCCCGGATTGACGATGGTCGCGGGCCGCCCGTCGCGGCGCGTCTTCCGCACGGCGATCTCTTCCCATCCCGAGGGCGCGAGGCCCTGAGCCTTGAGGATCTGCTCGATCCGGCCGTAGAAGACGAACCAGAGATCGTCGACACTCTTCAGGCCGTGTGCCTGCATGTAGGTCTGCACGGCCGGCGATCCGACCCAGACGCCGGCAGGGACCTCGTCGCCGCCCATGTGGATATGACGCAGCGGCGCACCGGCCTCGCGGTGCATCGCGGCGAGATCGCCCACGACGCGCTCGATGAACCCGTACGTCGACTCGAGCGCCGGGTTCATCACGTTGTCGGGATAACCCTGGACCGACCGGTACACCGAACGGTCTTCCGGGTCGGTCAACAGGTACTGCCGGTCCCCGGCGGCGCGAAATCGCGCCTCCATCGCCTTGATCGCGGCGCGCGCGTGGCCCGGCATCTCGATCTCGGGGATGACCTCGATGTGTCGCGCCGTCGCGTAGCGCACGATCTCGACGTAGTCGGCATGCGAAAAGAACCCGCTACCCCACGGCCGGTCGACCTGAGGACCTGAGCCAAAGGCGGGCTGCAGGAATTGCTTCGAGTCGAGGGTGTGGCCGCGCCGCGCGCCCACCGTCGTCAGCTCAGGGAGGCCCGCGATCTCGACCCGCCAGCCCTCGTCATCCGTCATGTGCATGTGGAAGACGTTGAGCTTGTAGCGGGCCAGCAGATCGAGCGTGCGCAGCACCGCCGGCTTCGCCTGGAAGTTGCGGGCGACGTCGAGCATGAACCCGCGGTAGCCGAAGCGGGGGGCGTCCACTACCCGGATCGCCGGTAACACGAGCCCACCCCGCGGCGCCGGGGAGGGGAGCAGGGCGCGCAGCGACTGGAGGCCGTAGAAGACGCCCGCGGCCGAGACACCGACGATGCGCACACCGGCCGCGGGATCGATCACCAGCTCGTATGCCTCAGGAGACGACTGTCCCTCGACCGCGCCCACCTCGAGTCGCAGCGGCGGACCGCTTCCCTTCCCTCCCGTGCGGAAATAGGGCCGCAGATATTCGGTGGCGAACGTCGCCTCGTTCGCGAGCTCGGGCCCCGCGGTGACCTGGGGGAGTGCGTTGAGGCGCAGCTCTCCCGTTCCCTTTGTGACCTGCAGCGGAGTCGGGAACACCGGCGGTAGCTCGCTCGCGGGGACGTCGTGGATCACGGAGTCCAGGGCGAACTGGGCCTCGGGCGTGACCACATCCTGCGCGCGCTCGAAGGAAGCCGCGACGTAATCGCTCAACGGGACGCCCACGTCTTTCGCCGCATCGAACACGATGTAGGGTCCCGCCGGGGCGAAGCTGCGATTGCGGAGCGGCTGGGTGACGTACGGGATCGCGATCGAGGCGCCGGACGCGAGTCCGGTGAAGCCCGCGCTGGGGACGATCCGATGCAGATCGGCCATCACGTCCTGGATGGCGAACCCGGCTCCGACGCTGCCTGAATCGGCCGAGTGCAAGGCACTGAAGTAAATCGCCCATCCGCTCGGTGGCAGTGGCTTCGTATCGCGGTTCGTCAGGGTGAACACCGCGTTGCTATCGCCCGAGAGCTCCCAGCGGAGCTGCAGGGCGGTCTGGGCGGCGCCCGCGCCGGGCGTGAGGGCCAGGGCGAGCGTCGGCAGTGCGGCAAGGAGTCGGTGGCGCATGCGACAGATTAGACCCCCGCGGGCCACGCTGTCCAGGGCGGTCTCTTGTATGTTGGAGGTTCTCGTTCCTCAAGGAGTTTTGCGACATGACCGTCCCGCAGACGCTGAAAACGTGGTTGTCGCTCGGTCTCCTGGTGGGGTGTGTCTCCCACGAGCGGACGCGAGAGGTGAGCGGGCAGGGGTGGATCGATGTCACGGCGACACTCGATCCCGCGAGCACTCCGGTGTACGCGGGCGATGCGCCCATGAAGTTCGAATTCTTGAAAGAGATGCGAAAGGGCGACATCGTGACGTTGTCGGTCTACTCCCTCGGCGCGCACAGCGGCACGCACATCGACGCGCCGATGCATTTCATCGCCACTGGCGCAGCGATCGACCAGGTGCCACTGGACCCGCTGATTGGTGCCGCGCGGGTGATCGATATTCCCGACGGCGTCCAGGCGATCGACGCGAGCGAGCTGAACCGCCACGACTGGCGGAGCGCCAAACGCGTGCTGTTCCGGACGCGCAGTACGCTGCGCGGCTGGATGGATTCATCCCAGTTTCACAGGGATTTCGCCTACCTCGCCCCGGACGCGGCGCAGCTGCTCGCGGACGCTGGGATAGCGCTGGTGGGCGTGGACTACATCTCGGCGGAGCAATTCGGGGCGCCGGCGCCGCGCACGCATCAGATTCTCCTGGGGCGTGGGATTCCCATCGTGGAGGGGCTGGACCTCCGCCCCGTGCAAGCGGGTGACTACGACTTGATCGTGCTACCGCTCAAGGTTCGCGGGCACGAAGCGGCACCGGCGAGGGCCATCTTGCGGCAGCGTCAATCGTGACCGTGTTTCGTGCCGCGATTCCTCCGCTTGAACCTGTGCTGGGCCACGAATGCCCATCCGAGCAGGCGCACCGCAAGCCAGTACAGATAGCGGGGCGCGAAGCCGGTTTCGCGCATGAGACGAAGGAAGCAGCGGTCGGCCTGCCAACGCTTGAAAGGAAGGCCGTCGAGCAGAAACTGATAAAGCGCATCGTGAACCAACGACGCATAGTACGTCTTCGGCTGCTTTGTCGTGGAGTCTACCACGCCGTCCGGCGTCCCGAGCAGGATGTCGAAGACGCAAACCTTCGGGCTGCACCCGTCCCAGGCGTAGCGCTCGGTGACGGTGATCATCCCCGGGCGACGAACGATGAGGCGCACCGCACCGCTCTTGTCCCGGAAGTCCATGTCCTCGGTAACGACGAAGCCTGATTCCCAACTGAAGTCACGTGGGAGTGTGAACACCCACCGCTCGCTGTTCTTGCACATCCAGGGCTGTTCCTCCTTGGACACGGGGTAGCCGAAATCTACGCAGCGCGGATTTGCCGGAGGTCCGCGTACCCTTGCGCCGGCGAGCGCGTCGGCCGCACCTTGGGCGTGCGATGCCACCCGGAGGAACGAATGCTTCGCCGTCTCTACCTCCCACTTGCCGCCGCTCTATTGAGCGGCGGCGTTTCGCTGCACGCACAGGAAGCCGTCGTGGGCGTGAGCGATCCAGAGGCCCTGTTTCATAGCAACGATCCAAGGCTCGACACGAACAAGCAAACCGCCTACCACATCGTAAGAGACCTGCTCGAGGCGGGGCACTGGGAGCTGGCCGACAAGTACCTGACGGAGCGCTACATCCAGCACAACCCTAACGCAGCGTCCGGACGCGATGGCGTGGTGAAGTACTTCACCGAGGTCCGCAAGGTGAAGGCCGTGCCGATACCGGCCAAGATGAAAACGAAGGTCGTCGCGGTGGTGGCGGAGGGCGATCTCGTCGTGGTGGCGTACGTGCGCGAGTTGAAGGACGCCACGACGACCTGGTTCGACATGTGGCGATTCAAGGATGGCAAGGCGGACGAGCATTGGGATCCGGCAACGCGCACAGGCCCATGATGCTTCGGTGGTCGTCGTCCTCGCGAGCCTCTACGACGGGGGCCCCGTTTCGCTGGGACTCCCGCCAGCGAGCGACGTCACCAGCTTCATGGAGTAGAACAACGCGCGCCCACCGAGACTCTCCAGCTCCTGTCGGTCGTCCTTGGCGATGAGGTCCATCGCGCATCCTACCTCGAGGTAGAACGAGATCTCGGCGAGGGCGGCGAGGGTCCGGTCCACACACGCCGCGAACATGCGGCGATTGCGGAAGCCCGATCCACGCGCGATGCGACTCGAGGCACACAAAGCAGCGCCCCACAGTTGCGCGGCGAGCGTTGCGTCCCGCTCTTCCAGGGTCTCGACGACGCGATGGACCGCCAGCGTGAGGTGATGGCAGGCCTTGAACGCGTCCAGCTCTTCGTAGGGTGACACGGCTTAACGATACTCGGGCACGTCCCATTGGAACGCACCCGATTCACGCGCACCGTACCCAAATATTGCGAACAGGTCGGTGAAGCTTCTAGCATGCTACGCCGACGGCCGCACCCGCACGGTCAGGCCCGCTCCCCCGGCGCGCGCGGGCCAGCGCGGCGTGTAGGAGTATCCCTGCACCGTCTCCTCGAAGCCGCGCTCCGAGCGGGACACGGTCGCCACAGGGAACTTCCACACCTCGGTCTTCGGCGTGAGATCGAGCTCCACCTCACGCGACAGCGACACCTCGGGACAGAAGAACGCGTCCGGCGGGAACGCCGTGGGATCCCAGCGGTAGCGCGCGCTCAGCTCCCCGGTCGGATCGAGCCTGATGCGCTTCTCGACGAGCCCCGCTGCGGCCCCGGAGACCGGCCGGAGGACCACCTCCACAGCTTGCGACGACTGCTCCACGGTCGCGTCGAACACGCTGCACGACCAGCAAGCGATCGACGCGAACGCGCCACCCATATAGCCCTCGAGCGTCACGTCACTCGCGAGCACGCGGTCCACGAACAGCGCGCGGTTCGCACCATCGACCGGCGGCAGCCGTTGCAGCCGCACCATCTGCTCGAGCTCGTGAATGCTCGGCGTGCCGTTCACGGCGGGGCTCGCGTCCCCGCCAGCATGCCCGGGAGCTATCTCGTGATACGACTCGCGCCGCCGAGTCAGTACGTCGGCGTAGTTGATGCCGGGCTCGAACACGGTGTATTCCTCGATCACGCCGCCACGTTCGGGGCTCACGACGGCCGACAACACGCCCGAATGAATCCACAGCTCCTCCGCGCCGTCGCCGTCGAAATCGAGCCGCTCGACCACGAGTCCCTCGCCGCGGCGCAGCTCGGCCTCGGCGAGCGCCAGGTTCCGCCAGATCGCGTTTCGCAGATGCGGCAGGTACAAGCCCCCGAACACGCCGTGCCAGTACGCGTCGTTGCACTGGGCCCGCCCGATGGCGCGGCGCACGCTGGGCGGGTCGCCGCGCGCCCGGCACAGGGCCGAGAGCGCGAGCATCTTCTTGTGCATGCGATTGGCTTCGGGATACTTCACGAGGAAGTTGCGCCAGTGCGCTCCCCGCACCAGCGCCCCGTCCGGCCCCGCCAGGCGGGCCTCGCCCAGGTCGTGCTCGAGCACGGCCAGCCGGCGCGCAGCCGCCGGCGGCAGCGACCAGGCCTCCATCTCGCGGTACGACGCCGTTGGGAGATAGGCCAGTCCACCGCTCCGCACCGTGTCGAGTGCCGCGCCGGGTGTCGTGAGGCGCACCTCTCCCGCGGCGACTTGCGCCTCGACGGCATCGAGGAACTGCGCCAGCCAGCCACGCGTGTACACCCAGTCCTTGGTGCCGGGCCAGCCGCCGAACTTCTCCCCGTCGTCCACGAACACGGCGAGCGGCCGGCCGGCAGACCGAAGCTCGCGCAGGTACGCGGCGATCTCGGCCGGCGGCCTGAAAGGAATGAGATAGCGCAGCCGCTCGTCGATCGGGAACAGCGCCACCCGCTTACCGCCGCTCTCGGTGAAGAAGGGCGCGTGCAGCTGGTCTCGCTCGAAGCCGCTCACGAGAAAATGGCGGTCGTCGAGCACCACGTAGCGCACACCGGCGTCGGCCAGGTGGGCCGCCAGATCCGGCTCCCACACCCGCTCCGTGAGCCACAGCCCCGTCGCTTGGACCCCGAAGCGGCGCTGAATCGCCTCGCGCATCCATGCCACCTGCTCGATCCGATCGGCGGGGACGAGCGAGGCGAGCACCGGCTCGTAGAATCCGGCCAGCAGAAGCTCGACGTGACCGTCCGTCGCCAGGCGTCCGATCAGGTCGAGGTAGCCCGC
>Ga0209350_1000853_pt1 | contig 14913 bp, 16 predicted proteins | sample GraSoi013_2_20cm_2_FD_185822 | JGI IMG/M metagenome (GOLD analysis project Ga0209350, IMG submission 185822) | Grasslands soil microbial communities from the Angelo Coastal Reserve, California, USA - Sample 09_27_2013_2_20cm (SPAdes) (version 2) | ecosystem: Environmental > Terrestrial > Soil >...
CCAGATCCCGCGCGGCATGTCTCCTTCCGGCAGAGAGCCTACTAACATGACGGTCTCTTTCAAAAGTCGACCCATCTCCTGTCGCAGCTCTTGGATCGACTGCAGCGCCCGACCACCACTGTTGTCCGGGGTGAAGGGCCGAGGAGTTTTCGCGCCTCCGAGATCGCGAATGGGCTCGATGACCGCCTGGGCCGTGGCGTAGATCAGGTGGTCTAGCACTTCTTTGACGGACCACTCGTTACCGGGCTTGAACCTGGCCTGCTCCTCGCTGATACCCTCCAGGCAGCGACCGCAATCAGCGGCAGTACGCTCCGCGAGAACTCGCAAGCCGGCCAGGCTTTTGGAGGCTTGGTGGCGAATGTAGGAAAGAGCCAGCTGGGTCCCTTGGTCGAGTTCGACCATACCGGCACTCCTTTCCACGACCGAATGAACCCCTTAGTGATAATCGTCGCTACGCGATGTGCGCCTCAGGCGGAGCGACGGCCTGCCAGTCGCAACTTACTGACGACCTTCTCAGCCTGTCTCAGGTGCTGCCGCTGATGGGCCGGGATTAGTCTCAGACATGAGTAGAGGTTGTACTTGATTCGGGAATCGAAGGGAGAAACAACGCGCAACTTCCCAAGATCGAGTCCCTCTGACTCCTTGAGGCAGCCAATCAACTGATCCTGAAGAGCGTCGAAGTCGGAAAGAACTGCGTCTTTCGGCTGGCCGCGACCAGGCACGAACGGCTCAGTGGTCTTGATCGGCAAACGGACCGTTGCGGCCCACCACAAGAGCCCACCCATGAAGCCCATTCGGTATGGCGCACTTCTGAACAGCTCTCGCTCGCGGCTCCTGTTGAGCGCGTCTTTGATCAGCGGCAGGAAGGCGCGCGACGTCATGTTGAGATGAATCAAACATTCAGCGACTGACCATGAATTCGGCGCTGGGCGAGCGACCCACCCTGCGTTCTCCAAAGAGACCGCGATTTCATGGGCGCGGTCGCGGCCTTCCGCAAGTTCCATCTGGATCCGCGCGAGCTGTTCGTGCTGGCTCATCACAAAGATTGATACTATAGCGCCCGCAGCTGGAGTCGGCTCCGTCCGTGCGTCGTGCGCGACGCACCCGCGATAGGACCTGAACGCTCGTGAGGCAGGAAGCCAAGCCGCTCTTCGGGGAATCGAATTCCGGTCGAGGACGCAACGACTCGTGTGTCCCGCTCATCATCGACCGGAGCAAGAGCCAAACGGGAGCCGCTGACTTCAACAGCTACATCACCAGGCAGCTTCAAGGCCGACTGGACCCGCGCGTGCCGCTCGACGTGTATCATCACCGGTCAATGGAGAACTTGGGTTTGCAGGCGACAGACCTCTTCGCCTGAGGAACCTTTGGCTGCATCGAACGGGATGCTAGGCGACATTAGATCCATCCTTAGATCCATCCTTCGGCTTGATCCGCCGGTATCGAAAGTCGCAGTGACTGTCCCCTTGCATGATGGTCTGCGTGCGCGTGAGCTCGATGTCCGGACCGAAGCCTTCCGCCACCGGAAAGTCCGCGCCGCAGGCCAACAAGAACCCTAGCTCTGGTTCGCCCAGTAGGCGAATAGGCATGTCTGCGAGCCTAGCTCGCCCGAGCTAGGCGCCACAACGGGGCCAATTTCGGGGCGCAACCATCGGGAACGCCAACGGGGGCCGGCTCGGAGGGCGATTCGAGCCGACGTTCGTGTAAGGGCCCGAAACTATGATCGTGACCCGCTCGAACTGTCGAAGCTGGGCTGAGTCCGATTCGAGGATCTTACCGGACCCGTTTGCGGTGTTCTCCGGATTTTCAGGACACAGAAGAAGCGAAAAATTCGTGTTGTTGAATCCGCTGCCTGGAGGGTCGGCGCGGGATAACGAGGAGATAAGATAACGAGGAGATAATATTGTGCATAAGAACACAACGATCTCCTGGCTTGTGTCTGGCGTATCTTTGGCCCTCTTATCTGCTATGGTAATGGCGGCTGCACCCAACACCACGACAGTCCGCCAAGTCATCACCGGTTTATCCCCTTTTCCATGCGCACCAACCTCTAATACTGCTACCAGCCACCCAATATTGAATAGTGAAGTCGAGCCCGATTTGGATGTAGCGCTAAATCCAGCGTCTCCCCTTTCTCCACCCATTGTCGTAGCCGCTTGGCAGCAGGACCGCTATACGCGCGCTGGTGGTGCAAATGATATTTATATGCGTGTTTCAATGGATGGTGGTGCGACGTTTGGTTCCATGATTCCGATGAGAAATGTGTCTTGCTTTGGTGGGCCATTTGAACGTTCCTCCGATCCCCGGGTAACCATTTCTTCCAACGGAATAATATATTTTGTGGGACTGGGCTTTGATCATGCCACTGATCCTAATGCAGTGAGTATCGCTCGATATGATTTGGCGACCCAATCATTCATTGATTTAACAGAATTAAACGCAGTGAAAGGTATTGCCCAGCCTACAGCAACAGACTTTTCCAAACTGACTGTGGAGCCCAACGATCCAAGCGGCAACACCTTATATTTGACTTGGGACCGTTATTTCCAAGGGTCTTATTTCACAGGTAACCCCCATGTATTGAGTGATAGGGGAAAACTGTATTTTTCCAAATCCCTTGACGGAGCCACATGGAGTCAACCTAAACCCATTTTCAATACTTATACTGATTTAGCTTCCCAATATGCTCCCGATGTTCAAGTGTCTGGTGCACATATTGTATTGGTTAACAATTCTAAAACCGATCAGTTTTCACGTCTGGTGGATTTAATGGGCGTGCAAACTGGTTTGGTGAATCCGGATGTGTCACCACATAATTTCACTGAAGTGGTGACGTCAGATAATCAGGGAACTACCTGGAGTAAACCTTCTGTTGTCAATCCCGATGGTTTGGTAGGAACAGCCGTTAATCCGGAACACTACGATGCGAGTCAGGATTTCATCACTAATCATTCCAACTCTCAGGTCATTCGCAGTGGCGATGCCGTTGATCAAGCCGATGTAGATAGAACTCGGAATTTGATTTATTCCGTGATTCAAGAGCATTCACTCATTTACAATCACACGCCGTGCCGCATTGATTTGTATGTTTCGAAAGATGGAGGCACTTCCTGGACACTGATCGGACCCGTTAACCGTGTGTTATCGACTCAAGCCTTCAACCAAGGTATTGCGGTATTGAACGATGGCCGAATCGCTATCAGTTATTATGATTTTCGTAATCATCAAGCAGGTTCTTCTACACTGGAAACGGATCGGTGGCTGGATATTTATAGCTATGATCCAGCTTCAGATACGCTCACCTTCCAAAATGAAGTACGTCTGACGGCAACATCGTTTGATTATCTGAAAGCACCCGCTCTTGGTGGTACAGCGATCAGTCCTGCTGGATTATTCCTGGGTGATTATCAGACCATGAAGAGTTTCAATGGCGTCATTTACTCGGTGTTTGGAATAACCACGGATGATCCTAACAATAAATCGGATATTCTGTTTACCATAACAACCGATCCATAAGGAATAGGGTGAAATCGGGTCACATCTCGTGGGCGTGTTGCTTCTGACCTGCCCTTCTTGGCCAAGCCCGTAGTGTCCCGAAAACTCATCCGATGCTCAGGCCGCGCAGTTTAATCCAAATATAACTGATCACAAAATAATAGATGAAGCGCCGCGCAGTCAGAACTCGGCCTGATGTTATCTGCCTCGGATATCTAGTCTCGTGGAGGTCCGGTGCGCAAACGACCGTTGGGTGATGAGCTGTGCCTTCCACTTATTCGCCCCATTGGCTCACGCCGCTCGCCGGAGGTATTCGTGATGGAGCCCACCCACGCGGGGCACCTCCACCACCCTGCCCTGGCTCGGCGGCTGCACACTCCGTGGCTCGGGTGCGTCCTTGGCCAACGATAAGTGGGTCCGGGTCCCGTTGTAGTAGTCCACGTACTTCGACAGGATCCCCAGCAGATGCCGTTCGCCGATCACCACGACATGGTCAAGGCATTCCCGTCGAATCGATCCAATCACGCGCTCGGCATAGGCGTTTTGCCAGGGCGAGCGCGGCGCAATGACTACTTCCCGGATGTCCAAAGTCTTGGCCTGACGCGAAAATCGTTCTCCATAGACCTGGTCCCGGTCACGGATCAGATGCCGTGGGGCCTCCTCCAGCCCGCACGCCTCGATCAGTTGCCGTCCAGTCCAATCCGCGGTCGGATGTTCCGTGACATTGAAATGCACCAGCCGCCGACGGTCGTGGCTCAGCACCACGAGCGCGAACAGGACCCGAAAGGTCGCTGTGGGCACCGTGAAGAAATCCAACCCGATCAGATCCTTGGCGTGATTCGTTAGGAATGCGCGCCACGCCTGCGACGGCGGCCGCCGCGGCCGGAGCATGTACTTCGAGACCGTCGCCTGCGAGACTGTCAGGCCCAGCTTCAGCAGCTCCCCGTGAATCCTCGGCGCACCCCAGAGAGGATTGGCGCGGCTGATCCGCCGAATCAGATCTCGGAGCTCCATCCTGATCGCGGGCCGACCGCATCGGCGTCGACTCTTCCACGCCCAGTAGCGCCTGAACCCCTGCCGGTGCCAGCCGACCACGGTCTCTGGCCGCACCACCTGCAGCGATTTCCGCCAGCCCTTCCAGAGCCTCGACAGCACGACCCAGAAGATCCGGTCCATAGCCGTCAGCCGGGGCCGCGGCTGGCGCGCCTTCCACAGGGCGAGCTGCTGCCGAAGCGCGAGGTTCTCCAGCGCCAACTCCCGGTGCGTATGAACCGTGGATCGCAGTGTCCCAAGGAGGATCCCAAGCCATCTGACCATGACTGGCCAAATAGCCCGATCAGTCCGCAAAACGCAAGAGAATCGCGACGGACGAGTTTTTAGAAGGGACAGGCTGATGACGGTGGCGACCATCCCGTCCAACGCCTGGCCGCCCGACCATCACGTCGAGCCGGCGCTCCGGGAAGCGCGTATATGCTACGACCACATGGCGGGGCGCCTGGGCGCCGCCGTGTGCGACATGGTCCTGCGCCGCCACCACGTCGTGCTCGTCGACGGTGGTGGAGAAATGCGTGGCTCGACTCGCAGACCGCCGTGCACTGGATCACCGTCCGTCATGCTTATCGAACATCTCGAGCGCCAGCGCCTGGTCGTCAGGTACTGAAGCCACGGACAAACCAATTCCTCGGTGAAGTCTGGGTAAACGAAAGGGGTTAGCGGCTGCGACGTCCGCTAACCCCTCGTCGTTCATGGTTGCGGGGGCTGGATTTGAACCAGCGACCTTTGGGTTATGAGCCCAACGAGCTACCGGGCTGCTCCACCCCGCGGTGACCTCGTTCACCGTACCCCAGGGCTCGGCGAGTGTCAAATCTTCGCGGCTTCGATCTTCCCCGTCAGCACGCCGAGCGCTTCGAAGAGATAGTACGACCCCCAGATCAGCTCGTTGCGCGTGGCGACGTTGGTGCGCTTGCTGTAGCAGCCGCGGCCGAGGACGCCGCGGGCGTCCAGGTACCCGTCTACGAGGGCGCGGACGGTGCCCTCCGCGGCCGCGCGGATCTTCTTGCGCTTCGGCTCGTCCTTCAGCGCGGCGGCGAGCTTCAGGAAGGCCGCGGCGGTAATCGCGGTGGCCGAGCTGTCGTGCTCGGTGTCGGCGCCGACGGGCGCGTCGAAGTCCCAGTAGGCGACGCGGCTCGGAGGCACGTGGGCGATCCACCAGTCGGCGCACCGGAGGGCGACATCGAGGAAGTCCCCTTCACCCGTCCACTGGTGCATGACCGCATAGCCGAGGATCGCCCACGCCTGCGCCCGCGCCCACGTGCTCTCGTTGCTGAACCCCTTGTGGGTGTAGCGGCGGAGCATCGTGCCGGTCGCCGGGTCGAACGAGGCGGACTGACAGACGGAGCCGTCGGCGCGGATGCAGAGCTCGATGTGCCGGCGCGCGTGGGAGACGGCGAAGTTCCGCCACGCGGGCTCGCTCGCGGCCTGCGACGCCCAGACGAGGAGCGCCGCGCCCTGCACAGTATCCACCGAGGCCTCGCCCCGGCCGACGTCGGAGGCCTCTTCGGCGGCGTCGCCCAGCGGGAAGCAGCGCGCGTTCGGGTTGTAGGTCGTCGCCCACTGGCGCGCGCCCTCGAGCGCGAGCTCGCACGCCGTCGGGTCGTTGAAGAGCACCGCGCCCAGCACCCCGCCGTAGTAGAAGAGGAAGCCGCGGAAGGCGGTGTCCGAGGCGGCGCGCGGGCGCAGCCGCTCGGCCCACTCGAGCGCCCAACGCCGATAGCGCGCGCTGCCCGTCGCCTTGGCGGCGAGCCAGCACATGCCGGGCCAGAAGCCCCCCGTCCAGTCGCCGTCGGGCGTCGTCCTCCACTCGCTCTTCGCATCGGCGAAGTGGGGAAAGCCACCCTTGAGCTGCGGGCCCATCTGGTCCATGCGCCGGATCATCTGCTCGAGCGCGCCCTGGAAGGTTCCCGCCATCGTGTCTCCTGCCTTGGAAAAACGTAGCACGCCCCGGTCCCCGCGGAGAATCGAATCTCAGATTTTCGACTTGAAGGCCGGACGGAGCAGGGCATAATCGACCAGCAGTCACAGGAGGTGGGGCATGGGCGCATATCGGAGGTTCACCCTCGTAATGGTGGCGGTCGCGCTCGGGTTGATCGGACACGGCGGCGGCGGCCAGGCCGAAGGCGCCGACCTGAGGCCCGGCGCATGGACGTTCGGCGCAGGTCTCGGCTTCCTGGGCGGCACCCCCGACGGCACGGCGTTCGCGCTGAATCTCAACGCCGATGCGGGCCTCATCGAGCATCTCTCGCTCGGTCCGTTGGTGCAGCTCGGGTTCACCGGAGATTCGGCCCAGGTGGGGATCTCGGGCCAATTGAAATATTGGATCGACATTCCCGGCACCGCGAACCGGTTGAAGGTGACCCCGCAAATCGGTTTCGGCTTCGTCCACAACTCCTTTCAAGACGGGGACACCTCGTGGCTGATCCCGCTCGGAGCAGGGGCCGACTACGCGCTGAATGACTTGTTCCACATCACGGGGACACTCCTGATCAACTTCACCAACCTCGACACGGGCCGCCCCGGAGGCGGCGCCGATGTCATGCCCGGGTTCACAGTCGGCGTCCGTTTCTGACCGCCCTGCTGGCACGCCGCAGGGACGCGCGGGATCGAAATCCCGACGCAGCTCGCAAGATCAGAGGGGAGTCGTCATGTCGTTACGTCGCGCAACGATCCTCACCATCCTCGCCGTGAGTACCCTGCTGCCCGCGCTCGCCGTCCGGGCGCAGGAGCAAGCCCCACCGCACATCCGGAGGGCACAGATGTTCCTGGTGGCGTGGGGCCATCAAAAGTGGGACGAACTGAAGAGCGTGGCGGCCGTGCAGGTCACGGTGAAAGTCGGCGACAAGGTGTTCGAGCTCGAGCCCGCCGCGCAGAAGTCCGAGGTGACCCTGGTGCTTCCGTTCCGCGGCCTCTCGACCATCCGCGAGGGCGAAACGGTGAAAGGCATCACGGTTGCGGAGGTCGGTCTGAAGGTCGGCGAGAGTGAAACGCGCGGGCCGGCGACGATCACGTTGAAAGAGCAGGACGGCGAGTTCTGGGTCACCGGCGTGTCCACCGGCGCGCCGCAGGCCGGGGAGAAGCCGCCCCAGTAACGCGGTCGGTCTTCGCCGGCGCGTACCGCCCCGTCCGCAGCAGCGCCCAGAGCACGCGCCAGGCGCCGCGCGTGGCCAAGAGCCAGTACGTCTGGCATCGGAACGTGCCCCACAGCTTCGCGCGGACGGTCGCGCGCGCGGCGTTCACGGGGCGCGGGCAGTGGGGCGTGAGCCTCTCGATCAGATGCTGCGTGACGAAGGCGCCCACGCAGACCGTGAGGCCCAACGACACGATCGGCAGCGCCACGCCGAGCACGAACCACACGGGGTGATACGCGAAGCGGTGCGCGAGGTGCCAGCCGACGAAGCCGAGCAGGGGATAGACGACGGCGGCGATCGGCCACTCGATCGCCTTGTTGCCCACGTGGCGGCAGAGTTGGGCGAGGTTGAACGCGCTCCGATGCGCGCGCCACCTGGCCCAGAGGAAGGGCACGTCGTCGAGCACTCCTTTGTACCAGCGGGCGTTCTGGTGGATCATCTTGGCCGTCGTCTCCGGCATGTCGACCAGCTCGAGCAGCGGCACGGCCTGGATCAGGATCCCGCGTGCGCCGAGCGCGTAGCCGAGCGTGGAGTCTTCCGTCGCGCCCGTGAGCGGGAAGAGTCCGATGGACCGGAGCGTGTCGAGCCGCACGAACTCGTGGTGGCCGAGGCAGATCTGCGAGCGCCTGAAGCAGAGCTCGAAGACCGGCCGTAGCACGCGCGCGAGCCGTGGCGCCCGCACCACGAGCCGTGCGAACCATGCGACACGCCGCCGCTCGTTGATGAGCCGCGCGATCGAGACGCGGATGAAGATGGACGACTGCTGGACCGCGCACACGCGCCCGCGCGCGTCGAGCCGGTCGAAGTTGCCGAGCGAGAGCGTCACGCCCTGGTAGGCGAGGCTCCCGCCGCCCGTCAGGACGTCGGCGGCGATCCAGCGATAGGTGTTCCGGTCGGGGAGCGAGTCGGCGTCGCTCACGCCGATATAGACGCGCGTCGGGTCGTACTGGCCGTCGAGGAGCGTCTCCACGAGCTCGGGGCGGAGCGCCCAGTTGAGCTGGTGGGCCTTCCTCCCCTCCCCCGGCATCGCGAGCTGCGAGAGCTGCTTCTGCTGCCAGGGCGGGAGCTCGGCGCGAAAACGGCGGACCAGCTCGGCGGTCGGCGCCTTCATGAGCGGATGGGGCGCGCGCTCCTCCTCCTCCCGGGTGACGACGACGACGTGGAGCTTCCCGTGGGGGTAGCGCGAGTCGAGGAGCGCGCGCAGCGTCGTCGCGATCTCGGGCTCCTCGTAGGCGGGCACCACGTGGACGAACACGGGCGCCGCCGTCTCGCGCTCGAGCCGGGCTTCGTCGGGCAACGCGTCGAGCGTCGCGTACGCGGTGTCGACGAACCGGCGCGTCGTGCACATGCCCTTCCAGTCCACGAGGAGCTTGAAGGCCGCGCGGGCGGTGACGGCGAGCGCCACCCAGAACACGGCGACCCAGAACCACCCCGTGGACCAGAACCACGCCGCGAACGCGTCCACGGCGGTCAGCGGTTCGGCTGGGACGGGAACTTCAGCACAGTCTCGCCCTCGCGGACCATACCCATCTCCTCGCGGGCGAGCTTTTCCAGGTAGGCGGGGTCGCTCCGCAGGCGCTCGGCGATCGCCTCGAGCGTCTTCTGCTTCTCGGCGAGCGTGCTCACGTCGGCCTCGAGCGCGGAGAGCTCCTGGCGCAGCTGCCAGACGCGGATCGACTCGCGCACGCCGAAGCCGGCGAGGCTCGCCGCGAGCAGCACCCCGGCGGCGATGCCGAGACGCCGGCGGCTCAGCGCGCGGGCGTCCATCGCGCGCTCTTGGCGTAGAGGGAGCGCCCCGGCCAGGAGGCGGCGTTGCCCAGCTCCTCCTCGATCCTGAGGAGCTGGTTGTACTTGGCGGTGCGCTCGCCGCGGGCGACCGAGCCCGTCTTGATCTGGCCCGCGTTGACGGCCACGGCGAGGTCGGCGACAAACGTGTCCTCGGTTTCGCCCGAGCGGTGGGAGATGATCGTGCCGTAGCCCGCGCGCTTCGCGAGCTCGACCGCCTGGAGCGTCTCGGTCAAGGTGCCCACCTGGTTCACCTTGACGAGCACCGCGTTGGCGAGGCCGTTCTTGATCCCCTGTTGGATGACCGCCGGGTTCGTCACGAAGAGATCGTCGCCCACGAGCTGGACGCGCGCGCCGAGCTTGCGCGTGATCGCGCCCCAGCCGGCCACGTCGTCCTCGCCCAGGCCGTCTTCGATGGAGACGATCGGATAGCGGTCGACGAGCTGCTCGTAGCGCTGGATCATCTCCTCGCTCGAGAGCGTGACGCCCTCGCGCCGGAGCCGGTAGCGCCCGCCCGCCTCGGCGAACTCGCTCGCCGCGGGGTCGAGCGCGAGCATGACGTCCTCGCCGGGCCGGTAGCCGGCGCGCTCGAGCGCCTGCATGAGGAAGTCGAGCGCGACGGTGTTGTTCGGCAGGTTCGGCGCGAAGCCGCCCTCGTCGCCCACGCCCGTGGCGAGCCCTTTCTCTTTCAGCAGGTCCTTGAGCGTGTGGAAGACTTCGGAGGCCATGCGGAGGGCCCCCGAGAACGCCTCGGCGCCGGCGGGAACCAGCATGAACTCCTGGAAGTCGAGCCCGTTGTCGGCGTGGGCGCCGCCGTTCAGGACGTTGATCATCGGCACCGGCATGAGCCGTCCGCCGACCCCGCCGAGATACGCGTAGAGCGGGAGCCCCGCGTCGTCCGCCGCGGCCCGCGCCACGGCGAGCGAGACGCCGAGGATCGCGTTGGCGCCGAGCGCCGACTTGTTCGGCGTGCCGTCGAGCTCGAGCAGCGCCTGGTCCACGGCCGCCTGCTCCGAGGCCTCCATCCCCTCGACCTCGGGGGCGATCGTCTCCTCGACGTTCCGGACGGCCTGACGCGCGCCCTTGCCGCGGTAGCGCTGCGTGTCGCCATCGCGTAGCTCGACGGCCTCGCGCTTGCCGGTGGAGGCGCCCGACGGCACCGCGGCGCGCCCCCACGCGCCCGACTCGAGCTGGACGTCCACCTCGACGGTGGGGTGGCCGCGCGAGTCGAGGATCTCGCGCGCGTAGACGTGGGAGATGGTCGACACGCTAGTTCTTCCTCTCGACGACGTAGTCGGCCAGGGCGCAGAGCGGCGCCGACCGCGGGCCGAATCCCGCGAGCCGCTCCTTCGCTCGCTCGGCGTGCATCGTGGCCTGGCGCCGAGAGGCCTCGAGCCCGTGGATCGCGGGATAGGTCGCCTTCTGCTTCCGCTCGTCGCTGCCCGCGGTCTTGCCGAGCTCCTCGAGGCTCCCTTCGACGTCGAGGATATCATCCACGATCTGGAAGGCGAGCCCGAGCTCGCCGCCCGCCTCGCCGGCCACCGCCACGGCCTTCGCGTCTCCGCCCGCGAGGAGCGCGCCCACGCGGAGTGAGGCGCGGATGAGGGCGGCAGTCTTGTGGCGGTGGATGTACTCGAGCGTCTCGGCCGCGATCGCCTTTCCTTCCGACTCGATGTCCACGACCTGGCCGCCGACCATCCCCAAGGTGCCGGCGGCGTCCGCGATCTCGGCGACCGCCTCGCGGATGACGCGCGGGTCGCGCACCAGGCCGGCGTTGTCGGCCACGAGCCGGAACGCGAGCGTGAGGAGCGCGTCGCCCGCCAGGATCGCGACCGCGTCGCCGAAGACCTTGTGGCTGGTGAGGCGCCCGCGACGGTAGTCGTCGTCGTCCATCGCGGGCAGGTCGTCGTGGATGAGCGAGTAGGTGTGGATCATCTCGAGCGCGCACGCCGTCGGCAGCACCATCGCGGCCGTGCCGCCGACCGCCTCGGCGCCCGCGATCACGAGGATCGGGCGGAGGCGCTTGCCGCCCGCCATGACGCTGTAGCGCATGGCCCGGTGGATGGTGGGCGGCGGGGTGTGCTCGCTCGGCAGCGCGCGCTCGAGCGCCGCGTCTACCAGGGCGCGCCGCTCCGCCAGGTACGCCTGGAGGTCGAAGCCGCTCACGCTTCCCCTTCCGGCTCCCAGGCAAACGGCTTCGTGCCGAGCGCGCCCGCTTCGTCCTTCGTCAGGACCTCGATGCGCTTTTCGGCCTCCTCCAGATACTTCGCGCACCGCCGCGCGAGCGCGATCCCCTCCTCGAACACCCGCAGCGACTCCTCGAGCGGCAGGTTGCCGCTCTCGAGCTGGCTCACGATCTGCTCGAGCCGCGCCAGGGAGTCCTCAAACTTGAGGTCGGTCATCCGCTTCTCTCGTCCGGGCCACGCGGCAGTCGAGGCTTCCTTCGTGCAAGAGGACACGGACGTCGTCCCCCGCCCGCACTTCACGCGCGCTCCGCACGATGCGCCGGTCGTCCGTGAGCGTGAGGCTGTAGCCGCGGCCGAGCACCGCGAGCGGCGAGAGCGAGTCGAGCTGGCCGAGCGCCGCCCGCAGCCGAAAGCGCGCGCGCTCGCAGCTCCGCGTGACCGCGGAGGCGAGCCGCGCGTCCAGGCGTTCCAGGCGATGGCGACCGTTGCTCACGCGCGCGACCGGGCTCGTCGAGCGGAGCGTGGAGGCGAGCATCGCCACCCGATGGCCCGCGTGTCGCAGCTCGCCCGTCATCGCGCGGCGCAGCCGCAGCGTCAGCTCGTCCACACGGCGGTCGAGATCGCGCAGCGGACGCGTCGCGGCGCGCTCGAGCCGCGCGCGCAGCTCGTCGAGCGCGTCCACCACCGCCTGCTTCTCGCGCACCACCAGCTCGGCGGCCGCCGACGGGGTCGGCGCACGGAGGTCGGCGACGAAGTCGGCGATCGTGAAGTCCACCTCGTGGCCGACCGCCGAGATGACCGGCGCTTTCGAGGCCACGATCGCGCGGGCCACCACCTCCTCGTTGAAGGCCCAGAGGTCCTCGAGCGAGCCGCCGCCCCGCCCGACGATGATGACGTCGACGTCGCCGAGCGCGTTCAGGTCGCGAAGCCCCTGGGCGATCTCCGCCGCCGCGCCCTCCCCTTGCACCCGGCACGGCGCGATCATGAGGTGGAGCTCGCCGAAGCGCCGGCCGATCACGCGCAGCATGTCGCGGAGCGCCGCGCCGCTCGGCGAGGTCACGATGCCGATCTTCTTCGGGAAGCGCGGAAGGTCGCGCTTTCGAGCCGCGTCGAACAACCCCTCGGCGTGCAGGCGCGCCTTCAGCTGCTCGAAGGCGAGCTGGAGCGCGCCGAGCCCCCGGGGCTCGAGCAGCTCGACGACGAGCTGGTATTCACCCCGCTGCGCGTACACCTCGACCGAGCCGAAGGCGACCACGTGCAGGCCGTCCGCAGGCTGGAACCGGATCCGCTGCGCGCGCGTCCGGAAGATGACGCAGCGGAGCTGGGCGTCGGCGTCCTTCAGGGTGAAGTAAGCGTGGCCGGAGCCGTAGGACCGGAAGTTCGAGATCTCGCCCTCGACCCACACCGCCGGGAAGCGCTCCTCGAGGAGCGCGCGCAGCTGCTCGGTCAGCTGCGCGACCGTCAACACCGCGCGGCCTCCGGTCACGTGTTCGAGCGCGGGCTTTGCCCGCGCAACCCCTGGGGGGAGGTGTCGGAAGGGGGGCGAAGCCCCCCTCCGAGCAATTGACGCCGCGCGGCCAGCAACGTGTTCCGCAGCAGCATCGCGATCGTCATGGGCCCGACGCCGCCGGGCACGGGCGTGATCGCCTGCGCACGCTTCGACGCCGAGTCGAAGTCCACGTCACCGACGAGCCGGCCGGTCTCGAGGCGATTGATCCCGACGTCGATCACCCACGCCCCCTCCTTCACCATGTCGCCCGTGATCATCCGCGCACGACCCGCGGCGACGCAGAGCACGTCGGCGCGCTGCGTGTGCTCGGCGAGGTCGCGCGTGCGCGTGTGGCACATCGTCACCGTCGCGTGGCGAGCGAGGAGGAGCTGGGCGAGGGGCTTCCCGACGAGGCGCGAGCGGCCGACGACGACGCACTCCCTGCCCTCGAGCTTCGCGCCGTAGTGGTCGAGGATCTCCAGGCACCCGGCGGGGGTGCACGGCACGACCGTCGGCGCGCCGGCGAGGAGCCGGCCGAGGTTCGTCGGGTGGAGGCCATCCACGTCCTTCTCGGGCGCGATCGCCGCGATCGCCGCGTCCTCGTCGCAGCCCGGGACGAGCGGGAGCTGGAGGAGGATCCCGTGCACGGCGCGGTCGGCGTTCAGCGAGCCGAGGAGCGCGACCAACTCGTGCTGCGTGAGCCCCTCGGGGTAGACGTAGTCGCGCGTGGCGATGCCGACGGAGTCCGTCGCCTTCTTCTTGTTGGCGACGTAGATCTTGGACGGCGCGAAGTCGCCGACGAGGACCACCGCGAGCATCGGCGAGGCGCCCGTCTCGGCGCGCAGGCGCTCGACGCCCGCCTTGACCTCGCCGAGAACCTTCTGCGCGACGCTCCGACCGTCAAGCACCATGCGAGTCACGGCTCACCGCGGATCGCGGGTCAAGCAGGGACGCGGAGGCGGCGAATGGACCCCGCGCGGCCGGTGTCCGGATCCACGACGATGACGGTCCCGTGCAGGGCCGCGGGGCCCCTGGCGGTCTCGAAGCGGATCGGCATCTGGTTGAGGAAGCGCTGGATGATCTGGTCGCGGTCCACGCCGATCACGCCGTCGACCGGGCCCGTGAGGCCGAGGTCGGTGATGTACGCCGTGCCGCCGGGCAGCACGCGCTCGTCGGCGGTCTGGACGTGACGGTGCGTGCCGACGACCGCGCTCACGCGCCCATCGAGGTACCAGCCCATTGCGACCGACTCGCTGGTCGCCTCGGCGTGCATGTCCACGAGGATGATCGGCGTCTCGCGGCGCAGCTCGGGGATCAGCGCGTCGGCCTTGCGAAACGGGCAGTCGATCGGGAGCATGAAGACGCGGAGGAGGAGGTTCTCCTTGACGATGTACTCGACGATCTCCTTCTTGTCCCAGATGTGGTTGCCCGAGGTCATCACGTCGGCGCCGGCGTCGAGGATCTGTCGCGCGATCTGCGGCGTCACCCCGAAGCCGCCCGCGGCGTTCTCGACGTTGACCACGCAGAACTCGATCGCGTGCTCCTGGCGGAGCTTCGGGAGGAGCTTCGTGATCGCGGCGCGGCCGGGCTCGCCGTAGACGTCCCCGACCATCAGGATGTTCATCGCGCCCTACTTGGCCACTTCGATGGCGCGCGTCTCGCGGATGACGACCACCTTGATGTGCCCGGGGTACTGCATCTCGGCCTCGATGCGCTTGCTGATGTCCTTGGCGAGCTGGTGGGCGTCGAGGTCGGAGACGAGGTCGGCCTTCGT